>Ga0209134_10000206_pt1 | contig 15195 bp, 11 predicted proteins | sample LauGreSp1BDMLBSN_2_FD_187566 | JGI IMG/M metagenome (GOLD analysis project Ga0209134, IMG submission 187566) | Freshwater lake microbial communities from Lake Michigan, USA - Sp13.BD.MLB.SN (SPAdes) (version 2) | ecosystem: Environmental > Aquatic > Freshwater > Lake | place: Lake Michigan, USA... | reverse complement strand
TCAGATTCGAGATAACCATCTTTATAATTTAATTTATGATTTAAGAATTTTTCATCTTTATAAAATTCAACAGAACCTGTAAACAATTCATTAGTCTCTTTAAGAATAATTAACCCATTTGACTGACAAATATCGTCAAAAGAATTTTTTAGAACATCTTGAGAAAAAATAATTTGTGAAGTAAAAAGTAAAATGTATAAAAACTTTTTCATTTAAATAATATCTTAAAATTTAAAAGATTGTGAGATTGAAATATCTTCAATTTAATACTAATTTATATTTCTCTTATCTTGTTTACAATTGTTCCAATGCCTTCCACTGTAGCTTCTACCACATCACCATTATGCATCCATTCTTGTGGGTCACGACCTGCGCCAACACCTGATGGAGTTCCTGTTGCGATAATGTCGCCAGCTTCTAAGGTAAAAACAATACTCAAATCTTCAATCAAATCATTGATGTTGAAAAGCATAAATTTGGTATTGGAATTTTGTTTTTCAACGCCATTTACTTTTAACGATAAATTCAAGTTATGTGGGTTTTCTATTTCGTCTTTTGTAACTAAAAATGGACCCATTGGTGCAAAAGTATCTTGCCCTTTAGATACAATCCATTGGCCTTCTCTACGGCAATCACGAGCAGATATATCATTAATTACGGTGTAACCAAAAACATAATCTATTGCATTTTCTTTGGTTACATATTTTCCTTTTTTAGCAATCACAACGGCTAATTCACATTCCCAATCTAATTGTGAAGTTAATTTTGTGTTTTTTATAATTTCCGTATTCGTAGCCGTTACCGTTGTAGGTGGCTTTGAAAAAATGATTGGTTTGGTTGGCAATTTCCCAGTTGTATCTAAACCGCGTGCGCTTTCTGCAACGTGTTCGGTGTAATTTAGCCCAATACCAATGATGTTTTTTCTTGGCTTTTCGATGGGTGCTAAAATTGTAACTTCGTTCATTTTATAAGCGATTTCTTCGAAGAAATTTTCAGGTGTTTCCGAAATTAATTCGCTTATTTCAGCAATAATTTCAAATCCCATATCAATTAAATCCAACATATCATTAGGCAATGGAAAATTAGAAATTTCGCCAAAATCTTCCATATCAATTACTTGATTGTTATGAATGAAGCCCAAACGTGGCTCGGTGTCTTGTGTTTTGTAGGTGAGTAGTTTCATGTTTTTTGTTAAGTTTCAGAGTTGCTAAGTTACAAAGTAGCAAAAATTGTTATTGATTTTGAATTTGATATTGCTATTGATATTGTTATTGTATTTGTTGATGCCCATTATTCTCTTCTAACTCTCTACTTTGAAATAAACCTAAACTTTCAATCACAGGTAAATCGTTGAATTGAAATAAACAAGCATCTTCTGTTTCGGATAGATTGTGATGTTCGTGCCAAGCCCAACTCGGAAGACAGAAAATATCTCTTTCCTTCCAATCGAAGCGTTGTCCGTTGATGATAGAAAATCCTTTTCCTTTCGCACATTGATATACGAACGAACCTGTATGCTTGTGTGCTTTTCCTTTAAAACCAGCTGGTAATAATTGCATTGCGGCTCCCATCGTTTGCATCACGTGTCCGCCCGTTAACGGATTAGAATATTGCATAAAAATACCATCAAACGGATTGACTTCATTCACTTTTTGAGCTTCTAAAAGTGCTGGATATACGTTTTTCCAAGAATATTTGAATAATGGAGAATAAGGTTTGTCCCACGTTTTATCAGCTGGAATTAATCCGGCACAACCGTAAATTATTGGTGAATAATTTAAAGGTTTTATTATTTCTTGTTTGCCATCATAAACTGCATAATCATTGGCTTCCAATGCGTTTACTAAAGGAATATCCAATCCGTCTTGCCAAATACAGGTTTTTCCGCCCTCTATTACACCATGTTCGTGCCAAGTGGAATTTGGAGTGATAACAAAATCATTGACTTCAAATGTGATTTTATTGCCATCCACAACTGTATAACCGCCTTCGCCTTCCATAATAAATCGGAGTGCTGAAGCTTTGTGACGGTGTGCCGAAGTGCTTTCGCCAGGTCTTGTAACTTGAATTCCGGTGTACAACCAACCCACAGCTGCTGAAACATCTTTACGTTTGTCGTTTACTAAATATACGACACGTCTTCCAGCTTGTTCGGGAGTGACTAATTCAGATGATTTTAAAACTAAATCGCGTAAATCATCATATTTCCATAGCATGGGTACTGATGAAGAACGCGGTTCCCATGGCTCAATATCATTAGCAACTGTCCATAAAGCGCCTGCACCTAATGTTTCCAATTCTTTATAATACGCATCAAGTTCAGGTGTGTTTTGAACTCGTGCTCTTCCAATTTGATCGTCTGAATGTTTTGCTTCCATAGTTTATTTCTTATTAAAATCTTCGTGATTGTCAATAAATGTAATATTTCTTGTTGGTGCTGTATTTACTCGCAAATCGAAAATATCAAAGCGGTTGTAATGTCCAAGAATATCGTGCATTTGTTTCGGTTGGATGCACTTTTCTAAGTCGATTTCAGCATATACCATACCTTCCTCATCAATTATTGGTTGCCCAATTACTGCTCCGTTAGGCCCAATAAATCCTGAAAATGCCGAACTATTTCTATCTAATAATTCATCCACATTTGGCACATCGGCACGTAAGGCGTCTTTGATTTCTTGAGAAATAGTAGAACATGACACAATCGTAAATAATTTCCCTTCAAAAGAATGTGCTGCGGCACGAATTTTAATTGCTTCCGCCATATCGTAATCTGGTGGCGCAACCGGAAGCGAAATGTAATTAGCAATATGAATCAATTCGCCTTGCGCGAGCAATGCAAATCGAGCCAACGTATTGGTATTTTCGCCACAAGCTAATGTTCCGATAGGGCCTATTTCTGTATCGTATACTTTCAACGAAGAACCATCACCAGAAGTCCACGTCAGTTTTTCAGCCCATGTTGGTACTAACTTTCTATGTTTTCCGATGATAACGCCTTTGTTATCGATAATTAAATTGGTATTGTAAATTTCGCCAAAGCTTGAACCTCGTTCGTTGATACCGATAACAATATGCATGTAGTATTCTTTTGCTGCCAAACACAATTTCTGAATTTCAGGTCCTGCAACATCTACTGAATTTTTATATAATTCTTCGTACCATTTACTACCTTGAACAGGCGTCATGATCCAATTCCAATAAGGATATCCCGAAATAAATACTTCAGGAAAAGCAATAAGTTTTGCTTGGTTTGAGGCTGCTTCTTTAATAAAAGAAATCGCTTTATCGACGGTTTTTTCTACATTAAGAAATACTGGAGAAGTTTGTACGGTTGCTGCTTTAAATTTTTTGAATTCCATAGTATTTTTATTAAGATTTGAGTATTAAGTAGTAAGACAAAATACTGAAATTTTATTCTTCATTTCTTCTGAAAAAGGTTCGGCTTTGATGCCGTTTCTTTCTACGTTGAAAGCTACGTTAACCAGAGTAACTTCGCCTTCTAAAACTATATTATTGCTTTCATTTTCAAACTCAAATCCACAAAGAATAGAGGAGTTTTTTAACTCTTTTACCCAAAGTTTTTTGGTTAAGATTTCCCCCAAACGTGCAGCATTTTTGAATTGAATTTTTAAATCAACCGTTGGAATCCCATTGGTTTCGTGCATTTTTGAAAAAGGTCGGTCTAAGGCTTCTTCAAACCAATCTTCCACCAAACCATTTAACATTTCTAAAAATCTTGGATAGAAAACAATTCCTGCATAATCTATATGTTGGAAACGAACTTTTTCTTGTTTTATAAATTGCATATTTCTGTTTTTTTAAACACTAATTATTATTTCAATTTAAATCGTTGAATTTTCCCTGTTTCTGTTTTTGGTAAATTTTCAACAAAATGAATTACTCTTGGATATTTATACGGCGCTGCTGTGTTTTTAAACCAATTTTGAATCTGAATTTTTAATGCTTCATCTGCCATTTCTTGTTCTTTTAAAACAATATGCGCACAAACCAACATGCCTCTTTCTTCATCGGGTAAACCCACAACGGCACATTCTAAAATATTTTCATGAGTTAAAAGTACGGATTCTACTTCAATTGCCGCAATATTATAACCAGAAGAAATAATCATATCATCGCCACGCGCTACAAAATGAAAATAACCTTCTTCATCTTGTCGGAAAATATCACCTGTAACATTCCAACCATTTTCAACATATTCCTTTTGTTTTTCTTCTCGATTTAGGTATTTACAACCTGTAATTCCTCGCACCGCTAATCTTCCTGCTTCATTTCTTGGTAATTCGTTGCCTTGTTGGTCAATAATTTTTGCTTCATAACCAGAAATCGCTTTTCCTGTTGCGCCAGGTTTCATATTTTCTTCGTTTGAAGAAATAAAAATATGCAACATTTCGGTAGCGCCAATGCCATCAATAATTTTTAGCCCTGTAGCATCATACCAATCTTGCCAAACTTTTAACGGTAATGTTTCTCCTGCAGAAACACATTTTCGTAAACTCGAAATATCGAAGTCTTGAATTTTTGTTGTAATAACTCGCCAAGCGGTTGGCGCAGTAAAACAAATCGTGATTTTATAATCTTGAATGGCTTTCAACAATACATCTGGACTTGGTTTTTCGATTAAAAAAGTGGAAGCACCAAAATACATGGGGAACAAAACCAAACCACCTAAACCAAAAGTAAAACCAATGGGCGGACTTCCAGTAAATATATCATTTGAAGTAGGTTGCAACGAATAGTTTGGAAATGCTTCGCAAATATTTAAAATATCTTTGTGATAATGTGCGGTCATTTTTGGTAAACCCGTAGTTCCAGAAGTAAAGCCAATAAGCGCAACCGAATCTGATTTTGAATGATAATTTTCAAATGTTTTGGGTTTAGATTCCACTAACTCTTCTAAATCGGAATTTCTGTAGAAACTTACTTTTTTTAGAAAATTCGATTGGACTAAATTCATTTCTTCGGCTAAATCGCTATCGCAAAAGGCGTGAGAAATTTCAGCACAATCAATAATAGTGGATAGTTCTTTTGCTCGAAGAAGAGGCATAGTTGCCACTACAATTCCTCCTGCTTTTAAAACGGCAAACCAACACGCGACCATCATAGGATTATTAGCAGAACGTAGCAATACACGATTTCCAGATACTAATCCTAAATCTTCGACTAAAATATTCGCAATTTGATTGGCTTTTTCATACAAATCTTGATACGTCCAGGTTTCCTCAAAGGTTCGAATGCAAACAGTATTTCCTCGACCTTCTTTGATGTGAGAATCTAATAGTTTTTCGACGCAATTCAATAGTTCAGGTTGTTGGAATTGTGGTAAATCCAAAAAGGTATATTCTGGCTGAAATTCCAGATTAGGTAAATTTATTTGAGCAAAATTATCCTTCATTATTTATTACTTCTTATTACTCTTCGGTTTCAAAGCTTTTTTCATGCCTTCTACTTGTTTTCTTTCGACAACTTTTAGCGGATACAAATGTGAAATGCCCATTTTATAGGAATTTGGAATATCATTGGCTTGAAATTGTTCATACGCTTGCATATTTCTTACAAAATTTGCATCTAATAACAAAGGTCTTCCAAGTGCTACTAAATCGGCTCTTCCGTTTAAAATAATCGTATTTATTTGGTCGATGTCTTGAATATATCCTGCAGTTATTGTTGGAATATGGACCGTATTTCGTACCCCATCTGAGAAAGGCGTTTGCCACATTCTTCCTGATTGGGGTTTTTGGTTAGCAACTGTATTTCCTGTGGAAACATTAATAATATCCGCGCCAGCCTTTTTAAACGCTTCTGAAATTATTAAAACATCTTGTTCTGAAATACCGTTTTCTGCCCAATCGGTAGCGGATATTCTTACAGAAATTGGCTTTTCTTTTGGAAATACTTCACGAATGGCTGAAAAAACTTCCAATGGATATTTTAATCGATTTTCAACATTTCCACCCAATTCATCTTGACGAATATTGGTTAATGGTGATAAAAAAGAAGCTAATAAAAATCCGTGATGAGCTTGTAATTCAATCATATCAAAACCAGCTTCATTAGCATTTATTGCAGCTTGAACGAATTGATTTTTAATAAGTTGCATGTCTTCCAAATTCATTTCTTTTGGACAATCAGAATTTTCATTAAAAGGAATGGCAGAAGCCGAGAGTAACTCCCATTTTTTACCCTGGAATTTTTCTTCCCAAAGCATTTTTGAACATCCTTTTCTTCCTGAATGTCCTAATTGAATTCCGATTTTAGTTTGGGCATATTTATGAATAAAATCGGTAATTCGCTGCCAAGCTACTATTTGATTTTCGGTATAAATTCCGGCGCAACCTTTTGTAATTCTTCCGGTTTCAGAAATAGCCGTCATTTCTGTTAATATTAATCCTAAACCGCCAACAGCTCTTGAAGTATAATGTTGAAAATGCCAATCGTTTACTACACCATTTTCAGCTAAATATTGTCCCATTGGCGACATTACTATTCGGTTTTGTAGCTCTAAATTTCTTAGTTTGAATTTAGTAAAAGCTGGAGATGTTGAAACAAGTTCATCATGACATTTGTCGTTAAATTCTTTCAAAACTTTATCCGTAAAAGAAGCATCTCTTAGTCGTATATTCTCATACGTAACTTTTTTAGAACGGGTCATACAACCAAAAGCAAATTGCTGGAATGAATGCTGCATGTGACGATCCATATTCTCAAACCAATCCAACGAAACGACGGCTGCATATTGAATCATTTCAACCGTATTTCTTCGGGTTTTATCGTATTGTGCAAATGCGGCTTGTACATCGTTTTGATTGGCAATTACCGCATCTGATAATCCAATTGCGCTGTCCATAGCTAATTTTGTTCCCGAACCAATAGAATAATGAGCTGTAGCTTTGGCATCACCTAATAAAACAATGTTGTTATAGTACCAATTTTGATTCGTAACATGAGGAAACTGACGCCAATATGATTTATTTGAAATTAATGGGTGACCGTCTAATTCTTCTGCGAAAATTTCGGCAATTTTTGACATGGTATCTGCTTCATTCGTAACTTCAAAGCCATGTTTTTGCCAGGTTTCGTCACTACATTCAAAAATCCAAGTACTCATTCCTTCTTCGTATTGATAGGAATGCGCCACGATGGTTCCGTGAGGAGTACTTCTGAAAAAATAAGTAAAAGCATCTAACGGTTTTGTGGAACCCATCCAAACAAAGCGGTTCTTTTTTAATTCAACTTTTGATCCGAATTCATGTTGATATTGTGTGCGAATAGCACTTCCAATTCCGTCTGTTGCCAGAATAATATCGGAATCAGCAAATTGAGACAAATCATCTACGTTTTGTTCGAAATGCAAATTTACGCCTTCTTCCAAACAACGTTGTTGCAATAATTGCAGTAACGTTTTTCTGGAACAACCGCAAAAACCATTTCCAGCAATATTAACGGATTCTCCATCTCTAGCAATTATGATGTCATCCCAATAGGCAAATTTACTTCGAATTAATTCATACGATTGCATGTCGCGTTTTAGGAATTCGCCTAAGGTTTCATCTGAAAACACAACACCAAATCCAAAACTATCATCGGGTTTGTTTCTTTCGTAAATATCGATTTGGCAATGCGGCATTGCTTTTTTGGTTAAAATCGAAAAGTAAAGTCCGCCAGGACCACCACCAATAACTGTTATTTTCATATTTTAATTGATAATAAAATTATCTTTTAATTGAGAATATTTCTCCTAATTTACTATAATTTGAACCTGCTAATCTCGCAACAGGTTGGTACTTTTCTAAATTTATTTTATGATTTTCCATCAAAATTGAGTCATCAATATGCATCGTAATAATTTTTCCAATGATAATACAAGCGCCACCATTTTGATGGTTTTCGATAAAATAATGATGCACCATTTCACATTCAAATTGTACCAAACTTTCTTTTACTCGTTTTGGTTTGATGTATATGGATTCAATTGGAGTTACGTTTGCTATTTCAAATTCATTGATATTTGGTGCAACACTTTGAGAAGTAGTATTCATCTGTTCTACAACATCTTCCGTAACTAGATTGACTACAAATTGCTGATTTGCGAGAATATTATTTAAAGTGTCTTTATTTTTGTTTCCCGTTCGAACGGTTGAAAACATCAAATGAGGCGGATCTTCGCTAACGATATTAAAAAAGGAAAATGGGGCTAAATTATCAATTCCATTTTCATCAATTGTAGCAACCCAAGCGATAGGTCTTGGAATGACAGTTCCTGTCAATAACTTATATAAAGCTGAAGATTCTGTATTTTGAATATCAAATTGCATTTAAAACAAAATTAGTATCTTCAAAAATAAGTTAAAAAAACAAATTATTATATTTTTTTACGTTTTATATGCAAAGAATTTCAACTGATTTTTATTTCATTTATTTCCACAAAATCCAAGAGAAAAAATTAACTTATCAAAAAAAGTCCCAATTTTCATTGGGACTTTTAAATTATATAAAAAATACTATTTCAGTTTTTTCTTGATTTCAATTTCGTGGAAACTTTCAATAATATCTAATTCTTTGATATCATTGTAGCCTTTAATTTGCATACCACAATCGTATCCTTTAGACACTTCTTTTACGTCATCTTTGAAACGTTTTAAAGCTACTAATTCTCCTGTGAAAATAACAACACCTTCTCTAATTAATCGGATTCTGTTGTTACGAATTACTTTACCGTCTGTAATCATACAACCAGCAATTGTTCCAACTTTAGACACTTTAAACAATTCTCTAATTTCTGCAGTACCAGTAATTTCTTCTTTCAATTCTGGAGAAAGCATGCCTTCCATCGCATCTTTTAAATCGTCGATAGCTGCGTAAATAATAGAATAATTACGGATATCAATTTCTTCTTTGTCTGCTAAAGCTTTTGCATTTCCTGCAGGACGAACGTTAAATCCGATAATAATTGCATCTGAAGCAGAGGCTAATAATACGTCTGATTCTGTAATCGCTCCAACTCCTTTATGGATGATGTTTATTTGAATTTCTTCTGTTGATAATTTAGAAAACGAATCAGATAGTGCTTCTACTGAACCATCCACGTCTCCTTTAAGTATAATGTTTAATTCTTTAAACTGACCTAAAGCAATACGACGACCAATTTCTGAAAGTGTAATATGTTTTTGTGTACGAACAGATTGCTCACGTGCCAATTGTGCACGTTTTGTTGCAATTTGTTTGGCTTCTCTTTCTTCTTCGTAAACATTAAATTTGTCTCCTGCAGTTGGCGCTCCGTCTAAACCTAAAACAGATACTGGTGTTGATGGTCCTGCAATTTTTACAGTATTTCCTCTTTCATCAAACATGGCACGAATTTTTCCATGATTTTTACCTGCTAACATGTAATCACCAATTTTTAAAGTTCCTGCTTGCACTAAAATCGTAGAAACATAACCACGTCCTTTGTCTAATTGTGCTTCTACTACTGTTCCTTGTGCAGGTTTATTTGGGTTAGCTTTAAGTTCTAAAACCTCAGCTTCTAATAATACTTTTTCTAATAATTCTGGTATACCTTGTCCGAATTTTGCTGAGATATCATGAGATTGGTATTTTCCACCCCAATCTTCAACAAGTAAATTCATACCTGCTAATTGTTCTTTAATTTTCTCAGGATTCGCATTTGGTTTATCCACTTTATTGATGGCGAAAATCATTGGAACACCTGCAGCTTGTGCATGAGAAATTGCTTCTTTTGTTTGAGGCATTATGTCGTCGTCAGCCGCAACTACAATAATTGCAATGTCGGTAACTTGAGCTCCACGAGCACGCATCGCCGTAAAGGCTTCGTGACCAGGTGTGTCTAAGAAAGCGATTTTTTGACCACCATCTAAAGTTACTCCGTAGGCACCAATATGCTGTGTAATTCCTCCAGATTCTCCAGCAATAACATTTGCTTTTCGAACATAATCTAGTAACGATGTTTTACCATGATCGACGTGACCCATTACGGTAACAATTGGTGCTCTGAATTCTAATTCTTCTTCAGTGTCTTCAATAATTACTGCGTTTTCTTCAATATCGGTTGTGATAAATTGCATTTCATAACCAAATTCATCTGCAACTATTGTTAATGTTTCAGCATCTAATCGTTGGTTCATGGTTACCATAATTCCCAAAGACATACAAGTCCCGATTACTTTTGTAATTGGCACATCCATCATTGTTGCAATTTCACCAACTGTAACAAATTCTGTTACTTTTAGGATTTTGCTTTCTAAATCTTGTTGCGCTAAATCATCATCAGTTCGTTGACGGTGTGTATCTCTTTTATCTCTTCTATATTTTGCGGCTTTAGATTTGCTACCTTTCCCTTGTAATCTTTCTAAAGTTTCTTTAATTTGATTTTTTACTTCTTCTTCTGTTGGTTCAACTTTTACAGTCGGTGTTGATTTGGTAAAACCTGGTTTTTTGAATCCACCACCGCCTTGTCCGCCTTGTCCGCCTTGGTAAGGTCTTTTTACAAAACCACCTTGACCGCCACCCTGAGTATTTCCTGTTGTACCGCCAGTGTTTGTTGTTCCTGGTTTTACGATTCTTTTTCTTTTATTTGCTGCCGAACCTGGGGCGCCTGGAGTTCCAGGAGTTCCTGGTTTATTAGCAGCACCTGGAGTTCCTGGTTTTTTTATCTCCTCTTTCTTTTTCTTTGGTTTATTAAATTGAGTTAAATCAATTGTTTGACCTGTGAAAGTTGCACCTGAAAGTTTGGTGTATTGAGTATCTAATCTTACTTCAATTGGTGTGCCATCAGGATTAAATTCTTGAGGTTGGATTGAAGGTTCTTCTGATTTAGTTTTTGTGATTTCTTTAGTTTTTCCAACTGGTTTTGGGGTCGTATCTACAGATTTGTCTGAAGTATTTTCTGCAACTACTGGTTTCTCTTCATTTGTAACCTTATTATTTTCTTTAGCAACAACTGGTTTTTCTGTTTTAGGAGCTTCTTGTTTTTTTAAATTTAAATCAATTTTTCCTAATGAAACTGGTGCAGTAAGAACTGCTTTTGCTTTTATTATTTCTTGTTTTTGTCTTTCTTCATCTGCAAGTCGTTTCACTTCGAGTTCTTTTTCGATTTCACGTTTTAGTGCTTCTTTTTCTTTTTTCTTTTCTTCGCCAACTTCTTTTGAAGCTACTTTATTTCCCTTATCGGCCGAAAAAATATCGCATAAGACGTCGAATTCCAACTGAGAAACTTTTGCATTGGGACTGTGCTCAATGGTATGACCCTTTTCTTTTAAGGTGTCAACAGCTCTATCAAGTGAAATGTTGAATTCTTTTAAAACTTTACTTATTCGTATTACTCTTTCTTCAGACATATTTGTTTTTTGCTTAATTTTCTTTGTGATTGTGAGGCTAAATTATTTTTTATTAGCTATCTAATTCTTGTTTTAAAATATTGATTACATCTAAAATTGTTTCTTCTTCTAAATCTGTTCTTCTTACTAAATCTGCAACATCTTTGTCGATAATACTTCTAGCGGTATCTAAACCAATTTTTTCGAATTCTTCAATAATCCATTCTTCAATTTCATCACTAAATTCTCTTAATTCCACATCATCCTCTTCTTGAACAATTCCTTCGCGAATTACATCTAATTCGTATCCAGTTAATTGACTAGCTAATTTAATGTTTTGCCCGTTTCTACCAATGGCTTTTGAAACTTCTTCAATTTTTAAGAAAACTTCTGCTTTTTTATTTTCTTCATCAATTTTTACTGTAGAAACTTTAGCTGGGCTAAGTGCTCTTGTAATAAATAATTGAATATTTTGTGTGTAATTAATTACGTCAATGTTTTCATTTCCTAATTCGCGAACGATTCCGTGAATACGAGATCCTTTCATCCCTACACAAGCCCCAACTGGGTCAATTCTATCATCGTAAGAATCAACGGCTACTTTTGCTTTTTCACCAGGAATTCTAACCACTTTTTTAATTGTAATCAAACCATCAAAAACTTCAGGAATTTCTTGTTCAAATAATTTTTCTAAGAAACTTGGTGCCGTTCTTGACATGATAATTTGAGGTTTATTTCCTTTAAGCTCTACACTTTCAATAATTCCTCTAACGTTTTCTCCTTTTTTGAAGAAATCGTTTGGTATTTGTTTTTCTTTTGGTAAGATAATTTCGTTACCATCATCATCCATTAAAACTACCATTTTTGGTCGTACATGGTGAACTTCTGCTGTATAAATATCACCAATTAAATCTTTAAATTGTTTGTAAAGATTAGTATTATCGTGTTCATGAATTTTAGAAATCAAATTTTGTCGTAAAGCTAAAATAGCTCTTCTTCCTAAATCTATTAATTTTACTTCTTCAGATACTTCTTCTCCAATTTCGAAATCGGGTTCAATTTTTCTAGCTTCTGTTAAAGTGATTTCTTCATTTTCAAGATCTAAATCTTCATCAGCTACAACTACACGGTTTCTCCAAATTTCCATATCACCTTTGTCTGGGTTAATGATAATATCGAAATTGTCATCTGAACCATATTTCTTTTTTAACGCATTTCTAAACACGTCTTCTAAAATTGCCATTAAGGTAACTCTATCGATTAGTTTGTCGTCTTTAAATTCTGAAAATGAATCTATTAATGCAATATTCTCCATGGTATGCTTTATTTTTAAAATGATATTATTACTACTGCTTCTTTTATGTCTGTGTAAGGAATTGAGATTGTTTTTTGAACGGTTACTTTTCCTTTACCTATTTCTTTTGGTTCTCTTGCGCTCCAAGATAATGTTGCATTTTCTGCATCAGCATTAGATAATGTGGCCTCAAAATCGCCTTGAGAGATGGTTTTAACTTTTAAAGTTCTGCCAATATTTTTTTTATATTGTCTAACTAATTTTAATGGTGTTGAGATCCCTGCTGAAGCAACTTCAATAGAATATTCTACTACTTCTCCTTCCAATCCGTTATCTAAAAACTTATTTACATTGATACAATCTTGCAAATTTACGCCCAAATCTCCGTCTAAAATGACGGAAACCTTATTTGTTTCTGAAAAATCTAAATCAATTAGAAACAACTGTGAATTTTCTGATAAGGCTTTTTCAAGCAAATCTTTTACTTTTTCTTTAAATGTCATCTTTATAAAAAGAGGCACGCAATGCGTGCCTCATTATTTGGTTAAATACTAAATAACTTCGCAAATATACAACATTTTTTTTAAAATGTACAAAAATTTCATTTTTCAAAAAAAGTGAATCTATTCCATTAAAAATTCGTAACTTTATTGTAACTTAAACAATAATTAAACTTAATCCTATGAAAACAATTTTAGTGCCTACCGACTTTTCAAAACACGCCGAAAATGCTTTAAAAGTAGCCGCACAAATTGCCAAAAAAAATAATGGCGAAATAATATTATTACATATGTTGGAATTATCAACTTCAGGCAATGATGCACTTCATACCTCGCATGAAATTCCTGAATTAATGTTTTTTAAAACGCGGCTGTAGCCAAATTAGAAGAGCTTGAAAATGCCAGTTATTTAAACGACATAAAAGTTTCCACTATTGTACAATTTAGCATGGCCTTTGATGGAATTATGGATAACGCTAAAAAACACCATGTCGATTTAGTAGTAATGGGCTCTCACGGCGCAAGCGGATTTCACGAAATGTTTGTGGGGTCTAACGCGGAAAAAGTGGTGAGAAATTCGGAAATACCGGTATTGGTAATTAAAAAAGAAGAAGAAGATTTTAAAGTAGATAATCTTACTTTTGCCTCTGATTTTTCTTTTGAAATTAGAAAACCTTTTGAAAAAGTAGTTGATTTTGCTAAATATTTTGGGGCCCATATTAATTTATTGCACGTTATTACACCAAATAATTTTAGCACAACTAGAGCTTCAGAAGAAAAAGTTAGAAACTTTATTGAAGAATTTCACTTTACTGATTATTCTACTCACATTTATAATGACATTAATGTGGAAAAAGGAATTTTACATTTTGCAAAAGATTCCAATTCTGACGTAATTGCGGTTTGTACACATGGTAGAAAAGGGCTGGCCCACTTTTTAAACGGAAGTATTTCTGAAGATTTAGTTAACCACGCTAAAAGACCCGTAATTGCATTTAAAATATAATTGATTTCAATGTGTTACAAATAAAAAAATCCCGTTTTTTCAAACGGGATTTTTTAGTTGGTTCACAAGGACTCGAACCTTGAATGACTGCACCAAAAACAGTAGTGTTACCATTACACCATGAACCAATTATTTAATAATTGCGAGTGCAAATGTAATATATATTTTATACTCTACAAATAATTTTTTAAATAATTTTAAGAAAAAATTAATTGGTAATCTCTCCAATAAATAGTTTCTTTGTAATCTAAATTAATTTAGCAAATATGACTTTATTTAATTACAGCAAATGGAATACCTACTTGGGTTGGTTTGCTTTTATAATTGCATTAGTTGCCTATACTTTAACCGTAGAACCTACTATGAGTTTTTGGGATTGTGGTGAATATATTGCCACAGCTGCCAAATTAGAAGTAGGACACCCGCCTGGGGCACCATTATATCAAATGATTGGTGCGTTTTTTGCAATGTTTGCTTCAAATGATAGCCAAATTGCTTTGATGGTAAATATGGTCTCTGTATTTTCAAGTGCTTTTACTATATTATTTATGTTTTGGTCTGCATCTAAAATTATAAGAAAAATAGTTATAGCCACTTCTGAATGGAATAATGAAACAGCAAAACTTACTTTAGGTGCTTCATTAATTGCTGCGTTATCTTTTACATTTACAGATAGTTTTTGGTTTAATGCTGTAGAAGCTGAAGTGTATTCAATGGCTTCTTTGTTTATTGCTTTGTTATTTTGGTTAGGTCTAAAATGGGAAGAAGAGCTGGAAACTGAAAGAGGAAATAAATGGGTAATTTTAATATCATTAGTAATTGGACTTTCTTTTGGGGTGCACTTTTTGGCATTATTAACCTTGCCGTCTATTGGAATGTTATATTTTTTCAAAACACAAAAGAAAATTACAGTTAAAAACTTTATAATTGCCAACGTAGTGATATTGGCGATTTTGATGTTTATTTTCAAATTCCTTCTACCTTATACATTATCATTTTTTGCAAAAACAGAAATTTTGGCAGTAAATTCATTTGGTTTAC
>Ga0209134_10000204_pt1 | contig 15298 bp, 11 predicted proteins | sample LauGreSp1BDMLBSN_2_FD_187566 | JGI IMG/M metagenome (GOLD analysis project Ga0209134, IMG submission 187566) | Freshwater lake microbial communities from Lake Michigan, USA - Sp13.BD.MLB.SN (SPAdes) (version 2) | ecosystem: Environmental > Aquatic > Freshwater > Lake | place: Lake Michigan, USA... | reverse complement strand
AAATACCAAAATGGCCATGAATCCGTTTTGTGAAATTGCCGTCGAAGAAGCAGTGCGGCTGAAGGAACGTGGCCTGGCTACGGAAGTGATTGCCGTTTCCGTCGGCTCCGACAAGGTTCAGGAGCAATTGCGTGGGGCAATGGCGCTGGGGGCTGATCGCAGTATTCATGTCCAAACCAGCGATGAGCTGGAACCCATCAACATCGCCAAATTGCTAAAAGCGGTCGTGGACCGGGAAAACCCGGCCCTGGTGATTCTTGGCAAGCAAGCGATCGATTCCGATGACAACCAGGTCGGACAGATGCTGGCAGCCCTCTGTGATCTGCCACAAGCCACCTTTGCCTCGAAGGTTGAGTTGACAACAGACAGGGTAGTCGTGAGTCGCGAAGTCGATGGTGGTGAGCAAGTGCTCAGCCTGACGCTGCCAGCAGTAATCACCACAGATTTGCGTCTCAACGAGCCGCGCTATGCCAAGCTTCCGGAAATCATGAAAGCCAAGAAGAAACCGGTGGAACAAGTGACCCCGGAAACATTGGGTGTAAGTGTGAAAGTGCACCTGACCTTGCTCGGCGTGAATGAACCTGCACCACGCAAGCCGGGTGTAAAGGTTGCCAGCGTGACTGAACTGGTGGACAAGCTGCGCAACGAAGCCAAAGTGCTTGTTTGAGACAGCTTGCCAACAGCGGGCGCTAATGAATTGGAGAAGAAAGAATGAAAGCGTTGGTAATTGCAGAACACGATAACCAGGTATTGAAGCCGGCCACTGCTGCACTTGTTACTGCGGCCCTCAAGCTTGCCGTTCAAGTAGACATATTGGTAGCGGGAAAAGACTGCGCTGCGGTCGCCGATTCAGCTGCCCGCATCACTGGCGTGGGCAAGGTGCTGCTGGCCGATCATGCGTGCTACGAACAGCACTTGGCGGAAGCCCTGGGCAAGCTTGTCACCATAACCGCAGATGGGTATAGCGCTATCCTCGCGGCGGCATCCACCACCGGCAAGAATTTCCTGCCACGCGTAGCCGCTCTGCTGGATGTGGCACAAATTTCCGAGGTTGTTGCTGTGTTGGACAAGGATACTTTCGTACGTCCAATCTATGCCGGCAATGCACTGGCAACGGTGCGCTCATCGGATGCGGTCAAAGTGCTGACTGTACGTGCCTCTGCGTTTGAGGCGGCGGCAATGCAGGGCACTGCGGCAGAAATCACCAGGATCGGGACAGTAGTCGCACAGTCACAGAGCAGTTTCGTCAGTGCCAACATGAGCACCAGCAGTCGGCCCGAACTGGGATCGGCGCGAATCGTCGTGTCCGGCGGTCGCGGCTTGGGTTCTGCTGAAAATTTCGCGATGGTTGAATCGTTGGCCGATAAATTGGGAGCGGCAATTGGTGCCTCCCGTGCAGCTGTGGATGCCGGCTATGTAGGCAATGACATGCAGGTAGGGCAGACCGGCAAAGTTGTAGCGCCTGACCTTTATATCGCTGTAGGCATTTCGGGAGCAATCCAGCATCTCGCCGGCATGAAAGACAGCAAGGTCATCGTCGCGATCAACAAGGATCCTGAAGCCCCGATCTTCCAGGTCGCTGATTACGGACTGGTAGCGGATCTGTTCGAAGCGTTGCCTGCGCTGGAAAAACAGCTTTAATCAACGTTGCAAGACAATACATCATCCGCAGGACTCTGCTGCCTTTAACAAAGACAGCACCTGCCAACCCTGAGGAGTCAACGCATGCACCATAAATTTTCTTTCAAGACCATCTCTGCACTTTGCCTGCTGGCAGGCGCGATAAGCGCCCACGCCGACATGCAGTTGGATCAGGCGGCTTCTTCATTGTTTTATGTCACCAGCAAAGCGTCCTCTGTTTCTGAAGTAAATACCTTTACCGGGTTGAGTGGGAGCATAACTGAAGCCGGCATGGCTACGCTTGTAATAGATCTCGCCACGGTTGAAACCAGTGTCGCTATTCGTAACCAGCGCATGCAAGAGCTTGTGTTCCAGGTCGCGCAATTCCCTTCAGCCAACGTGACTGTTCAGGTAGCTCCGGAAGTGCTGAATGATTTGCCGGTAGGTGGCAGCATGACTGGCCCGTTCATGGCAACTGTGGGATTGCATGGTATTAGCCAGGAACTCACTGCAGATTTGCAGATTCTTAAACTTGATGAGGGGACGCTTCAGGTACAAACCGCACGTCCACTGATTGTGGGCGCTGGCGCTTTCGGTTTGGCGGAAGCAGTAGAACAGTTGCGGGAAATCGCAGGTCTGCCGTCCATAAACCCCAATGTGGTAGTTACCTTCACACTGGTTTACAAACAGTAAGACCTGCGACCCGATTACTTCAAAGTAGCAGCAACCGGATGTTACATCCGGTTACGTGGATCGTTGGGAGCGCGTCTGCGTTCCCGTGGCTGTTCAGCCTCGCCTGTGGGAGCAGGCGTAGTAGTTGCTTCAGTAGTGGCTGAAGGAGCAGCGCTGGTTTCCAGCGTAGTTGCTTCGGCGCTGGCAGCTGGAGCTTCCACTACTTGTTGGATCACTTCTCGTACTTCAAGTTGTTGCCGTGGTTGCGCAACTTCTGTGGAAACAGCTTGAACCTCGTTTGGAATTTCCTGGCTTTCGGCTGTCACGGTTTGAACCAGTGGAACCTGATCGCTGTGGCTCCGGGTTTCAGTTTCGGCAGTGCCTGCTACTGTTGTAACAACTTCTTGCTCTGAAACCACATCCCTGGAGACACCTGCTTCTGCTGAAACTTCAGGAGTCACTTCAGTGGGGACAATGGCGCTGGTATCAGCAACACCGGTTTCGATTTCAATCTGCTCCTGCAAGAATGGCTCTGCATTGGCAAAACCTGAAGTTTCAGTGCCTGTTTCGTGCTGGCTGGTTTCAGCCTGCACGCCTGCAGCGTGTTGTTCTGCTTGCACAGCAGAAGCTGCCGCGCTCAAGCCTTGATCCAGCTGGAGAATACTGTCTGCATCGGCGGTGGCAACATTGCTTTCGATGTTTTGCAAATTCATTTGCGCAACTTCAATTGCCGTGTTGGCAGCCATTTCCTGCAGAACTTCATCACGTGGACCGCGTTCGCGTGGACGCGGTTGGCGCGCACGTTTGTCGGCTGGACGTTTGCTGGCACGCGCTACATCAGAAGCTGAACGCTCCATTGGTTGTGCTGGTTCCAGGTCACTGCCGGCTTCGACAATGGGGGTTTCGACAGCAGTGGTTATACCATCGGCACCGGCCAGGTCCTTGCGATCACGATTGCGATTGCGACCACCGCGGCGACGTTTGCGTTGCTCACCTTCCTTGCGGCCTTGCAGTCTTTCTTCTTCGGTCAGGGCAACAGCCGGTTTAACGGTTTCAGCCTGTGACGGCCTTTCAGCACGTTCAGCACGCTCTGCACGCTCTTGTGAACGTTCCGGACGTTCTTGCGAACGCTCCGGTGAACGAGCCTCAGATCGGCCATCTGAACGTCCGCCCCGTCTTCTGCTGCGGTCATTCCGATCACGACGCTGGTTTCTGTCACCGCGTTCACCACCCTCTTTTTTGGCGGGAGTGCTTTCAGTGACTTCGGCAGTGCCGGCACTGCCGAACAACGCGGAAATAAAGCGGCTGATCAGGCCGGGTTTGGCTGTTGCGGCAGCGGCAGGCTGAGGCGCGGCCTGGGCAACCACCGGGGGTGGTGCAGTTTGCAGACGAGTGGTCTGTACCGCAGGTATATCAGCGACAATCGGTTCCTTTGGCAACAGTTCTTTCGAACTTTCCGCTTCCGGCAACTGGACTTCATAACTACGGTCGGTCGATTCCGAACCTATGTTCTGGATATCGAAATGCGGAGTTTCCAGATTCGGGTTGGGGATGATGACAATGCGTTTGTGGGTCTGGATTTCGATGGCCACGACTTCCGGACGTTTTTCATTGAGGAGGTAGGCGGCAACTGTCACTGGGACGATGGCACGAATTTCTTTGGAATTGCTCTTGTTCGCTTCTTCCTGGATCAAGCGCAAGATGGAGAGCGAGAGAGATTCGATGTCACGAATAGTTCCCTGTCCGTTGCAGCGCGGGCAAACCGTGGCACTGGTTTCACCCAGCGACGGACGCAGACGCTGACGCGACATTTCAAGCAAACCAAAACGTGAAATGCGACCGATTTGTACTCGGGCGCGATCCATTTCGAGGGCTTCGCGCACACGATTTTCGACATCGCGCTGGTTTTTCTGCGACATCATGTCGATGAAATCGATCACGATGAGACCACCCATGTCACGCAGACGCAGCTGGCGCGCAATTTCGTCGGCTGCTTCAAGGTTGGTCACCAGAGCGGTTTCCTCGATATCGGAGCCCTTGGTAGCGCGCGAGGAGTTGATGTCGATGGAGACCAGTGCTTCAGTCGGATCGATCACGATGGAACCGCCTGAGGGCAGTTTCACTTCGCGCTGGAAGGCGGTTTCGATCTGGTTCTCAATCTGGTAGTTGGTGAACAGCGGAGTCGTGCCGGTGTAGAGCTTGATGCGGCTCTCGAATTGCGGCATGACCTGGCGTACGAACGTGATGGCGTCGTCATAGGCACTTTGGGTATCCAGCATTACTTCGCCAATGTCCTGGCGCAGGTAGTCACGGATGGCACGCAGAATGACGTTGCTTTCCTGGAACAAGAGGCAGGGAGCTTCATGTTCAGTGGAAGCCTTCTTGATGGCGGCCCAAACTTGCATGAGGTAATTCAGGTCCCACTGCAATTCTTCTGGCGCACGGCCTACACCCGCGGTGCGGATGATGATGCCCATGCCATCCGGGATCTCGAGGGAATCCATCGCATCTTTGAGTTCGGAGCGTTCATCACCTTCAATCCGGCGCGAGATACCACCGGCGCGGGGATTGTTGGGCATCAGCACCAGATAACGTCCGGCCATGCTGATCATCGTGGTGAGAGCGGCACCCTTGTTGCCACGTTCTTCTTTTTCCACTTGAACGATGACTTCAGTGCCTTCGGCAATGGCATCGCGAATGTTGACGCGACCACCTTCCTGCGCACCTTTGCGGAAATATTCGCGGGAAATTTCTTTCAGCGGCAGAAAGCCATGACGATCAGCACCGTAGTTGACGAAAGCAGCTTCGAGGCTGGGTTCGATACGGGTGATACGGCCTTTGTAGATGTTGGCCTTTTTCTGGATGCGGTTGCGGTTCTCGATATCAAGATCGTAGAGCCATTGACCGTCTACCAGGGCGACGCGCAACTCCTCTTTTTGAGTTGCATTGACGAGCATTCTTTTCATGTTGGCTATGTTCCGTAGTGTCAATACGAACCATTGGGGCTAGCCAGACTTAAGAATATATATTAGAAAAATTCCCTAACATATTGATTTAAAATTATTTTAATTAATTTCAAATCTGGGAGTTCCCAGTGTCCTCAGCCTGTTTGCTGCTTTACCTGGCATGCCGCCCTTGGGCGACTTCTGGCTCTGGACCTCCAATCATGACCCTTGTTGCTGACGTCTACAAAATGCCGACGTTTGGTCCTGATGTCTGATCCTGGGCTGTCTTTGCGCAGTATCTCAGCCGCGTACGTGACTGTGTCGTGTGGTGCTTCCCTACTAGCCAGAAGAGTGCTTCAAAACTGCTCACACGCTGCTGGTCTGAATCTTTGTCTGTTGCCCGGTTCGGTCCGGGGTTAGTACGAGTCTGCCTGAGAGGCCTGAGTCGATATGACCGGCTGCTCTGTTTTGGGATTAAACGGGCTTCTGATCTGTCGTCTGTTGGGTCCGTATTCGGGTCCCAGTGCTTGGGTGCAGTATCAGTCCGCTGCAGTGCAGCGGTGCCGGGTCCAACCTTGAGGCTGACCTGAGCTTGGAGCCACCTGGATAACTTTAGTTCCGCCTCGAGAGCTTGAACCGTTCAGGGGCCGTTCTATTGCATGAATGCAATCTTGCTTTGCCTGACTTGATAGGGATGGTCTGGGTCGTGACGTTCTAGCGTCGACTTTGCACCGGCAAGACCGGAGCCCGTTGATACAACCGTAGCTAAATCAGGCACGCGACTCTAGCACTAAACCCAAGTATCTTCAAGAGTTTATGGGGGTTTGTTGTTATACTCGCACACCTTAGCAGGCAGTAGGAATCAGACATGAGCAAGCCCGGAGATCCAGCGCCAGGGTCCGGCACCAATCCAGGACAAAGCCCGGGGAAAGACTCAGGACGAAGTTCAGGAAAAAGCCCAGGGGGAAACCCGGAGCAAAACGGTGCCAAAAATACAGTACAGATGTTGACAGTAGGCGAGCCCGCGGCAGCTCAACGCCTGGATAATTTCCTGCTCGCCAGGCTCAAGGGAGCTCCCAAGAGCCTGATATATCGCATCATTCGCAAAGGCGAAGTGCGAATAAACGGTAAACGTTCCAAACCGGAGTCGCGTCTGGAAGAAGGTGACGTGGTGCGCGTGCCCCCGCTCAGATTGAGTGAGCAAGGCGACAAGGCAGTGCCGGGTGAGCAATTGCAGCAACATCTGCGTGACGCGATCCTGCTCGAAGATTCCCAACTATTGGTGCTCAACAAGCCCGCCGGCCTGTCCGTGCATGCCGGCACCGGGATGAAGTTGGGGGTCATCGAGTCCTTGCGCAGCATGTTTCCAGAGGTTGGCGGGCTGGAGCTGGTGCATCGCCTGGACAAGGGTACTTCCGGCTGCCTGCTGCTCGCAAAAACCGGCAAGGCACGCAAATATTTGACCCAGGCATTTCGCGAGCAGGGGGTTCATAAGGTGTATCACCTGTTGGTAGCTGGTAGCTGGCCCGCCAAAGTCACCCGGGTGGATTTGGCCTTGCAGCGCCAGGCAGAACGCTCAGGCGAGCGTTTCGTGGAGACTGATCCTGACGGCAAGGCGGCGAGCACCGAATTCCGGGTCCTGAAAAAATTCCGGCAGGCTACCCTGATTGAAGCGAGACCTGCGACTGGTCGTACCCACCAGATTCGTGTCCATGCAACTTCTGCAGGGCATCCCTTGCTGGGCGATGACAAATACAGCACCGGTGCCAGTGAACAATTGACGCGTGACATGGGAATCAAGCGCCTGTGTTTGCATGCTGCAGAGCTGGAGTTCAGGCATCCCGATGATGAAAGGGTAGTGCGCGTATCTGCTCCCTATGATGAGGCGTTCAGCCGGATACTCAAGCAGCTGGAGAAAGCGGGTTGAGTCCACACTGGCGCAGCAGCGTGCAGAGACTGATCAAGGGCAGTCCCAGCAGGCTGTGAAAATCCTTGCCTTCCATAGCCTCGAAGAGTGCAATGCCCAGCCCTTCTGCCTTGAAGCTGCCAGCGCAGTCAAACGGTTGTTCAGTTTGCAGGTAATAATCGATCTCATCCGAAGTGAGTGTCCGAAAATACACACGATAGACGTCGTGACTGTGGAAACTCAATCCGGACTCGCTATCGAGCAAGGAGATAGCAGTGTGGAAGTCAGCCGGCAAGCCGCTACAGTGCTGCAGTTGTTTGCGCGCCGCCTCAAACGAGCCGGGCTTGCCAAGAATCTTGCCATCGCACTGGCAGGCCTGGTCGGAGCCAATGATCAGGGCTGAAGGATAACGCTGGGACAGCACGGAGGCCTTGGCTGACGCAAGGCGTTGCACAAGGGTTTCGACGGATTCCCCGGGCAGTGGTGTTTCGTTGATATCCGGGCTGCAGCAGACAAAAGGCAAGCCCAACCGCTGCAGCAGGGATTTTCGGTAGGGAGATGAGGAGGCGAGAACGAGTTGCATGCGGTCTTCCAAAGATATTTATGTACTTGGCTTGTTGGACGCAGAACACTAGCATAACCACCATTGGCTTGAATGCCCCGTCGGTTTTCTGAAATGAGTATTACCTGCTTGAAATGTTTTGTCCGCACAGGCCTGCAATTGGTCCTGATTCTGCTACTGGCTGCCTGTGGCAGTTCGTCGCGCCCACCGGTGGACGAATTGGGTGGCTCCCAGCGTTTTCTCGATGCCGACAAGATGCATCGGGTGAATGACGGTGAAACCCTGTACGTCATTGCCTGGATGTATGATCTCGATTTCGCCGCACTGGCGAGTGCGAACGATTTGCGCGAGCCCTATAACCTTAATCCCGGTCAGATGCTGCGGGTAGGCTTGCGCAATGCACAGGCTGCCACGGCTGCTGCCAGTGCGCCGGCCGCTACGACCACAGCTACCGGGGTAATAGTAACTCCGGTACAAATCGGGGGGGGAATCAGTCGTGTGCAGTTGGGTAATTCCGGATTACAGCGGACGACATTGCCCGAATCGCCTGCAACCCGGTTACCGCCGAGTATTCCAGCGACAACGCCGCAACCACCGCTGGCAACTCCGGAACCTGTGATTGAAGCGCCGTCTGTGGCGGTCGCCCCCGAAGTTCCAGTTGAACTGCCGCCAGAGCCGGCCAGACAACCAGCCAGCAGTGGTCCGATTCAGTGGGCCTGGCCTGCGCAAGGCCAGATCATTGGTCGTTTTTCCGATGCTGGCGTGGAAGGGAAAGGCGTGGATATTGCAGGTTCACGTGGCGATCCGGTAAAGGCTGCGGCCGATGGTCAGGTGGTATACGCAGGCAGTGGTCTTCTGCGTTACGGAGATCTCATCATCATCAAGCATGATGAGCGTTTCCTCAGTGCCTATGCGCATAATGACAAGATACTGGTGAAGGAGGGCGCTACCGTCAAACGTGGTGACACTATCGCAGAACTGGGATCGAGCGGTATCGACAAAACCATGCTGCATTTTGAGATCAGGGTCCAGGGTACACCAGAGGATCCGATGCAATATTTGCCCGCTCGTTGAGTCCGTGCCAACAATTTTTCAGCATTTTTTCGTCCTTGTACTATAATCAAAAAAGCGGTGAAAACAGCTATAAATGCCGCTAAAAGTGCAGAAGCACAAGTTTTGCGTTGAATAACCCGGTGTTGGTTGCAGGCGATGCCTCCACAAAATCAGGAGGAAATATACAGGTGCTCTGCACTTGATAGAGTTGCTTTGTACAAGCCTTGAATTGAATTTTTAGTTTGCCTTGAAGGGAATCAAGATGAAAGAAAAAGAACCGAACGCAGCAGCAGACAGCGAAACAGCTAATACCATCCATTCCGAAACTGCTTCAACCCTCCCGTTTACCCAAGCTTCTCTTGCCCCGCGGCACGAGCTTGCGACTTCTACAGCAGTCTCCACGACACACGCTTCAGACGTCTTGCATGATGCTGTCAGCTTCTATCGGTTGCTCGAAGAAGACAGATTGGCTATTGATCCGGATATGGCTATGGATATTGATCTGGATGGGGATACGAATGTAACTACTTTTATACTTGGGCTTGATGAGTCAGGCGACCCTGAGCCCATCGACCCAGACGCTGAACCAGGTTACCGAGCCATCATGGCAGAGGGCCGGGACAACCATGCCAGCATTGATAGCACCACGCTTTATCTGAACGAGATCGGCTTCAAGGCCTTGCTTACTGCTGAACAGGAAGTTGAGCTTGCCCGTGAAATCGGGGAAGGCAACCTGAAGAGCCGGCAGCGCATGATCGAGTCCAATTTGCGTTTGGTGGTTGCCATCGCCAAGCGCTACCAGGGCAGGGGACTTGGCCTGTTGGATATGGTGGAAGAAGGAAATCTTGGCCTTATCAGGGCCGTCGAAAAATACGACTACACCCTTGGGTTTCGGTTTTCTACCTATGCCACCTGGTGGATCAAGCAAGCTATCGATCGGGGCTTGATGAATCATGCCAGCACCATTCGCATGCCAATTCATGTGCTCAAGGACATCAATCTTTGCCACAAATCGCGCAGGCAGCTGGAGGCAACCCTTGGGCGGGAACCCAGTCATGAAGAATTGGCCAGCCACATGGGCCGTTCGCTTCGCTTTGTCAGAAAGCTGTTGAAACTCAGCATTACCGTGTGTTCAGCGGACCATCCGATTCATGACGAAGCTGATCTGTCCCTGCTTGATACCTTCACATCCAATCCGTCAACTGAACCGCAGGCTATTCTGGAAAACGAAAATATCCAGCACAGTATCGGGCTATGGATGAGCCGCTTGTCAGACAAGCATCGGGAAGTAGTGCAACGCCGATTCGGGTTGCATGGCTACGAATGTGCCACGCTGGAAGAAGTTGGCAAGCAAGTAGGGCTTACGCGAGAACGGGTGCGACAGTTGCAGATTGAAGCACTCGCCAAATTAAGGCGTATCCTGGAGCGTGAAGGGCTTTCGCTGGATTGTTTCAAGGACGATTAAGGAGATTCTGTTGAATCTCCGTGTTACAGGCTGTCTTGGGCAGTCTTGCTACTTTTCCAGGTACTGGATCTTGCCGGGTACACCGTTCCATTCATCAGCATCTGCTGGTGAAGGCTTGATTTCGGTGATGTTCGGCCACTTCACCGAAAGCTCGGCATTGAGCTTGATGAACTGGAGCTGGTCTTCTGGTACTTCATCTTCGGCAAAAATGGCATTCACTGGACATTCCGGCTCACACAGTGCGCAGTCGATGCACTCGTCGGGATTGATCACCAGCATATTGGGACCTTCATAAAAACAGTCCACCGGGCAGACCTCGACACAGTCTGTGTGCTTGCAGCGGATGCAATTCTCGCCAACCACGAATGTCATTGTTGCTACTCCTGATCTTGCCGGCAGATGCCGGGTGGGTCGTATTCTGAATGCGAACCGGACCAGAGGGGTCCGAAGGACGCGCATTTTAGCAGCATTATTCCAACAATTTACAGGTTTGAGGTTTGTTGTTTGAGGGCTGATGAAGGGAGCTCCGGGCGGGCATACCGCAGCAGCGTCAGTGTTTACGCAGTTCCTTCAGACGGTACAGCAGTTCCTGGGCCTGGCGAGGCGTCAGCTGGTCAGGGTCGGTCGCGTCCAGAATATCAAGGGCAGGATGATTCGGCAGCGAGGCAAACAGGTCGTTCTGCACCTGCTGTTGCTGTGTGGCCAGACTGCTTTTGAAGCCTTCGTCCTTTTCCAGCTGCTGCAATTTATGACGCGCACTTTCGATTACCCTGCGCGGGATGCCTGCGAGCTGGGCTACCTGCAAACCGTAACTCTGGTTCGCGGGGCCTGGTTTCACTGCGTGCAGGAACACAATGCTGTCGCCGTGCTCGGTAGCGTCAAGATGCACATTGCTGATGCTGGGATAATCATCGGGCAGGGCGGTCAGTTCGAAATAATGGGTGGCAAACAAGGTGAACGCCCTGATAGTGCTGGCGATATGGATGGCACAGGCCCAGGCAAGGGAGAGTCCATCGAAGGTGCTGGTGCCTCGGCCGATTTCATCCATCAGTACCAGGCTATTGCTGGTAGCGTTATGCAGGATGTTGGCAGCCTCCGTCATTTCGACCATGAAGGTCGAACGGCCCTGGGCCAGGTCATCCGAGGAACCTATGCGCGTGAAGATACGATCGACCGGCCCAATACGCGCCAGGTCAGCGGGAACATAACAGCCAGTATGAGCCAGCAACACTATAATTGCGGCCTGGCGCATGTAGGTTGATTTGCCCCCCATGTTGGGGCCCGTGATGATCAGCATGCTGTTGTCGCCATCCAGGTGCAGATCGTTGGCGACGAACGTGCCCGAGGTGACTTGTTCAACGACAGGATGCCGGCCCGCCTTGATATGGATGCCGTTTTCCCCACACAGATCCGGGCAATACAGATCCAGTGCATGTGCACGTTCGGCGAAATTACACAGTACATCCAGTTCTGCCATGGCATAGGCGCTTTGCTGCAGGGCGTCCAGTTCCTCGGCCAGGGTTTCCAGCACTGCGTCGTAGAGCAGTTTTTCCCGAGCCAGCGACTTGCTGTTGGCGCTGAGGACCTTGTCCTCGAAGACCTTGAGTTCTGGCGTGATATACCGCTCGGCATTTTTCAGGGTCTGGCGCCGAATGTATTCTGCAGGCACGGTTTCTGACTGTGCGCGACTGAGTTCGATGAAATAGCCGGACACCCGGTTGTAACCGACCTTGAGTGTGGAGAGTCCGGTACGTGCGCGTTCCTGTTCTTCGAGCCGGGTAAGAAAAGCACCGGCATTACTGCTCAGATTGCGCAGCTCGTCCAGTTCGGCATCAAAGCCTTCGGCAATAACACCGCCTTCGCGCAAGACCACCGGCGGATTTTCCATTATGGCTTTTTGTAAAAGCTTTGCCTGCAATGGAAATTCACAAATACTGTTCGCCAATTCCCGCAAGCGTGGAGATTCCACCGAAGCCAACAGGGTTTGCAATAGGGGTAACATTTCGAGTGCATCGCGCAGACGCGCCAGATCGCGCGGACGCGCTGAGCGCAAACCGACACGCGAGAGAATACGCTCGGTATCACCAATCAGTTTAAGTACCGGCTGGATTTTTTCGTAGTGGTAGCCATCCTTCAAGCTGCCCACGGATTCCTGGCGCTGCCGGATCACCCGATGGTCGCGGATGGGTCGATGGAACCAGCGTCGCAGAAAACGGCTGCCCATCGGAGCGGAACAATGGTCGAAGATCGACACCAGCGTATTGCTGGTCGTGCCGCCCAGATTGAATTCGATTTCGAGGTTGCGGCGGCTGATGGCATCGAGAATCAAGCTGTCTTCTGCCAGTTCTACGCGCAAGCTGCGACAGTGGGGCAGGTCGTTGTGCTGGGTACTACGGGCGTAATTGAGCAAACAACCGGCAGCCTGAATCGCCACTATCATTCCGCTGCAACCAAAACCATCAAGGTTGTCGGTGCCAAACTGGCGCGTCAGGGCGCGTAGTGCAGAATCAAAATCGAATTCCCAGGCCGGACGCGAGCGCAGCCCGCGGCGTGCTTTTAGTAATGCGGAAAGACCCAGGGTATCGGGAACCAGCAATTCAGCCGGATCCAGCCGCTGAAGTTCTGCCTCCATTGTGCTCTCGTTGTCAGTCTCCAGTATGGTGAATCGTCCGGAACTGACATCAAGTGCTGCCAGTCCGAAACGGCCATCGTGCTGCCACATGGCCGCCAGCAACTGATCACGGAATTCCTGCAGCAGCGCCTCTTCGCTGAGGGTGCCCGGGGTGATAAGACGCACCACCTTCCGCTCAACCGGTCCCTTGCTGGTGGCCGGGTCGCCGATTTGTTCACAGATTGCGACCGATTCACCATGCTCTACCAGTTTGGCGAGATAGCGATCGGCCGCATGGTAGGGAATGCCACACATTGGAATCGGGGAACCGTTGGCCTTGCCGCGCGCGGTAAGCGTTATGCCGAGCAATTCCGCTGCCTTCACGGCATCCTGGAAAAACAATTCGTAAAAATCACCCATGCGATAGAACAGCAGCTCGTTCGGGTAGTCGGCTTTCACCGTCAGGAACTGCTGGATCATCGGGGTATGCTGGGTCGGGGAGTTATTCAATGGGGCATTCAATCAGGCAAAGCAAGCTGCGAACCGGATACTACCTTAACAACTCCGCCCCCTCCAAGCGTGGCAAGTTTCTTTGATGAAATCGGGTTTATCTGCTTTAATGAGGCTCGCTTCCGAAGCCTTCCAACGCTTCCTTCCGGCACTGCTCCGACTGGCAACTGCTTAACAACTATTAGCAAAACCAGACCAATAACCGGCAAGAACCAGGCACTAGCTCCGGAACCAGGCGCTTTGATCATAATTTTAATATAGCGACATTTTCATCTTCAGGATTAATCCAATGGCAGCAGAGAAAGAAACCAATAAAGACAAGGCTCTTACCGCAGCCCTGGCCCAGATTGAACGCCAGTTTGGCAAAGGTTCCATGATGCGTCTGGGTGACAGTGAGACCGTGGCCATTCCTGCCATCTCCACTGGCTCGCTTGGGCTTGATATTGCCCTCGGTATTGGCGGTTTGCCCAGGGGACGTATTGTTGAGATCTACGGACCGGAATCGTCAGGCAAGACCACACTAACCTTGCAGGTAATTGCCGAAGCACAGAAGTCGGGCGGCACCTGTGCATTCATTGACGCAGAACATGCTCTCGACCCGATTTATGCCGAGAAACTGGGTGTGGATGTCTCCAATCTGCTGGTGAGCCAACCGGATACCGGCGAACAGGCACTTGAGATCTGCGACATGATCGTACGCTCCGGCGCAGTCGATGTGGTTGTCATCGACTCCGTGGCAGCGCTGACGCCGCGTGCAGAAATCGAAGGCGACATGGGCGACAGCCACATGGGTCTGCAGGCCCGCCTGATGTCCCAGGCGCTACGCAAAATGACGGGTAACATCAAGAACTCAAACACCCTGGTGATTTTCATTAACCAGATTCGTATGAAGATCGGAGTGATGTTCGGTTCACCTGAAACCACTACCGGTGGCAACGCATTGAAATTCTATGCCTCCGTCCGCCTGGATATTCGTCGCATCGGCTCGGTCAAGGATGGCGATGAGGTCATCGGCAGCGAGACACGAGTCAAAGTAGTAAAGAACAAGGTGGCACCTCCGTTCAAGCAGTGCGAATTCGAGATCTATTACGGCGAAGGCATTTCCCGCAATGGTGAGATCATCGATCTTGGCGTTGCCAACGGTCTGGTGGACAAAGCCGGTGCCTGGTACGCCTACAACGGTGAGAAGATCGGCCAGGGCAAGAAAAATGCAGTCATCTATCTGGCCGAGCACCCCGCAGTGGCCAAGGAACTCGAAGCCAAGCTGCGGACTACGCTGCTGGCTCCCAAGCCTCCGCGCAAAGGGGCTCCAGGGAGCGATACCGTCAAGGATGATGATCAGGTTTGAAATGACCGGGTTTGAAAAGCTCCGCCCTTTTGCAAAGCTCCGTCATGAAGGGAAATGAAAACGAGGCTCCCGCCGTCACAGTACGGCGGGCAGCCATGGACCTGCTGGCACGCCGGGAACACAGTTTCCACGAGCTGCTGGAAAAACTCACTGAAAAATATCCGGATTTCAGTCCAGCGGAGCTGCTAAGGCCAGTGCTGGAACAATTGCGGGCTGAAAACCTTCAGTCCGACAGCCGATTCCTCGAAGCCTTTGTGCGTTACCGCAGTACCAGGGGCGTCGGCCCCCTCAAGATTGCCTCTGAACTTTACCCCCGCAAACTCGATGCAGGCCTGATAGAGCAGGCCCTTTACGACAGTGGCATCGACTGGCGTGAACTATGTTGGCAAGCCCTCCAGAAAAAGCTTGGATCCAGGGGTGCCCCAAGCCTGCTGGATCAACAGGAAAAGCTGCGTTGCCAGCGATTTTTGCAACAGCGCGGGTTCAGTCATGACCAGATCGCCCAGGTGCTGAAAAACGGCAGGGGCTGTGCCTCAATCGACAGGGATTGAGGCACATTCGGGTCTCTGAAAACCCCTCCCTAAACCCTCTACAAACCCCTCTCCA
>Ga0209134_10000201_pt1 | contig 15379 bp, 13 predicted proteins | sample LauGreSp1BDMLBSN_2_FD_187566 | JGI IMG/M metagenome (GOLD analysis project Ga0209134, IMG submission 187566) | Freshwater lake microbial communities from Lake Michigan, USA - Sp13.BD.MLB.SN (SPAdes) (version 2) | ecosystem: Environmental > Aquatic > Freshwater > Lake | place: Lake Michigan, USA... | reverse complement strand
CAGGAGGTGAGCCATCTACGCGCTGTGGGAATGGCATAAAGCCACCCTCGATTGCGGGCTTATCTTCTGGGCGCGGTGAGCGCACAAATCCATCGCAGTAATAGTTAATGCCTAAGAAATCTGGAGCTGCAATAAGTAGTTGTTCATCTCCTGGCAAGACCACGCGGCTGAGCATTTCGCCGTAGCAATCAACGAGGTTTTGTGGGTATTTTCCAGTTGTAAATGCATCGATCCACCAGCGATTTAGATTTGAATCATTAAGTGCAGCAAAATCAACAACATCTTGATCATGAGGTGATTCATTATGAATGTTGTTCATATTCACAGTCAGTCCCACAGTTGCATCTGGGCAAACTTTCTTAATGGCGCGAGTTGCAGCAGCATGAGCTAAAGCGGTGTGATGACTTGCAGCAACAGCTAAATTGAAATCTTTTTTACCTGGGGCGTGAACTCCATTTGAGTAACCAAGCCAAGAAACACACCAAGGTTCGTTGATGGTAATCCAGGTTGAAATGCGATCCCCAAATGCTTCTGCACACGCCGTTGCGTAATCTTCAAATGCTTTTACAACGTCGCGGTTTGCCCAGCCACCTTTATCTTCAAGTGCTTGTGGCAAGTCCCAATGATACAAAGTAACCATTGGTTCAATGCCAGCTGTAACAAGAGCGTTGATTAAACGATTGTAGAAATCAAATCCACGTTCTTCTCTAACCGCATCACCATTTGGAAATAGGCGAGGCCAGGCAATTGAGAATCGGTATGCACTCACACCAAGATCTTTCATAATTGCAATGTCTTCATCAAAACGGTTGTAGTGATCACATGCTTGATCACCGGTGTCGCCGTTTACAACCTTGCCAGGTGTCTTTGAGAAGGTGTCCCAGATGCTTGCGCCTCGACCATCGACATCAAATGCGCCTTCAATTTGATAACTTGCAGTCGCAGTTCCCCAGGTGAAATCTTCTGGAAAGTGAGAACTCATGTCGTGGATATCCCATCTGTGCAGATCAAATTACAACGTTTTGGTAAATGATAATTTGTTAAGGAAACGCTGTAGTAGTCTACTGAAAGCGGTTTCATAAGCAATACTGTAGCCTAATTAGATTCCAGCCTTTAGGAGAAAAACATGGCCAACGGGCCCGAACTATCACTTTTGTGGTCTGAGGAGTTTGCCGACCACCATGGCGGTGAGGTTCTAGAAGATATTTGGAATTTTGATATTGGCGATGGAGCTTCTGCTGGATTAGTCGGCTGGGGTAACAATGAACTGGAGTACTACACCAAAGATTCAGTCAGTATTCATGACAACCTCATCATCACTGCCCAAAGAGTGACCCCTGATTCTGGTTTGAACTGTTACTACGGTCCAGCACAGTGGAAGAGTGGCAAGATCCACACAGCTGGCAAAATTGGATTCAAGTATGGTCGACTTGAGATTAAGGCCAAGATGCCAAGTGGTACTGGCGTTTGGCCAGCATTGTGGTTACTCGGTGCAAATCTTCTAGATGGTGTTGCTTGGCCACATTGTGGAGAGTTAGACATTCTTGAAAATACTGGTGCTCATCCTTTTCAAGTTCAAGGAACTATCCATGGAGATGGCTACTTTGGAGAAAATGGATTAACAAAAATCATTCAGTCTCCAACAACTCTTTCAAGTCAGTTTCATACCTACTCGATTAATTGGACCCCAGACTCAATCCAGTGGTTCTTTGATGATCTTTGCTACAACACAATTAATCGAGCAGATGTTGAATCGCAAGGCAAGCCTTGGCCATTTGATCAAGAGTTCTATCTCATTATCAATCTAGCCATAGGTGGCTGGTTTGCCGGAGATGTTGATCCAGAGCTAAACAGTGCTGAGCTGCAAGTTAACTCAATTAAGTACTACTCAATAGATGGGGTTGGCGATCTCATCCTGCATTAATGCTTGATTACTTCTCCCACACCATTGATCGTTGAGAATCTGATCCAGTCAAAACTTATGTTTGCTTGCTTTAAGCCAGGCTCAATTGCACCGCCAAGGTTTCCGCCCATAGCCAAGTTCATCACTAGATAAAATTCATGGTCAAAAACCCAGTCTTTATCCTTCTTTTGCTGGCTTCCAAAGAGAACGCCATCGACATACCAATCAATGCTTTCTGGCAACCAATCAACTGCGTAGGTGTGGTAATCGTTGGCAAATCCATTAGGCATATCAACAGTTGTGCCTCGTCCACCAAAGCCACCTGAAAGTAGACCGTGTAGATATCCGTAAGCAGTGTTAGGTGACTTACCAACTAGCTCAGTGACATCAATTTCTCCACACCAAGGCCAAATACGAGTATCAATATCAGCGCCCAACATCCAGAACGCACCCCATGTACCGGAACCAACAGGACCTTTAATTCGTGCCTCTAGTCGACCGTACTTAAATCCAACTTTATCTTTTGTAATGTATTTAGAGCTAACCCACTCACAAGGAGTTTTGTAATAACAGTTATAGGCATTAGCACCGGTTGTGGTTGCATCAATTTGCAGTGCGCCAGCTGAAGTGATCTTGGCTAATGAAGGGATGTAGTACTGACGTTCTTTATTTCCCCAACCACCACCTGCTGCAGCTTTACTTCCATCACCATCTTCAGATGTCCAGATTGCACTATCTGGTGCTGAGCCTTCAGGAAGATTGAACTCATCTGACCAAACCTGCACATATGTTCTCTTGAACATTGGGATGGCTACTTCACTTGATACAACTTTGTTATCTGTAAATCCTTTAGCGCTATATGTTGCGATGACATAAACCTTAAAACCTTGATCTATGCCTGCAGTTGAATAAGTTGCAGACTTTGCGCCCTCAATTTCAACAGGTCCTTTAAACCATTGATAAGTGACCTTGGCGGTTTTTGGTGAAAACACACCTGCAGTTGCAATTGCTTTACTGCCGGATCCATCAACAAGAGATGCTGTTGGTTTCACATTAACAATTACTTGCCCTATTTTGGCCGCAACCGAGGAAGCAGAACCATCTGAGGCTGTGACCTTCAATTGAATGCTTTGGTTTCTTTGCTTTGCTGAAGCCTTAAATGCTGCTTTTGTAGCACCAGCAACTGCTTTTCCGCTCACAAACCATTGAAGCTTGGGAGCCTTAAATCCATTAATTGAGGTTGGGACTACAGCCAGATTTAAGCCAGTGCTATCTGAGTAAACAATCTGAGGCTGTTTTGAAAAATCTGCTTGCGCTGAAAAAGGTGCAACTAAGGCCAAAAGAGAGAAGGAAAGAAGAAATGCTAATGAAACCTTTACTGACTTCATTAGCATTTCTTAACTTCCTCTACTTTGCTACAACTTTAGAAGTGTATGTCTTGCCATCGATAACTACTGAGACAGTCTTTGCTCCTGCAGTCACCTTCACAGGCACAACCTGCATTGCAGATAAGATCTTGACTGTAGTTTTCTTCGCGCCCGTTACAGAGACTGTGGCTGACTTTCCAGCAGCTCCTGCAACCGCAACTGAGACTACGAAGTCTTTTCCAGATTTTGCAACAGAGGTTGAGATACCGCGGTAGTAGTGGAACTCAACACCTTCTGCAGAAGCAGGAGTTGTGTCTGCAATCTCAGGAACAAGAGTTGCAAATGCTGTACTTGCTGCTGGCATTGCAGATGTTGCTGCAACTGGTGCTGCGTTTGGCTTTGTGTCAGCATTTTTCAGAGTAAATGCTGCATATCCAAAAGCATCTGTAGTTGCCTGCAGTGATGACTTACCGCCGTTTACCTTCAAGGTAACAACCTTGTTTGGTACTCCGGTCTTTCCATCATCACCAGTTACCTTGTAAACAACAATGAGGTCTCCACCAATCGGTGCATATGCTTGCTTAAGACCTTTAGCTGCATTTGTCACAGAGTTAGTTGCATCTAGCTTTGGTGTGACCAATGTGATTGTTGGCTTTGTTGCAGCAACCACAATCGGTGACTTTGGAATGTAGTAATGGAATTCAGTAATGACTGAGTGATCGGCTTGCTCGCTGTTTACTTCAGGAAGCATCTGTGAGTGAAGGCGATCAAGCTTGTCTTCGCTAAAAACAGGCTTAGATGTCATTGATTCTGGCTCTGCTTCACCTGAGGACTCTAGATCTAGGTTCTTGACGGCAAAAGTCACGTTTCCGTAAGCATCGGTGCGGTGAATTACATTTGCTTGATCAAATGGCGGGCGATCAATTCCCTTTGTCTTTACGCCATCGACTGAAACTATTGAAGCAGCTTCGCTGTAACCCTTATTGATGCGTAGGTTTACTGGGGTAAAGGCTAAAGGCTTTCCGTTTTTGTCTTTAACGTTGTAGGTCAAGTTAATTGTTGATCCCACTGGTGCAAATGCAACTTGGAAAAGTAAACCGGATCCAAACCAACCCTTTGCAACCCAACCATCGGCCATTTGCTGATTGACTCTTGCATCTGATGTGTTTGATGCATCAAGAAAAGGTGACTGCAAGGTGATGTAGGAATCTCTTGGTCCACCTGTTGCAGCATTTGCGCTATAGAGCGCAACTGGAGAAATCGCTAGGAACATCGCAAGGATGAGACCTACTTGGGTACGGAATTTAGACATGTGTATGCCTTTCTTGCCTAGGGTGGATTGAGATTTAATCATTAGCCTTTAACAGCTCCGTCCATAACACCGCTAACTAAGCGGCGACCGACGAAGATAAAGAGAATCAAGAGTGGAGCTGTTGCTAAGAACGCACCACCCATCTGTAGTGAGTAATCAAGTCCATAGAGCGGCTTTAACTGAGTTAATGCAACCTGCAATGTGAATCGCTCTGGAGATTGCAAAACGATGGTTGGCCATAGGTAGTCATTCCATGATGCTAAGAATGCAAAGAGACCAAGCACAAAAGCGCTCTGGCGAATGCTTGGAAGCACGATGCTCCAGAAAACACGTGGCACAGATGCACCATCAATGCTGGCAGCCTCAAGAATTTCATTGGGGACTTGGGCATCAATGATCTGGCGCATCCAAAACACGCCAAAAGCAGTGACTAACGCTGGAACGATCAACGCATACAAGGTATTAACCAAGTTCAATCTATTGGCCATAATGAACAGCGGCACGATTCCCAGTTGGCTTGGAAGCATCATTGTTGCAACAACAAAAAGGATTGAGAATTGGCGTCCTCTAAAGTGCAGTTTCGCAAAGGCAAAACCAGCGATTGCAGAGAAAATTACTTGCGCAACTGCAATTGCAACGCCAACTATGAAGGTGTTAATCAACGCCTGAGTGAAATAAACACCTTCAGCTGTCAAAACTTTGTTCGCAACCTCCAAAAAGCGAGGTCCTGGAACGAGTGATGGTGGTGATTTCGAGATTTCAGCATCAGTATTAGATGAAACTATAAACATCCAATAAAAAGGGAATATGGAAAGGAATGTGATCAAGACCAGCATCAAGTAATGGAGCTTGGAAGTCTTCTGCCACTTCGGAATGTTGCGCTTCATCGGCTGCCCTCACCTGAGATCTTGCGAGTGATAACGAAGTTAATCGCCGAAATAATCAGAACAATAAATGTAATTGCTATACCGATTGCTGCTGCATAGCCATACTTATTGTTCAAGAATGCCTGGTTGTATAGGAATAGCGTCAGAGTCAAGAATTGCTTGGTAGATCCACCATCTGCAGCCAGCTGCTGTGGCTCAGCAAATACTTGAAGACCACCGATTGTGCCAACGATCAACACGAAGGTAATGGTGTTTTTCAATGATGGCAGAGTTACATACTTAAATTGCTGCCACTTGGTTGCTCCATCAACAGATGCAGACTCATAGAGCTCATCTGGGATTGCCAACATAGAAGCCAAGAAAATCAGAGTGTTATAGCCAACCCAGCGCCAGGTGATCATGGTGGCGATTTGGATGTGGCTTGGGATTACACCTTCAATGAAATCAATGTTTTCAACCCCTGGAATTAAGCCCAATACGCTGTTAATTAACCCGTATTCACGGCCAAATAGTTGCTGGAAAACAATAGTAATAGCAATTACTGAAGTGATGTTTGGTACCAAAAGAATCGTGCGCCAAAAAGACTTTCCCTTTAACCGCTTATTACGAAGGATTGCAGCAAGGCTGATCGCAATAACCATCTGAGGAAAGGTTGATAGCGCCCAGATGCTAAAAGTATTTCTAAGAGCTAGCCAAAAATCCGAATCTTGAACTAAGAAAATAAAATTGTTAATGCCATTAAATTCAGATTCACCTAGCGGATCCCATTTAAAGAATGCGATGTAGATAGAGTAAACAACTGGTGCGACACCAAATATTAAGAAGATGATGAAAAATGGAGCAATCGCGGCGTATCCCCAGCGACCATCCATTGATCCCACACCTGGAAGCGGTTTCTTTTCTTTCCTACTTTTTTGCTTCCAAGGAGTAAGAGGCGCCGTTTGGCGCCCCTTACTGTCCTTAATAGTTGTCATCGGATAAATACTTTAATTCTTAAAGAGTTTATCGATGTCAGAAATAACAAGTGCATATGATTTTGCAGATGTCATTTTCTTAGATGCCACTCGGCCTAGACCTGCACCAAATGTTGCATCAATCTTGCGTTGTAGTTCTCCTTCAAAGATTGGCTTCAACTTCAAGACACCCTTTGTATAGATAGCACCGATAGGTGCGTTGCTGAAGAACTCATCTTTGTAATCAAGCAATGCAGCATCATCGTAGAGAACTGAAGTTGAAGGGAAAAGACCATAAGTCTTGAAAACCTTTAACTGTTGTTCTGGTGCTAAGTACCAAGTAAGGAAGTCATAAGCAGCTTGCTTGTTCTTTGAGTAGCTAGGAATACCAAGTTCTGTTCCGCCTTGGTTTCCGCCGCCTACTGGAAGATCAGCAATATCCCACTTGCCCTTTGTGTCTGGTGCTTGCTTCTTGATGTAATCAAGCATCCAGGCTGGAGCAAGAATTGTTGCCATTGCGCCCTTATTCATACCGATGTTCCAGTCAGATGTGAACTGACCAAGGCGAGCGCCAATACCTGCATCAAGTGCTTTAACTGTTGTATCCCAAGCCTTCTTGATCTGAGGGTTTGTCTTGTAGACAAGCTTTCCTGCATCAGTTCCATCTGGTTGGTAATACTTAACAGTGCCCTGGTTCATTACAGCTGCATAGATTGATCCAGCATCATCAATAAATCCCTTTCCTGCTTTCTTTTCTGCAGGAGTTAACTTTGAAACATACTTCTTACCGGTAGCAATGAATGCATCCCAGGTTGGCCACAACTTGCTAACCGCTGCACGATCAGTTGGTAGTCCAGCCTTCTTAAACAAGTCTGTGCGATAAGCAACTTGCAATCCGCCGACATCTGTTGGGATACCAATCACTGCGTCATTAAATGCAACGCCTTGTTCCCAACGCCATGGAAGGTAATTCTTTTTAATATCATTTGCTGATAGTCCAGCCGCAACGCCGGCTTCTGCGTTGGTGCCTGAAGTCTTCATCTGTCGCAAATCTTGGAAACAGCTTGGGCGGTTTCCTGTGCGCCAGTATCCTGAGTAAGGAACTTCAAAGGCGATGATGTCTGCTGGTCCGCCTGTTTGACAGGAAAGAATTGTCTTCTGGTGGAGTGGATCAACATCGTTTTTAATTGGGATGATTTTGATTTCAGGGTGAAGCTTCTGGTATTCACGTTGTAGACCTGGCTGAATAACTTCACCAAAAGTCCAAATAGTTAAAGTGATTTGCTCGGCTGCCTTAGCAGGTGCTGAGAGCACGCCTAATGAAACGGCCATCGCAACGAATGCACCAAGAAACGCATTTCTGGTCGTTGATTTTTTCATGTGTGAAACCTTCCCTTTAACAGACCTGACATCCGGCAAGCCATTAGTGAAACCTTGAAACTCTCAGGAAATCCATCGCCATTGGGGTATCCATGAAAGCGGTTTCAAGGTACGCTATTTAAGCCTTTAATGCTATTTGGCACAAGGGATTTTGGGTTAAAGTTTGATAACGAGGGGAGTCCACTAATGGCCACTAAAAAAGTGATTCTGGCACCAACCAGTCTTTTTGTTGCGCTCTCTGTTGCTCTGACCTTGATGGTCAATCCCGTTGCAGATGCTGCCACTAAGAAAACACTAAAGCTCTTGTGGTCAGATGAGTTCAATGGCAAGAAAGGAACGCTCCCGTCATCAAAGACTTGGACCCGCGAAATCGGTGGCGGCGGCTGGGGAAATTCTGAACGCCAGTTCTATACCGACAAAGCTGCCAACGCCTCCATGGATGGTGCAGGCCGTTTGGTAATTACCGCCAACAGAATTTCAAATGATTACGGCGATCTCATTGGGGATGTACCTGGCACCGAAGACATCCTTAATCGTTGCTCTGAATGCCAATTTACGAGTGCTCGCATGAAAACAGCACGGAATCTTTCATTTCAATACGGCCGTATTGAAGCGCGTATCAAAATGCCACAAGGTATTGGCACCTGGCCAGCATTTTGGATGTTAGGTGGAGATTTATTAGATGGTGTCCCATGGCCTGAGTGCGGCGAAATCGACATCATGGAGTTTCGTGGTGACATTCCAGATCGCTCTACCTCTGCAATTCATGGTCCAACAACACCGCAAGGATCTGGATTAGGCGCAGCATTTTTAAGTTATGACTCTTTGTCTAATGGTTATCACACCTATGCAATTGAGTGGAAAAAGAATTCACTGACATTCATCGTTGATGGCAGAGTCACAGGGACCTTCTCTTCTGCAGACACAGGAACGCGCGGCTGGGTCTATAACCAGAAGTTCTTCTTGATCTTGAACTTAGCTATGGGTGGCACATATGCTGGCGAATACATCGATCCAATGCTTAATCAAGCGCAATTACATGTTGATTACATACGTTTTTATTCAGTAAATGGAGTTGGGAAAGTATTTAGAGGTTAATCCACTAGGAAAAGGAGCAGGAAATGAAGCACATATCAATTACACGCAAGTTAGTAAGTGGGGTTGCAGCGCTTTCGCTCCTGCTCGCTGGTGGGCTGATAGGGCAGAGTTCATCTCAAGCAGCTGGACTACCAACAATCCGCTACGTATCCCCTGACTTTAACGCTGCAAATGAAACCTTTGCATCCGATGGTCTCGGTCAGTACTACGCAGCAGGCGGCCGCAGCTTCTTCAAGTATGTTGGCGCTGGCTCAACAATCACCATTACCTATTTAGTAACTACCGATGGAACGACACCAGCGGCTGATAAAGCTGTTTCATTTATGGTCAACGCTCCATACAGTGGATCAAAGGCAACTTGGGAAGTAAACGGCAAGGCCGTTGGTGCTTCACAAGATTCAGCAACTGGATATGGACTGCTAGTTCCAGGAAAGACTGATGCTGCTGGAAAAGTTTCATTCACAATCAAGAACACAAATACAGCAGATTCTGCAATGGCGATCCCTGCATCTGAAACACAACCACGTGCCACAACTGGTCGTGTCTACGGAAACATGAAGTTGATCATTGATGGTTTGACTGACATGCAACAAGTGACAGACCTTTTGACTTTTGATATTACAAAGTCACCTGCAACAACTATTGGAGCTGCGGTTACACCAACACCTACTGCCACTCCAACTGCAACAGCTACACCTACTGCCACACCAACACCGACACCGACTGTCACTGTGCCAGTCACCTTGCCATCAATGCGTCTTGTTTCACCAGCATTTGGTCCATCAAACAGCATTGATACAACTGGTGACATTGCTCAGTATTACTCAGCAAAGACTCGTGCGTATTACACATACATCGCAGCAGGAACTACTTTGACTCTTAAGTATCTTGTTACCTCTGATGGAACAAAGCCACTTGCAAACAAAGAAGTAACTCTGCAAGTTAATTCTCCATACAGTGGATCAAAGGCAAACTGGTTATTTGGCAGCACAAAGATAACTGTGCCCGCCTCAGAGACAGCATCAGGTGCTGATTTGAAGGGCACAACAAATGCCACGGGTGAAGTTACCTTCATCATCAAGAACACTGACACGACAGGTACTGAAGCTAAGCCAGCAACACCAACCACGCCAGCTCCTAAGGTTCGCCTTTATGGAACCTTTAAGCCGATTATTCCTGGCTATGGTGACAAGGATGCAGATGTTGATCTAGTGACATTTGATATCTATGCAGCACCAAAGCCTGTTGTTAAAGCAACAACAATTACTTGCGTTAAGGGTAAGACAACTAAGAAGGTAACTGCGGTTAATCCAAAGTGCCCAACTGGTTATAAGAAGAAGTAATAACTCTCTAATAAGAGGTCCCGGTGCCCTTTTGGGTGCCGGGATTTTTTATGGGGTAAATACTTCTCCATGACCGTTAACTTGATAACTGCGAACCCAGTCAATGCTCATTGTTGATGATTGCAAGTTTTGCCATGATCCACTAAATCCTGCATTAACTGCGTTGTTAAGAATTAAGAAGAACTTGCTGTTAAACACCCACAGGCCACCTAGGTTTGAAGGAGTTGTTGTGGAGATCAAACGATTATCTACGTAGTATGAAATTGAGTTAGGCATCCAGGCAACTGCGTATGTGTGATATCCCGCTGAGGTGTCAGCTCCGACTCCAAGTGCTGCAACCTTGTATTGGTGATTGGCACAGCATGTGTTGGGTGAATTCACTGTTGAATAATGTGTTGCAGATGTAGTTGTTGTTGGTTCATTGCTATGGATTTCAGTTATGTCCATCTCGCCTGAATAGGGCCAACCCACTTGATTTATATTGTCTCCAAGCATCCAGAAAGCAGGGTGATTTCCACTACCTGCTGGCATCTTGATGCGGGCTTCAATGAATCCATACTGAAATGCAACCTTGCCATGTGTATCAAAACGACCGCTTACAAATGCGCAATAGCCTGTTAGGCACTTGCCAGCATCACTAGGTAGTGCTCCTGTAATTCGTGTGGTTGTAATGACCGCGGCGCCGTCTTCGCTGCCATCTAATTTGATAGCAGATGGCGCATAGTAAACAACTTCACTATCAAAACATGCGCCCCCGCCCATGCCGGTCGGCACTCGGTGACAATTGCGCGCGCTCCAATTGCTGGAATTAATTGAAGAGCCCTTTGCGCCGACAAAATCATCACTCCATAAAAGTTTGCCGATTACTAGTCCTGAAACCTTTGGTACTTCTGCAGCTGCTTTAGCAGCCTTGGCATCTGCAGCTGCTTTAGCAGCAGCCTCTTGCTGAGCTTTTAATTCTGCTGCTTGTTTAGCCAAAAGTTCTGCTGCTGCCTTTGCTGAGGCATCTCGAATATCGGCAAGTTGTTGCCAAGTGGGTCCATTAATTGGAAATGGTGCAAAATCAGAGGTGTTGTCATCTGTTAATTGCCAGACTAATTTGTTGTTCACTTTTGCGCAGGTGTAGAGATCGCGATCTTGTAATTGTCGCAACCCGAGCTGCTTACAACTCGTTCCTTCAATGTTTTTTGTTGCGGCAGAGGTTGAAGATATCGCGAGAAAGATTAAAAAAACAAAAACAACTAAAAATGCGGGTGATCTCTTCACGAGGTGATAGTAGCGGAGGCTTTGATTAACTATGAGTGGGCCCAGACGGGCTCGAACCGTCGACCCACGGATTAAAAGTCCGTTGCTCTACCGACTGAGCTATAGGCCCCACTGCAGCATTATCTGCGGGCGTAATCGTATCGGAGATTTAGATGACCCACTTCACGCACAAAAGCAGCATGAAATTGGGACCAAACGATGTTAGACAAGCACAAAGCCATCACGCTGATTACTAGCGTGATGGCTTTGTCTGTGCTTTAACCCTTGGCTTGATGAGCCTTCATTAACAAGTAGTCAAAAATGATTCGGTATCCAAACATTGCTACCGCACCAATAAGGCCGGCAAAAATGCCGTAGAAGATGTAGGAAGCCTCACCGTAGTAAGAAGTATCCCAAGCTATGTACCCAACAATTGGTCCACCAATTAAATAGATCCAACCAAAGACGGTGAAAATATTTCTAAAAACTCCGCCCCAGGTAATAATTGAATCTGCATACTTTATGACTGCTTGACTAGTGTGCTCGCTCATGAACTGCTCCATTCTTTGGTACCAGTATTGGTATTTGTAATAATTATGAGGTTCGATAATTCCAAGTTATTGCTGTGACCCGCCTGTGAATGGTCAAAAGTGAAAAGCTTTAGTGAGCCTATGCGTGGGGCTTAGTCGTGTGATGGGGTGCGCAAGAACAGCACCAGGGCCGATAACCAGCCTGCGGGAAATATATAAATCAGCACCGATCCGAAAGAATCTGAGTATCTGTAAATTCCAATTGCCACCAACGCGCACACACCAGATGCCGCCCACAGCGCAATAGCTGCCATCGGCCTGGTTAATCCTGCTCTCACTAAACGATGAGAGAGATGATCTTTGCCGCCAGTTAATGGAGAGACACCACGCGCCAAGCGAGAGAACACTGCAACGCATGTATCAAGCAATGGCACCGCTAATAAAATTGCTGGGATTGTTAAAGACTTCCAAGTTGGTTGTATTCCTGGATTTAATCTAATTGTTGCCACAGAAATAATGATTCCTAGAAATAGGGCACCGGCATCTCCCATATAGATCTTTGCAGGCGACTTATTCCACAACAAAAACCCAATGGTCGCACCGGCTGTAACAATGGAGAGAGCGCTAACTAGCTCTTGACCTCTATCAATTGCAATAAAGAAAACACCCAGTGCTGCAATTGCAACAGCACCTGATGCTGCGCCATCTAGGTTGTCAAAGAAGTTAATGCTGTTACATATTCCTACGATCCAGAAGATGGTCACCGCTGTGTTTATAGTGGATGTGCCAAACGGAGTTCCGGTTGTGCCACTGTTGACAATAAAGAGGGCAACAACTGTGCCCACAAGTGATTGTGCAATCAATCGTGGCCATGGCGAGAGCGAGCGCAGATCATCAATTAATCCCATTGCTCCCAATAAAAGGGCCGGTAATAAAACAGTAAGAGCTAAATCTTTAAACTGGCCCGCATTCTCAGCATTTTTGTTTCCACCAACATAGACAGCAGCCAAGGTTGTGATTGTTATTCCTAAAGCAATTGCTACCCCACCTAAATACGGTACTGGTTCTGCCTGTGTTTTACGGGCCATGTTTGGCACATCCATCGCGCCTAAACGAATTGCTAGGGCCCGCACTGGCCAAGTTAATAAGCCAGTTAATGCAAAGGCAGCAACACCTAAAATCACAAACTGTGTGGTGCTGATACTCATAGAAGAAATCCTATTGTCTTAATTCTTTGCGCTGCCATGGGCAGCCCTTTTTAACCGGTCACGGATTGCAATTGCGATGCCGTCTCCCACGGGCTGTTGCACGACAACAGTGGATAGGCCTTGCTCATCTGCTTCGCGCAGCGCTGCATATAAGACTTGCGCGAACTCTTCATGTGTTCTTGGTGCTGCCAAACGCACAACCCCTTCTGCTGCCACAACATCTGCCATTGCAATAAACCCTTGTCCGGCCGTCGGGGATTGATCCAAGACAACTGTTGCTGCCGGTGCGTAGTGACTATCTAAGGAACCACTGACACGGATCTCTGGTTCTTCCACAGACCCAACAACTGTCAGTCCTGTGCTCTGCTCAATCATTTCAACTGTAATCGCACCTGGACGCAAAATCTTTGGCGTATCTCCTGTGCAATCAATAATCGTTGACTCCACACCCACATCACATGCACCGCCATCAAGAATCTGATCTCCATCTGCCAGGTAATCACCTAGCTCTGCAGCCACTGCTTGAGCCGTAGTTGGTGAGACATTTCCAAAGCGATTGGCACTCGGTGCTGCTATGCCCTTGCCACCTGCGGCCACAAATGCCTCAAGCAATCCCAGGGCAACAGGATGATTAGGTACTCGCACACCAACTGTGTCCTGCCCGCCTGTTACAAAATCGCCTGCCAAATCACTGCGCGGAACTATCAAGGTCATTGGCCCTGGCCAGTAATCACGGGCTAGTGCAATTGCATATGTGGACACATCACGCGCCCAATCTCCCAAGCCGTCCATGGATGCAACATGCACAATCAGTGGATGGTCGGCTGGCCGACCCTTTACTGAATAAATCCGCGCAACAGCCGCTGCATTACAAGCATCTGCGCCCAACCCATAAACAGTTTCAGTTGGAAAGGCCACTAAACCACCAGCCAACAAGACTGAGGCAGCGTCGCTCATCGCTGAGGCATCGCACTTGCTTAAGAACTGGCTCACCCGCTAATTCTCGCACTATTCCCAGCAATAACTAACGCCCATCACAACAAATACGAGATACTTATCCTATGAAACTAACAAAACTTCGCACAATCGCATCCATCCTGACCGTTTCTGCAGTTGCAGGCGTTATCGCCCTTGCAATCCCAGCCAATGGTGCTGGCACATCAACTGATCGATACATCACCCTCACAGGTGTTGGCACGATCTCTGTTGTCCCAGATGCAGTCCGCTTTAACGCAACAGTCTCTGTAGTTGGTTCAACAAATGCTGCAGCGTTGTCAGCTGCAAGCAAATCATCTGCAGCTGTGCGCACAGCGCTGAAAGACAAAGGAATTGCTGTTAAGGATATTCGTTCAGCAAATATCTCTGTCTATCCTGAATACACCTGGACACAAGAGACCGGAACAAAGATCACCGGCTACCGCGCATCACAAACATTTGATGTCCTCATCAGAAAAGCATCTGATGCAGGAAGCATCATTGAAGCAGTTGTGACAGCAGGTGGCGACAATGTTCAACTAGGTGGAGTAATACCAACAACACTTAATCCATCCGCAGCAACAGAAGAAGCACGCGCAGCAGCAGTTGCTAATGCAAAGTCAAAAGCAACTTCTTATGCAAAACTTCTTGGCACATCAATTGGCAAGGTGTTATCACTTGAAGAGCAATCTTCTCCTGTCTACTCATCACCTTTCCCAATGGCAAAGGCTGGAGCAGCAGATGCTGCAGCTGTTGAGGTTGATCTAGGTGAGCAAGATGTAACAGTGACAATTACTGTTCGTTGGGCGCTTAATTAATCGCTAACAACCTTTAAACAAAAGAGCCGCAACCCCTAATCCGAAGGGGATAGCGGCTTTTTTGTGCTTAATAATCGGGTTTGGTCACACGCTCAATGGCGGGTAAGATTGGCAAGCCTTAGAACGTCCCCATCGTCTAGGGGCCTAGGACATCGCCCTTTCACGGCGGTAACACGGGTTCGAATCCCGTTGGGGGCACGCAGTACCGCAGTATCAGTTCTAGAGATGAAAAAGTAGTAACGGCTTTAAGGTGACATAAGAGCCACTTATGTTTATCGATTTCTTAAGGCCCGGTAGCGCAGTTGGTTAGCGCGCCGCCCTGTCACGGCGGAGGTCGCGGGTTCAAGTCCCGTCCGGGTC
>Ga0209134_10000200_pt1 | contig 15434 bp, 14 predicted proteins | sample LauGreSp1BDMLBSN_2_FD_187566 | JGI IMG/M metagenome (GOLD analysis project Ga0209134, IMG submission 187566) | Freshwater lake microbial communities from Lake Michigan, USA - Sp13.BD.MLB.SN (SPAdes) (version 2) | ecosystem: Environmental > Aquatic > Freshwater > Lake | place: Lake Michigan, USA... | reverse complement strand
AACCTTCTCAGCAGGCAGAGTCACGGTGATCCAGGCGGCGGTACTTTTAGTAATTACGCTGGCCACTTTTTTGAAACTGGGAATGGTGGCGGCATATTCAGTTCTGTTGGGAGGCCTGGTTTCGGTCATCCCGAACGCGTATTTTGGCAGAATGGTGTTTCGTCATGCCGGAGCCCGCGCTATCGAAAACGTGGTTCGCAGTGCATTTGTGGGTGAGCTCGTAAAGCTCCTCATGATGGGAGCTGGATTTGGCCTCATCTTCGCATGGGTGGAACCGGTGTCGGCATCCCGGGTGTTTGCAGGATTCGTCCTCACCCACATGGCAGGCATAGCTGGACTGATCTGGCTCAATCAAACGCGCAGAGCTTGATGCCAAGCTTGACGCGGTACTTAACGAATTACATTTATTATTAATAGGTGACAAGACCACGATGGCAGAACATGCTGAAATGGCCGCGGAAGCGCCTGCTTATGAAACCGCTGGTGAATATGTACGACATCACCTGGGTTTCCTTACGTATGGGAAAACTGAAAGTGGTGATTGGGGCTTCGCCCACACCGCAGCAGAAGCCAGCAACATGGGCTTCTGGTCGATCCATGTCGACACCATGCTTATGTCGATTCTTACCGGCATGCTGTTCCTTGGCATATTTTACAGCGTGAGCCGGAAGATGACCTCGGGTGTTCCCGGTGGGCTGCAAAACGCCGTCGAGTTCGTCGTCGAGATGGTACAAACCAGTATCAAGAACAGTTTTCAGGGCAACTGCGATGTCCTGGGGCCGTTGGCTCTGACCATCTTCTGCTGGATTTTCCTGATGAACACCATGGATCTGATTCCGGTGGACTGGATACCACTGTTCGCGCAGACGGTCGCTGGCGATCCCCACATTTTCTTCAAGTCAGTGCCCACCACCGACATTAATATAACCGCCGGCTTCGCGCTGAGCGTATTTTTCCTGGTGATTTACTACAGCATCAAGGTCAAGGGCCTGGGTGGCTTCCTTGGCGAGTTCGCTTTCCATCCGTTTGGCAAATACGCCATTCCCCTGAACATTATTCTGGAGTTGCCCGGCTTCTTGGCCAAGCCTGTATCGTTGGCGCTGCGACTCTATGGAAACCTTTTTGCCGGTGAAGTGATTTTCCTGGTAATTGGCCTGATTGGTATGTATCAGGCGCCTTTGCATTTTGGCTGGGCTGTGTTCCACATCCTGGTTATCGTGCTGCAGGCATACCTGTTCATGATGTTGACTATCGTTTATATCAACCAAGCGCATCAGCATCACTAAGAAGACCCTTTATTAATAGCAACAACCCAACTGACAAAACCTGGAGAGAGTAATGGAAACTATTTATGGCTTTTCTTTGATCGCAGCCGCAATCATCTTCGGCATCTGTGGTGCTGGTACTGCGGTAGCCTTCGGTAACCTGGGCGGCAAACTGATCGAAAGCTCAGCTCGTCAGCCTGAGCTGGCACCACGCCTGCAGACCCAGTTCTTCCTGGTAGCTGCGTTCGTGGACGTTATCTCCATTATCGGTGTAGGCCTTGCGTTCCTGTTCATTTTCGCTCCGCCGTTCAGCGTTTAATCGAAAATCACAAACAGGCAACAAGCAGTTAAGACGCGGGCGAAGCCCACAGCTAACTGAAAATTAGATATCCAGAGGTAAGGTTATGGATTTGAATGCAACGATTATCGGTCAGTCGCTGGCATTCCTGATATTTGTGGCGTTCTGCATGAAGTTCGTGTGGCCGCCCATTGTCGCCGCCCTCGAAGCCAGGCAGAAGAAAATTGCAGATGGTCTCGAAGCCGCAAACCGCGCAGAACACGATCTCGGGCTCGCCCAGGAACGCGCTGCCGAGTTGCTGAAAGATGCCAAAAACAATTCAGCAGGCATCATTGATCAGGCCAATAAACGGGCCAACCAGATCATTGATGAGGCAAAGGACAAAGCGCGTGATGAAGGTAACCGCCTGAAAGCCGGGGCCCAGGCCGAAATTGAGCAACAGATCAATCAGGCAAGAGAGCAGTTGCGTCAGCAGGTCGCCGTTTTGGCAGTAGCGGGTGCGGAAAAAATCCTGGAGAGCACGGTTGATGCCAAAGCTCATTCAGAAATGCTGAACAAGTTGGCGGCCAGTCTCTGACATTCGTGTCGAGGGAGCTACCAGAAGTAACAGCCAGGCAATGCCATATAGCACTGCTAAAAAAAGTTTCTAGGAAATAACGATGTCGCAATTGACCACTCTGGCCCGACCCTACGCCAAAGCTGCCTTTGAAACGGCAGTTAGCAGCGGCAACATGCAGGTGTGGGCGTCAGGACTCAGCCTTCTCGCTACGTTGATGCAGCATGAGAAAGTAGCTGCCTACATGGCTATTCCCAAGCACAGTGGCGAAAAACAGGCTTCTGCGCTGTTCGAGCTTTGCGGTGAAAAACTGGATGGCAAATTGCAGAACTTTGTCCAGCTGTTGGCGGCAAACAAGAGACTCGTACTGTTGCCGGAAATTTACAGCCTTTTCGAAGCGCTGAAAGCTGAAAAAGAGCGCACCGTAGATGTAGAAGTCGTGTCCGCTTTCAAGCTTGATGCGGCAGCAGAGGCCCAGCTAAGCGGTGCCTTGAAGGCCCGTCTGCAGCGCGAAGTAAGACTTAGTTCCAGCGTGGACAGCAAGCTGATCGGAGGCATGATCGTTCGTGCTGGCGATCTGGTCATTGATGCCTCGGTACGCGGAAAACTCAAGAAATTATCAGAAACCATGAATGCCTGAGGCCAAGCAGCCCGTAGCGCAAGGTGCACTGCAAGTGCACCACGACGAGCAAAAGGCGCAGGAATCCAGATCAGGCAATTGATCAGAAATAAAGTCGAGGAATCACAGCATGCAGCAACTGAATCCATCAGAAATCAGCGACATCATCAAGCAGCGGATCGAGAAGCTGGATGTTTCTGCACAAGCCCAGAATGAAGGCACGATTGTCAGCGTGTCCGACGGTATTATCCGCATTCATGGCCTGGCCGATGTAATGTACGGCGAAATGATCGAATTCGAAGGCGGCGTGTATGGTATGGCGCTAAACCTTGAGCGCGACTCCGTTGGTGCTATTGTTCTGGGTGATTACCAGAAACTGGCAGAAGGCCAGACCTGTCGTTGCACCAAGCGCATCCTCGAAGTACCAATCGGTCCTGAACTTGAAGGTCGCGTGGTTGACGCTCTGGGCAACCCAATTGATGGCAAGGGTCCAATCAACGCCAAGTTGAGCGACGCTGTAGAAAAAGTTGCTCCAGGCGTAATTGCCCGTCAATCCGTATCGCAGCCCTTGCAGACTGGTTTGAAGGCAATCGACGCGATGGTGCCGATTGGTCGTGGCCAGCGTGAGTTGATCATTGGTGACCGCCAGGTAGGTAAAACTGCCATTGCGATCGACGCCATCATCAACCAGAAAGGTACTGGCATTAAGTGTATCTATGTGGCGATTGGCCAGAAGGCTTCTTCAATTGCGGCCGTAGTACGCAAACTGGAAGAACACGGCGCGATGGAGCACACCATCATCGTGGCTGCTGGTGCTTCCGACCCGGCCTCAATGCAGTTTCTTGCACCGTATACCGGTTGCACCATGGGCGAGTACTACCGCGATCGCGGTCAGGACGCCCTGATCATTTATGACGATTTGACCAAACAGGCTTGGGCCTACCGCCAGATTTCCCTGCTGTTGCGCCGTCCTCCGGGTCGCGAAGCGTATCCTGGCGACGTGTTCTATTTGCATAGCCGTTTGCTGGAGCGTGCTGCTCGCGTTAACCCCGAGTACGTGGAAAAGTTCACCGAAGGCAAGGTCAAAGGCCAAACCGGCTCCCTCACCGCGCTGCCGATTATCGAGACCCAGGCTGGCGACGTCTCTGCATTCGTTCCCACCAACGTAATCTCGATCACCGACGGCCAGATCTTCCTTGAGACCAGCTTGTTCAACTCAGGCACCCGTCCTGCAATGAACGCCGGCTTGTCCGTATCCCGGGTAGGCGGTGCGGCACAAACCAAGATCATCAACAAGCTGGGTGGTGGTATTCGTCTGGCCTTGGCCCAGTACCGTGAATTGGCGGCATTCGCCCAGTTCGCCTCTGACCTTGATGAAGCGACCCGCGCCCAGTTGGAGCATGGTCAGCGCGTTACCGAACTGATGAAGCAGAAACAGTATTCTCCCCTGTCCGTTGCCGAGATGGCGGTGGTGATTCTGGCTGCCAACGAAGGCTTCCTGAAACAGGTTCCCATCAACAAGATCGGGGATTTCGAAGCGGCATTGCTGTCCTACATGAACAGCACGCATGCTGAGCTGATGAAGCGCATCAACAAAACCGGTGAGCACTCAGCAGAGATCATTGCTTCCTTCAAGGCAGCACTTACTTCTTTTGTTTCAACCCAAACCTGGTAACGAGCAATGGCGGTTGGTAAAGAAATACGCGGACAGATCAAGAGTATTAAAAATACTCAAAAGATCACCAGCGCCATGGAAATGGTGGCGGCAAGCAAGATGCGCAAGGCGCAGGAAAGCATGCAACTGGGCAAACCTTACGCGACCAACATCCGCAACGTGGTGAGCCACATCGCCAACGCAAACCCGGAATACCAGCACGTCTACATGAAAGAGAGGCCGGTCAAAAAAGTCGGCTACATTGTAGTGTCTTCAGACCGTGGTTTGTGTGGTGGCTTGAACATCAACGTGTTCAAGGCTGTGGTAACAGCGATGAAGGGCTGGAGCGAGCAAGGCGCGGGCATCCAACTCTGTGCCATTGGTTCCAAGGCTGCTTCCTTCTTCAATAGCTACGGCGGCAACGTTGTTGCAACCACCCGTAACATCGGGGAGAAGCCATCGGTTGCGGACGTGATTGGATCGGTCAAGGTAATGCTCGATAGTTATATGGACGGCACAATCGACCGTCTCTATCTGGTAAACAACGAATTCGTCAATACGATGACCCAGCAACCGACAGTAGTCCAGCTGCTGCCTTTGCAACCGGCAGACGAGAAAGAGTTAAAGCACCACTGGGATTACATCTACGAGCCCGCACCGAAAGAACTGCTTGATGGCCTGCTGACTCGTTACATCGAATCACTGGTTTACCAGGCGGTAGTTGAGAACAACGCCTGTGAACAGGCAGCACGCATGGTTGCCATGAAAAATGCCACCGACAACGCTGGCGATATCATTGATAACCTGCAGCTTGTATACAACAAGGCGCGTCAGGCGGCTATTACCCAGGAGCTGTCTGAAATTGTTGGTGGTGCGGCGGCGGTATAAGCGGCCAGGCACTGACAACGACACGAACAGACAACCAGTATTCATCGTTACAGACACAGCATTCAGATATTGAGAATCTAGAGGAAGCGAACATGAGCAGCGGTCGCATCGTACAAATCATCGGCGCGGTAATCGACGTGGAATTCCCGCGTGATTCCGTACCCCAGGTCTATGACGCCCTGAAAGTGCAGGATAAAAACATCACGCTGGAAGTTCAGCAGCAGCTGGGCGACGGCGTTGTGCGTACCATCGCAATGGGTTCCACTGAAGGCCTGAGCCGTGGGTTGAGCGTTGCCGGTACCGGAGCTCCTGTAAACGTTCCGGTGGGCGAAGAAACCCTCGGCCGCATAATGGACGTACTGGGCAATCCTATCGACGAATGTGGCCCGATTGGTGAAAAGGAAAGAATGCCGATTCACCGCAAGGCGCCTACCTTTGCTGAACAGGCCGCTTCTGAAGAGTTGCTGGAAACCGGTATCAAGGTTATCGACTTGGTCTGCCCTTTCGCCAAAGGCGGTAAGGTCGGTCTGTTCGGTGGAGCCGGCGTAGGCAAGACTGTAAACATGATGGAACTGATCAACAACATCGCCACGGCGCGTGGTGGTTTGTCCGTATTCGCCGGCGTGGGCGAGCGTACTCGTGAAGGTAACGACTTCTACCACGAAATGCAGGAAGCGAAGGTAATCGACACCGAAAACTTCAAAAATTCCAAAGTAGCAATGGTGTACGGCCAGATGAACGAGCCTCCAGGCAACCGTCTGCGTGTGGCGCTGACAGGCCTGACCATGGCTGAAAAATTCCGCGATGAAGGCCGTGACGTACTGCTGTTCATCGACAACATCTACCGTTACACCTTGGCCGGTACCGAAGTATCCGCACTGTTGGGCCGTATGCCTTCCGCGGTAGGTTACCAGCCGACGCTGGCAGAAGAGATGGGCCAATTGCAGGAGCGTATCACCTCCACCAAAACCGGCTCCATTACCTCCATCCAGGCCGTTTACGTACCTGCGGACGACTTGACTGACCCGTCGCCCGCCACCACCTTCGCGCACCTTGATGCGACCGTGGTACTGTCCCGTAACATCGCCCAGCTCGGTATCTACCCTGCAATCGATCCGCTGGATTCCACCTCACGTCAGCTGGATCCGCTGGTCATCGGTGTGGAACACTACGAAGTGGCCCGCGGCGTGCAGACCATTCTGCAGCGCTACAAGGAACTGAAAGACATCATCGCCATCCTTGGTATGGACGAGCTTTCTGAAGATGACAAGCTGGCCGTAAGCCGCGCACGTAAAGTGGAGCGTTTCTTCTCCCAGCCGTTTACCGTTGCTGAAGTGTTCACCGGCAGCCCAGGCAAGTATGTATCCCTGAAAGACACCATCAGCGGCTTCAAGGGCATTCTGGCCGGCGAATACGATCATCTGCCGGAGCAGGCCTTCTACATGGTAGGCAGCATCGACGAAGTAATCGAGAAAGCCGCCAAGATGGCCAAACAGGCTTAAGCCTCAACCTGAAGCAGAGAAGAGACAGCAGCCATGGCAATGACAATGCATTGTGATATCGCCAGTACCGAAGCCCGCATCTTTTCCGGTCGGGTGGAGTCGCTGGTTGCCACCGGCACCTTGGGTGACATGGGCATTTTGCCTGGCCATGCACCTTTGTTGACCGCGCTGATTCCTGGCCCTATCCGCTTGATCACCCAGGATGGCGAAGAACAACTGTTCTACGTCTCTGGCGGTTATCTGGAAGTGCAACCCGGCGGCGTCCATATCCTGGCTGACACCGCGATTCGTGCAGATGACATGGATCAAGTTCAGGCCGAGCAGGCGAAGCGGGATGCGGAAGAAGCCATCTTGAATCGCGATGCAGCCTTTGAGTATTCAAGAGCTGCCACCAGGCTTGCCGAGGCCGCGGCACAGATCAGAACGCTACAGCAGCTCCGCAAAAAACTTGGGCAGTAAGGTGTTTAAAACTGAAAAAGAAGGTGGCCTTGGCCACCTTTTTTTTTGATATTCTAGAAAGCATACCGGCACGCTTGATGCGTGCCATGCAAAATGCATCTGGACAGCAGTGAGCAGGAACCAAAAATGTCGACACTGAACGTGGTCATACTTGCAGCCGGCAAGGGCACCAGAATGTTTTCGGATACCCCCAAAGTGCTACATACCGTGGCGGGAAAACCCCTGGTGCAACATGCACTGGATACCGCGAAAGCACTGGAATCCACTCTCACCTGCGTAGTGATCGGGCATGAAGCAGAATTGCTGCGCCAGGCGCTTGGCAATCAGGCGGTAAACATGGTGGTCCAGGAACCACAGCTGGGGACTGCCCATGCGGTGCACCAAGCCCTCGAACATCTGGACAAAGCTGCCGTCGCCCTGATCCTTTATGGTGATGTACCTCTGGTACAGGCCTCCACACTGCGAACGTTACTGACGCCAGTGGATAACAACAGCATGGCGGTTTTGACCTGTACTGTGAGCAACCCTGCAGGATTGGGACGTATAGTGCGCGATGCAAACGGCAAGATCCAGGCAATCATCGAGGATAAGGATGCGACACCGGAACAACGCCAGATCAGTGAAATCAACACGGGCATCATGGCGATACCGGTAGCACGCCTGCATGAATGGTTGCCGCGGATCAGCACGAACAACGCACAAAAGGAATATTATCTGACGGATGTCGTGCAGCTTGCGCTGCAGGATGGGTGCCAGGTTCATACCACTGTTATCGACGATGAAATGGAAGCAGCAGGAGTGAACAACCGCAGACAGCTTGCGGAGCTTGAACGCCATTACCAGATACGTGAAGCAGAACGCTTGATGATGGCCGGAGTGACCCTGCGCGATCCAGCACGATTTGATGTGCGCGGTGAATTGCGTGCAGGCAGGGATGTGGAAATCGACGTGAATGTAATCATCGTGGGCAAGGTGCGGCTTGGAGACCGGGTTCGTATCGGGCCGAACTGTATTCTAAGGGATTGTGACATCGGGGAAAGTTCGGTCATTCATGCCAATACCGTCATTGGAGAAGCTACCATCGGAGCTCGTTGTGATATTGGGCCGTTCGCGAGGATCAGGCCTGGCACAGTCCTGGAAGAACAAGCCAGGATAGGCAATTTCGTGGAGGTAAAAAAATCACTGATTGGAAAAAACAGCAAGGTGAACCACCTCAGCTATATCGGGGACAGCACGCTTGGCAACGATGTCAACGTGGGTGCAGGCACGATTACCTGCAACTATGACGGCGTAAACAAATACCAGACTACAATCGGCAACGATGTATTCATCGGCTCGAATACCGCGTTGGTTGCGCCAGTCACCATCGCGGACAATGCAACCATCGCAGCCGGTTCTGTGGTGACTGCTGATGTGGGCAACCAGCAACTGGCAATCGCTCGCAGCAAACAAGTGAACAAGGACGGCTGGCAACGCCCGGCAAAAAAATCGAAATGAACCAGATACGAAACACGAATAGACAGGGAGCCAATATATGTGCGGAATAGTCGGTGCCATCGCCCATAGACCAATCGCGGACATTCTCGTTGAAGGACTGCGCCGACTTGAATATCGCGGCTATGATTCGGCCGGACTTGCGGTGATCAGCGAAACCGGAAACCTGCTTTGCGTCAGGACGGTAGGCAAGGTGCAGGCGCTGGATGATGCAGAGAAACTAAACCCGGTGTTTGGTTCGGTTGGCATCGCCCATACGCGCTGGGCAACTCATGGCAAACCCGAAGTGCGAAATGCACATCCGCAGCGTTCTGCCGATAACATCGCAGTTGTCCACAACGGCATCATCGAAAACTTCCAGCTACTGAAAAACGAGTTGATGGATAGTGGTTATGCATTTGCCTCAGACACGGATACCGAAGTGATTGCCCACCTGATTCATCAAGAATGGGATAACACGAGGCAGGATTTCTTTGGCTGTGTGCGCGCGGTCATCAAGCGCTTGCATGGCGCATACGGCCTTGCGGTGGTGAATACCGATACCCCGGATCGGATAATCGTCGCGCGCAGCGGCAGCCCGATCGTTATCGGAGTCGGCATGGGCGAGAATTTTATTGCCTCGGATCCTTCCGCACTGGGACAAGTGACGGATCGCTTCATTTACCTGGAAGAAGACGATATTGCCGAAGTGACTCGCAGTACAGTAACGATCTACAACGCGGATACCCAAGTCACCCGCGACACTGTGCGCTTGCATCTCGATAATGACGAGGTAATGAAGGGGAATTACCGCCATTACATGCAAAAGGAAATTTTCGAGCAGCCGGAAGTCGTCAAGAATACGCTGCAAGGGCGCATCAGCAAGACCCACATTCTCGAGCAGTCCTTTGGCGTCAAAGCCCATGAAATTCTCGACAAGGTGCGCAGCGTGCAGATCGTCGCCTGCGGCACCAGTCACCATGCCGGCATGGTGGCGAAGTTCTGGATCGAGAATATTGCGCAGCTTCCATGCTCGGTGGATATCGCCAGTGAGTTCCGCTATCGCAAGGTGCTGGTTCCCAAGGACTGTTTGTTCATTACCATTTCGCAGTCTGGTGAGACTGCGGACACGCTGGCAGCACTTCGCTACGCGAAGACCCTGGGCTTCGGGGGCTTCCTCTCAGTCTGCAATGTGGCCAACAGCTCACTGGTACGCGAGTCGGATATTGCCATCATGACATTTGCCGGTCGTGAAATCGGCGTGGCTTCCACCAAGGCGTTCACCACACAACTGGCGGTATTGGCCTTGTTGGCGGTGGCACTTGGCAAACGCAATGGCCTCACGGAACAGCAGGAAACAGAGTATGTCAAAGATCTGAATCAACTGCCCGAGATCATCCGCCAGGCCTTGGCGCTGGATGAAGACATCAAACTACTGTCGAATGATTTTGCTGAAAAGCACCATGCGCTGTTCCTTGGCCGCGGCATCCAGTATCCGGTTGCCAAAGAAGGAGCGTTGAAGCTCAAGGAAATTTCTTATATCCATGCCGAAGCCTACCCGGCCGGCGAACTCAAGCATGGACCACTTGCCCTTGTTGATAGCGACATGCCGGTGGTTGCAGTGGCGCCCGATGATCAACTGCTGGAAAAGCTGAAATCCAATTTGCAGGAAGTCAGTGCGCGCGGGGGGCAGCTTTATGTATTTGCAGATCGGAGGGCTGGTTTCCAGAACAGCGACGGACTCAAGGTGCTGAATGTTCCGCACTGCAGCGAGTTTCTTGATCCCATCATCTATACGATTCCGTTGCAGCTGCTCTCTTACCACGTGGCAGTCCTGCGTGGCACGGATGTCGATCGGCCGCGCAATCTCGCGAAAAGCCTGACCGTGGAATAAGCCTGGTGCTAGCCGGGCTTTTTGCCGCTTGAGCGTAGTGACCGTAAACTCTTGTTGAGCAGCTTGAGGTGATCCTTGAGCAGTTCACTGCGGTACCGTGCCACGCCCATGGCCAGCACGTCTATCACCACAAGATGGGCAATGCGTGAAGATACCGGCGTAAATACCAGTTCACTTTCTTCCACATTGATATGGATAGGCAGGTCACACAAATCTGCCAAAGGTGTACCGCGGGGCACGAGTCCTATCACGGTTGCCCCAGCCTCGCGCGCCAGGTTTACACTTTGGATCAGTGCCTTCGTGCGTCCCGACTGCGAAATTGCCACCACGACATCATCCTTCTTCAGTGAAATGGCTGACATATGCTGGATATGCGGATCGGTGTAAGCGGCTGCCGATACCTGCAACCGAAAAAACTTGTGCTGTGCATCGATGGCGACTGAACCAGAGGCGCCGAATCCGTAAAATTCAACGCGCTTGGCAGAGCTCAAGGCGGAAATTGCCAGTTCCAGCGCCTGGGGATCCACTTCGTCGCGCACGCTTAGCAAGGAGCCGATGGTTGAGTCGAATACTTTGCGATTTACATCAGCGACGGAATCCTTGTCACTGACGGAGAACTGCACATAGTTGCCACTGCTGCCCAGAAACTGGGCCAACTGTAGTTTGAACGACTGGAAACCATCGAACCCCAGCGCCCGGCAAAAGCGAATCACGGTTGGTTCACTGATATCAGCCAGGCTGGCCAGATCCGAGATTCGCAAGGGCAGTGTCGCAGCAGGATCCCGCAGGATGAAGTCCGCCACCTTGCGTTCAGATTTCCGAAGCTCGGGCATTGCCGTCTGAATTTTTCGGATGAGATTGATGCTGTCCAGAGTAGGGCCTGCTTATTAAATAATGCTGCGAGCGGAGGAAGGTATTACAGACGCCCCAGGCAGGGCAATGGCCCGGGGCGTTTGAGCAAGAGAGAAGAGTTATAGAAGAAAGATCGGCAGTTTCTTGAAGGAAATACGGAAAAAAAGAAAAAGAAAAACAACCAGTCTAGAACCAGAAATTCGAAACGGCCCTGCCACAAGGGCATGACAGGGCTGTGTGAAGGCGGTGGTATCAGCGCATCGGCCGACAGGCACTACTCAGCCGACAGGCACAACATTTTCAGCTTGGGGGCCTTTTGCACTTTGGGTCACAGTCATTTTGACTTTCTGACCTTCGCGCAAGGTGCGGCGTCCATCAGCCACAATCGCGGTGTAATGGACAAAAACATCCTTGCCACCCGCTTGCTCAATAAAACCAAATCCCTTTTCGTCATTAAACCATTTGACGGTGCCTTCTACTTGCTCAGCCATATTTCTCTCTTGTAACAAAAGCCATCTTTGTGGCGAAACCCAACACGATGTTGGTACTCAACCGAACCTTTCCTGCCTTTAGGAGACAACTTTAAAAAGGTCAAGGTGGGCGCGGCGTCAAAGATGGTAACAATAATTGTCAACCTTGCCTACGCGCGCTTTTCGAGAATCCTTGATTTGTCCATATTTGAATTTACTCACTTTGCTGTTATTCGCGCGGCAGTCTTTTTCTTGCCCGGGCCGATGGGTGGCGCGTTAAAAGGTCGTGAATACTGTAAAAAAACCTGAGATTAAGCAGCATTTTCTCTAAAATGCCTGACATGGATGTCTCTCATATTCTCAACTCCCTCAACGATGCCCAGCGTCAGGCTGTGACTGCCGAACCCGGTAATTTATTGGTACTGGCTGGCGCCGGCAGTGGCAAAACCAGAGTGCTGGTACACCGGATAGCCTGGTTGATTCAAATGGAGGGGGTCTCCCCTGGCAGCATTTTGGCGGTGACCTTCACCAACAAGGCGGCCAAGGAGATGCGTACCCGTATTGAAGAGTTGCTTGAGCAACCGATAGGCGGCATGTGGGTGGGCACTTTCCACGGTCTTGCCCATCGGCTATTGCGAGCCCACTGGCAGGAAGCCGGACTGCCTGAGAAATTCCAGATACTGGACTCCGACGACCAGCTACGCCTGATCAAGCGCATCAACCAGGGCCTTGATCTGGATGAGGGCAAGTGGCCGGCACGCCAGAGCCAATGGTTCATCAACTCCCAGAAAGACGAAGGCCTGCGGGCAGCCAATCTGGAGCACAAGGGCGATGAACACTCCAAAATAATGATCCAGGTTTACCACGCCTATGAGCAGGCCTGCGAACGTGGCGGCATGGTGGACTTCGGTGAACTGCTATTGCGTTCCCACGAACTCTGGTTGAAACAGCCCGGCTTGCTCGCGTATTACCAGCAGCGGTTTTCGCAAATTCTTGTGGATGAGTTCCAGGATACCAACGACATACAGTATGCCTGGCTGCGTGTATTGGCTGGCAAGAAAGGCTGCCTGACAGTGGTTGGCGATGACGACCAATCGATTTACGGCTGGCGTGGCGCCAAAATCGAGAACATCCAGCAATTCTCAAGGGATTTCCATCCGGCCGGCATGGTGCGCCTGGAACAGAATTATCGTTCCACCGCCACCATTCTGAAAGCCGCCAACAAGCTGATCGCCAACAATTCCGGGCGTCTGGGCAAGGAGCTGTGGACGGACGGCGAAGACGGGGAACAGATTTCGGTGTATGCCGCGTTCAACGAACAGGACGAGGCCCGGTTCATTACGAGCCAGATAGAACAATGGGTGCGCCAGGGACGCCGGCGTGACGACAGCGTAATTCTTTACCGTAGCAACGCCCAGTCACGTGAGTTGGAAGAGGCACTATTGCGCGTCAACATGCCGTACCGCATCTATGGCGGATTCCGGTTTTATGAGCGTCAGGAAATCCGCAATGCGATGGCCTACCTGCGCCTCATATCCTCGCGCAATGACGATGCGGCGATTGAACGTGTAATCAATACGCCAGTAAGAGGCATTGGTAATGTGACTCTGGAAACCCTGAGGAATATTGCACGCACTGAAGGCAGTTCCTTATGGGATGCTGCCAGAAAAGCGGTAACGGAAAGCATGCTACCGGCGCGAGCACTGCAGAACGTCCAGGGCTTTATGGAGCTGATTAACCATCTTGATGAATTCAGCAGTACTCATGAGATGCATGAAACCATGGATTACCTGATCCAGCAGAGTGGCCTGATCCAACACCATGAGAAGGAAGGTGGAGATAAAGCCCGCTCACGCATCGAAAACCTTGAGGAATTGATCAACGCCGCCAAAGCCTTCGAGCCGGAGAACATCCCGGCGGGCGAAACGGTGCTGCCGCTGGCGATCATCACCGGCTTTCTCGACAAGGCGGCGCTTGATGCCGGTGATACCCAGGCCGAGGATTTTGAAGACGCAGTACAGCTGATGACCTTGCACTCTGCCAAAGGCCTGGAGTTTCCGCTGGTGTTTATCGCTGGTATGGAAGAAGGGCTATTTCCACACCGGATGTCGGCGGACTCCCTGGAAGGCCTCGAAGAAGAAAGACGACTTTGCTATGTCGGCATTACACGTGCACGCGAGAAACTGTATCTGTGTCACGCCGAATCCAGAAGACTGCACGGAGAGGAAAACTTTACCCGCCCTTCCCGCTTCCTGCGCGAAATTCCGGCAGAGTTGCGCCATGAAGTCCGCATGAAGGGCCAGGTAACGCGCAATGCTGGCTGGATGGAGTCAGGACATTCTGCAAGCGCAATGAGCATGGCAGACTCTGGCAGCGACGCCAGCGGTGAGACCCTGAGCCTGGGTCAGCGGGTGCGTCATCCCAAATTCGGTGAAGGGGTGGTCTTGAGCAGTGAGGGCAGGGGCGCGAACACCCGCGTACAAATCAATTTTGATGACGTCGGCGGCAAGTGGCTGGTCATGGCCTATGCCCGGCTTGAGGTGATTAACTGAGGTCGTCAGTTAACGCGGTATCGCGCGGGTACGACCGTTGTCGTCAATGGCAACGAAGATGAACTCGCCTTCAGCTACTTTGGTCCACTCGCTTTCGCCGCCGGCATTGTTGGTCCAGGCTTCCACCTCGACTCTCACCGAGCTGCGACCCACACCACGGATTCGGGTGTAACAGCCAACAATGGCACCCACCTGGATTGGTGCCAGAAACGTGATGTATTCAATCGCGACCGTGGCGACCTTGCCCTTCGCTTCCTTCGTGCAGGCAATACAACCTGCCATATCCATCTGGCTTGCAAGCCAACCCCCATGAATCTGGCCATGCTGATTGGTGTTATTGGGCAGCGCCACAACCTGTTGTGCCAGTTCACCGCTGGGGGAAGGGTCCAGATCCAGTTCTACCAGAGTGTCGCTCATGCTTAAGCCTTGAGAGTACTTACGGTTTATCGTAACTCACCAGCGTGAATTCCAGATTCGGAATACTGGTCAGGTCGAACACGAGATTTTTCAATACAGCAGTTCCGTAAAGAACGGTAGGAATGGTCAGTTTCTCGAAGCGGTAAATGGCCCGATCCTGACCGATGTCTTTCAGCTGGACTATCTGCGTAGTGCGAAGCCTGAAGGCATAGTTTGGCGGGGTGCCATAGAGATCAAACACCATTCGATACAGGTTGCCACGGTATTGCACAGGTACGGTCAACACAGTGCCGGAGAAAACTCCGGTTGTCACCGCTAGCTGTGGATCTGTTGGCAAGTTGTTCTGGTCTGCCTCGTAGACACGCTCAAGGGTGACGAAGTCATCGGCAGTGATCGCATTGTCAATTTTCAGCAGTGGCACATCAGTGAACGCGCCGCCCAAGGTAAAGCTCAGGTCGCGTACGGATTTGCCGGCGATGGCATCCACTACCGCCATTCCATTGCCAATCACCCGGCCGAAAACAGTAAAGCCGCC
>Ga0209134_10000199_pt1 | contig 15449 bp, 23 predicted proteins | sample LauGreSp1BDMLBSN_2_FD_187566 | JGI IMG/M metagenome (GOLD analysis project Ga0209134, IMG submission 187566) | Freshwater lake microbial communities from Lake Michigan, USA - Sp13.BD.MLB.SN (SPAdes) (version 2) | ecosystem: Environmental > Aquatic > Freshwater > Lake | place: Lake Michigan, USA... | reverse complement strand
CCAGCCTCGGTCGCGCCCGACCGGAACGTAAGGCTGGTGACGACGTCCCCGGACTCCAGCGGCAGCGCCGTCGCCAATCTGCGCATCGTCGATTCGTGCAAGCGCTATCTAGCCGAGCGTAAAGCGCCGGCCGCGCACCAGGTGTGGTGGGATGAACCACGCGCCGAGGAAGCCCGAGCGTTTGCGCGCCGGTGCGGCCAGGGCGTAGAAGAGGGCGCAGGAACGCCGCTCGAATGGATGCCCTGGCAGTGCATGGTTGCGATGATTCTGCTTGCTCGGCGGCGCATAGTTGCCAAGGTCAAGACCGACACGCCCGCCACCAAGGCGCTGCTGCTGGTGGTGGCCCGCGGCAACGGTAAGACCGAGTTCGCGGCGTCGATGATCATGGCAGCGATGCGCGACACCAGCACCAGCCTTGAGTTCTCAAGCGTTGCGCCGGATGGGCGCTTGGCGCAGAAGACTTTTGAGCGGATGCAGACCATGTGCCGCACGTTGGCGCTTGATAACAGCGACAAAGACGAACAGGGCTGGAAAGTTTCGGGTGGTTCAACGCCAGCGCACCCTGGCAAAGTCAGACACGGTGGCAACCGTTACGTATCGCTGCCATGTACTGATGCCGCCCTCGACGGTTTGACTAGTAGGCTGACGGTGAGCGATGAGACAAGTCGCATGAATAAGGCGTTCGGGCGCTTGCTCACTGGGCTTGCGAAGTTCGCCACGTCGCAACTGTTGGCGATCACAACGCCCGATCCGGAGCAGAAGACGCGCCCAATTTGGGGCTACTGGCAGGCTTGCGAGGCTGCAATCACTGACGGAACGCCCTATCCGGCAGGCTGGTGGCCCATGATTTACGGGCTAGACGCCGACGATCAAGCGTCCGATCCTGCTGTTTGGGCAAAGGCGCACCCAGGTTTGGGCGTCATTGTCGACCCGACGCAGTTGCAACTGGCCGCGCAGACGATGCTAAACACCGGAGATCCGGTTCAAATTGCGGAGTTTGAGACGCAGCTAGCGTGCAGATACCACGAGATTGCAACGACCGACATCGATCTTTCGGTACTTGAGCGGCAGATGGTCGACTGCGATTGGGATCGCTTGCGCGGCGCGCCGGCGGTGATCGGACTAGATCTAAGTCGCGGTGGTTACTCGACACAACTTGACATGACAGCGTTGACGATCTTCGTAGTCGATGGCGGCATCATTCGTGGGCGCAACGTTTGCTGGTGGGCCGGTACAGACATTGCGCTCGACGAAAAGCGCTGCAAGAACCCGCTCCAGGTGTGGATTGAGGCGGGACATCTGCGCCGAATGCCTGGTGAATGGCAGGATATGAGCATTGTGGAGGCTGAAATTGAGCACTTGATGACGCTCTACGACGTGCGAAAGATCGGCGTAGACCCGCATCCAGCGCAAGCGCGAGACATAAAGCGGTGGCAAGATCGCGGCTGGCCCATCATTCCGGTCGATCAGAGCATCCGAACGATGGCTCCAGCGTGGAAACTGTGGGGCGATCTATTGAAGTCCAAGCAACTTTGCTACCAAATCGATCCGGTACTTGCGTCGGGACTGAACAACGTGCGCCTGATCCGCGACAACGTCGGCAACACGCGACCAGTGAAGGGACGCAGCGCCGGCAACATGGACGTGATCGTCTCCGGCAACATGGCAGCGCTTCTGATGGAACATCACCAGGTGCGTGAGTCAACCGGACTCAGCACCAGCGCTTGTCCGATTGGTTAAGGTGGCAAGTCTGAAATAATCGCTTGACACGCTGAGGCAAATTTGTTCCATGCATCTCAGTGAGCATCTTCGCACGATTCTTCGGTTTCAAAAGCGGCGTAGTTGTGTACGCACGCCCGGAACCACTGGCAACGCCAGCGCCACAGCATCTACCCGCTGTCGTTCGTGCGATGAATCTCATCAGCACGGACTTGGCGCGGCTTCCGTTCTCCGTAATTGACTCGCAGGGCCAAGTAGTCGACTCGCCGATCACGCAGTTGATGACGCGGGAAGCCTCGCGCTGGCAGTCGGGCTACGAGTTTCGGCGCTACATGACCACGTGCGCCCTCGATTCGGGCAACGGTTTGGCACTCATTCGCCGTGATTCATCAGGCACAGTTGCCGAATTGCAACCACTTCCGAGCGGAACATCGACGGTCGAACTCACGGAAGAGGGCGTCCAGTATCGACTTGGTGGAAATCTGTTGAAGGCAGATCAGGTGTTGCACCTCGGTTGCTATCCGGATCCGCTCTCGCCGAGTTGGTATATGTCGCCAATGGAGTCCTGCCGGTTCGCCATGGAACTGGCGGCAGACCAAGACGCGGCCCACAAGAGCCTGATCCGCACCGGTAGCACCGGCAAGGTTTCGATCTCTCACCCGGGCGCGATGTCCGATCAAACGGTTCAAGCCATCCGCGACGCCTGGCAAACCATGCACGCAACCGCGGAGGGTGCATCGCGCCCGTTGATCCTGCGCGAGGGCATGAAGGCTGAGCGCATCAGCGCTGAATCAACGACCACCAGTTTGGAGTCGCGCCGGTTCTCAATCCAAGAGATCGCCCGCGCATTCGGCGTACCGCCCGAAATGCTTTACCAGCAGGGCGGCGGGGCGCTGTCCTCACAATCCGAAACAGCACGCGCCTACGTTGACGGCGCGCTAGCCCAATGGGTGACAGCGTGGGAGTCGGAGATCACGCGAAAACTCTGCGGGCCCGGCGAACACGCAAGGCTCGATACCGACGTTCTGCTTCGCGGCAATATGCGCGACGCTGGCATGGCGCTATCGAAACTTGTCCTCGCCGGGATCCTCTCACCGAACGACGGGCGCAAGCGAATGGGCCTACCGCCCATCCAGGGCGAACAGTTCGACATCCCAAGTGTGTCCATGCCAGGCGGCATGAGCGCCGTCCAAGGCGACGGCGCTACGGAAAACATCGATGGAGGTGAAGACATTGCTTGAAATCCGTACCGCCAAGATCAATATGCAAGGCGAAAAGATCGGCGGCTACGCCAGCGTGTACGACGCTCCGAGCCATCCGCTCACCGTCCGCGGCCTCAATGGCGGCAAGCCATTTACTGAGAAGGTCGCCCGCGGCGCGTTCGACAACTCGCTCCGCTCCAACATCTCGCTGCTTGTCGGTCACGATTCGCGCGACCTGCTTGCCAACACCAAGAGCGGACTGCTTGAACTCAACAGCGACGCACACGGTTTGGCATTTTCAGTGACCTTGCCAGATACAGAACTTGCCCGCTCTACGAGATCGCTTGTAGCCGCGGGCGTGTTTTCTGAAATGTCGTTTGGCTTCAACGTGATCTCAGATTCTTGGAGCGGCAACACACGCACGCTCAATCAAGTTCGTTTGATCGAAATTTCCGTAGTGTCCGAAGGCGCGTATCAGCAGACGAGCGTCGAGGCAAGAACCCTTCTGTCGGGCGTTGCCCGGCTTCGTCTGCGATTAAGGATGCCATCATGAAACTGTCCGAACTCTTTGAAAGCCGTAAGGCGCTCACCGCAGAGCGCGATTCCATTCTCGCACAAGATTCCCTGACCGTCGAGATCGAAGCTCGCGGCCATGAAGTCGCAAACGAACTCGCAACCGTTGAAGCCGAGATCCGTTCCGCGCAAATGCGCGAGCGTTTCGCATCCTCAAGCGCTGTCGAGATCATCGCCAAGCGCGACATGGAACTCGGACGCGAAGAGCGCGACACCAAGAAGTACCGCGACCAGTTCATCGGTTGGCTCAAGGGTGGCGCTGCACCTGAAGTGCGCGCACTCACGACCGCAACCACGCCAGCAACCGCTGCCGGCACGATCATGGTGCCTGCCGTTTACGAGACAGAGATCCTGAAGTACTTGGACAGCCAAGATTTCATGCGCTCGTTGGCTGATTATCGCGGTGGAGTCACTGGTTACCCATCGCTCCGCTACAACACGCAGACCAGCGCGTCCTACGGTGGCGGCACTGGTTCGTGGATCGCTGAAGGCGGCACGGCAGTTACCAACGACATGGCACTCGCCGAAGTGCTGATGCCTCCGAAGTTGTGTTCACCAACCACGCAAGTTTCGCAGACGCTGTTGCGCCAGGCGAATTTTGACGTGGAAGCCGAAGTGATGATGGATCTTCAGAAAAAGCTGAGCAAAAATCAGGCCTTCGCATTCGTGGGAGGCACGGGAACCAATATGCCAACGGGCATCTTTGATCCTGCAACCACAACCACTGGCGTTCGTACTGGTGCATCTTCTGCGACCAACACGAACCTGCGGGCACAGAAGGTGACTGCTGCAACTTCTGATTCGGCAGTGACGATTGCGAATCTCACCAAGATGCGATACGACATCTTGCCAGCGGCTTACTGGAATAGTCCGTCCTGCGCTTGGATCATTCCGCAAGACGTCTACGCAGCGATTGCTGGAATTCTCGTAAATAATGTCCCGCTGTTTACGCCAAGTGCCGACAGCGGCATAACACCAGCGGCACCCTTCCAGTTAATGGGTTTGCCAGTTTACGTAACGCCCTACATCCCGGTGAACGTTGCAACTGCAAGTGCAACTATCAAGACCGTGATGGCAGTGGTTGGAGACATCCGAGAGTCCTACAGTATTCGGGAGTGGGCAGGAATCGGCATGATTCGCGACGATATCACTTTGGCGACCACTGGCCAGGTGAAGTACACCGCGATGTCGTTCGCTAATGCGAACATCACCCGCGGCGATGCGCTTGTCCAACTGCGCGTGTCCAACATCGCGTAATGATCCTCTCATCCTTTAGGTGGGTGGGGCTTCGGCCCCACCTACCTACAGCGAGGAACAATGGCTTTAGATCTAGCAAAGTTTCGAGGTTGGGCGAGGATCCCTCACACCGAAGACGATGTGAGCATTGGCATTGCATGGGCAGCCGCAGTACGCGAACTAGAAGAGCGCACCGGGTGGTGCGTGGAGAGTGTCACCAGGACGCAGTGGGTGCCCTCAGCGCCCGTCACGATCTACGGCGGTCTGTACCTCCGTCTTGAGCGGCAAGGCGACCTGGCGGGCACTACGGTGACCTACAGCGATAGCACGACGGTACCGCTTACTGGCACGTGCGCGAAGATCCAAATCAATGGCTTGGTCTACGTCGATATGGACATCGACAACTTGACCTACCCAGTGACGCTGACCGTAACAGCGGGTAACGCGGCGCTGAACCCGCTGCTCGAGATGGCGCTACTCCAGCGCGTGGCACACCATGTGGCAAGCCGCGGCGATGACACCATCGCGCTCGACTCGACCTACTGGGATCGGATCACCGGCATGATGAGCAAGGGAATCGGATAATGGCTGGGCACGTCCCATCCGGAATGCTGAGGCTTTCGATGACGGTACAGAATCCCGTACGAAATATCGACAGCGTCGGCCAGGCGTCAGTCTCATGGCTGAACGTCGCTCAGATTGCTTGCCACATTGACTCGGCGCGCACGAACGAAGTCGTAGACGATCTCGGCGTTAACACGCGCTCCGACTGGCGCATCCTGGCCGCCTGGCATCCTGCGGTAACCACGAACAGCCGACTGCTTTACATGGACAACGGCACCGAGCGCGTGTTCAACATCCGCGCTTGCTTTGACCGTGACCAAAAGCGCCGGCGCCTGGAGATGGAAGCCACGGAGGTAACCGAATGACGGCTACCAAGGTCACGATGAAGACGCAGTTCCGCGACGGAAACGTCCGCGCCGCGTTGGCTCGTCTTGGGCCGAAAGTCGCACAGAACGTAATGAAGCGATCGATGCGAAAAGCGCTCGACCCAGTGCGCGTTGCACTTCGTCAGACTTGGGTAGCTGCGGGTTACAAAGGTAAGCCGCTGCACCGTCGGGCAATCGATAAAGCAACCCGCATCGATGTACGTCGCGCTGGCGGCGGCGTACATGCCGGGATCACTGGTCGTGTCGGCGTCATGTACGGCAAGGGTGGCGGCACCGGTGCGGGCGGCCGGCAGAAGATTTGGCACTTGCTAGAAGCAGGATTCCGGCACTACGCCAAGGGATCCAAGGCATACGCCAACTTCAGCAAGGACGCCAAGGCAGAGCAGGGCAACTACAAAGCGATCATTGCCGCGAAACGACCAGCGGCACTAGCAGCGCCAAAGGCAGAGCGCGCCGGCAAACTGCGCGCAGTCTTCGCTGCAGCACGCGATGCAGCGCCTACGTTCGTCGCAGAGCGCTCCGGACGCACTAAGGCGCGAAAGAGCGCCACGGCTAAACAGATCGCGGGAGCGTGGCGTTCTCGCGCTATTGCTTCGCGCATGATCCCGGACGTTACCCACAAACTGCGCGACTACATCCTTCAAGCGTGCAAGGAGGCTTTACGTGCCGGTAAGTAGATCACTTGAAACCATTACGGAAGCGCTGTACGCCTATCTAAAGACGCGCATCGGCGATGCTGAGCTTTCGCCGCGCTGGCGGCGCCAGGGTGAAGCCCTGCCATTTGTCGTATACGAGTTCACCTCGGCGATCTGGGCGCAGACCACGAACGAAGTTACGAATATGTGCACGCTGTCGGTGAACTTTTCATGCGTTGCCGCGACTGTCTCGGAAGCCCTTGTGGTTGCCGATTTGATTACCAACACGTTCAAAACAACTGTAACAACTGCCTCAATCACCTTCCAGATGGTTGATATCAACATGAGAACACTCGACGCTGTGCCCGATGACGGCACGGGCGATGCCGAACGAATTATCGTAGTTACCACGACATTCCTCACCCACGACGAAAGTTAAACGATGCCAACGACATACACAGCCGGCTACGGCGGGACACTCACGATCAACTCGGTAACTATTCCGGTACAGAACGTGACCATTGACCTATCGCGCCAAGAGATCGACATCACTACCACGCTTGACCTCACGACGCTAGCAATGGCTGGCCGTGTGACGCGCAAGATCACTTGCACGGCGATGTCCACAACCGCTGCGGAAACGGCGCTTACTTTGCTGATCAATACGGCAACGGACACCAAAACCATCGTCGGTTGGACTGATGGCAATTCGGGAACGTCGTACAGCATCACTTGCATGTTGACCAGCGCTAGCCGTTCGTATGACGGGCAAGGCGCTGCAACCATCAACTTCAACTTCGCAGAGGCAAAAGCCTAATGCCAATCGGAACCGAATATCTAGGCGACGGCTGGCGCGATGCCGAAATCGAAGGATTGCCACCACTCCAGGTGCGGCGACCAGTGATGCGGGACATTGCCGGCGGTGGACAGTACTGGTGGATTGCCTGTGTGCGCTGCGCCGACGGTACGCCGTTACTTGCGGAAGGCGTAGCCGCTGCCGATCTGCGCGTTGAAATCGGCAACGCCATCCTTGCGGAGGTAATGAAAGAGCGCCCTATTCAAGCGCCGAAAGGCGCATCTGGAGGATGACTCCAGCAGCTCGAATGGACATGCCAGTCGGGCTGATGAGTGAGGCGACGCCGGAGGAACGGATTGAGAGTCTGCTGATCACGATTGCTTGCGCGCTCACACACGCGCCAGCGCACAGGATTGCACCATGGCGAATGACTTAAAAGCATCCGTAAGCATCACAGCGGACACTAGCGGATTGATCTCCGGCGTGAATGGTGCTATGGAGAAAATTAATCGGATAAGCGCTAGTAGTAGCGCGATGTCTGGCATGATGGGCGCGGGAAAAATAATTCAAGTAGCGCAGCAGTTGTACGCGGCTGTTTCCGAGCGTTCTGAGCATCTGTCAAAACTTGCTCACACGTTCTCGCCTGAAGCCATGACCAGTGCAGCCAATCTTTCACAAGCACAACTGCAATCCGACATGGCCATCGGGCAAGCCATGGGCCCGGCACAGGCAGCAATTGACCGAGCCAAGCAAGATGCCCTAGCGGAAGAAACTGCTAGCACACTTAAGAACGCAGAGGCAATTGGGCAGGGCATGATTGTTTTGAACGCAATTTGGAGTCAAGCTCAAATGATGGCTACCGAAGCCGCAAACAACACACTGATGGCGCTTGGTGCGCTGACTGACATACCGAAAGCGGTCGAAGAAGCTGCAGCCAACCCAGTAACTAGTGTGATGGGCGCCATCGGTGGTCAAGCCGGTTTGCCGGTTCTAAATTCGATTGGCGAGCTACTTCAAGGCATGTTTGCAAAGGTAAAGGGAGACTAATGGGAGCGCTAAAAATCGTCCGTCACGCGAGTGGCCCACATTACAAGATTGGTAGCCCTGGACAGCCGTTCACGATGACCGAGACATATCTCGTATCGTGGATTCCTGTTAATGCCGAAGACGTACAAACTCTTCCTGAAGACATTGCAATCATTGTTGAAGCTTCAGAAACTGGCGTCGGTGGGTTGAAGATTCCTAAGGTGCAGCAGCGGTATACCGGTTGTGACGCCAACGCGTCTTTTCTTGTTTGTGAGTCGGTCGATTGGCGCGTTATGCCAGGTGCGCTAAAGACTTGGACGGTCACCGCAAATTGGTCAAGCATCCAAGAGTTTCAATACAACTCAACAGTACCGGAGCCATGGACGCGGATCACGCGCACAAGTTCAATGAGGCAGATGCCGATATGGCGACGTGATGCAGCAATCCCTGCAGAGCCTTACACGTTCCCGCCAGCACTTGCGGGTGGCGACATTGGCGGAACAAAGGTAGACGTCCAAGGACAGCCGGCGAATCGGTTTGTACAGCAGATGCAAATCATCTGCGAGTTCCATTACGACCGTACGTTCACGCTTGGGCCAAGTGGCGCAATATCGCCAGAGCCTGGCCCGTATTTCAGCGGCTGGCTTGGGACTCGAAACTCTGTCGCGTTCCTTGGCTACGACGCCGGGCAGATCCTCTGCAACGGGATCAGCGTTTCGCCTGTGAACGATCAGATTTACATCATGCAGTTCAAGTTCCTCTTTGACTGGATGTCGTTCTTTGAGCAGCGACCAGCGCCAAACTCTGGCGGCGCCAATCACATATCAACGGCGGCGACACCCTTCCTTGGCCTTCCATACAGTCAATGCAGTAAGGTCGCTTGGTATCAACCGTACCAAGATCGCGAGGATCTGAAACTCATGTTCCCAGAAGCGGTCTACAACGCTTTCCTGACAGCGTTGCCAGCAGTCAATACGTGCGCCACGCCCGGAAGAAGTCTTGCAAGTAAGCAATTCAACTTTGCGACATGAGTAATCAACGACCCATCTTTAATAGTGGTCTGTACGGTAAAGCCAACCGTACCGTGATGAACGCGTTCATGGAATCAGCGGACACGCTGTCGGCGAATCAGGGCGCTATAGATTGGGCTTACCGCGCATCGATGCCGGAAGCGTTTGCCACGCGCACGTTCCTTGCACGCATTAAATCGGCAACCGTTATCACAGCTGGTTGCAGATGGTCATACACAGGCACAGAGGCCGTGTTGTTGTTTGCGTCGCCTTGGCATGAAGAAGTTACGGGCACTGGATATGCATTTACGGATGCAGTCAACCTGCGCGAGTTGTTCAACACCAGTTCCACAGATATTGACGGCATGAACATATCAAGCCCTGCGTCAACAGTCGGCCCGGTTGGTTCGTACTACTCAACCGAATGGGTAATTGACGGCTTAGAAGCGCTTGTGATTATGACTGTCAGTTACACAAAGACGGGCGAAGCTGCGTATTACTTTGATCGACCAAACCCAATCAGGTGCACCTAATGCCAAACGTAGACCTAGCGCTTAATTACCCAAATACCGTCATTGTCCCTGGCGAAGAATGGTCGCTTGCCGGGACGATCCAGACCGAAGGTACTGCTACCGCATTCGATTACACGGGCTACAACGTCCGGTGCGACGTGTCAGTGGGTTCCTACGCACTGGCATCTACCGGCACAGTGACTGGCACTGCCGCATCGGGCACGTTCGTCCTGACGCTTTCCGCGACCGCTACCGACCTCTACCCATCCAACTCGTGGGGCACGCTAGTGATTCATTTGCACAACTCAACTACGCCGTCACTTAACAAGCACGTAGCCACCATCGGCTTTCGCACCTCAGCGGAGACCATCTGATGTATACGAGCATGATGCGTCGGGCTCTCTTCGGCACGGGCACCACAACCGCTGAAGTACTGGTAGTTGCCGGCGGTGGTGGTGGTGGCCGCGAAACGTACAACGCCGGCGGCGGTGGTGGCGCGGGTGGTTACCAGGTGGTATCGCTGAGTCTTGCGCCGACCATTACATATACGGTGACAGTCGGCGCCGGTGGTGCTGCATGGGTATCTGGCAATTCCGGAAGCGATGGGTCTAACAGTGTGTTCGACTCCACGACCTCAACCGGCGGCGGCGGCGGCTCGCGACCATTTGCCAACGGACGCCCCGGCGGCAGCGGCGGTGGTGGTGGTGCGTACAACACGGGAGGCGCAGGTACGAGCGGTCAAGGAAACGCCGGCGGAAGCAGTGCGGCCCTCAACGCCGGCGGCGGTGGTGGTGGTGCGAGTACTGTTGGCGGTAATGCGCTTGCCGGATCGATTGGTGGCGCTGGCGGGTACGGAACAACGTACGCCGGTACGGGCAACGATTACGCCGGCGGCGGTGGTGGTGCCGCGCTTACTGGCACTACAAACGGTGGATTAGGCGGGCCGGGCGGCGGCGGACGTGGACGCGGTAACTCTTTGTCAGCAGTTGCTGGCACTGCAAATACCGGCGGCGGCGGCGGTGGTGGTAACGACTCTGGCGCTGCTGCGGCAGGCGGAAGCGGCATTGTCATCGTGCGCTATGCCGGCACGCCAGCCGGCTCGGTCACCGGAACAACAAACACCACCACGCAGTCCGGTGGATACACACAGCACACCTTCCTTGAATCCGGAACACTGGTGATGTCATGAGCAAATACGCAGCGGAAATCGTCAGCGACACGGTTGTACGCGTGGTTGTTACGCCGACTCTCGCATGGGTGCGCGACACCCTGGGCGGCGAGTGGATCGAGTGCAAGCTCGACGGCAGTATTCGCGGCTTCTATCCGGGCCCTGAATACACGTATGACCGAGTAAACGATCTATTCGTACCGCCACCACCAGGACCACCACCACCAAGCCCATGATTCACCTCGCACTGTTCATTATCTTGGTGCTCACCACCGGCTGCGCTTCGCAGACGGCGCTGATTAGCCACGCGGCTACGTCTAGCGCAGCAAGTGCAGCGGTAGCACGGGCGCACCTGGTGGCCGCCAGCGCCGAGCTCGACAGCATTGAGGCGCAAGCCAACGCAGTGCACCAAGCCATACCGTTCGTAAGTGATGACCAAAGTCCGATCCACTCAACGCTCCAGTATGTGTCGATCGCAGTGGTGGCCGCTGTGATCGGAGCACTGATCTACACCTACATACCACGAGGCCGCTGATGCTTACGACAAGTCAATACACGATATGGATGGTTGCTCTGATCGCATTGACCTTCGCTGCCGGGTGCAGTGTCGGCTCAACATTCCGCCGCACCCGCACTCCCACAAAGGCTTCCAATGCTCAACCTCGCAAGCGCTGAATCGTTCCTCGGCTCAATCTTCTTCGCCACTACTTTGGGCCTCATTGGTGCCCTGGCAGGATACTTTTGGTGCCGCAGTAAGGGCGGCAAATGAGCCGGAAGCGGTGTTGCTGCGCCATTGGTTGTTTAGATCCGAACTGTGAGACGGGCAACTGCGACACAGTGCTTGCCGATTGCGCGTCACTTGGTCCCCTCGGCTTTTCCGTGGAACTGGAGCTAACTTGCCGGCCGGCATCGTGCAGTCGGTACGACCCTGGCAGCGGTGAGAAGTGCCCAAACCAGACTCCGCCTATGGGCTTTGGTGCGCTGAGTGGGTGTCTTCGCGGTGGGCCGGGATGGGAAACAACTGTCTACGCGGACTGTCCGCCGCAAGCGGTGCTATCGCCAAACGATGGCGGTATGAGTCCGACATGGGTCTGCACTCCCGTTAATCCACTGAGCAACAACAAGCAAGAACTATTCCAGTGGGCAAGCCATTGGACCGGCAGCACATATCTCTGTCCGACCGGCTACGCGGAGAACTCATGTATTGCGGTCAGTGAAGTGGTGGATCACGGAAACGCGGCGCTGACGTACGGCCAGATTTCCGTTGTCAAGACCATCAGCAGCACTGTCGGGTGGGTAAATTGTCCTGCACCAAATACTGTTCCGCCTTCGTCGATCAACTTTAGTATTTTGCGAGAGAACCGCGGAGTATTTGGGAAGGCTTGCGGCGTGTGCGGAGTTGGTGCAAATGTCTGCTGCGATCCGTCAATCATTGATACGCCGTGCGCGTGTGATTGTCTCGGCGGAGGCCAGACTAACTATCAACTCTTGAGCGCTACAAATGACCCACACGACGGCGTGGTGTACGGACGGATCGCCTGGTTCGCGCCATGTACTGGGCCGTCGACGATTGGCCGTAATGGTTTGTGGTGCGGCCAAGGATGCACCAACGGCCACACGCAGCGATCATCTATGTTCTGCCTTGAGATTTTGGCAACCTTTGCAGTAAGTATTGCGCCGGAAAAGGTTCCGTACGCAGTGTGCCCGGATATCGCCAACGTGTACCAAGACGCAAATGGCGTCTATTCAATCATGTTGGACCAAGGCACGCTGCTTGGTGCGGAAGCCGATGGACGCGTATGGCGATACGAACAGCGGCACGTATGGGTGGTCTTTAAGCATTGCAACGACGTGTACACCGGCGAGGGAAACAAGTGCCGAATGCAGACCGGCGATTACATTCCGATTCGCACTGGCATTTGCACCTCTGATATTTTCTTTCATAAGGGCTGCTGCTCCTTGGAGGTTGATCCGTGCTTGCCAGCGTGTAACCCGGCTGAAACGGAATGCGCGTGTAGCGACGGCATTCTTTATTTGATGAAACGTGTTGGATGGGATTTCACCAAGGTAAGGATCGCATGAAATACTGGAACATCATTGATGGGAAGCCCGTGGAGTCGGACACACTGATTATTCCCGGCGCGAAGCCGGCACCAGGTATTGGCGATGCCGTGGCTGCAGCCACAAAGGCTGTTGGCATAAAGCCTTGCGCGCCGTGCGCCAAGCGCCAGGCAGCCCTGAACAGGGCTACACCTGGATGGGTAGGAAAGATCCTCAGTTGGTTTAAAAGGTAAACCAAGTACCTTCCGGTCATGAGACACCGGGGCTTAATAGAAAAATTGGATCGCCAGCGCGGCGAATGGTGGCTTTGCCGCAAGGATTCTGACCCTCGAGGCAATTGGACGATCACGGCCGACCCGGGCCCGCAGTGGGACTGGCGCTTCAAGGTGGGCTTTAGTTATGAGCGCGCAGTACGCAGATTATTGGTGGCTCAGGATGAAGAAAAGCGCACAAGCAAACTTGCTCTAAAAACCGCGGAAAGAGTCAAGCAAATTTGCTCACTCGCCGATAAACTCTCAAATGGCCGCACTTGAGAGGGTGTACGTCAGGTTGGGGATGGCTGGTATTTGAATTTAACATAACAGCCAATCCTTATCTGCACCAGTTCATGTGCGTTCTCTTGAGAGGAACGCAAGATGGAACTTTTCTACGTAGTAATTGGCTGTTTCGCGATGGGTGTGTTCATGTTGCTGCTGCTTGACCCGTCGCACGAATCGTGCAAGCCGGAGGTCAAGCGATGAACGAACTAACTGCCACGGAAGGCATCAACCCGGGCGCTATTGTCAAGCGCAACGAGGAAGTGTGCAGGATCGTCGGGCCGATCGTCCGCGCCAAGTACACGCAAGTCATCCAAGGACGCAACTACCTCACCGTGCAGGGCGCACAGGCGATCGCCTCATCGCTCGGCTACACCTCAGGCACTGCCAGCGTTCGCCACGTTGACCCGACGGAAAGCGTGGCTGGATACTGGGAAGCGACTTGCACGGTGATGTTGAACGGCGTCGTTGTGGGCTCGGGCATTGGCTCGGTCTTCGACGACGAGCGCCCGTGGAATACGCGCCCACAGTTTGCACGGCAGATGATGGCGCAGACTCGGGCAACCGGGCGGGCGCTCAAGGGCGTCATGGGTTGGGCGTTTGCAGCGCTCGACTACGAGGGCAGCATTGCTGAGGAGATGCCCGAGCAAGAGCGCACGATGCCTCAGGACGCACCCGCGCCTCGCAAGGCACTCGCTGCGCCCTCCAAGGCGTCGAAGCCCGCAGAAGGCAAGCCCGCCCCGAAAGGTGGCCAGCAAGTACGAGGCATTTGTGCAGGAGTTGATCCGAAGACGGCAAAGTCGGGCAAGCAATACTGGCGCGTAGCGCTTGAGGCCAACGGCGTCGAGTGGTTCACCTCGTTCTCGGCGGTTGATGCGGACATCATCGGCAAGTTAGTGATTCTGCACCTAAAGCCCTGGCAGGATGGCGTGATCATCACGGACATTCAGGTGGTGGTCGAGGAGGAGGTGCCGTTTTGACCCGTCCACAACCATCGGAAGTTTGGCGCTGCGGAGCGCTCGACGGTACCCAGAAATTGGTCCTCCTGGCGATTCTCGACTACGGACGCATCGCTTACCCTCGCCAGGCAGTGCTGGCAGCCAAGTGCGGCATTAGCCGTTCGACCTGCCAACGCGCCCTGGATCAACTACGTGTAAGTGGCGTCTTGACAACTAGTAGCCGCGGCAAGGCGCTGGTCTATCGGATCAACCTGACAGGCGAGGAGATGCCTCAAGTTGATGCATCACGAAGCATCAAGATGACGCAGGAGAAGCATCAAGATGATGCATCTATCGGCGTCAAGATGACGCAGGGATCGGAACTAGTCCATTTAACTAGTCCACCTAACCAGCAAACGGCTACCGCCGTGAGCGGGTGGGAGGTTCAAGATGACATCGCAAACCGGATCAAGCAACGTGACCCGAGAGCGGACATCAAGAGCCACTGTTCGGTCTGCCGGCGCGTACTCATCTCGTACGGTCTGAGCGACCGTGACGCGGTGGGCGCCTGGCGGCTCCTCTTGGAGCATTGGGCCCGCAGCGGCAATGACGCGTACAGCACACTGAAGTTCCACACCGAGAACCTCGGCGGCGCGCGTGACGTCGCCAAGGTTGTCTTACACCGATTGCAGGGAGTCGCATGACACAGCCAGAACGCCTCGAAGATCAGATCCTCCAGCAAGTGCTTGTGATCCAAGCCCTACGCATGAAAATCGCCCGCATGGAGTCGATATACACCACACCACGTTCTGTCAAATCCACTGGGCAGAATGGGACAACCGAAGATACGCGCCACCAGCGTGACACTATCGAAGAGTACGGGCCCATCACGCCACGTTGTGTCACGGATCAGGAAGTCGAACAAGCGGAAGATGACGGAGCATGACCAATTCCCGCATGAAGGGTAAGAACGGTGAGTTGGACGCTTGCCGTGCGCTGGAGAAGTTGTTCCCATTCAAGTGGGAACGTACTGCCCAGCGCTATGGCAAGGGCAAAGCAGACATCGAAGCACAGTGCAGCTGGCAGA
>Ga0209134_10000198_pt1 | contig 15540 bp, 23 predicted proteins | sample LauGreSp1BDMLBSN_2_FD_187566 | JGI IMG/M metagenome (GOLD analysis project Ga0209134, IMG submission 187566) | Freshwater lake microbial communities from Lake Michigan, USA - Sp13.BD.MLB.SN (SPAdes) (version 2) | ecosystem: Environmental > Aquatic > Freshwater > Lake | place: Lake Michigan, USA... | reverse complement strand
TTCTCGCCCAACTCACCCTTCCGAGGGAGCAATTCGTGATCTATAAGCTATAATATAATGGCATGTCCGTATGCTTTTATCTTTGGAAGACCTGGTGAAGGAGCTCATAGTCACAGAATATTTGGTTATGCTACAGTAGACACTATTGGAACAATTTTGATCGCAATACTGATTGCTTATTATTGGAATATTCCACTATGGAAAACAATAGTTGGAAGTTTTGTAATAGCAGAAGTTTCACATTATTTAGTTGGAGTTCAAACAGCATTTTTAACTACAATAGGAGTTAGTGTACGATGTTAACCAACTTTCTTTACATGAACCCAAGGACCAGCATTCTTCTTCTTAACAGATCCATTCTCATATTCATCAGCAGCTAACATGGTGCTTGAGAATGCTTTATTATCTACCCACAATGAATCATCACACATTTTGAATTGTGGATGATCAACCGCTTTATACCAGAAAACCTGATCTTCAAGGCGATTCGACTGGATCCCGTTGCAGATTACTAGGCATTCAAAATTTTCAGTACATTGGTCCATAAAATGACAAAACATTTCAAATGTAGGGAACATACCAGCATAATTATCGTAAATACGTTTGCGATTGTTAATAACATTTTCACGAAGAATAAAGATAAAGTCTACGTTTGTACGTAAGTTTGGTGAAATACCTAAAGGATACTGCATAGTAATAATTGTCATCAAATCAATGTGACGACCATTCATGAAAATATAACGAGTTGATTCTTCTTTGACCCAAGAACCGTCATATAAGCAATCATCTAAAATTAAAAAGGCACGAGGATCTACAGCTGAAACTTCTCCTCGTCCATGCTTATCCGTATTACGATGAGCTTTCATTGATAGCTGTCTCTTAATCATATTGGTAACAATTTCAGGCTTATACTTGTCATGAATTAACTTAGAAGGAACCATGTGTTGGAAAAATTCATTGGCAACCTCAGTTGCTGAAATAACAGTTCCAATCGGGAACTCATTTTGAGTATTGTACATAATATCGCGAACCAAGAAAGACTTTCCAGTATCCTTCTTTCCAATTAATACAATCATGGGGGACTTACGCGAATCAACTTTGCATCGGTCCTTAAGGATTTCAATCTGAAACTTTTGAATAGTGAAGTTCATATTAATTTAGTGCGTGAAGATTTTGCTTTTGATTTGTACACGACTTAATAAGATGTTGAAGCGAAAACAAGGCGAACTAAAGTCGTCTTCAATTCCACTATCACTACATAAGTGGAATTTACAGAATTTGAGAGCATCAGCTCTTGCTAATATAAATATTGATGCTATTCAACCTTTTTTTCCAACGTTAGAACTATTATTCAAAACGAACACATTGGAAACTGTTGGTGAATATGGTATTCGATTGGATGAAGAGGTTGCTTCTTTCATTTCACCCACAACAATTCGAACCTCAAAATATGAAAAGTGTGAAGTCCATTGCAAAACAACTATGATTCTAAGTCCATTCAAATGGATTCAGGGTGAATATGGAGCTCGTATTGGGTTGCCCTCGACTGCTGAACAGTCTAGTGAAATGACATCAAAAATGCAGTTGCCCCATAATGCTGCATATGTAGGCAGTTTAATTTCAACTGTATTATCTCAATCTAAATGCCCTCACTTTCCTAAAGTGTTTGGTATCTTTAGTGGTCTTTCAAAGAGTCATACAATTGATATTTCAGATGATTATGTTGATTTATGTGATCGTAGTTGGTTTAGTGCAAACATTGGAAAAACATTCGATTTAAAATTATCAGACAATGTTCGTGATTCAGTTGAATTTCAGCATACACGAACATCTCGTCCATCATTAGGACTTGGAGAAGCTATTACGCTTGATGGTGTAGAAGAGCTTGAAACAGTACATATTGATTCTGCTGTAGCAGACCTTCAGCAATTAATGGAAGAATCTTCTGAAGATGATTCTGGTAGCGACTCATCATCTGTTTCAACATCTTACATTTTTAAAGTAAACTCATGTGATTGTGATGAAGATGATGAGGACTTTGCAGAGATGGAAGACGAAGATGATGAACCATTTGCATGGGCTTCATTTACGAATGTTCCTGTCCAAACAACAATTATGGAAAAATGCGAAGGAACATTATTCAAGCTTCTTACTGAGAATCCTGATACAACAAAGCACCTAGCTTGGGTGACACAGGTTATGTTTGCTCTTGCATTTGCTCAAAGAAACTTTGGTCTTACTCACAATGACCTTCATTCAAACAATGTGATGTATAACAAGACAGATGAAGAGTACATGTACTATAGTTGCAATGGGTTGTTCTATAAGGTACCTACATATGGATATTTGATTAAGATTATTGATTTTGAAAGAGGAGTTGCATCAATTAAACTAACAGGAATGAAAGAGTCTAAAACAGTTATGAGTGACCATTTCTGTATAACAGAAGAAGCAGGTGGTCAGTACAATACTGAACCATTTTATAATACAAAGTTTCAATCTATTAAACCCAATGCATCATTTGATTTAGTTCGTCTTGCTACATCACTCTTTTGGGATTTATTTCCTGAAGGGCCTTATCATGAAGAGTATAAGACCAATCATTTGTTTAATTTGTTTATGCGTTGGTTAACTATAGATAATGAATCTTCCATTATGTTTGGAAAGAAAGATCCTCATCATGATCGTTATCATGGATTTCATTTATATAAGGCAATTGCCAGATACTGCAAAGATACAGCTGTTCCTAGAAAGGAAGTTGAGTATTTGAAAGATGTTTTTGGAATCCCATCTCTTCCTGTTGATGTGGCAATGAATTTAGTAATTGTTGATTAAAATGTAGGAGTTCCTACAAACATATCTTGAACGTTGGGAAGTTCAACATTGGATACTGCTTCCATAATAGCTGGAGCCATGTCTGATGTTGTAGCAAACACAATACCTGATGATAGAATACCACCAAAAAGTGTAAGCTTACTAGCATCAATCCAATCAATAGGCTGTTCTTTGGATTTGCGCTCAAGTGCATACAGAATAAAAACAACCAACGCTACTGCGATAGAAGTTATTACAATCATCATTTATTTTCGAATCCAGTGAATACTTACATATTTAGAACGAGCGAATCACCCATTTTTGATTCAATTTCAGAAAGCGGATCCATTTCAGGAATTACAACTGTCTTCGTATCTGACTTATTATCCAACTCTTCTACGTCAAGACTTACAGTTTCATCACCCATTGTCATTTTGGGTCGTTCTTCCTCTTCATCCGAGTCTGAATCAGATTCATCATCTTGAACATCTTCAAACATAACCGACTTCGAGGCAGCTGGAGGTTGAGTAGGAATATCAGAAGGAGTATCCATAAAATAATTCTTTGAAATCTGTTCCCAAGGTAAGAAAGAACGAATAACTTGCTCCATGCAATCAGCAATAATCTTCTCAATTTCCTGACGATTACGAGCCTGCTGTTCTGCTGATACACCAACTGTCTTGAACAAATAGGCTACCTGCCAAACCTTACGCGCCGAATGCTTATACAGCTCATGAATAAACTTTGTAAAGTTAGGGCGTTCAAATTCAATTTTAATTTGCGATGATGCACCGCGATAGTGTAAAGAAGCAAATGATTTCATGTATGAAATAAATACACCCATAAGAAGGTCATCCAAATATGTACACTTCGTAATCTTTACAATACGTTCAACTTCAGTGGATAGTGTAGCATCCGACCACTCAGGAATGCGAGTGAGCATATTCTGAAATGTTCTTAGAATCTGGTCTGGTTGGTTATTACGATCACATAACTCTTTACCTGACATATAGATACTCCAAAAGCCTTCAGAAATAGGAGGAATAATAAGTCCAGACAGGTGCTCGCGAAGGTGGTTCTTCGCAAATTCAGTGTCCGTCATTTGTTTTCAGAATTGTTTTCATTGTAAAGTTGATAACGCGAAACGAATTTACAATCGTATATTGTAATAATTATTGCAAAGATTCTAAAATGTGTTATCACGATTGGGTTATGACTGATACGGTAAGCTTCCTGAAGGGAGGTGTTTCATTTATTGGACACTACTTTCAGTGTACCAAATGTCGTGACAGATATTGTGACTTTTAGAGTCAAAAATTATAAGGTGGCGAGACCTTTTTTCATTTTCGGTTAAATCGTTTCAACCATTTTAGAGGAAACGAACATAGAATAACAAATGCCGGAGTATATCGTCGAGGCCAAGACTGTGCAAACAAGCGCAGTCAGAACATTGAAGGAGGCGCTAAAATGTATTCTTGTTGAGATGAGCCTTCTTTTCGATAAGGATGGTATCAGAATGATTGCGATGGATAACACTCGTACCGTTCTTGTTCATCTGCGTCTGTATGCAGACAAGTTCGAGAAATATGCTTACAACCATACATCACCTAAATTTCTAATTGGTGTTAATACCGACCACCTATATCGTATTGTAAGAACAGCAACCAATGATGATACAATTACATTTTATGTTGACCAAGCAGATCCGAATACGTTAGGAATTCTGCTTGAGGATGGTGACCGTAAGCAGGTAACTCGTTATAAGTTGAACTTGCTTGACAGAGATGAGCCTGATATTCAGCTACCCGATACAGAGTTTTCTACTCACATTACGATGCCTTCTCTAGACTTTCAGAAGATGTGTCGTGATATGACCCTACTTGGAGCAAAGACAGTTGAAATTAAGAATGTTGGTTCATCTTTGACATTTGGTTGTAAAGGCCATTTTGCTTCAAGAACAACTGTGATGGGTGATGGGGAAAATGAGTTCAGTATTCAGAAGAAAGAAGGAGATGAGATTGTAACAGGTAACTTTTCACTCCCACACCTTGTTCTATTTACGAAGTGTACGAATTTGTGTAACAACTTGGAAATTCACATGAAGAATGATTGGTTCCTCATGATTCGGTATGTAGTTGCAAATTTGGGTGATATTAAGCTTTGCTTGATGCCTTGCGCTACGTAAAATGGATTCTAATGAGTCTATTTTTTTGCTTCATAAAGAAACACAAATGTAAAAATGGATGCAGTGGATTTTAATTATTATACTTCCCTAATCCTGGATGGACCCGATGGTGCATATTATCGTGGTTGTGGTCTCAATACATTTACGTACGATGTATTGATGTGGACTATCAATGACATGATGGTTGAAGCATATGAATCAAAAGAACGATGCCAGCAAAGATGTCGTCTTCTCAAGGAAGAGATGGTAGCTGCAGTTTACCATCCTTCTCGAGTTGAGAGGTGGTTAGAGATTGGAGGACACGAATTGCTAGAGGCAATGATGGAGTGAATGCACGTGTGGTTATAAAAATGGATTCTGGTGAGTCTATTTTTTTTGCTTTGAAAAGAAAGACATGTAAAAATGGAGCGAACTCGTTTTATATTCGATGATGAATATTCTGATGATGATAGGTCTTCTGTTGAATTTGATAATACTTCTGGTTATGAGTCTGACTATATGACCAATATAGTGAGAATTGAACGTGAACGATATATTCTTGCAAATGAAAGGAATTCAATGGATAGGTGTCAAGCAAGATGTCGTCTTCTCAAGGAAGAGATGGTAGCTGCAGTTTACCATCCTTCACGAGTTGAGAGGTGGTTAGAGATTGGAGGTCATGAGTATTTGGAAGCGATGATGGAGTGAACATAAAAATGGATTCTAGTGAGTCTATTTTTTTTGCTTTCATAAATAAACACAAATGTAAAAATGTATAAGTTTCAAGCAGTAAATAAAATTATAAATTGGTATCGCGAATTAAAGCGTAATAATCGTCTTACATGTTGGGAATGTGGTATACGTCGTGGTGATGAATATTCTAGTGGTATGTGTGATAAATGTTATCATATATATAGAGAGTTTGGTCGTGATATGTATATGTTTGCACAATATGTCGAAGATAATGAATTAGTTTCAATGGATAGGACTTGTGAAAGATGTTATATTCTCAAGGAAGATTTGATGAGTGAATGTTTCAGACCTGATCGTGTAGAAAAGTGGTTAGAGATTGGTGGACATGAATTGCTAGAAACAATGTTTATGTAAATATATGTGTGGTTATAAAAATGGATTCTAATGAGTCTATTTTTTTGCTTGATAAACAAATGTAAAAAATGGTATCTGAATATCAAACTCAATACAAAGTTGTTATTATCCAGAAATGGTGGAGACAATTTCAATGTTATTCATGTGGATATTTAACAAATATATGTACATGTAACAAATATTACGAACTAAAATTTTGTAATAATTTTGACCCATATAATCTTACTGATAGAGAACAAGAAGGTATTTTGATAAGAAAATATTGGACAGAAATTCTGTAAAACGAATGATAAAATATTATTTTTTTTGTATTAAAAGTTACAATGGGTTGGCATGTTACATATGAAGTTGAGATGCTTGAGCGTGTTGACTGGGATGATGATGCTCTAAAGAATCTGTTTAACCCTTATGATGATGTACGGTGGTTATATTTGCGTGATTTTGAAAAGCAACGCATTATATTTTCGGCATATACACACGTTGATATTGACACAATTCTTCAGATATTAAAAAGTCTGTATTGTGTTCGGATGAAGTTTCGGAAATATAGCGATGAAGGTATTGCTTGGACATTTGTAGAATAAAATAATTTTATTAACTGAAAAGCAAAGATATACTGAATCCAACAATAAATTCAAGAATATCCACATACATATTCACATCTAACGGGTCTAACAACTGGTACAATGTAAATAGTGGAACAAATACAGGAAAATAAATAGCGAACCATCCCAGCGCAAAATGGGAGATTGAATTAAACCCATCAGTAAATAACCATCTTGGAAATGTTAGACTTTTTGTTGCCTTATGGCTACTTTTGGCCTGTCCTTTTATTCTTTTCGGTAATCGTTTGCGTCTTCTTATTTTGTTTGAATGTTTTGTTATCAGTTGGGATATTATGTGTATACCATATAATTCCATCGGATGTAATTGATTCAATGTTACAATCATGTCTAACAATTATAAGATACAAATTTTCTTTTTACTTTGAAAAAATCGAAACAAATTTACGAAAAACATTCCAAATTCATGTAAGTGAAAAAATACCTGAGAAATCTATTTTGCTATGGCACCCACATGATTTAATGACAATTACATCTGCTATTCATAATGGATTTCAAGTTACAGACCCATGCTACACACCTACCAAGATTGTATCATTATGGTTTTACAATCACATACCTATAATCAAAGATTTTATGCGAATGGGAAATTGTATTTCATCTAATTATGAAACAATAAAAGAAACCTTACATACTGAATCAGTTTCAATTATGTTGGGTGGAATACAGGAACTTTTAGATGCAAATGAAAATACAATTATTCTTACAATCAAGAAGCGAAGAGGTATTTTTAAAATTGCTTTAGAAACAGGTTCTGCTTTAGTTCCAATTATAACGTATGGTGAATCAAAATTATTTCCACCCCTAAAACATCCGATAATTGATTCTGCTAACAAAATGTTACATTCATTCTTAAAAGTTGCATTACCTGTACCAACTATTGAATCATTGAATAATTGGGTAAAATTATTTAATGAACCACTTGAAGCTGTTCATACATATACTGGAAGTGTAATTAAGGTAGCAAAGATTGAATTACCAACAGAACAAGATATTGATAATTTGCGTGATTTATATATCAAGGAAGTTGAAAAATTATTTAAAACAACAAATCCTGGCAAATATATCTTAAAGATTACTTAGGACGAGCTTTATGAGCTGTATACGTGACATCATCACCAATTTTTACATATTTGATTTGCGTATTTAAATATTCATTCGTAGAGACAGTTGTAGTTGTATTCCAAATCTTCAAAATTGAGAACGGTCCCTTTGGCGAAACAGCAACTCCTACAAGGGTTTCCTTGCGGTTTGTTAGCAATTCTCCGGCAATACACTGAACCATCATTTCCACAAACGCATTATAGGTATCCGATGCTTCTAACTTCTTAGACCATGCACCACCTGCCTCATTTTCAGGCACATCCCAAAGAGGCTTGAATCCATACCTCATAAAGAAGAACATACCCGATTCCCATGCTTCCTTAGAAATAGATTCCACAACTGACCAAAATTGTTGAGGAGTACACATATCTGCAACCTTCACATAGCTTGCTAAACTATAGTCTCTATTCTCAGGATCGTGATACCACAAAATCCAAGAGTATTGGAGTTTTGTGGTTTCGATAGTTCCCATTTTATACTATATATCCATTATTACAATCTAAATTAAACATCAAAAATGGATTCGTTTTTCATAGATATAATCTAATACAATAAAAATGACGCTTTCTGTTGCAGATATCTACTCTGTCCGTTTTGGCGCGAAGCTTTCTTTGCCCCAAATGGTACAGGATAATATTGCTAAGTTGCGCATTGTTGCAGTAATCTATAAGCCCATTCGTCCCGCACATGTAAAACATTCGGGATTTCGTAATGTTGCTCCTAAACCTCATATTGTTGAGAATTGGAGAGAGAAGGCACTTGTAGATGCTGTAAGGCGTGTAAAGGAACGTGATGATCCAGAGTATTCTGAAATCTTTACAATTCTAAATAAGATTACCACATCAAACATGGATAAGCTCTCGGGTGAAGCAATTACATACATGCAGAAGCGAGATGGGCAGTTTCGACTTCGTATTACTATGCTTCTGTTTGACAAGGCAATTAGTCAGAACGCATATGCATCTGTAATGTCAGTTTTCGCAAAGAAACTGAATGCATCGTTTCCTGAAATTGCAAATGATTTGCAGAGCCAAATTGACTTGTTCCCTGTTCTGTATAATATGACCCAGACAGTTGTTTTTCCGGATGCTGTAGATGCCAAGTTTGATGATAAGTTGATTGAGTGGTCGCGACAGAAGGATAAGCGTCGAGGATATGCAAAGTTTATGGTATATTTGTATATTCAAAATTTGATTACTGAGTCTTCAGTTGAGAATTCAATTGTTCAGGTTCTTCGCGAGCTTGATGATGGAGTTCATCAGGTGAAGAGTCTTCAGATGGAGGAGAATGTAACTCAGTTTGTAGAATTTATATCCGAGACATCAATTCTAATTCCAAAGAATGCAACTTTGCTGAGAGGTGTTCTGCGAAATGGTCTTGTATCGTTTCTTAAACAGCCAAAAGAAAGTGTTGAGAATTTGAATATGAGGTCTCGATTTAGAATTGAAGACACACTCAAACGCGTTCAATAAATTCAAGTTGAAACAGTCATATAAATAAATGTCTGATTTGCCCCCAGCTAGTGTTCTGCTTCGAGCATGTCAACTATCAATGACAGAGGACAAGCCTTTGTATTTTGATTATTATCGTGAGAGCATTGAGAAGACGTGTTGTATTGGGGTAAAGGATAGTGCAAAGTATCTTGTTAAGTCAGACGACGAGTATACATCCACAATTCAGAATGTGTATAAGTGTGAGACCTGTTATATTGTGATGACCGAGAATAGCTTGTATGTGATTTCTGCTGAAATTCCTGTAAAGAAGATTCTAGCATCTACGGGTTAGTAAATAATAATAGTAATGGAACTTATTTTTCCACCACCTCATTATTTATTCTTTGAAGCTCTCAATGATATTGAAACACTAAAGCTGTATAATGCATATAAGATTACGCATGAAACTACATGTGAGTTTTATGAAATTGATGCAACAGAAATGAATTCTGTCGATACATTTGCTCCTTGGTTTGACAATTGGATTGGGCAAATTCCAAAACGGCAATCAACACGATATCGTATTTTGCTTATTTTACATTCTGAATTTTTAACATATGCTTGTCAGCAAATGATTAGACGTTCATTGGAACAGCGTTCATTTAGGTCACGTGTTTGGTTTCATGTAGAAGACCCTACAGTAATCCAACCTGCAATTCAGAGTCGTTGTGTTGTAAAACGGATTTTGCCATACTTTCATAAACCAATTGTAAAGATAATATGACGACAATTCGTGTATTTACAGATGGTGCCTGTGAGGGTAACGGTAAGAAGGGCGCAAAGGCATCCTATGCATGTTGGTTCCCAGAAAACAAGGAATTGTCGGCATCTGATCACGTTCCTGCTGAAGATGGACAAACGAATCAGAGAGCTGAAATGTTAGCTATTGCAGAAGCTGTAAGAATCGTTCAAAAAAAGTTTGTACCTTCTGAAGTGAACTTTGAAATTTATACAGATTCAATGTACTGTAAGGATTGTTTAACGAAGTGGCTACCCGGTTGGTTGAAGAATGATTGGAAAACTGGAAAGGGGGAACCAGTAAAGCATCGTGATTTGATTGAGGAGACATCGCGTAGTTTAACTAAATTTAAGTCTTACAAGATTACTCATGTAGCGGCACATACAGGTGGAGATGATGAGTATAGCAAACATAATGAAATGGTAGATAAGATGGCAGTAAAAGTTCTTCATCCTGAAGCTGTTGAAGAGAAGGTTATCCTAACGACAAATACGGTAGGTCCTTTGCCTGGATGTCCTTTGCAGCTAATGGGACCTCCTATTTCAGAGAAAGTAATTGCTGAATGGTGTAAGAATAATTTGGATAAGATTGATTCAGATGTACTTAATTCAGCACTTATATCTGCTTTAGCAAAGACTGTTAAGAAAAACGGATTTGAAGTCGTAAAACAGAAATTACATAAAACAAGTCAATACCGTCTTGTGTCAGCGAATCATTTAATCACAAGTGCTATTACAATAGTAAGGGAAGAATGAAGTGTGTTGCATACTATTTTACTGCACCAGATTGCAGTGCGTGTGCAAAGCTAAAGGTTGGTATGTTGATGATGGCAGAAGATTATCCTGATATTGAGTGGGTAACTGTAAATGTTCGTGAGACGAAGACAGATTTGGTTCAAAGATATGGCGTTAAGCCACTTCCTACACTAGTAGTTGCCGTAAAGGATTCTACTGGAAAGGATATTTATTCTGAAAAATGTAGTGATCGAACATCAGTTATGCCTTATAATAAGATTATGACTAATGGTCTTAATTATAGTAAAGCTACTCAGTAATTGTTGAACTAATTAATTCACCATTTTTATATGCATCGCAAACAAATTGGTCGTCATCAGAACTAGAAGCCCCTGCTTCACCACCTACGGAACCTCCGAGATGTGGTAAGGCTGAATCTGAACTACCAACAGAACCGGCATGAACAGTTGAGCCTGTTTTAGATCCGCTTCCACTAAATGTTAGTTTGTTAGTATTATTTGAATGGTTATTCACAGCATTTGATATGAGTGGATTAATACCATATGCAATACCAGCGCCTACAGTTCCACATAGAAGTGCCGTAAGAATAGGAAATATCATAAATCTTTGGAGAGGATAATTACTTATGTAAAAGTCACCAGTCCAGCATGCATTTGTATATAAAACACCAAGTTGAATAATTACAAGAATTGCTCCAGTTCCTACTAATGTACCTATTGATTGTCCTGTACCATTTTTAGAAATATCAATCCAATAGTATATAATCATTGCAAAAATGATTACAAGTGATTGTGGGGCTACAATACTTTCTAATCCTTCTAGTCCTGGAACAGTACATCCACTGGATACCATTTGAAGTTGTACTGCCATACCATTCAATATACCACGTTGCTGTTGAACTGTTTTGAACCCTATTGCCCGATCACTTATACGACTAACTAACTTATTAACCAACATACCAAAAATAGCAGCTAAACTGGCACTCGTTTCTTTATAGCTTTGTGCTATCACATCTGCAAGAAATCCTGCAAGGATGTATGTAACTGGAAGATAGAGTCCAAACAAAGCAATGTATTGAGCCGGTTGATATCCTTTAGAGGCATCCATATTACTTATTTCCTAGATACAAAATACTGCTAGACTACAAATGAGTATATATGGCTCTACCACCACATGGCCAGCTTCATGTTCGGTAGCAAACCAAAGTCCTATCAATTTGTCACAATCGAGTGCAAAGCCTTGTGATTTAATGTGTGACCTTGCGATAGACGATGTAATGGTTCCACAGGCACAGGTTTCTGTAAGTGATGAAGGACTTATTATTAGTAATACAGCTGGTCTCGGGTCTTGTAAATTTAATGGTGAAGGTTACACATGCACAACAGTTGTTGTAAATCACCCAAGCCACCACACAATTGAAAACATTCAGGCAGATGCTGAAGTAATTGCGATATTTCAAAATCCAACAGGGAAGAACCTTTGTGTAAGTGCACTTGTACGAACGAATTCAGCACAAACTCCATCTACACATTTTTTCAATTCATTTGTTGGATTTGCTGATTCTACAAAGGAATATACACCTGTAAATTTAGGTGAAAATTGGGGGTTGAATATGATGGTTCCATCAACTGGTGCTTATTATGTTTATGATGGTTCTATGGTATCACCTGGATGTGAACCTACAAAGTGGGTTGTATTCAAGACAATGATTAATATGGATCCAAATGACTTTGCTAATTTAGTAAAGACAAATGCTCCTGGTTCACGACCTATTCAGCCTTTAGGCAATCGCGAAGTATTCTTTAATGATATTCAATCATTGCCTGGTGGACCGATGCCTCATGATAACAAAGCATACATGAGATGTAAACGATTGGGTAAGAAACAAGATGTAAAACCTGTAACATCTCCAGATGTAAAAGGGGCAAAGTCAGCAGGAACAAAGTTGTCTGGTCTTGCTAAATTTATTACTGATACATATGCTAAAAATGAAGCAATGCAAGTATTGGATGTTATGGTATTAATTGCTGCATTAGGATTAGCTATATATGCAGCATGGCAAACTAAAAATGCTGAATTTTTGATTATTCCTGCAATATATACTGAATGGTTAGGTGAAAAGGTACAATATTGGGTTACGTATATTTGGGTTCGTATAATTAACTTTAATATATCTGGTGTTGGAATAAAGGCTGCAGGTATAGTTGCAGAACAACAGATGCAGGCTACATCAGAAACTGCAGCAAAAGTATTAATGGCTTAATGACGTTCTTCCCAACACGTCTCATGAAGTTCAGTTTCTTTCCATACAGTTCCATCATCTTCAGGTGTAGGTGGACGATTTAGATATTCATCCATATCTCTTACCTTTCGAACCTTTGTTCTATCTACAACTGTCCATTCAAATTCATTCACTTCTTTTGTAGGAGATGATTCCTCTTCTTCTTCATACCGGTGATTGTTATCAAACTTTGGTAGAACAAACACAAAGTGACTCTGATTATCTATATCAATAATTGCTTTCATTTGGTCCTCTTCAAATTTCTCATTGTCTGCATGATCCTTCCATTCAGAAGCTAATGATTTGAAACTTTTACCAACCCACTTTTTAGTACTTACAGTAGATTTAGAAAGAACTGGAAAATTAGTTTCCGTATTTTCTAAATCGTTTACTGCTTTAATAGCTTCTTCTTTTTCTTGTTTTTCTTTATCAAGCCGCCATTGTGGAATCCAATTTTTATGTGAATCCATTTGTATGTATTTATTTTTGTTGTATTTAAACATCATTCGTTTATAGAATAAAAACGGAACTAATTTAATACATTTCATACATTTCAAAGTAAAAATGGTATATGCTATTTCAATTTCAGTTGATGGAACTGTTGGAGAAATTCAGATTCCTCCCAAGACAACTGATGTTCTTGAGTGGATTCGTAAAAAGTATAAAAATGCAAATATACAATTTCAAGGTAATCTTCAAAATCCTGTAAAGGATACTCATCAGTTAAACATATTTGCGTGTATATCAGATGAGGATGAAAATGTAAACCAACATGTACTTCCACCTCCATTCGATGAAGAGATGTATATCGGACATATTGTTATTCTAATGTCTGAAGATGATGATGAAAAGTATAAACCTTTGATAACTGCATATGTGAATTTACGTTCGGATGAGTATAACATTCTATATGAGGAATGGAATTTTGATGAGGAAGAAGATGAAGATATGGAGAATGAAAATGATGAAGAAGATGAGGAGGAAGTTGAAGAACCAATTGTAGTAGATGAAGAAGCTATAATTAGACAAGTATACCCAATTCGTCTTATTCAAAGCAAATCAAAGAATGTATTTATTGACTGTGCTATTCGTGATAAAGTTATTGAGAACTTTCAGGAACTTGTTGGTGATGAACATATTGTAAAGGAACTTGAGGATTCAATTCTACATGCAGTAAGTGATGATTCAATTAAAGAATGTATTGAAATTGATTGGGGCAATCGTAACTTTTGGAATATGTATCGTGACAGAGCAATTTCATTGTATGAGAACTTGAGAGGTGAATGTAGTTATGTTCAAAATACTGAAAATTGGCTAGAAAAACTAAAGTCAGGTGAGATTAGTCCCAGAAATTTAGTTCAGCTTACTGCAGTTGATTTGTGTCCACAGCGTTGGAAGTCAGCTCTTGATAAGGTAATTGAGGGAGAGAAGAAGTTGTATTCGAAGAGTGATAGTGCATCTATTATGATGTGGTGTTCTGGATGTAAGAAGAAGACTAAATGTGATTATTATCAGATGCAAACTCGCTCAGCGGATGAACCGATGACGACTTTTGTAACTTGTCTGGACTGTGACCGTCAATGGAAATTTTAAACTCAGTCATACTAGTTCTATGACTATATTTTGGACTTGAATTTTCTTGATAAATTTTAATAGAATCTAATCCATTTGTAATTTCGGGTTTTTTGACTTCTGGAGTTGTGTCTGCAAATTTCGATCGAAATTCTTTGATCGCTGCGTCGGGAACTTGTGGACTCATTTCTTGTAATCGATCACATTGGTCACGAACAATTTTCAACATATCTTTTGCATTCATTCGTTCATCTCTTGGAAGAGCTAATTCAATCAAAATAAAACGATATACTTTTTGATAGGTCATTGCAGTAATACGGTGAGATTCGGATCGTTTTGCCCATCCAAAAAAACTTGAAACTGTATTTAAGCCTCCTACGATCAAACTTACAACACCTACACTAATATTCCCAGAATTTCCGGGTGGAAATAATACTTGTGATCCAATCGATGCAGAACCTGCAATGGTAGACAATATGATAACTGGAAGAGTGATATATGTATTCAATTTTGTATATCTTTTTTCCGCATAGGAATGAAGCCAAGAAAAACATAAACATCTTTCACCTTCGTCTGAAATAACCTTTTCTAATTGAGAATTCCAATTAACTTCTCCAGTTTCTTCCATTATTTTAAACGAATAAAGTAATGGAATGGGTGTACGATAAAAATCCCAAAAAAAATGAAGCTACAGATTACGTTTTGCGTAAAACGAAGAACAGTGTGCTTTCAAAAAATGTAGGTCGTATGTTAAGTTTGTATTCTTTTTTACATTCACGAACATTTAAAAGTCCGAAAGAAATTAGAGATTCTGTATTCTATGATTCAGACCACAAACAACGCATGTTTTCTACAAAACAATCAGATGTACTGTTTAAGTTACTTGCA
>Ga0209134_10000197_pt1 | contig 15577 bp, 24 predicted proteins | sample LauGreSp1BDMLBSN_2_FD_187566 | JGI IMG/M metagenome (GOLD analysis project Ga0209134, IMG submission 187566) | Freshwater lake microbial communities from Lake Michigan, USA - Sp13.BD.MLB.SN (SPAdes) (version 2) | ecosystem: Environmental > Aquatic > Freshwater > Lake | place: Lake Michigan, USA... | reverse complement strand
TTAGTCACATTAACCTGTGCATAAGTACCAAACAGACACACATTCCATGTATAACCTGTGCGTAAGTGGCAATCCTATTAACATAATGAACACTGTATCAATTACAGTTCCGCATCGTGGAATCCTGCCCGTCTGGGGCTGGGTTCTGGCCGTCGGGCGGCTGACCCCCCCCTTCGCGCCAGCGGCGGGGGCGGGACTGATGCTGCCCCTAAGAAATACCGACCACAACCCATAGAAAGCAGCCAATGACCACACCCCCCACCCCCACTATGGAACTCGCCCCTCTCCCAAAAAAAAATAAAAAAAATGTGGAATTGACTACTCAAGCAATAGAACAGATTGCGGCCATGTCCGCAGCCGAAGACAAGAATCCGTTCATTGCGTTCGTGAAACGCTACAAGCACAACCCGACCCTGTTTGTCCAGGAGGTACTCAACACACAGCCCGATGATTGGCAGAAGGAGTTCCTTGCCCACATCGCGGACGGCAACCGACGAATCAGCGTCAGGTCAGGCCACGGAGTCGGAAAGTCCACAGCAGCGTCATGGGCAATTCTTTGGTATCTGTTCCTACGCTTCCCAGTAAAAATTGTCTTAACGGCTCCCACATCTAGCCAACTGTACGACGCACTATTCGCTGAGTTGAAACGCTGGGTGAAGGCACTACCCGAAACCCTGAGAGATCAATTGGAGGTCAAGCAGGACCGCATCGAGGTCAAAGAGGCTCCGAACGAGGCGTTTATCTCAGCCAGGACATCACGCGCCGAGCAGCCCGAAGCCCTACAGGGTGTCCACTCAGAACACGTGATGCTGGTGGCTGACGAGGCATCGGGTATCCCTGAACAGGTATTCGAGGCAGCAGCCGGCTCCATGTCGGGACACTCTGCCGTGACCCTGTTGCTGGGCAACCCTGTGCGCAGTTCGGGGTTCTTTTACGACACCCACAACAGGCTCAAGGATGACTGGATCACGATGCGGGTCAACTGCACCGACTCCCCACGGGTGTCAGAGGCTTATGTCGATGAGATGCGTTCAAGGTACGGCGAGGAGTCAAACGCCTTCCGAATCCGCGTACTTGGAGAGTTCCCCAGGTCAGACGACGACACCGTTATCCCGATGGAATTGCTAGAAATGGCCATGAATCGTGACGTTGAACCCTCCGCACACGCTCGACTGGTGTGGGGATTGGACGTTGCGCGGTTTGGTTCCGACAGGTCAGCCCTGTGTAAGCGTCAGGGGAATGCTGTGTTGGAACCCGTCAAGACGTGGAAGAACCTCGACCTGATGCAACTCACCGGCGCAGTCGTGGCAGAGTACGAGGCACTCCAACCGAGCCAGCGACCCCATGAGATTCTTGTGGACAGCATCGGATTGGGTGCTGGCGTAGTTGACAGGCTGCGGGAACTCAAACTTCCTGCGCGAGGAATCAACGTCTCCGAGTCACCGGCGATGGGTGCGACCTATCGGAACCTGAAGGCTGAGTTGTGGCACAAGGCTAAGGCTTGGTTGGAGCAAAGGGACTGCAAGATGCCCAGAGATGAGTCCCTAATCGCTGAGTTGGCGGCCGTGCGGTACTCGTTCACGAGTTCGGGGAAAATACAGATTGAGGGAAAAGACGAGATTCGCAAGCGTGGTTTGGCCTCCCCAGATCGCGGTGATGCATTCTGTCTCACATTCGCAAGCGACGCAATCATGGGAATGTACGGATCGGCGGCGAGTTCCGTTTGGAACAAGCCCCTGCGCCGAAATATTCCAAGAGTTGCATAATTGGGCATTCAGTTTTTGAAAGGATAGGTAATGGCCACACAGACAAGCCGTAGCGTCCCGTCACGCTACCAAGGCGCGATGGATCAGATGATGAAGGAAGACACAGACACATCAAACTGTCCACTTCCCACGCAAGACATTACCCTAAATCTCAAGAACCGAGCCAAGGCGATCACCACCGCAGCCTACGGTCCTGAGAACCCCAAACTGCCAAACGAGGCTTACTGGAAGCGCATGGGCGACGAGTGGGACGTGTCTGCCGAGGAAGCAAAGCAAAGCCGTTGCGGTAACTGCGCGGCGTTCAACGTCTCCGACTCAATCAAGCAGTGCATTGCTGATGGCATCGGCAACGACGCTGATCCCGCTGACGTTATCAAGTTGGCCGACCTTGGCTACTGCGAAATCTTTGACTTCAAGTGCGCGGCCAGCCGTAGTTGCCGTGCGTGGGTTGTTGGTGGCCCCAACACCGGCGAGGCCAAAGACGAAGAGATGGATTCACAAACCGAAGGAGAAGACGAATGAAAGCAGGACTCTACGCAAATATCAATGCCAAGCAAGCCCGTATCAAAGCAGGCAGCGGCGAGAAGATGAACAAGGTCGGCAGCAAGGCAGCACCCAGCGCAGCCGACTTCAAGAAGTCTGCCAAGACAGCCAAAAAGCCAATGAAGAAGAAATGACAGCAGCCTGGCAACGCAAGGAGGGTAAGAACCCCGCAGGCGGCCTGAATGCCAAGGGTCGCGCCAGCCTAAAGGCGGCAGGCCAAGACATAAAGCCGCCAGTCAAGTCAGGCGACAACCCGCGCCGTGCGAGTTTTCTTTCACGGATGGCGGGTAACGCTGGACCTGAGTACAAGGACGGCAAGCCAACGCGGTTGCTACTCAGCCTTAACGCTTGGGGCGCGTCCAGCAAGGCAGACGCAAAGTCAAAGGCAAAGGCAATCTCAGCGAGAAACAAATTGAAATGATTTCTCCGATTTGCATATCAACCGTCACCGGCAAGGGTCTTGCTGTGATGCTGGCAAGCATTAACGAATACTGCCCAGAGGCTCCCGTTTACCTGCGCGGACCTTTGCACGTCATCAGCCACTTCGAGGCTGACTACAAGATGGAGGGCGACAAGAGCAACTTCGGTGATGCGTACAACGCCATCATCGACAAGGCGTTCTCCGATGGTTTTAGTTCTGTGGTGGTGGCAAACGACGACATCGTCCTAACCCCCACCAGTTACAAGTACCTGCTTGAAGACGTGATGCAACTCAAGAAACAGATTAAGGAACCCTTGGGCTGGGTGTCGGCACGATGCGATGCAGCCCGACCTGTGCAGAACATCAGGTCGAACCCGTTCAATGAGAAACTGAACTACTTTAAATACCCCTACGAGGACTCCATCATTCCGATGGAATGCCTCTCCCCGATATTCGGGTGGATCAGCGACGAGGCGTGGAACACGTTCAAGTTCCCACCCCTGAACTGGTACTCTGATGATGTCCACTGCGAAGACCTGCGAGCCGCTGGGTTCCAGCATTACTTATCCCGATCCTACGTTCACCACCTTGGTTCACAAACTATTGGCCTTGACGGAGAAAAACTTACTGCCCAAGCCAAGCCTTGGATCGTTGAAAACAGGCCAAAATACGCAGAAGACTGGTTTAACTAGAAAGTACCGATATGAACATGAACGAACTCCCAATCAGCACCGACATCTCAGCGCAGGAGCCGATGGACGATGACGAGTTGCAAGCGATCATCACGCAGGACATCACCGACGCAATTAGTTATATCGACACCGACATCTCTCCAACCCGCGCCCGTGGCACTGAGTACTACCGTGGCGATCCCTTCGGTAATGAGGAGGAAGGTCGTTCCCAGGTCGTGGCAATGGAAGTCCGCGACACAGTCAGCGCGATGCTGCCCAGCCTGATGCGCGTGTTTTTCAGCACAGAGAATGTTGTCGAGTACACCCCAGAGGGTCCTGAAGATGTAGAGGGTTCTAAGCAAGCAACCGACTACGCCAACTTCATCTTTACCAAGGACAACAACGGTTTCATGACCACCTACGCAATCTTTAAAGACGCGCTGGTGCGTAAGTGCGGAATTGCAAAATACTGGTGGGAAGAGGTCGAAAGCGTCCGAATCGAAGAGTACAGCGGACTCGATGACCAGACCCTGCAACTTTTAGAAGACGAGGCCGCCGAGGTCAAAATCGTTGTCTCTTACCCTGACCCTGCATTTGAGATGCAGATGCAGCAGATGCAGCCACAGATTGACCCGATGACCGGCCAGCCCGTCCCAATGCCGCCACCCCCGATGCTGCACGACGTGCAGATCAAGCGCGTGATGAAGGATGGCCGAATCAAGATCATGGCCGTCCCACCCGAAGAGTTATTGCTTGATCGACGCGCACGTTCCTTTGACGACGCGGGCATCATCGCCCACCGCAAGATGGCCACAGTCGCTGAGTTGATGGCAATGGGCTACGACGAGGACGAGATCGAGGAGAACATCAGTTCCACCGACTTGGACAACAACGAGGAGTACTTGGCTCGCCAGCCGCTGTCCACTACCTTTGGAACCAACGACTCTGCCAACCCAATGCAGCGTCGCGTCCTGTACATCGAGGCATATGCACGGATTGATTATGACGGCGACGGAATCCCTGAGTTGCGCAAGATTTGTTGTATCGGAGCCGGCTACAAAGTTGTCCGCAACTTACCCGCGTCTTACAACCCGTTTGTGGACTTCCCTTGCGACCCAGAGCCACACACATCTCCACTTGAGGCGATGTCCATCTTTGACATTACGCACGACCTGCAAGAGATTAAGTCCGAGATTCTGCGCAACACTCTCGACTCATTGGCGCAGTCTATCCACCCCCGCACTGCGGTGGTCGAGGGCCAGGTCAACATGGACGACGTGCTGAACAACGAGACTGGAGCCGTCATCCGTATGCGCGCGCCTGGCATGGTGCAGCCGTTCTCCACCCCATTTGTTGGACAGGCAGCCTTCCCGATGCTGGACTACATGGACCAGATTAAGGAAGACCGCACTGGCATGAGCAAGGCAGCGATGGGTCTGAACGCTGACGCGTTGCAGTCCAGCACCAAGGCTGCGGTTGCAGCCACCATCAGCGCAAGCCAAGGTCGGATCGAACTGACGGCTCGACTGATGGCCGAGGGCATGAAGAAACTCTTCAAGGGAATCCTGTTCCTGATGACAACGCACCAGGACAAGCCTCGGATGATTCGCCTGCGAAACGAGTTTGTGGAGATCGACCCCCGTGCGTGGAACACCAACATGGACGTGAACATCAACATTGGACTTGGCAACGGCGACACCAACGAGCGTATGCAGGCACTGATGATGATCTCCGCAAAGCAGCAGGAGGCTCTGACCCAACTCGGACCACAGAACCCATTAGTGACACCGTCCCAGTACGCCTACACGTTGCGCAAGATCGTGGAGATGTCTGGCTTTGCCGACACCAGCCAGTACTTCAACGCGATCCCTGCCGACTACCAGCCACCACCAGCCCCAGCACCAAAACCGACCCCAGAAGAGGTTCTTGCGCAGGTACAGGCCAAGTCAATCGAGGCTGACATTCAGAAGAAGGCGGCTGAGTTGGAACTCAAGCGCGATCAGATGATTCGTGATGATGACTTCCGTCGTGACCAAATGGCACAAGATGGACTACTAAAGAAATACGAACTTGAGTTAAAGTACAACACACAGATCAGCACTGCGGAGATTAAGGCTGCGCAGGACATGGATCGAGAAGTATTGCAGCAACAGGCAAATATCGTCAATCAGGCGATGCAACCTATGGCTGCGCCCATCAACCCTACAGGAATGGCGTAAATGAATGACGAAGAAATAGTTCGCAAAGGCTTGAAAGCCAAACAGTTCTTGGAGGATGAATCCTTCAACACTGCCATCAACAAGATGGAGGCAGATCAGGTCTGGGTTTTCAGGTCTACCAAGCCGGAGGAGTCAGCCAAACGTGAGATCGCTTGGTCTATGCTCAAGGCAATTGAGAATCTAAAAATAGAATTATCAAAAATGATGGACAACGCAAAGGTGGCACAACGTGCCATCGAGCGTGTCAGTAAGTAATTAGAAAGCAGCCATGTCAACAACACCAACCCCACAAGGAAGTGTCCCAGCAGGGCCAATGAGTATCACCGAAGCGGTGAATGCAATCTCTTCAATACTGCCCGATGAGGGAGAACAGTCAATTGACGAGGCGCAAATAGAGGAGGAGCAATCCGACTCTGCGGCGTTGGACGAAGAATTATCGGAGAGTGCAGACGCAGCCGATGACGAAACGAACGACGAACAGTCTGAAGAGAATGAGGAATCCGAGGAGGAAACCCAGCCACAGACCTTCACCGTCAAAGTTGACGGACAAGAAGTATCAGTGACGTTGGACGAACTTCAGAAGGGTTACTCACGAACACAGGACTACACACGGAAGACGCAGCAAATTGCCGAAGTGCGCAAGCAAGTCGAGCAGGAGGCTGAAGCAATCCGTGCCGAGCGTAGTCAGTACGCTCAGTTACTTGGAGCGTTGCAAGTTCAAGTTCAGCAAGCAGCCGAGCCACAGATCGACTGGGACCGTCTCTACCAAGAGGACCCCATCGAATGGGTACGGCAGAAAGAGGTGATGCGTGAAAACCAAGAGAAGGCACGTGCTATTCAATCCGAACAGCAACGGCTCAATCAGATTTCACAGCAGGAGCAAGCACAGACGATGCAGCAGTTTCTCGCTCAAGAGCAGGATTTGTTGCTGAAGGCACTGCCTCAATGGAGCGATCCAGAGAAGGCAAAAGCCGAGAAGTCCATGCTGATCGAGTTCGGCCAAAAGGCTGGATTTGCACCTGATGAACTGAAGAACATATTCGACCACCGAGTCGTATCGGTACTGCGTAAAGCAGCCCTGTACGAGCAGATGATGTCCAAAAGGGGCAACATCAAACCGGTAGTCAACAACGGCCCTCGCCCTGCCAAGCCTGGTGCAGCAGGTCGCGTCTCTCAGTCAACTGGAAGTACTCTCGCACAAAAGCGTCTTGCAAAAACTGGTCGCGTTCAAGACGCGGCCTCCGCAATTGAACTTTTACTGAAATGAGGCACTTAAATGGCTATTGTTGCTAACACCTTCACCACCTACTCTGCCAAGGGTATTCGGGAAGATCTTTCGAATATTATTACGAACATCTCACCGGAAGAAACACCGTACATTTCCAATATTGGACGTGAAAATGTTTCTAACAGTTTGTTTGAATACCAAACCGACGTCTTGGCCGCAGCCGCCGCCAATGCACAGTTGGAGGGTGACGACGTTACTTCGTTTGACGCAGTGACTGCCACTGTCCGTCTGCAAAACTACGCTCAAATCTCTCGCAAGACAATCATCTTGTCCGCGACTGAAGAGACTGTAAATAAAGCAGGCAGACGCTCTGAACTGGCCTACCAAATCGCAAAGCGTGGTTCTGAACTTCGTCGCGACCAAGAGTTCAGTATGCTGAACAGCCAAGTTGCTGCCGCTGGTAGCACTACTGTCGCTCGTACTACTGCATCCTTGCAAGCGTTCCTGAAGACCAACGTTGATATGCAGACTAACGGTGCAAGCCCATCGTACACAACCCTGCCAAGCAGCGCACGTACAGACGGCAACGTCCGTACCTTCACTGAGACAATTTTGAAGAACGTCATCCAGCAAGTATGGACTTCTGGCGGCACTCCAAAAATCTTGATGGTTGGTCCTGTCAACAAGCAGCGCGTATCGGGTTTCTCCGGCATTGCATCTTCTCGTTTCAACATTGATGGTGGTGCAAAGCCAGCAACTATCGTGGGGGCCGCAGATGTTTACGTCAGCGACTTCGGGAACGTGCAAGTGGTTCCCAACCGTTTCCAACGTGAGCGTGATGCCTTCGTGATCGATCCTGATTACGCAAAGATGACCGTTCTCCGTCCTTACCAACAAATTGAGTTGGCTAAGACCGGTGACGCTGAGAAGCGTATGTTGATCGTTGAGTTCGGCCACAAGGTGTTGGCAGAAACTGCCCACGGCATTGCTGCTGACTTGATTACTTCTTAAAAGTAAAGGGAAAGGGCCAGGGAAACCTGGCTCTTTTTTACATGATTGAATCCAAACATTTTGATCGCAATGATGCCTTGGGCATCAATCGCACATGGCACTACAACTCGGAAACCGACGAGGCTACCGTTGAAACCAAGCAGGACATCACTGCGATCATTGAAGAGAACAAGCAGGACTTCAACCTGCAAGAAAAGCACTCCAAGTACGGCGAGTGGAATAAGGTTGCGAGTATCCCTCTGAGTATCTACTTTGAACTCAAGGCGCAGGGCAAGTTGGACGATGATGCGTACATGAAACGCTGGTTAAACGACCCTGAAAACCGTTACTTTAGAACTCGCCCAGGACAAGTATGAATTACATTGCAGTCTGCACCCCAGCGCGTGACATGGTCCACGCAAACTACACCTATTGCATGGTCAACATGGTGGCATATCACACGCTGAACACCACAGACGCAATTGCTCTGAAGATCATGCAGGGTACGTTGATCCAAAACCAACGAGCAGACCTTTGCCTTGACGCAATGCGCGAGAACTGCACCCACGTTCTGTTCATCGACTCGGACATGACATTCCCGCAGGACATGATTGAGAGGCTGCTAAAGCACGACCTTGACATTGTGGCCACCAACTGCGCACGTCGCAGGATGCCAACAGGTCCAACGGCTCAGAAGTACGGCCCTGACGGAGAGCGCGAGTTGGTCTACACAATGCCTGAATCTACAGGCGTTGAGGAAGTTGGCAGCATCGGCATGGGTGTAATGCTCATCAAGCGCAACGTCTTTGAGGCGTTGACAGAGCCTTGGTTTGAGACTCCCTGGCGCACCGACAAACGCGGCTACATTGGTGAGGATATTTTCTTTTGCCGCAAGGCGCAGGCCGCAGGGTTTAAGATATGGATTGACCACGATGTGTCCAAAGAAATTGGCCACATTGGGACGTTTGAATTCAAGCACGACCACACATGGGTCATGCGTGACCTTGAGGAAAAGGAAAAGGCTACCTAATGGCTCTAACTACATACACCGAACTCAAGGCATCAGTAGCGGATTGGCTCGTCCGTGCCGACCTGACGGCTGCAATCCCTGACTTCATCTCTCTGGCAGAGGCTCAGATCGAACGCAACTTGCGTACACGTCAAATGATTGTCCGCGCCGATGCGTTCATCAACAGCGAGTACAGCGCGGTCCCTGACAACTTCCTTGAGACACGGGCGTTTAAGTTAAATACAAACCCAGTGACTCCGATGCAGTTTGAGACAATGGACTCGTTGGATGTGTTGGCATCACGAACAAGCGCAGCAGGCAAACCGATCTACTTCAGCATCGTTGGGAGTCAGATTCGCGTTGTCCCAGCCCCTGATACATCGTACACAGGCCAACTAACCTACTACGCAAAGTTAACTAAGTTATCAAATTCAGTCGCAACAAACTTTCTGTTGACTTCATCACCCGACATCTACCTGTATGGCGCACTTCTACAGGCCGCGCCTTACCTACAGGATGATGCGCGTATCTCTGTGTGGTCTGCCTTGTACTTGGCTGGGCTTGAGCAACTGCAACTCGCAGATGACAGAAGTACAACATCGGGTGGTTCTTTAACGGCGAGAGCCAGAACACTAGGGTAAAAATGCTAATCACTACGACCAAAGGCGAAATCGATGACTCCCTACTTGAGAAAAAAGAGGGGATAATTGACAATGAGAACGAGACAACTCGGTGGGTCGAGTACTGGCAGAACAATGAAATTGTTCACCGTTCCGTCAATATGACTTTGAAACGCAATGTACTGGCTGACGGTATCAGCCAAACAATTTAGGAACCATCATGGCAAACACTCAGGCAATGTGTACTTCTTTTAAGGGCGAGTTGTTGGTTGGACATCACAACTTCGGCACTGGTGTTATTCGAGCAGCAACAACTGCTGACTCATTCAAAGCCGCACTGTATTTAGCATCTGCCACGGTTAACGCGGCTACGACAGCCTACTCAGCAACAAATGAGGTGAGTGGAACTAATTACTCCGCTGGAGGCGTTGCCGTTACATTTGGTACTGCACCAAGCACAAGCGGAACAACCGCATTTGTGACTCCTAGCGCAAGCATTACTTATTCTGCTGTGACTCTATCTACAGCCTTTGATGCGGTCTTGATCTATAACTCAACCCAATCCAACAAGGCAGTAAGCGTACACACCTTCGGATCGCAAACCGTCACGGCTGGCACGTTCACTCTGACTATGCCAACAAACGACGCAAGCACCGGTCTTATTCGTTTGGCTTAACGCGGGAGCAGCGGCATGGCTGCTTACGGTAGTAGTAGATACGGATATGGTCGGTGGGGCTTCGGAGAGCCAAGTGAAATACTTTCTGGAAACTCGTCAACAGCCAATGTTGGAGCATTGCTGGCCAGTGGATCAGTCCAAGAAGATGGGACTGTTGGCACGGGTAATACAGGGACTGTATCGCTATCAAGTTCCATTGCCATCACAGGCAACTCAGCCACAGGCTCCGTCCAATCCCTCTTTGTATCTCCAATCATTACAGGCAACAACGCCACGGGCGGCGTTGGGACGGTAAGTGCCGAGGTCATCTCTTTCCAGGCTATTACTGGAGTTGGCGGCACTGGCTCCGCAGGCACTGCCACAAGCGTCGTTTCTGTTGCGATAATTGGTGTACAACTTACTGGTTCTGTTGGAACCGTATTTGGCTTTGGATGGGGATCAGTCCCAGATACATCAGAGACTTGGACTGCTGTTGCAGATAATTCGACAACGTGGCAAGAGGCCGCATAAGAGGTGAAAAATGGCTGATACAACAACGACGAACCTATTGCTCACAAAGCCCGAGGTTGGAGCCAGTAGTGACACATGGGGAACCAAGATCAACACTGATCTGGATTCTGTAGATGCAATTTTTACAGGTGACGGAACAGGCACATCAGTTGGATTAAATATTGGTGCTGGCAAAGTATTAAAGGTTAGCAACTATACCGAAGGCGTTGTTGCCATTGGAACAGTCACCAGCGCATCAACCTTGGCACTGACCAACGGTACGGTACAAACCGCAACCCTGACAGCATCTACTGCCTGCACGTTCACAATGCCTACCGCAACGGCTGGTAAATCTTTTGTGTTGTTGCTCAAGCAAGCAGCGGCTACAGGTAATGGCACAGCGACATTTACAGGCGTGAAGTTTGGTACGGCTGGCGCACCAACAATCACAGCAGCCGCTGGAAAGATGGACATTCTTACTTTTATTGCTGACGGTACAAATTGGTACGGATCGGCTGCACAAGGGTACACACCATAATGTTTGCTGCTAAAAACTTCCTGCTTGCGGGTGGTGGCATACCCGAATTTAATTTCAACCTTACTACTGGGTCGAACTTAAATCTGCGGACGCAAGCATTAGCCGCTGGATGGACAGGTTCTGGAAAAGTAATTGCAACCGTCCCCGCTGCAAACACAATTAGTGGCTCTGGGTCTGGCACGGCGTTAACAATTGACGGGTCATTTCCTGATGGCGTAACGCTAGTAAACAGCGGGTTAATCCAAGGTTTCACAGGATCAACGGGTGCAACAGGCTCAACGGGAACACACGGCTCTGCTGGTGGTGGAGGTGCAGGTCAAGTTTCAACTGGTAGTCCTGGCTCTGCTGGAGGTGCTGCTGGCAATGGAGGCACAGGCGGGGCTGGTGGAACCGGTGGTCTTGCTATCCTTGCTTCTGTTGCCGTTTCGATTAATAACCTAAGTACTATTTCAGGCGGCACTGCTGGTTCAGGTGGTGCTGGCGGTCCTGCTGGTACTCGGTCAGGCGGTGGAGGTGGCGGCGGCGGTGGGGTTGGAGGTAAATTCCCTGCCGCAGGGGGGAATGGCGGGAATGGATTTAGCGTTGCTGGCGGTGGCCCTTTTGGCAGCAGTGCTCACGACCCCGCAACCGGAGCGGGAGGTACGGGCGGTGCTTCAGGACTTCCGGGAGCGTCTGGCGGTTCGAGTAGCGGTAACGAAGCAGCAGGCGGTGCTGGAGGTGCTGGAGGCGCGGCGGGTTCAGCAGGAGCAACTGGATCGGCTGGCACTATTGGGGCATACATACAGGGTCAATCTAATGTTACATATATCAACGTCGGAACAAGAAATGGAACAGCATCATGATTAAATACAAAATTATTGAAATTAACACTGAGCAGCATTCAATTGTTGTACGGTATTACACAGACATTGTTACAGAGGCAATGCTTGCTACGGACATTCTTGATGGAGTTATTCGTCGCTGCCGTACAGACTATTCTTTTGACTTACCTGTACCTGCACCAACAGGAACAGCGTTGGACGATTTCATTAATGCAAGAGCGCCAGTTGCATGGCTAACTACTCAAGAAGCCGTTCTTAACCCTGATGTTGATACTTCCTTGTCTGCAATGACCGCTTTACTTGGGGTTGAAACGCCTGTAATTATTCCAGTTGCAACACCTCAATCGTTTGTCCTGAATCAAATTACAGTATGAAATCGACAAAGTACACTGTCTTTGGATGGGAGTTTAACAAAAATACTTTTGTTGACGGCGAAGAAGTAGCGGCCATTTTTCCTAAAGACACCCCTATGGACAATTCAGCCAATTGGCTTTTTTGGACTAAAGGATCACGAGTTGCAATTTCCTACCCACAAGACTTTAACGATGAATTTTTTATAGAGCAGCGTGGAAGGTTTCTAAACAAAACTACTTTTGCTGGACATACATACAAAAGGGGAAAATACGTTTTTCAAGTAGTAGGAGACACTGAGGTTTGGTGTTTAGACTGCGCGTTAAATGGTGGAAATTTACCAAACTTGGATTTTGTTGCGTTGGATGTTGGTCAGACGTATACAACATCTATTGGGCAATTAATTTTAGTGGCTTCGGGAGAAACAAATCTTGGTTCTGAACTTACGTGTTTAGAAATAGTGTCTGAAAATAAAGTTATAACTGCAACTACTGATGCCTTTTTAATTATTTTTTCAGGACGCAAGTAATGCTGTTTTTAATGTTTGACTATGCTATGAGAAAACTAGGGCGTAAGTATGCCTTTGTAGATACGTTTGGCGTTGTAGCATTTTATAGATACTATGTTTTCTTTTTAGAAAAACACGTTGCAGATTCTTGGGTAGAAAAGTATTTGCCTAATTTGTTTGTCCACCATTTTGTTGGGGAATCTAGCCAGCAGTGGGTAGACGCAGAAATAGCGCACACGCATCCTTGGAACACACTTAGCATAGTCCTTAAAGGTGGTTATGTGGAAGAAGAAAATTACAACAAAGAAACCAAAGAAACAATTGCACCAGCCATAGTTTTAAGAAGTTGGAAAACAAGCCATAGATTTGTAAAAATGACCCCAAACACTTGGACGTTATTTTTTCACGGCATACGAAAAGGCAAGTGGGCGTTTGACTTGCGAGTACATGAAGTCATTTGCCCAACTTGTAAGGAATACAACGGTGGGGTTTGCGCGAATACAGGACGAACTGGGTTGGAAGAATTTACCTATAGCGTAGAAATAAAAAACTCATCCGCAGATAGCAAAAAATGGAGAGAAGTAACTTGGATGAAGTGCGATAACGAGTTTGAGCAAATTTTAAATACACGTAAAAAAACACTTGCTAAGGCAAAAATAGCAACACCTGAAACTTTTAACGAGCGTTATGAAATGTACAAAACAGTTTTAGTAAAAGAACTTGCTAGTAAAAAAACTGCAACCACGGTGTAAATATGAACCAATCCGAACGCGCTGAACTCGTTGCCGACATTGCTGCGGCGATCAAAGCATCATCTACCCTATCCGATGATGAGGTGCGTTGGGTCAAACTTGCTATTGAAAAGCAGGAGCAGTCAATCAAATTGCGTCAGGCCATTATTGAGAAGACCTTGGGCGGCTTGGTGTGGGCTGCTTTGGCTGGGCTGGCCTACCTTTTAATTGACTTTGCAAAGAATCATGGATTCAAGTGATAGATGCAATTGCCTCTGCTCAAGTTCAATGGCCCAACACCGAGACAAGAATCGTGTTGGTGTGCCGCGTTGTGCTGCCGCAAGAAAAGTATGGAGCCAATGAATTTTTAGATAAGGACGGCAGAGTCTGCCGGTGGGTGCTGGAGACTAAAAAGTGATTGATCCCATAACGGCCTTTGCGATGGCGCAGGGTGCGATCAAAGGCATCCAAGCAGCCATCAAGATGGGAAAGGATGTCCAAGGCATCACGAATGACGTGATGAAGTTCTTTGATGCCAAGGACGTTGTTGCGAAGGAGGCTGTTAAGGACCCGAAGAAAAAGTACAGTTCAGACACCAGCCAAGCGATGTCAACCGTCATGCAACTGCATGAACTCAACAGAGCCGAGGAGGAACTGAAGTGGCACTTTATCCATCAGGGTCACTCAGCGTTGTGGACGCAGATCGTGTTGGAGCGCAACTCAATTGTGCAGCGCAGGAAGACTCAGGAGATATTGGATGCTAAAGCGGCTAAAAACCGCAAAGCAGAGATAGATGAAGCCATTACGATGGCTTTATGCGTACTGGTGGCTGCGGCCATCTTTATTTTGGTGGCTTGGGGTGTAATTGCTTTGAAAGGAAAATGATGTTTGACATTACAGGACTGTTAGCAGTTGGCGGCAAGTTAATCGACAAACTGATCCCCGACCCAGAGGCTAAAGCCAAAGCCCAACTTGAGTTGGCCACGCTTGCCCAAAGCGGTGAACTGGCTAAGATGGCAAATGAAACTGAGATGTTTAAGGCAGAGCAGGAAAACACCACAGCACGGTGGACTGCGGATATGTCATCCGATTCATGGCTGTCAAAGAACATTCGACCAATCGCACTAATTGCCATCTTCATTGCTTACTTCATGTTTACAGCGATGTCAGCCTTTGGATACAACGCACAAGAATCGTACGTAAATTTGCTAGGCTCGTGGGGTCAGATCGTGTTTCTCGCATATTTTGGTGGCAGAACGGCTGAGAAGATCATGGAAATGCGGAGCAACAAATGAATGTAAACTTTCAATCAGCCTTAGACCACGTACTCAAGTCAGAGGGTGGTTTTGTGAATCACCCTAAAGACCCTGGCGGGATGACAAACCTTGGATGCACCAAAGCAGTTTGGGAGGAGTACGTTGGCCACCCAGTGTCAGAGGCCGACATGAGGGCGTTGACTCCTGAGTTGGTTTCCCCGCTATACAAACGAAAGTACTGGGACAAGGTTGCCGGTGATGACCTTCCGTCAGGTCTTGACTATGCCGTCTTTGACGCTGCCATTAACAGCGGCCCAGGGAGGGCTGCAAAGTGGCTACAGGAGACTGTAGGGGTAACGGCTGATGGTTCTATAGGCAAAGGCACTTTGGCCGCTGTAGGGGCTATGGACACGCAAGACCTTATCGCCAAGTACAACGACAGACGACTACAGTTCCTTGAGGGGTTGCCCACCTTCGCCACCTTTGGCAAAGGATGGAGCCGTAGGGTTTCTGAAGTCCAGTCCGCAGCGTCAGCATTAGCATAATGGCCACAAACTACAGCAGTCAGATCACGACACCGGCAGTACCCAACACGGGTACGCCTGGTATTGAATACGAGCAGAGATACTTCAGCCAAACCCTATCCAACTTAGGAAACTACTTTCAGCGCGTCACAAGCATCATTGCTGCGCTGTTCGGACCAAGGGGTGGGAAGTACATCAACATACCCTACGGTGCGT
>Ga0209134_10000196_pt1 | contig 15651 bp, 11 predicted proteins | sample LauGreSp1BDMLBSN_2_FD_187566 | JGI IMG/M metagenome (GOLD analysis project Ga0209134, IMG submission 187566) | Freshwater lake microbial communities from Lake Michigan, USA - Sp13.BD.MLB.SN (SPAdes) (version 2) | ecosystem: Environmental > Aquatic > Freshwater > Lake | place: Lake Michigan, USA... | reverse complement strand
TAAACCATAATCATTTGGCCAATAAGAATAAACTGGAGCAGTAACATCGGCGTTATCATTTAAGAATCCAGCAGTTCCCATCATATCACCACTTCCTCTAACAAAGTTAGCTGCAATTTGACCGATATATTTTTCATCAGAATTACGAACACCATGTCCATTCCAAGGATAAATTCTACGATCAGTAATACGCTCACCAATTGTATTACCAATTAAACCATAAGCAGCATATTCCCACTCAGCTTCTGTTGGTAAACGGTATTTTGGTAAAAAGATACCATCTTCCATTTTAACATCTCTTTCTGGGTTTTGCTCATCAAATGAAGGTAATTTTTGTTTTAATTGTCCTTGCCATTTACCTGATAAATAAGCTTCGGTACTAAAATAATCCTGATCAGAAGGATTTGGAACGTGATCTAATAAGCCTTCACGTATTAAAATAAATTCGTTTACACGGTCAGTTCTCCATGCACAAAACTCATTAGCTTGCAGCCAGTTAATCCCAACTACAGGATAATCTCTATAAGATGGGTGACGTAAATAATACTCTACATAGGGTTCATTATATGCTAATTTCTCTCTCCAAACTAAAGTATCCGGAAGTGCTTTATAATAAATATCCGGAAAAGTTGGTCCAAATACACGATTTGTCCACCATAAATATTCTAAATAAGAGAAGTTACTAACTTCGGTTTCATCCATGTAAAAAGAGGAAACGGTAACTCTACGAGGAACATTATTCCATTCATAGGTTACATCAGTTTCATTACGTCCCATTGAAAAAGAACCTCCCTCGATTAATACTAAACCAGGGCCGGTTTCTTGTTCTTCATAAGGCATTTTTTCAAAACCTCCATTATCAGGATCATTGTATGACCAACCTGTAACTGATGAGCGCTCAGTACCACATGAAACAGCAAGAACCGATAAGATAATTGCTAGTGATTTACGACTTTTAATGAAATTGAACTTCATATTTTGATATTTTATTTAAGGCTATAACGATAGTTTTACAAAAAGGTTACAAGTAATTTTAGAAAGATGGGCAACTAATTGTTCTATATTTCTTTTTCTTTGGTCTACATTCAAATTGAATTTGAAGAGAGACCTCATGAGATCCGGCAGTATTACTAGATAATTTAGAAGTTGTTACATCATAACTATATCCAACTTTTAAATGATCTGTTTGAAGACCAATCAAAACAATAAATGCATCAGAGTTTCTGTACCATAAGCCTCCAACAAAATTACCTTTAACAAAATATAATCCTAAATTTAATTGCGTAAAGTTTTGTTGTTGTTGAAATAATATATTTGGAGAAATAAATGATTCATTACCTTTTTCTAAAGGAATAATAGCTCCTGCATGAGCAGTTATTTTTAAAGGGAGTTTAGATGGGCCTTGCAAACCTTCATCCGGCTGAGTAATATGGTGAGCAGAGAATCCAACAAAATAACGTTTACTATATCCTAATAACCCTGCAGAAAAATCTAAATTAGTTTTAGTTTGAGCAGGTATAATTTCATTTGTATTCCAAACAAAACCTCTTCTCGCATCAATCATATCGCCAAAATTTAATTTTGTTCTATCTAATGATTTTTGAAAAAATCCTGCTTGCAATCCGGCTTTTATTGAAAACTCACGAGTAACGGGTAATAAATAAGAATAAACTAAACTTGCATTTGTTGATTTTAATGTGCCATGTGCCTGATCATCTTGAGTAACAATTACGCCTAAACCTCCACTAATGGCATCAATATGTTGATCATAAGAAGCGCTGTAAGTAACGTATGTTCCAGATAAGTTAGGCCACTGATTGCGATAGTTCATACAAATACGAGGACATCTTGCTGTTCCTGCAAAAGCCGGATTTAAATATAATGGATTAGCGTAAAACTGCGTAAATTGAGGGTCTTGAGCCTTTAAATCATACAAAATCCCAGTAACACAAATAATTGCCAGTAATAATATTAGTTTTTTCGCCATGTAAATTATTTTACTTAATCTATTCCTAATTACAAATATAACAGTCTAATTTTGAAAATAAAAACTTTTATGCAACAATATTTCATTTTCTTTGTCGTTTTGAAGAATATAACAACCAAAAAATCAACTAAATGCTTTCTACCACTAAATCTATACTAATAATTTTAGTTTTATTATTTTCTAGCTATTTCTTGAGTTATTCTCAGATAAATAAGCAAAATGTAAATAATGATGTTGAAACTAAAAATTCAGAAAAAAAAGTTGAATTAAATAAAACGCATTTTTTAACTAACAGTCATCGCGAGATTCAAAAAGATAATTTACCATATTATCTGCATCATTATATCATACAGAGCAATGTTGTGCCCACATTTAAATTAGATAACATTATTGTTAGAGAATTAAATTCAAAGGAATTAGAAGATATAAACGATTTTAAAAAACACATTACTTCAAGTTTTGATATTTCCTACTCTACAGGAAAATCAGGGCAAGAAAATCTTGTGTATTCAAAAATAATTCCAATTAGATTAAATTCTTCAACTAATAAATATGAGTTTTTAGAAAACTATTTACCAATTTGGGATAATCAAATTCCTAATGACTTGATATTGGGTAATCAACTTAAAAAAAATAAAAAATCAGCAAATGCAAATTCCTCAGTTTTGGCGACAGGAAATTGGTACAAAGTTGGAGTAACACAAAATGGTGTATATAAAATAAATAAAACTTTTTTAAGTAGCTTAGGATTAGATGTTACAAGTATAGACCCTAGAAACATTAGAGTATATGGCAATGGTGGTAAATTAATGCCTGAAAAAAATGCTGCTTTTAGATATGATGATTTACTTGAAAATGCTATAACAGTTGTTGGTGAAAATGATGGCGTTTTTGACAATAATGATTACATACTTTTTTACGGACAAAGTACAGATTCTTGGAAGCATGTTTCGGGTTCTAAAATGCCTTTTGATCATCAAATTCATTATTTTAGCGATACGTCATTTTACTTTATAACTGCAGATTTAGGTTTAGGAAAAAGAGTTTCTTTAATTAACTCATTACCAAATACGCCAAACACAACAACTAGTTCTCATGATTATTACGGTTTTCATGAACAAAACACAACCAATGTTGTAAAAAGTGGAAGGGAATTTTATGGTGAAAAATTTGACTTAAACACTAATTATTCATTTTCTTTTCCGATTCCTGATGCAGCAATTGGCGATAGTTTATATGTAAGAGCTTCTGTTTTATCAAGAAGTGATGCCGCAACCGTTGGCTCTGCAAATTATAGTGTTAATTTTAATACTGGTTCATTTACATTTACTTGTTCAGCTACAAACACATCATCTTATTTAGCTGATGTTGGTTTTACAGGGGGGAATTCAAAAGGAGGAACTTTAAGTTCTAATAATTTATCTATAACGGTTTCCAAACTAACTTCACAAGCAACTGCATGGTTAGATAACATTGTTTTTAATTGTAGAAGAAATCTTATTTTTAATCAATCGCAATTTAATTTTAGAGATCGGAAAACAGTTCTTGGAATTAATACTTTTGCAAAATATATTTTAACAAACAATAATGCCATATCTCCAACTATTTGGGATGTAACAAATCCATCAAATATTAAAGAGCAGCAATACAATACCAATTCAAACATTTTAGACTTCACTTCTTTATCAGATACCTTAAGAGAATACTGTGCCTTCAATAGTACTCAAACATATGCCCCAAAATCTTATGGATTAATTCCAAATCAAAACTTACATGCCATACAACAGGCAGATTTTATAATCGTTACAAACCCTTTATTTTTGGCTGAAGCTCAAAGGATTGCCAATTTGCATCAAGAATACGATACATTAACTTATGCCATAGCAACTACTGAGCAAGTGTATAACGAATTTTCGTCAGGAACACCAGATATTGGTGGAATTAGAGACTTTGTTAAAATGCTTTATAAGCGTCCAACAGATCCTAATTTAGCGACAAAATATTTATTACTATTAGGAGATGGTTCTTATAAAAATAAGGATATTAATGCCAATGGAAATACCGCTTTAATACCATCCTATGAAACGCCTATTTCAACATCATGGACAAACTCTTTTATTACTGATGACTATTTTGGAATGATGGATGACAATGAAGGTGACTTGGTGTCTGGCGATTTAGTTGACATTGGAGTTGGCCGTTTTCCTGTAAAAAATAAAGCTGAAGCAATAGCAGTAACTAACAAAATAGAACATTATTACAAACGAAATTTTGGTTTTAATGTAAATGCAATTGAATCGTCATGTGTTACAGCAGAAAATGATTACCCTCAAGGAGATTGGAGAAATTGGGTATGCTTTATTGCTGATGATGAAGATAATAATGAACACGTAAATCAAGCAAATTCATTAGCTGATATTGTATATAATAATCTAAAACAATACAATGTAGATAAAATATATTTAGATGCTTATGTTCAAAAATCTACACCTGGAGGAGACAGATATGAAGATGCTGTTAATGATTTAAATAGAAGAGTAGAGAATGGGGCTTTAATTTTAAATTATACAGGACACGGCGGTGAATTAGGTTTGACTGAAGAACGCATAGTTGAAGTTTCTCAAATATTAGGTTGGAAAAACAAAAACAAAATGCCTTTAATGGTTACTGCAACTTGTGAGTTTAGTAGATTTGATGATCCCGACAGAACTTCTGCAGGAGAATATTGTTTATTAAATGAAAATGGCGGCGCTATAGGTTTAATGACTACTGTTAGATTAGCCTTTTCGGGATTAAATTATATTTTAAATAAAGAATTTTACGAGCACGCTTTAACCCCAATGGCTAATGGAAAAATGCCTCATATTGGTGATATTTATAAATTAACAAAACGTGGTATTGGTTTCAGTCAACAATATATGAATTTTGTTATTTTAGGTGACCCAGCTTTAAGATTATCTTATCCCGAACAAAAAGTTTTTACATCAACAATAAATTCCCAAGTTTTAACACCAACATCAAGTGATACATTAAAAGCATTGTCGTTAATAACAATAACAGGATATCTTGGAGATGTTAGTGGCAATAAATTAACTAATTTTAATGGTGTAATTTATCCCACGGTATTTGATAAAGAAACAACTGTAACAACGCAAGCCAATGATCCTGGCTCATACGCAATTCCATTTTTATTACAAAAAAACAGCATCTACAAAGGAAAATCAGAAGTTATTAATGGTGATTTTACATTTTCGTTTTTAGTTCCAAAAGATATTTCCTACAATTATGGAATTGGTAAAATTAGTTATTATGCTCACAATGGTGTTAATGATGCAAATGGATATTATAATAAAATAGTAATTGGTGGTTCAAATCCAAACGCCATAGCAGATAATCAAGGGCCAACTATCAACTTATTTATGAATGATGAAAAGTTTGTTTCAGGTGGAATAACAAATGAAAATCCTAAAGTATATGCCAAAATTTCAGACATTAGTGGGATTAATACTATTGGAAACGGAATAGGCCATGATGCAGTTGCAGTACTTGACGAAAACACAACAAAAGCGATAGTTTTAAATGATTATTATGTTTCAGATTTAAACACTTACCAATCAGGCAAAATTAGATATCCATTTAATGAATTGACAGAAGGCAATCATAAATTAAAACTTACAGTTTGGGATGTTCAAAACAACTCTTCGCACTCGTATTTAGATTTTGTTGTTTCAAGCAAGGCCGAATTAGCACTAACCCATATTTTAAATTACCCAAATCCATTTACAACAAAAACAAAGTTTTTTATTGAACATAACCAATGTTGTGTTAGTTTAAAAGTGCTAATTCAAGTATATACTATTACTGGAAAAATAGTAAAATCTATAAATCAAACAATAAATAACGAAGGTTTTCGTTTTGAAGGAATAGAATGGGATGGGAAAGATGAATTTGGGGATAAATTAGCCAGAGGAGTTTATATTTATAGAGTTTCGGTAACTGATGGAGCAGAGAAAAAAGCTGATAAAATAGAAAAGTTGGTAATTCTAAATTAGTTATATCTTTGATGCTCTCTTTTAATAAAAGAATAAAAACAATGCGAAAAAAAATTATAGGAATATTTGGGATTGGAGTTATTGCGTCTTCACAGACATTTGCCCAAACAGGTTCAACACCAAAAACACTTACTACACAGGAATTAAGCGGAAGAGTTAATACTATTACTACTGCTGTACCTTTTTTAATGATATGCCCAGACTCCAAACAAGGTGGTATGGGCGAAGTTGGAGCAGCAACTCCAGCTGATGGAAATAGTATACATTGGAATGTTGCAAAGATGGCTTTTGCAGAAAAAAAAGGGGGAGCTGCTATTTCAGTAACACCATGGCTGAAGCAATTAGTACCAGATATTTATTTATACTATGTTGCCGGTTATGGTAAAATCAGTAAAACTCAATCCATTGGGGCTTCTCTTCGTTATTTTTCATTAGGAAATATTACATTTACAGATATTACAGGTAATACAACTGGTCAATTCAGACCGAACGAGTTTGCTGTTGATTTAGCTTATTCACAAAAATTATCTGAAACATTTTCTGCAGGTTTAGCTGCACGTTATATCCGTTCAAACTTAACAGGAAATTATACCTTAAGTAATGGTCAGGCAACTAGAGCAGGTCAATCTGCGGCAGTTGATGTAGGATTATATTATCAATCAAAAAAATTAAAAATTAATAATAAAAAAGCAACTGCCAGCGTTGGTTTGGTAGTTAGTAATATTGGATCAAAAGTTTCTTACTCTGTAAAAAAAGATTTTATTCCAATAAACTTACGTTTAGGTGGTGGATTAAAAATGAATATTGATGACTATAATACTTTTGGCATATATGGTGATTTAAATAAATTATTAGTTCCAACACAACCAGTTTATTTAAAAACCGTTACTGGTTCAGATTCCATCAATTTTTCAACTAACGAAAAAATAATTGAAGCAGGTAAAGATCCAAATGTTGGTGTACCTAAAGGTATGTTACAATCTTTTGGAGATGCGCCGGGCGGATACAAAGAAGAATTAAAAGAGATTAATTATAGTGTTGGTTTTGAGTATTGGTATGCTAAAACTTTTGCTGTAAGAGCAGGCTATTTTAATGAATCGAAAACAAAAGGTAATCGTAAATTTTTTACTGCAGGTATTGGCGTAAGATATAATGTGTTTGGGTTAGACATGGCTTATTTAATACCAATTACACAACGTAACCCATTACAAAACACGTTACGTTTTACTTTAACATTTGACTTTGATGCTTTTAAAGATCAAAATAAAGATGCTCCAAAACCAGTAGAATAAAAATTAAAAAATCCCGCTAAATAGTGGGATTTTTTTTAATATAGGAAGCATTAAATTATAAATAAAAATTATTTATTTAAGTCTTTTCTTCTTTCTTTTTCTTTAATAATTAATCCCAACTCCCTGCCGGTTTGTCCTTTTACAGAAGTATTTTCTTGAGCTCTGCGCATCAAATAAGGCAACACTTCTTTTACAGGACCATAAGGCACATATTTAGCTACGTTGTAATTTGATAATGCTAAATTGTAACTAATATGATCACTCATTCCAAGTAATTGAGAAAAATAAATACGAGTATCATCAGTTGATACTGAATATTTACTTAATAAATCAACCAAAAATAAACTACTTTTTTCGTTATGCGTTCCTGCACATAATCCAATGATATCAATGTTTTTAATACACTCTTCTAAAGCCAAATTATAATCTCTATCCGAGTTTTCTTTTGAATCTTGAATTGGAGAGGGATATTTTTTTTCGATAGCCCTAGCGCGTTCTTTTTCCATATAAGCACCTCTGACTAATTTAGCGCCAATGTGTATACCGTTAGCTTTTCCTTGGGCAATAGTATGTTTTAAAAACTCTAATCTATCTTTTCTGTATAACTGAAAGGTGTTATAAACAATTGCTTTTTCTTTATTAAACAATAACATGTTTTCATCTGCCAAAGAATCAATAGCAGGCTGAATCCAACTTTCCTCTGCATCAATAAATAAAGGTTGACTTGCCAAATGAGCTTCCTTACTTATTAAATTAACACGTTGCTTTACTTTTTCGAATTCTTTAACTTCTAAATCTGATAATTTTTCTCCAGAACTTACTTTTTCTAATAATGCAAATCTTGCTAAACCGGTTACCTTAAAAACTGAAAAAGGAATATGCTTATTACCTTTAGCTTTATGAATTGTTTCAATTGTTTCCTTACAACAAGCATCAAAATCAGTTTCGCTTTCTTTACCTTCAACACTATAATCTAAAATAGTTCCAATATTATATTTGCCTAATTCTGCAATTGTATTGTCACATTCATTTATGGTTTCGCCACCTACAAATTGCTTAAATATGGTATTTTTTATTAATCCCTTAAATCCAATTATTAAGCCTATTGGGGCTACTTTTGCGCCAAAATTTACCAATTGCGGATTACTTACCATTTTAAATAACCAATAGGAACGATTTAAATCACTAGTAGATTTTGATTTAAACGCATTTTCAGTATTATCAAAAGAAATCATAAAATATTTTGAGTCAAATATATAGTTTTTAAAATAAAAACTTTCTAAAAATCACTATCAAAACAATATCTTTTACATACCCTTTTTAAATATAAAATAGTACTTTTGCTTATGCTAGTTGCCGATTTAATAACAGACGAAATTCCCCCATTAAAATCTACTGATACCGTTGAAGTGGCTTTAGATTGGATGGAACAATTTAAAGTATCTCATTTAGCAGTTGTTAAAGATAAAGAACTCATCGGTTTAGTTTCTGAGCACGAGTTGATAGATTATAATAATCCTAAAGAAAAAATAGAAGACTTAAAAACTCCTTTATTAAAACCGATAATTCATAATTATCAGCATACCTATGATTTATTAAAGTTAATGATGTCATTTAATTTAACACTTATTCCTGTATTAGATGATAAGGAACAATACAAAGGGTGCATTACATTAAAAGGTTTATTGCAAAATATTTCAACTATGGCTTCGGTGCAAAATCAAGGAGGAGTAATTGTTTTGGAAGTAAATCAAGCTGATTATTCATTAACTCAAATCTCTAGTATTATTGAAGGAAATGATGCTAAAATTTTAAGCGCCCACGTTTCTTCAATTCCTGATAGTACAAAAATGGAAGTAACTATCAAAATAAATAAAGAAGATATATCTAGAATTTTACAAACTTTTTATAGATATAATTATGTTGTAAAAGCATCCTTTCAAAACAGTGATTTTGAAAATGGCATGAAGGATAAATTAGATGAATTTTTACATTTTCTTAATATTTAGATTTCACAAAAGTTATGACAATAGCTGTTTATGCCAGAAATACAAGTGATAATAACCCTGAATATTTAGAGCAATTAATCCTACTGTCTTCTAAAGAAAATTTTAAGGTTACTGTTTTCAAAACATATTTAGATTTTTTAAATTCAACTTTACAAGAACCACTTGTTTTAGACACTTATAATAATTCCGAAGAACTTATTGCAAAGGCAGATTATGTTATTTCGTTAGGAGGAGATGGCACCATGCTCGAAACACTTGAATACGTTCGTAGATCTGGAATTCCCGTATTAGGTGTAAACACAGGTAGATTAGGGTTTTTAGCCGCCGTTTATAAAGAAGACTTTAACAAAGCAATTCAACTATTAATAAAAGAAAAATTTACATTAGATAAAAGGGAATTAATTGAATTAGACAAAACAACATGTTTTAACGAGGTTAATTATGCACTTAATGAATTTACAATTCATAAAAAAGAATCGAGTGCTATGATTAATATTGACACTTACGTAGATGGTGTTTTTTTAAACTCCTATTTTGCTGATGGATTAATTGTTTCAACACCAACCGGATCAACAGCCTATTCGCTTAGTTGCGGTGGACCAATTATGATGCCCGATTCAGATAATTTTATTATTACACCAATTGCTCCTCATAATTTAAATGTGAGACCAGTTGTTATTTCAAACAATAAGACATTAAGTTTTAAAGTAAGTGGAAGAAGTGATAGTTTTAATGTTTCATTGGATTCTCGTTCACAAACAATAAAAAATCAATCAGATTTACAAATAAAGAAAGCCGATTTTAAATTTAATATGATAAATTTAGAAGGGCAACATTTTTTTGAAACCCTTCGCAATAAACTGCTTTGGGGCATAGATAAACGCCATTAATAAATCGTTCATTACTCTTAATATTTTATTTTTTATTGTACTAAAACTTTATTTAATTTTACGCATCATTAATATTTTTTAAACACTTTTTATGTCATTTATTCACACCATTGTAGCACGTCAAATTTTAGATTCAAGAGGAAATCCAACCATTGAGGTTGATGTAGTAACAGATCAAGGTATTTTAGGAAGAGCAGCAGTTCCATCTGGAGCTTCAACAGGAACGCATGAAGCGGTTGAACTTCGTGATAATGATAAAACACAATACTTAGGGAAAGGTGTTTTAAAGGCAATAAACAATGTCAATACAGCAATTGCCGAAAAATTAAAAGGCATGTACATTTTTGATCAAAGCGCGATTGATAAAGCAATGATTGAATTGGATGGTAGTCCAAATAAAGCAAATTTAGGTGCAAATGCTATTTTAGGAGTTTCTTTAGCAGTAGCAAGAGCAGCTTCTGAAGAATGCAGACAACCATTATATCGTTATGTTGGAGGAGTTAATGCAAACATACTTCCTATTCCTATGATGAATATTTTAAATGGAGGTTCTCATGCAGATAACGGAATTGATTTTCAAGAATTTATGATTATGCCAGTTGGAGCTGAAAGTTTTAGCGAAGGCTTAAGAATGGGTACAGAAATTTTCCATCATTTAAAGGCTGTTTTAAAATCACAAGGCTTAGCTACTAATGTTGGTGATGAAGGTGGCTTTGCTCCAAACTTTAAAAATAACGAAGAAGCAATTAAGGCAGTCATGCAAGCGATTGATAAAGCTGGTTATAAAGCCGGAGAAGATATTTTTATTGCTATGGATGCTGCTGCTTCAGAGTTTTACAATACAGAAGAAAAAGTTTACCATTTTAAAAAATCGACAGGTGATAAATTAACCTCGGAACAAATGGTTGATTTTTGGGCAGACTGGAGAAAAAAATACCCTATCATTTCAATTGAAGATGGCTTTGCTGAAGAAGATTGGAATGGATGGAAATTAATGACTGATAAGTTAGGGGCAACTACACAATTAGTAGGAGATGATTTATTTGTTACCAACGTTAATTTTTTGCAAAAAGGAATTGACATGGGAGTTGCTAATTCGATATTAGTAAAAGTAAATCAAATTGGAACTTTAACCGAAACTATTAATGCAGTTCAGTTAGCTCAAACAAACAGTTACACATCTGTTATGAGTCACCGCAGTGGTGAAACCGAAGACACTACAATTGCGGATTTAGCTGTAGCTTTAAGTTGTGGCCAAATTAAAACCGGTTCAGCTTCGCGTAGTGATAGAATTGCTAAGTACAATCAATTATTGCGTATTGAAGAACAATTAGGAGCTAACGCTAGATACATTGGAAAAGACTTTAAGTTTTTAAAGAAATAAAATATAAACTTAAATTATAATAAATCACGTTATCAAATGATTGCGAGATTTTTTTATAATTTGTTATGTTATGTAAAGCAACATGCTTTTAAAAAAAATCTATTCCAAATAATACTAAATCATTATTGCATAAAAACAAAAAAGCATTTGCCAATTATGACAAATGCTTTTTATATTTTTTTTATTAAGATTAGAACTTTGCTCTAATATGACGAACCTTTCCTCTTCTTTTATTGTTAAAGAAATTACCATATCGTCCTCTATAAAAACTTGATTTTCCTCTTAAAACATAACTATAAGTTAAATTCATAGTCATATAAGAATCTTTATGAGTTTTATCACCTCGTTTTTGCCCCCAATCGTGAGAATTATATAAACCTACATTTTCTTTAGTCACAACAACACCTAATTCCGGGGTTCTTAAAGATAAACTTGGGTCGCCAGATTGACTTGGATCATCGGGATAATTACCACTAATATCATCTAAATAATCAGTAAATGTTGTTCTATAATTTATTTCGTAACCAACACGGTGTTTTTTATGAATTGTAAAATAAAACCCTACACCCATAGGAATGTTAATGCCAATGGGAGAATAAGATACTCCTTCTGTATGTAAAGGGCGTAATTTTACATAAGACCCATTAACATTTGCTTTTGGATTTGAATAATAAGCTCCTACTCCTGCAAAAAAATAGGCTCGAAACCCATTTTTATATCTGTAGGTATTACCTAAGTCATTGTCTTCATAAAAGAAAACCTGACCTGTAAGTGCTAAATCTAACATGTCGTTTCTGAAATTTAAATTACGTGCATTACGAGCAGGATTGGTTGATAATTTATCATCCCCTTCAATACGCAAATAATCTAAGGCTAATTTTACAGATAATTTTTTATGTACTTTGTAACGAGCAAACCCACCAACATTCCATCTGGTTTTTGCAAACTTCAAATCTGAAATAAAATCTCTTCTCGTTTTTTCTTTCCCGCCAATGTCACCTAAATAATTAGAAGCACCAACAGCAAATCCATAATCCCAAAGCCATTGAGCTTTAGTAATTGTAGAGATAAATAAAAGAAAAATAAAAAGGAAGCATTTCATTGCGATGTGATAAAATTAGTATACAAAAATAATAAAATCTTTAACTTTACCCAAAATAATAACTACAATGAATACGATTAATCAATTATTTAACATTAAATACCCCATAATACAAGGCGGAATGATTTGGTGCAGTGGATGGAAACTTGCATCTGCTGTTTCAAATGCCGGCGGATTAGGATTAATTGGATCAGGTTCAATGTATCCGGAAATATTAAGAGAACAAATTAAAAAATGTAAACAAGCTACCAATAATCCTTTTGGGGTAAATGTGCCGTTATTGTATCCAAATATTGAAGAACATATTAAAATCATTATTGAGGAAGGAGTAAAAATTGTATTTACATCAGCTGGTAATCCTAAAACATGGACCAATCATTTAAAACAACATGGGATTACAGTAGTTCATGTGGTATCGAATGTAAAATTTGCTTTAAAGTGTCAAGAGGCCGGAGTTGATGCCATTGTTGCTGAAGGATTTGAAGCTGGCGGGCATAATGGTAAAGAAGAGACAACTACTTTAGTGCTAATTCCTTTAGTTAAAAAGGCAATTACAATTCCTTTGATTGCTGCAGGTGGTATAGGTTCTGGAAATGCTATGGCTGCGGCATTTGCATTAGGTGCAAAAGGCGTGCAAATTGGAAGTAGATTTGTAACAACAGAAGAATCATCAGCTCATATAAATTTTAAAAATTCAATTTTAGAAGCTAAAGAAGGTGACACTCAATTGTCTTTAAAACAATTAACACCCGTTCGATTATTAAAAAATTCGTTTTATGAAAAAGTAGTTGAACTCGAAAAAAAATGTGCTTCTGTTGAAGAATTATCTAATTTATTAGGAAGAGGGCGTGCTAAAAAAGGAATGTTTGAAGGTGATTTAATTGAAGGGGAATTGGAAATTGGCCAAGTGTCTGGTGGAATCAACAAAATACAAACTGTAAAAGCTGTAATTGAAGAATTAATAACAGAATATAATGAAGTGATAAAAAACATGGAAAATAATTATCTGTAAATTTATATTCAATAAGTGGTAACTCTAAAAAATGAATTCCGGTTAATTATTTAAATAAGAAAAATGATAAATTAACCAATTAGTTTTTATGTGTTATAATTGAAAAAGATAAACCATTTTTACTGCTGCTCAAAATTAAGTTTAGTAATTTCTTTCATTGTGTTTTTCGTTTTACTTCTAATTCCAGCACTTAGTTCGGTTATGCTTAAATGATTTAATACAATAAATAATTCATTTAATAAATCAGGATAAGGTTTTGATATATTATATGCTACAGTCATTGCAAAAGCTCTTACTCCTATTGCTTCCAAAGGATTTTTAATATACTCGAAACATTTATCAAGCATAAATGACTCATATTTTTTTGGAACAGGTTGTTTTTGAAACATCCGCAATATACTTCTGATAGCACCACTATGAATATTTTTATTTTTTAAATGATTAATCAGTTTTACATAAAAAGGTTTAATGCGATTAAAATCTAAATCATTACAATGATTTAATACCCACATTGCCCTATTACTAAACAATTGCTCTTTATCTAATGCAAAATTTAAAAGCTGCTTTTCTAAATGATTTGCTAAAATAGTTTTGGCTAATTCAGGTGCTTTAAAATTCCTATTTTCAAAAATAAGTAGCGTATTAATATCAATTTTTGTATTCATTTTTTTTAATACAATCTGTTTTAAAATAAATATAAGTAATTTTCAAATACCTTTGTGTTTCATCAAATTATATGTAAACTCGTACAAATTTACTGAATATTTATGAGTGCTTTATTGCCGGAAATAGAAACTAAATCATCATTTGAAATTGAACAATTTCAAGAAAAAAAATTAGTTAATTTATTATCTTACGTAAATACTCATTCTAAATTTTACCAAACTCGGTTTAAAGAAAATAACATTGATATTTCAACTATTAAAACGTTAGTTGATTTACAAAAAATTCCTGTTACTACTAAAGATGATTTATATAATTTTAATCAGGATTTTATTTGTGTAACTCAAGATAAAATAATTGATTATGTAACAACTAGCGGAACTCTTGGAGATCCATTAACATTTGTTTTAACCGATAAAGACTTAGAAAGACTTGCATACAATGAGCACATTTCATTAGTATGCGCTGGAGGCACAAAAAATGACATCTATCAATTAATGACAACTATTGATAGGCGTTTTATGGCTGGAATGGCTTATTTTTTAGGTATAAAACAAATGGGTGCAGGGGTTGTAAGAGTTGGAAATGGAATGCCTGAATTTCAATGGGACACCATTAAAAGATTACAACCAACTATTGCTATTGCAGTACCATCTTTTTTATTAAAATTAATTGAATTTGCTGAGCAAAATAATATTGATTATAAAAATTGTAGTATAAAAAAAGTTGTATGTATTGGCGAACCAATTAGAAACGAAGATTTTTCATACAACACATTAGGAAAACGTATTACAGATAAATGGCCTTTACAATTATTTAGCACCTACGCATCAACAGAAATGAGTGCTGCTTTCACAGAATGTAATTCTGGAAAAGGAGGACATCATCATCCAGAATTATTAATTGTTGAATTTTTAGATGAAAATAATAATCCTGTTAAAGATGGCCAGGCAGGCGAATTAACCGTTACAACTATAGATGTAGAAGGTATGCCTTTAATCAGATTTAAAACTGGTGATATATGTAAAGCTAATTATGAACCTTGTATTTGTGGAAGAAATACACTGCGTATTAGTCCGATTTTAGGGCGAAAACAACAAATGATTAAATTTAAGGGTACTAGTTTATATCCACCGGCATTATATGATATTTTAAATACGGTACCATATATTAAAAACTTTATTATTGAAGTTTATACTAACGATATTGGAACCGACGAAATAGTAATTAATATTGGAGCTGTTAATCCTCCCGAAAATT
>Ga0209134_10000195_pt1 | contig 15743 bp, 13 predicted proteins | sample LauGreSp1BDMLBSN_2_FD_187566 | JGI IMG/M metagenome (GOLD analysis project Ga0209134, IMG submission 187566) | Freshwater lake microbial communities from Lake Michigan, USA - Sp13.BD.MLB.SN (SPAdes) (version 2) | ecosystem: Environmental > Aquatic > Freshwater > Lake | place: Lake Michigan, USA... | reverse complement strand
AGAAGTAGACACCGGGATGACTCGTGGCGGATTCTTAAATGAGTGGGGGAAACTAGATGCGCATCATGTTTCCAACATCGACATCGTAGGAATTTTTTCACACTTTGCGAGAGCAGATGAGCCCGGACAAGAACAAAATGACAGTCAACGTGCTCGATTTAAAGAGATGGTTGCCACTTTGGAATCATTTGGATATACAAATATTGTGCGTCACTTATCAAACTCTGCAGCGATTCTTAAAGACGAAGACTCACGCTTTGACATGGTTAGAGCTGGAATTTCAATCTATGGATTAACCCCAGATATAAACAATCTCGGTACTTCAGAATCACTTGGATTAAAGCCAGCTATGCAACTTCGCGCGAAATTACACTTGGTAAAAACAGTTCCTGCTAATTCACCGGTAGGTTACGGTGCCACGGCGCATACAACCGCTGAAACAAAACTAGGTGTAGTTGCAATGGGTTATGCAGACGGCATTCCGCGCATCGCAAAAGATGCGGGAGTATTTTTTAACGGTAAGAAAGCACCGATTATCGGCCGGGTTTCTATGGATCAATTTGTCGTTGATTTAGGAGCAGATTCCACTGCTGTTTCTGGGGATTGGGTGATTGTTTTCGGTGATGGCTCGCATGGCGAATACACAGCCGATGACTGGGGAAGTGCATCGTTATCAATTAATTATGAAATAGTCACACGAATCGGACCACGTGTGCCTAGAATCTATGCACCTCATGTCTACTAATAATGCAGCGCTGCACGTCGAGAGAGTCAATGTCTCTTTTGGCGGTCTTCGGGCTCTCAATGATGTCTATTTAGAGATTGCAAAGAATGAGGTTGTTGGATTAATTGGCCCTAACGGCGCCGGCAAAACAACTTTGTTTAATGCACTCTGTGGATTAGTTACGCCAGATTCAGGCGAATTTCACTTAAATGGAAAGAAGAGTGACTTTCCAAAACCTCACGAGTTAGTTGACTTAGGGATTGCCCGCACATTGCAAGGCGTTGGCTTATTTGGTGATTTAACAGTTTTGGAAAATGTAATGGTCGGTGCGCAGCATTTGTCACAAACTGGTTTGATTTCTGCAGCTCTGGGTAGAAATAGAAAAGATGAAAACCAGATTCGAGACAAGGCACGAGTTGCATTAGAACGTGTGTATGCAGGTGGCATTGCTCATCGTCGTGCAGATACCTTGTCTTATCCGGACACGAAGCGTGTTTCTATTGCCCGAGCACTTGTTAGTGAACCAACAATTTTGATGCTAGATGAACCTGCTGGTGGTTTGGGATCTCAAGATATTGAGTGGATGAACCAATTGACTAAGAATTTAAGTGTTGATATGTCGGTGTTGCTTGTGGAGCACCATATGGATGTCGTTATGTCTGTGTGTAGCAAACTCTACGTTCTTAACTTTGGTGAAGTAATTGCCAGTGGCGATGCAGAAACTGTGCGTCGTGACCCAGCTGTAATGGCAGCGTATTTAGGCACAGGTAGCAACCATGTCGCTTAATGTCTCTAGTTTAACTGTCCATCATGGTGCGATCTGCGCAGTCAACCAAGTCTCATTGGCTGTTCCGACCGGAAAGCTTGCTGCAATTATTGGAGCTAATGGCGCAGGAAAAACAACTTTACTTCGTGCACTTTCGGGTCTTAATAAGCCAACGCAAGGTGTAGTTAATTGGATGGGCGAAACGATTACAGGTGAAAGACCTGAAACGTTAGTTCGCAAGGGTATTTCTCATGTTTCAGAAGGCAAATCTGTTATTCCTGAATTGACTGTTCGAGAAAATCTTGAGCTAGGTGCTATTTGGCGCAAAGATGGCAAAGAAATGAAAGAGTCTCTAGATCAAGTGGTCAATATCTTCCCTCGCTTAGGTGAGCGCATTACTCAACGTTCTGACACATTGTCAGGCGGAGAACGCCAGATGCTAGCTATTGGCCGAGCAATCATGTCTAAGCCAAAACTTCTTCTTCTCGACGAACCATCGTTAGGTTTGGCTCCATTAGTTGTTGAGCAGATTTTTCAGACAATTAGAGATTTAACAACCCAGATGAGATTGACTGTTTTACTCGTTGAGCAAAATGCAATGGGTGCATTAAAGATTGCAGACCTTGGGATTGTGTTGAATTTAGGAAAAGTTGTTGCCGTCGATCACGCAGAAGCGTTGATCCAAGATCCCGCAGTGCGCGCTGCATATTTGGGGTATTAATCATGCAACTACTAAATACACTTTTAATCGGTATAACCGCCGGATCCATTTACGCGTTGATGGCAATCGCCTTTGTTTTGGTATGGCGCAGTACGCGAGTTGTTAACTTTGCCCAAGCTGGAATGGCCCTTTTATCAACCTACTTTGGTTATGAAGCAGTTTCTAGAATTGGTTCATTCTGGGTTGCTCTGCCTGTAGCAATGATTGGTGGAGCATTATTTGCAGCACTAGTCGAGCTAGTTTTAATGCGCTTATTGGTCAAGCACGCATCTTCTGGGCCAATTGCAGGTGTTGCACCAATTATCGCAACCCTTGGTTTGCTCGGAGTAATTCGTTCGGTGATTAGCATGATTTGGGGCGGCCAGGATCTACGTATTGTTGCCCCAATTTCTAATAATGGATTTACTATAAATGGCTCAACTTTAGTTTTCTCACCTTTAAAGCTTTTGATACTTGTCGTGGTTGCAATTTTGCTGATCCTGCTAACTATTCTCTTTCAAAAAACTAATCTTGGATTGGCGCTGCGCGCATCTGCCCATGCTCCAGAAATTGCGCGTCTTTCAGGAGTAAGAGTTGATGCAGTTCGCACCCTTGGTTGGGCGTTAGCTGGCGCGGCAGGTGCGGTTGCTGGACTATTCCAAACTGTAAACGGCAATGGAAACTTCTCACCAGATTCAATTGAGTTCTCGCTACTTCTTGTTTCAGGTTTCATTGCAGCGGTGATTGGCGGTCTAGACAGTTTGCTTGGCGCGGTGATTGGCGGTCTATTCTTGGGAATCGCTATCTCATTTGTATTGATGTATGTAAGTAGCGGACTCTTCTTTATTGCGCCATTTGTTATTTTGTTGCTTGTTCTCTTCATACGTCCGCAAGGAATTATTGGAGTGAAGGCAGGTCGTCGTGCATAAGAGCAAAAAGGAAACGACACACCTTCCACTCTTTATTCTCGGTGGAGTTGTTCTTTACTTCCTCAGCGGAATGGTAGATGAGCTACGTGTTTATCAAGGAGCATCAATTGCAGTCTATGTAATTGCGATCTCATCAATTATTTTGCTCACCGGATACTCGGGACAGGTTTCCCTAGGTCACGGTGCATTGATGGCGGTAGGTGCATATGCAGCTGCTGTGCTTCGGATTGAATTTAATGTTCCGATTATTTTATGTTTTGTTGCTGCAGTATTAGCCGCTGCAATAGGCGGCGCACTGTTAGGCGCAGCAGCGGCACGATTATCAGGTCCTTATTTAGCGGGCACAACCCTGGCACTTGCAGTTGGACTGCCATCACTAGCCAATCAATTTACAGTCCTGGGTGGAGAGCAAGGCTTGCTTTTTGATGTTGGATTCCCGCCACTTTCACTCGGTGAAGAGTTCACTCAATACAAATGGTTCTTCTGGATTGCAGCACTTGCTGCACTAATTTCCATGTGGAGTGTTAGAAACATTTTGAACTCAGCATATGGTCGAGCCTGGAGAGCTGGGCGTGGCAATGAGGTTGCAGCACAACTAGCTGGAATAAACACAGCCCGCTCTAAGGTTTTAGCATTCACGATAAGTGCCGGTATTGCTGGTCTTGCTGGAGCACTGCTCGCAATGACTATTGGCACTGTTTCTCCGAGCGCATTTCCTCTCACCCTCTCATTTTCATTGCTGACAGGCGCGGTTCTTTCTGGCATAACGACCCTTGGAGGGGTCATTATTGGGGCAGTGGTTTTGGTGGCGATCCCAGAAATCGCCGATGTGGTGGCACACCGCCTCGGAAGTTCTGAGAGCGTTACAACAAATCTGCCAGGTTTGATTGTGAGTGGATTATTGATTCTGACTGTTCTGTTTGTTCCAAACGGTCCTGTTGAACAACATCGCGCTCGCAAAGCAAAACATGAAGCAGTGAATAAGAGTTCAAAGAAGAAAAAGCACCAAAAGCAGTAAATCTCGTAACACACCCTCGATGGAAGGAAAAACATGAAAGCAATGAACCGTCGCAAGCTGATTACAGCTTCAGCGGTACTGGCCATTGTTGGATTAGCTTCGACAGCTCTTCCGGCACAAGCGGCAGAAGTTGGCGTGAGTTCAACCGAAATTAAACTCGGTATGACTCTGCCAATGACAGGTACAGCATCACTTGGTTACAACAAGATTCCAGGTGCAGCAAAGGCATACTTTGATTACCTCAATGCAAATGGTGGAATCAATGGTCGCAAGGTAACCCTCGTTGTTAAGGATGATCGCTACGTCCCAACTGAAGCGGTTGCAAAGACAAATGAACTTATCCTTAAGGACAAGGTCATGGCTCTTATGGCACCTCTTGGAACTGCAAACGTTAAGGCAGTTGCCTCATCTGTTAACCCAGCCCGTCGCGGTGTTCCAGTGTTGTTTGTTAACACAGGATTTAGTGGATTTGCTGACACCAAGAAGTACCCAACTACTTACACAGTTTTGCCTTCATACATTATGGAAGCAAAAATCATGGGTGAGTACATCAAGGAAAATTTTGCTGGTAAGAAGATTGGTCTTCTCTACCAGGATGACGACTTTGGATCAGATGCTCTTGCCGGATTTAAGACTGCAGGAACAAAGTTTGCAGTCACAGTTCCATACGCATCAGGATCACAGAATGCAGCAGCAGCTGCAGGTTGGATCACAAAGTTTAAGGCCGCTGAAGCTGACGTTGTAATTCTCTTCGCAGTATCTAGTGCAACATCTGCAATGCTTGGTGTTGCAGCGCAATTGAAGTACGCACCACAGTGGATGCTTGGTTCAGTTGGTGGAGATGCAACAACAATCAAATTAACTGGCGTTCCAGCAGGCGTTCTTTATAACGCAATTGGATTCTCTCCAGTTCCAGCAACTACAGATATGAAGGATGAATACGTCAAACTATTCTCTGATATCTATGCAAAAGCAGTTCCAGGATCAGCATTTGATCTAAACGTTCTGCTTGGAATGAACACTGCATTTATGACTGCGCAAGCTCTTAAGGCAGCCGGTGCAAATCCAACACGTAGGACTTTGATGGCAGCGATCGATAGCAAGGGTGCAACATTTGCAAACTCTGCTTTGGTTCCAGCTGGATACTCAAAGACAAGCCACGTTGGTCTAACCGGATACTGGGTTGGAAAGTACGCACCAACTGGTGACCTTGCTCCAATCGGTGGCACATATGTCACATACACAACTGATTCAGGATCGGGTGCAGTTGTTAAGTCAACATACAAGCGTCCTGCAATGCCAGCGAAGGGATTACCTAACTAATGAAAATCAATTCATTTAAAAAGCGTGCTTTAGCACTCCTTTCAATCTCTGCATTACTCGCCACGATTGTTTCAATAGCACCTGCAACTGCAGCTGCAACTGATCCAGTGTGTGATGGCAAAACACCTATTCAAACATGTTTAGGTAAAACATCAGACGGAGCTGGATATGAAATGAGAGTGCCAAGTAACTTCAACGGCACTGTAGCGATCTGGTCTCACGGATTAGGTGTCTCATGGGCAGTTCCAGCTGGACTGCTACCTCCATTTCCTAATGGAATTCCAGTGGATCCACGTCCTAATGTGACTCCTGGAACAGTTGTTGGATCCACATCTACAGCCCTTGCAAATTCTATTCTTGCAGGCGGAGTTGCTGTGATGGGCTCTGGTTTCCCTGTTCAAGGTTGGAACTTGGATGAAGCAGTTAAAACAAATGTCGAGTTAATCGGTATTTTCAAGAAGACTTTCACAAAGACAAATAAAGTTGTTGCGTGGGGGTATTCAGCTGGTGGTGGAATTACTCAAGCACTTGCTGAGCAACATCCAGAACTAGTCGATGCGGTTGCAATTATTGACCCAGTGGCACCAGTGACTGCAATGCAAAAACTCTTGATGGATGCACTTTGGTTGTTCAAGACTTACTTCGATCCAACTATGAAGTTGACAGGTTATTCTGCTGGGCAAGCAGGAGACCTTGAAGCGACAGCAGACATTGGAAAAATGTATTCAATTCTTGCCTCTGTTGGTGCGAATATGTCCACTGGTAAATGGCCAGCAACAGCAAGCGCTTCTGGTAAGGCTTTGGAAGCAGCAGGAGTTCCTTCTCGTTCTGCGATGTTGCTTTGTGCGTTGCTAGTTGGAGTGCCTGTCCAAAGTACTTCTTATGACAACATCAGCGGTCCCGAGGGGGCACAGAAATTGGCATTGCCTTTGGTCGTTTCGCCAGCACTTGCTTCGCTTGAGAATTTTGGGCTAGCACTTACATCTGGATTAAGTATGGCTCGTGAGTGGGATACAAAATTTGGCGCAAATTGGTATGACAATACCAAAACAAATTTTGCGGACCAGCTAAGCGAATCTGACAGAGTCATTTACAACGCAGCACTGAGTGGAAATTCAGTAATTGATGCACTCTTGGGCGTACTAAATCCAGCTAATCCAGGAGCACCACGTTTAGTGGGAAATGCTGCAGCCGTAGCAAAGGCTTCACAGATGTACAGCACAACTGGAAAAATCACTGTGCCAACTATCATGATGACTGGAGTCAATGATCCAGTTCCAGCAGCCGCATGGATTCAACAGGTATCAGATGGATACACAGAGCAATATGCTGCTGAAAAGGCTGCGGCCTTTAAGAAGTATCAAAGCACTCGAAGCTACGTTGCACCAAAGAACAAGCTCAGCGTCTTATGGCTTAAGCCACCAAAGAGTTGGACTAAATTTGATGCAGCAGGTTCACCAATTGCCCAGGCGTATGTTCCTGGAAATGGGCACGCACTGTTCACTCAAGGGCAGTTCAAATTCATGATAGACGCTGCAATTAAAGCAGCTAATTCAGGTTCGGTACCTTCGGGCGGCGCGCACATTACCGCTGCACGTAAGGCGGGACTTGTCATGGATAAGTACAGTTCCTACCAATATCTTAAATACTTTAATAAGTAGTTTAAGTAATTCGAGGGTATAAAAGAGAGGGCCTGGAAAACCAGGCCCTCTCTTTCCTTTACACAATAATTTATTGGAGCTATTGAGCGGTCCAACCACCATCAACTGCAATGTCTACCCCGGTGATGTTGTGGGCAGCATTTGAACATAAGAAAACTGCAATAGCGCCAATTTCATCAGGCGTGGACATACGTCGCGATGGTTGCTTCTCAGATAACAAATCTGCAATCCCTGCCGCACGATCTCCATTGTGAAGATCAACCTTTGCTTGAATCTGTGGTTCGATCAACGCCGTCTCAACCCAACCAGGACAAATCGCATTAATTGTTACGCCACCAGTCTTGCTTGATCCAACTGACGCGTACTCGAGTGCTGCAACTTTAGTTAATCCAATAACACCATGTTTTGCGGCAACATAAGGAGCTTTTGCAACAGATGCAATAAGTCCATGAACCGATGAGGTGTTGATTACTCGTCCATACCCACGCTGTTGCATCTGTGGAAGAAGCAAACGCATAGTGTCAAAATATGAACTCAGGTTTATAGCAATAATGTCATTCCATTTGTCACGAGGCATATCTTCAATTCTGGCGGTGTGCTGAATACCAGCGTTATTACACAAAATATCAACTGGACCACCTGCTAGAACTTTTGCAATTAAATCCTCTGTGGCCTTTACATCACGTAGGTCAGATACATGACTCTCTACCTTGGCAGCGCCAGCAGCAAGAATTGCTTTTTCTGCAGCAGCTATTGTCGCTTCATCAGCAAGGCCATGCAAAACAATTGATGCGCCTTCAGCCGCTAGTGCCGTTGCAATCCCTAAACCAATTCCTTGGAAAGAGCCTGTTACAAGTGCGCGTTTTCCCTTTAGTGTCATGATCGACCTCCATAAATTAGTGTGGCAACTTTCTCTGCACCAGATTCCTCTAAAAACATGTCATAGTGATTGCAATCAGCCAAGAATTCAAGCTTTAATTGAGGATAGGAAGGCAAGACCGCTTCTAGGACTGGCATGGGATATAAACCATTTTCTTCGTTTTGTAATCCACGTTCTGCCTTAATAAAGAGAGATTGTTTCTTCAATCCAGTTAAGGATCTAACAATCAGGTCATCACCAAACAAATCACGTGAATCTTCTTCGACCGCGGCTGGATTTGTTGCTGCTTTCATATTGGGTTCAGCGCCACGCAGATCGTAATCAACATACTCATCAAGCACAGATGACCAACCCTTAACAAAAGCTGTCTGAGGTTTCCAATAATTTCTATATGCATCCTTATTTTCAAATGTCATTGCAAGACGAGCCATTGCAGGTCCCAAAACAAATGGCATGATTTGTTCAACAGTCATTCCAGGTGGCATTGGAAGCGGGACTCCACCATCGGCAAAAACAACATCTCCAACTTTGTCTGGATATAAACCAACTAATGCGGCAGCAACAAATGCTCCCATTGAATGTCCAATGACATCTGGATTTTTCCAACCGAAGTGATCGATTACAGCGGCCATATCTTTTGCATGCGTTGCCATTCCAAATGGACCAGGCAAAGAATTTGAATCACCGCGTCCGCGAAGATCCACAGCAAAAGGTGCTTTGCCTCGCGCAATCAAAGAATCTGCAAATAATTGAAAAGCTCTATTTGAAGATGTGACACCGTGGATTAAAAGGACCGGGTCTCCCGTCCCATTTCCATACCGAAAGACGGCTAAGTCTCCACCTGTGACCTGGACCATAATTTGCTGAGTAGGTATTGACATGGGGCAAGTGTGCCTCTGCCTGCAGGGATTTCCAACCAATTTTCAGCGGTAACCTGAAAAAAAGTAATCAAATTGCAACCTTTAAAACTTGGGAGTAGCCCCCGGCACCCCCTAGATTGGCGTTCAAGATGGTCCGACGATCGCGGGCCAACAACTCGATGAGGAGTATTTTTTATGAGCAAAAGCTCACTAAAGCGTTTGGTAGTAGCGGCAATTTCACTTGCTGTCCTAGCACCAAGCATCGCACCGGCTCAAGCAGCTGGCGAAATCAAGATTGGTGTTATCACATCAACATCTGGCCCACTTGCTTCATACGGTGTGGCATATAACGAAGGCCTTACATGGGGCTTGAACTATTACACAGGCGGAAAGATGGCTATCAATGGCCAGAAGCTTGTTGTTACTTCAAAGGATGACGGTGCAGATCCTGCATCAGCAACTGCATCATTCAAGGAAATGGTTGGTAACGGTACAAAGGTAATCGTTGGAACAGCATCATCAGGTGTTGCATTAACTCTTGCTCCACTAGCTGCACAGAACAAGGTTCTGTACATCTCAGGTCCAGCAAAGAATGACCTCGTTACATCATCAGCAAACAAGTATGTTTTCCGTTCAGGAAACTCATCAACTCAGGATCTAGCTCCACTTGCAGGCATCAAGCCAATTTCAGGCAAGAAGGTTGTTTTGTTTGTTGAAGACAACGCATTCGGTGCAGGAAACATTGCAGCAGCGCGTGCGCTGATGACATCAAAGGGTGCATTGTTTGAAGAGATCAAGGTTCCAACATCTACTTCAGACTTCACACCATTTGCTAAGAAGGCAGCAGATGCAAAGGGTTCTTATATCTTCATCGCATGGTCAAACGCTCTAACAGCTGGTGCAATGCTTACATCTCTTAAGGTGCAAGGCGCATTTGTTAAGCAACGTCCAATTACAGGTCTTGCAGGAGCTGCAACATATGACATCTACGGAACACTCTTTGAAGGAACAAATGCGATCCTTACAAATAGCTACTTTGCAGGTGCATCAAAGTCAGGTGCAGCTAATGATCTAGCAACTTGGTACTCAAATAACAAGAAGACTCAGGATCTATTCACCTCAACTGGTGCAGATGCTGCGAAGATGATTGTTATGGCGCTAACTGCTAACCCAACTCAGAATGTGGATCAAATGATTCGCAATCTTGAAGGTAAGTCTTGGGTTGGAGTTAAGGGCTTGATGACAATTGATTCAAGTTCTCACCTATTGATTCAGCCAATGTTCTTGGTGTCATTGAATAAGTCAGGAAGCCGCTACGTACCACAGCTTCTGAAGACTATTTCAGGTGTAGGTAAGTAATACAGAACATATAGATTAAATGAACCCCGGTGTAGAAATACACCGGGGTTCTCTATATTATTTGACATTAGTAACAAAGGGGTTGCGATAGTGAAATCAGCTTTAAGCGTTAAGGATCTTTCCCTTAACATCGGTGGCGCCAAGATTCTTGATGGAATCACATTGGACGTCGCTCCAAATGAAACTCTTGGCATCATCGGACCGAATGGTGCCGGTAAAACATCTTTTTTCAATCTTCTTAGCGGTATCCGCAAGCCATCACGTGGCCAGATCTTCGTCGGAGATACCGAAACAACTAACTTTGAACCACACGAATGTGCTCGAGCTGGAATTGCTCGCACATTTCAAACTTCAAGTGTTTTCATCAATTTAACCTGTCTTGAAAATGTTCGCATTGCAGCACAGGCTGCTAATGGTCAATCCATGAACCTTACAAAGAATGCATACAAGTTCACTGAGGTAGTGCAAACTGCTCATGATTGCTTAGCAAAAGTAGGTTTATCAGCCCGTGCGATGCAAAGAGCAGGTTCACTCTCACATGGCGACAAGCGTCGTTTAGAGATCGCAATTGTTCTTGCGTCTCAATCAGACATCGTTTTGCTTGATGAACCAATGGCAGGTATGAGCGTTGAGAATGTCCCAGAGCTTGTTGAAATTATTCGCGCCCTTGCAACAGAACATAAGAAAACTGTTTTGATTGTTGAGCATCACATGGAGGTCATTTTGGGCCTTGCTGATCGAATTGCTGTTCTAAATTATGGTGAGTTGCTGGTCTGTGACACTCCACAGAACGTAATTAACAATCCAATCGTTCAATCTGCATACATCGGAGAAGCACTATGAACGCTTTGACGGTAAAAGATCTTCACGTCAAGATCAATGAATCCCAAATTTTGCATGGGGTTAGCTTTGAGGTTCCAACCAATAAAGTGACTGCCCTATTGGGTCGAAATGGCGTTGGAAAATCCACAACATTGCGCACGATTATGGGCTTCTACGAAGGCACAGGTTCTGTTGAGCTCAATGGCAAGCAGATTCTTGGCATGCAAACTCACAAAATCGTTCAATCAGGTGTCGCCTTTGTGCCTGAAGATCGTGAAGTTTTTGCAACCCTTACGGTTAAGGAAAATCTCTCACTTGCTGCTCGCGGTAAGAATAATGAAGAGGCATACAAAGCCGTTTATGATCTTTTTCCAGAGTTAGATACTCGCGCTGCCCAGCAAGCCGGGTCACTTTCTGGTGGGCAGCAACAGATGGTCGCAATTGCACGTGCGCTGCTGAATAAAAATGAAATTTTATTAGTGGATGAACCAACAAAAGGATTAGCGCCAAAACTTGTAACTGAAGTTGCAAACGTTCTTGTGAAGGTTTCTGAATCATCCACGATGCTATTAGTTGAGCAAAATCTTGCACTTGTGAAGCGAGTTGCTCAACACGTAATTGTCATGGATCAAGGTCGTGTTGTTTATCAAGGCGGACCGGAAAATCTTCATGATGAATCATGGGTTCATCAGATGCTAGGTGTGAGTGGAGGTCACAAGTAAATGGATACATTTATTCTGATCGGAATCACGGGCATTGGATTAGGGGCACTGTATTTCTTGGTTGCTTCAGGACTTTCACTGATTTATGGATTGATGGGCGTGCTTAACTTTGCCCACGGTAGTTTCCTATCCGTTGGCGCTTTTGTTGGATATTGGATTGCTAGACAACTTGGCCCTGAAACTTCAATGGTGGATTTTATTCTGGCAATGATTGTCGGAGGACTAGCTGCAGGTTTATTTGCATTATTGATGGAGCAACTTCTAATTACCAGATTGTATGACCGCCATATTGACCAGGCGTTGGTGACTGTTGGTGTTGCACTTGTTGTTGGCGCAGTCCTGGGTGGCTGGTTCGGAAATGACCTGATCATGTTCCCAACTCCATTGTGGTTCTTAACAGCGATCAATATAGGAGGGGCAATGATTCCTGCTGATCGGCTTGTTTATATTGCCACAGCGCTCCTATTGCTCTTTGGTAACTGGGTTCTTTTGAAGTACACACGCATTGGATTGATTATTCGTGCAGGCGTTGAAAATCGAAACATGGTTAATGCCCTAGGTATCAATGTGCGACGCGCTTTTAGCACGGTGTTTTTCTTAGGTGGGTTTGCCGCAGGTGTCGGTGGGGTACTCGTCTCTGTTTACTCAAACGGCGTATCTCCTCTGATTGCAGGCTCATACCTAATTTATGGATTTATTGTTGTTGTAATTGGTGGAATGGGATCCGTTCCAGGAAGCTTCTTAGCAGCAATGCTCATTGGAGTAATTCGTCAGTTCGCTAACTATTACGTGACCGGCCTCGGCGACTTTGTTGTTGTTATTTTGTTAGCTGGTGTCCTGTTGATTAGACCTCAAGGACTACTCGGAAAGGTGCGTGCGTAATGTTACGTTGGAAATATTCACGTCCACTTCTGGGATTACTACTTGTAGTACTTGCTGTTGCTCCGATGTTTACATCTCTTCCATTAGGTAAGCCTGGATTGCAGCAAACACTGGCAGTTGCCTTTATTTGGGGCGCACTTGCTTTGACGTATGACCTGCTCTTTGGTTTTACAGGTTTGCTCTCATTTGGACATGCTTTGTACTTTGCTACTGGTGTGTATGTCTCATGTATTTTGATCAATCGCGAGATCGTTTCATGGTGGTTGGCTGCAATCATCGCGATTATTGCAAGTGGAGCATTAGCAGCCCTCGTTGGTGCGGCATCATTACGAACAACTGGCATCACATTTGCAATGGTGACCTTGGCATTTGGTGAGGCCGGACATGTGATCGTGGGAAGAAACTTCTTTGACCTAACTGGCGGAGAAAATGGAATCGCACTAAATGCCGAGTTTATTCCTCAGTTCTGGATTGGTGTTTTCAATACTAAATACATTTACTGGACTGCACTCTTAGCATTAATCGTCACCTACCTAGTCATCTGGTGGGTAACAGAGAGTTCTGCTGGACGCGTCTTTGCAGCACTACGCGACAATGAACAAAGAGTTCAGGTTCTTGGGTTAAATACCCAACGCTTCAAGCTTTTGTCCTTTGTAATCAGTGGAACTTTGGCTGGAATGCTCGGCTTTGTAATGCTTATTGCTGCAGGTAGCGCAGCCCCTCGATTTGCAGAATCCGGAGTCACAATTGCATTACTGCTCATGGTTGTTATCGGTGGTGCTGTAACTCGTTGGGGCGCAGTACTTGGAGGAATCTTCTATTCATTTGCATCTACTCGAATGCAGGATTTAACACAGCAAGAGTCTTTCAAATCAATCCCTGAATGGATTGGTGGACCAATCGCAGAGCCAGCCTTGTTACTCGGAATCGTCTTTATACTCATTGTGATGTTTGCACCAGGTGGATTGTCAGGTGCTTACTATCGACTTCGGTTGAGGGCACTAACTCGTAAATCATCATGAATCAGAAACTCTGGGAACCAGCGTTAACCGGTGACTCGGCAATAGAAAAACTGCAAGGTGATCTAGGGTTTAATTCATATTCAGAGTTGCACACCTGGAGTGTGACTAATCCAGGTGAATTCTGGTCTCGCGCCTGGGATGACAGTAAGATCATCGGATCTATAGGGACAAAGTTTTTCGTACCGGGTTCTAATTTCATTTCAACTGAGTTCTTTGTTGATGCACGGTTAAATGTTGCAGAAAATTTATTGTCAAAAGGCGATGACAATGCTGTTGCCATAGTTTCAATTCTCGAAGATGGGTCACGTTCTGAAATTACTTGGTCAGAGCTTCGAACCAAGGTTGCGGCAACAGCTGCTGCTATGCGGGCAGAGGGTGTGGGAGTTGGTGACCGAGTGGTTGCTTGGGTTCCAAATGTCACTGAATCGGTTATTTATGGCTTAGGGGCATTAAGTATTGGAGCTGTTGTTTCCACGGCATCCCCAGACTTTGCACCTCACGCTGTTGAAGATCGCTTTGGTCAAGTTGAGCCAAAGATTTTGTTGGTAGCAGATGGATATCAGTACAACGGAAAGTACTTTGACTGTTCAGAAAAGTCTGCAGAAATTGAGAGACTATTGCCAACAGTTAAGAAAACTGTTCGGGTGAGCCAATTTGATGAGTGGATCAAACCATTTATTGGCACTCCTGCAAACTATGCGCAATTGCCCTTTAACCATCCGGGTTTTGTGTTGTTTTCATCTGGCACCACCGGTAAACCAAAGTGCATTACACATAGTGGGGCAGGTGTGATGCTAAAAGCCCAAGCAGAGATGTTGTATCAATTCAATATCTCAAAGGGCAATAAAGTCTTTTTCTTTACGACTTGCGGCTGGATGATGTGGAACTGGCTGATTATGGCACTTGGCCGAGGAGCAACAATAGTTTTATTTGATGGCGCACCAATGGCTCCAACACCAACAATACTTTTCGATATTGCGCAGAACGAAAAATTGGATTTCTTTGGAGTTTCAGCCAAATTTATTGACTCAGCAAATAAAGAAGGATTGAAGCCAGCCATAAGCCATGATCTTTCAACTGTGAATACTATTGGCTCAACCGGCTCAGTGTTATCACCAGAAAGCTTTGACTATGTCTACACATCGATTAAATCTGATGTGCACCTTGCATCTATGTCAGGTGGAACAGATATTTGTGGCTGCTTCTTAGCAGGCGTGCCTACACAACCTGTTTACCGTGGAGAGCTGCAAGGACCTTGTCTTGGAATGGCAACAGATGTGTATGACGCACAAGGTAAAAGTGCAGCCATTGATGAAAAAGGTGAACTTGTTTGCACCGTTCCTTTTCCTTCTAAGCCAATTGGTTTTTGGAATGATGTAGATGACGAGAAATACAAAGCAGCCTACTTTGAGGGCTTTCCTGGTGTGTGGACACATGGAGATTTTGCTTCAAAGTCTGCAACTGGTGGATTTACTTTATATGGACGAAGCGATGCCACACTTAATTCAAAAGGTGTTCGCATTGGAACAGCAGAAATTTATCGCGTTGTTGAAACTTTCCCACAGGTTCAAGAAGCCATGGCAGTCTCACAAGATTGGGAGAATGACACTCGCGTGATTTTGTTTGTTGTTGTTAAAGCAGGTCAAGAATTTAACGAAACTGTTGAAAAGGAAATTAAGGTTGCACTCCGAACTCAAGCAAGTCCTCGCCATGTGCCTGATTTGATTGTGGTGGCCCCAGAACTTCCACGCACCAAATCAAATAAGTTAGTAGAACTTGCCGTCACCGATGTCATCAACGGCCGGGAAGTTCGAAATCGAGACGCCTTGGCCAACCCTGATTCATTGGATTGGTTCAAAGTATTGGTGCCTTAGGCTAAGCCAGTGATCACAGTTGCAACCGCCGAAGATATGCACCAGCTTGGCGTTAATCTTTCAGCCCATCTTCACGCAGGTGATCTTGTCCTTGTTAATGGCCCACTTGGTGCTGGCAAAACAGTCTTGGCACAAGGTGTTGGTGCAGGACTTGGAATTACCGGAATTACATCTCCCACCTTTGTTATTTCACGAGTCCAT
>Ga0209134_10000194_pt1 | contig 15789 bp, 16 predicted proteins | sample LauGreSp1BDMLBSN_2_FD_187566 | JGI IMG/M metagenome (GOLD analysis project Ga0209134, IMG submission 187566) | Freshwater lake microbial communities from Lake Michigan, USA - Sp13.BD.MLB.SN (SPAdes) (version 2) | ecosystem: Environmental > Aquatic > Freshwater > Lake | place: Lake Michigan, USA... | reverse complement strand
CGTCTAGAAGAACGGAACCATCTTTTGTTGCATTTGTTGCATGCTTGAATGAATCAAAGATTCGTAGGTAGTGGTAACCAGCGATGAATGTAACCATCGATGACATAACGAGAGCATTGCGATACTTAGCCAATACACGCTGTTGTGAAACTAGTGTGTAAACGGTGCAAGCAAGCATGGAAATTAGCCCGAATGAAAATACGTTATAGACTAGGTTCCATTGGTTTGGATCAAGTTTCAAGGTATTCCTCCATGAGGATCATGTGGAGAGGCCCTTTGGCCTCTGAATTCGTCGGCCATAAGGAATCCTCGAGGAACTCCTTTGACCTCCGACAAGGTTTATTGTGAAGCAAACGCGAGCAATTTGCATGAAAATAGTGGGAAAATTATGAGATTTTTTTATCGACTTTCCAGGATTTTGAGCGTGAAAAAAGGCGACCAAGGAATTTTTACCCCCAGATCGCCTCTTTCCACAGGTTACTAACTAGTAACTTAATGGAGTTCCTTTGTTTACTGTCCCTGCCACAACGCCAGTTCTGCAGCAAATGGGTCAAGACCCATAGGTCCTAGCTTGAGTGCATAGCTGTGGAATCTCTTCATGTTGAAACCATCGCCGAGGCGAGCTTTGGCATCTTCACGGGCTGCCATCCAGACGCGCTCGCCGACCTTGTAGGAAATAGCTTGTCCTGGCCATCCGAGATAACGATCAGTTTCACTACGTGAATGATCCTCATCAAGAAGTGCTTGCTCGTTTAGCAATTTGCGGGAACTTTCTGCATTCCACACAACACCATTGTCATCTGTGTAACCAAGGTGCATTCCAATATCTACAACAATGCGGGCTGCACGCAATGCCTGCGCAGAGAGATAACCCATTTCAATTCCTGGCTCATCAAATGCACCCAGTTCATTCATAAACCGTTCTGCATACAAAGCCCAGCCTTCGCCATATCCACTGATCCAGGCTGATGTGCGCTGGAAGCGAGTCAGGCGATCTTTTTCAACCGTTGCTGTTCCGACCTGTAAATGGTGACCCGGAACTGCCTCGTGATACCAGGTAGAAACAAGATGCCAATTGCTCACTTCATTCTTACCCAACATTGGAATCCATGTAGTTCCTGGTCGAGATAGATCTTCAGATGGTGGGTTGTAGTAAGGAGCAGATGCACTTCCTTCTGGTGCTAGACGCGCTTCGCAAATTGCAATGCGTGGATCAATTTCAAAGAACTCACCATCCATACGCTTCATCGCTGCGTCGGTGAAATCTTGCAAATACTTAACTACATTTTCTGGACCAACAACCTTGTATTTAGGGTCATTATCAAGGGTGTCTGCAACCTCGCGGAGAGTCTTTGCTTCTGGATTAATTACTTTTGCAAGTTCCCACATGCGATCGTTAATTGCCTTTAGCTCTTTCTTGCCCCATTCATATGTGGCTGGAAGATCTAGTTGCGCGCCTGTGAAGTAACGTGCCCAGACTGCATAACGCTCTGCACCAACTGCATCATTTGGATTAGCAATTGGCAAATACTCTTCACGTAAGAATTTAGCGGCCTTTGCAGAGGCAGCTTCGGCAAGCTTTGCTGCTTCATGCATCGCTGGATACTTGCCAGCGCCATCAAAGTTTTTGCACATCGCGCTATATCCGCCATTGGCATAACTATCTAACTGCTCAATTACACCCTTCACCTGACGCTGCGCTGTGGTTTTTCCAGACTTTGCAACAGTCATGATGGTTTCACACCATGAGCTATAGGCGGCATCAACTGCAGCTAAACGCTTCGCGATATTGTCAAAGTCTTGATCAGAATTCTTTGGCATAAGTTCAAAGATTGAACGCACATTCGATGGTGGTGAAGTCAGAACATTCCAGAGCACAAATCCTTCTTGGCTATCATGCAATGCAAGTCCAGATTCAAGACGCTCTGTCATTACAGCCTTTGCAATACGGTCAATCTCATCGATTGGTTCCATTGCAGAGAGCTTCTTCAAAGTCTCACGCGTTAAATTCGCGCTCACTTCTGCGGCTGCGATTGAAAAATCATCGAGTTTGTCTTGGTTGAGCCCATTTCCAAGATAGGTACAGCCCATTGGGCTAAGAGCTGCTTCTTGATCGATGTAAACATCGCTGATCTCAAATATAGGTGATCTATGTGTCATGGCAGAAGTTTGGCAGTGGTGCAGGGCTTTGTCCACGGCTAATTGTGTGAAAGTAGCCTAGGCTGGTCAGTATGAGCCTCACCCCAATTGCACCACCAAAACTACGCGGTTGGTTTCACCTCGGGGCAACTCCTGCGGTCATGATCGCATCACTCGTTTTATTTATCTTGAGTAAAAATTCCCTCAAGTTTGCAGTGGCAATTTACTCAATTACAGCAATTATGTTGTTTAGCGTTTCTGCAATTTATCATCGAGTTCCATGGGTGCCAGAAAAGAAAAAGATTTGGCGACGCTGGGATCATGCCAACATTAATTTGTTGATCGCTGGTTCTTACACTCCCTTTGCGGTTACATTGCTTGAAGGTCGCGATCGGGTGATCTTGTTAACTGTAGTGTGGATAGGAGCGGCATCCGGTGTTGCTCTTCGAGTTTTCTGGCTAGGTGCACCGCGTTGGCTATATGTGGCCAATTATTTGGTTTTGGGCTGGGTTGCCGTTTTTTACACACCATCTCTCTATCGTGAGGGTGGTTTGTGGGTACTACTTCCAATCGTGATTGGTGGCTTGTTCTACTCCGTGGGTGCAATCTTTTACGCACTTAAGCGCCCCGGCCGTGCGGCGAAGTACTTCGGCTTCCATGAGCTCTTCCATATCTTCGTGCTCGCAGCGTGGATAAGTCAGTACGTAGCCATCTCGGTAGCGATTTACAGTAAATAAGCCTTTGCTCTAACCTAGGTCATCTGTATGCAAGGTTTTACGAGTAGCGAGGTGCATGATGGCGGAGAAAAAGAGCTTCCTTAACTGGGTCGGCTTTACTGAAGAAGAGAGCTCCAGCCTGCCTTCATCTGTTGACCGCATCCGTGAACTTGAAGCGCAGATTGCAGATTTGAAATCTCGTCGCGACATCACCGGCTTAACTAAAGAAGAGTTTGAAATTCTCGCAACTGAAACTGCGATGTCCATGATCAAGTCTGCTCAAGCTCGTGAAAGCAAAGCGCAGGCTGCGGCTTCACGATTAGTTGCTGAAACTTCGCGTGCAACAAAGGAAGAGTTAGAAGCAGCTGATGCTAAAGCCCGCTCAATTCTTTCAGGAGCTGAAACTCGTGGACGGAAATTCATTCAAGCTGCTGAAACTGAGGCAGAAGAAAAGATTGCTCTTGCTGAATCTGAAGCAGAAGCGCTCATGGAGAGCAAGAAGCGGGAGATTTCTGCCCTTGCAACGGCTGCTCGCCGAGAAGGTGAACGAATTATCACCGAAGCAACAACTGAAGTATCTGGTTACCGCCAGTGGCTTTCAGGTGTTATTTCTGAAGCAGAACGCTTATACAGAATTCAAAAGCAATCACTAGATGCCGCAGAGACTGCAATTCAACAATCTCGAAATCGCTTAGATGGAGCATTCCAGCGATTAGAGGAGCTTCAAAAGAGCGTACTTGAAAATCTCAATTCAGATGACACCTTAATCAATCCAGGACCACTTAAAGTTGCAAGTCAGCGAACTCGCCCGGCTCTGGATGCACCAAAGAGAGCGGCTAAGAAATCTCCAGCAAAGAAAACTTCTGCCAAGAAGAGTGCTGCAAAGAAATCTGCAAAGCGCTAATTAAAACTGCGCTACACGCCATATTTTTACTGATGCCACGCTACTTCGTAGGAGATAAGTAATCATGGCCGCTGAAAAAGGTATCCGTTACATACCTGCAATAGATGGTTTGCGGGCTGTCGCAGTTATTGCGGTGATGCTGTATCACTTGGGATTTAAGTGGATTCCTGGCGGATTTTTAGGCGTAGACCTCTTTTTTGTTATCTCTGGGTACGTAATCACTCGACTACTTTTAGATTCTATTCAGCGCAGTGGTGGCTTGGACTTACGAGCTTTCTACATGGCACGTATACGTCGTTTACTGCCTCCACTTGTTTTTATGATCATCACAACAATTATCTTTGTTGGTTTGTGGGCGCCAGACACCATGCGTCGATTATTGGGTGACACACCATTTGCCCTATTTGGCGGCATGAATTGGTGGCTAGTTTTTAGACAAACAGATTATTTTGAAGCCATTGGCCGTCCGCCACTGTTGCAGCACACCTGGTCGTTAGGGGTAGAAGCACAGTTTTATCTGGTCTGGCCGCTGATCTTATTGTTAGTGCTTCGCTATTTTGGAAAGAACAAGATTCCTGCTGCTGCGCTTTTGATCGCAGCATTTTCAGGAATCGCATTATTAGTTGTATCCATGCAAATTGATGCCGCAAGCGGCTCAAAGGTCAGCCATGTTTATTTTGGAACCGATACCCACAGTATTGGTTTGTTTCTAGGAGCAGCTTTGGCGGTCAGATGGATTCCGCAAAACCTGGAAGAAACCGTCTCACGTAAGGCGCAAGACTTTATTGATGGAATTGGAATATTTGGTTTCCTAGGAATCATTGCAGCTTTCCTATTTATTGATGAGACTGATCCGACTTTATACAAGTTGGCCTTTCCTCTCGCAGGTATTTTCGGCTGCGCAATCATTACCTCAATAGTTCATCCTGCATCACGTTTTGCTCCTATTTTAAGTAGCAAACCATTTATATGGATAGGTGAACGTTCATATGCCATCTATCTTTGGCACTGGGTTGTTTTTCAAGTTACGCGTCCAAACTTTGATCTCGAGGGATCTAGTTGGGCGTTAACAGCACTGCGCGTACTGATCGTCTTTTTCTTGGCAGACATTTCATTACGTTTGGTAGAACTGCCAGTTCGTACTGGCCTTATTGATTATTGGTTTAAGGGTATGAAGTACCGAACAAAGCGTGTGCAATTGCGCCAAAAGGCTGGTGTCTTACTTATAGTGCTTGCGATTTTTGGTTCAGCTGCATCAGTTGCTTCAAATGCAATTGCTGAAGGTGATCGGCAATTAGCCGAACTTAAGGAGCAATTAGAAGCACCTCTTGAGCCATTGTCCACCGACAGCACCGAACCTGGATTGTGGGTGACAGGTGATTCTGTGATTCTCGGTATTCGATTTGAGCTAGACGCTCGTCAAAACATTGGGTTGATTAATGCAAGAGTCGGACGACAAGCACCTGAACTTTTAGAAGTCATTACAAATGACAAAGTTAATATGAGTAACTCTCCTATTGTTTTAAACTTAGGAAATAACAACAAATTAACAGAGGAACAAGTTGCTGCTATTTTTGAAGAAATAAAGAACCAGCCGCGAATTGTTGTTGTAAATACGGCTGTTCCGCGCCCTTGGCGAGATGACAACAACGCTTTAATTGCACAATATGCATCCATATATGGTGCCTATGTGGTTGATTGGGCAGCTATTTCCGAGGGACACGCAGAGTATTTCGGCTCAGATGGAGTTCACTTAGCACCTGCCGGTGTGCGTGCATATGTGGAAGCTATAACTTCTCAACTTTAGAAGTTTGAATTTTGTGCAAATAAAAATCCCCCACCTGTAGGTGAGGGATTCTTATTAATCTAATTTTTTAGATTTACTTGAACTCACCCTTAAATCCGAAGATCTTTGCTGATGCAGTTTGTCCATCTGAATAAACAGATGTAACACGGAACTGAGTTCCGCCTGAATCACTCATCTTAGTAACATTCTGAGTTAGTTGATCTACTGGAACAGTTGCAATAACTGTCCACTCTGTAGCACCTGCTACACGGATCTCAACGTTGTATCCAGTCAGACCTTCTACTGCAGTTGGGGCAACCCAACGAAGCTTCAATCCATCATCGGTCTTTAGACCAACGAACTTTGTTGGCGCTTCAACTACTGCAACTGGTGCAGGTGTCTCTGTTTCAGTTGGTTCTGCAGAGGCACTTGGCTCAGCACTTTCTGACATTGTTGGCGCAGGAGCTGCATCATCATCGCTTGAGCCTGAGGAATTTACCCAAACGATTGCAACTAAAACAGCAATTCCAAGCACGACAATCCATGCTGTGCGGTTTGCAGTTGATGCTTTTGGTGTTGCAACTGGCTTTGTTGTTGCAATTGGCTTAGGTGTTGCAACTGGTGCAACAGGCTTTACCGGCGTAGCAACTACAGCTGGTGTTGATGAAACTCGAGTTGCTGTTGCTTTTTTAGCAACACGCTTTGCAGGGGCCTTCTTCACAGTTTTCTTAGCGACCGCCTTCTTGGCTGTCTTCTTAACTGCAGGCTTTGCTGCACTCTTTTTAACTGCAGACTTCTTTGCAGTCTTTTTGGCAACTGCCTTCTTAGCTACTGCCTTTTTGGTTGTCTTCTTTTTCGCTACAGCTTTCTTTGCTGGCGACTTCTTTGCAGCTGTCTTCTTTGCAGGAGACTTCTTTGCTGCCTTCTTTGCGGTCTTCTTAACGGCCACTTCGAACTCCTTGGATTGCTATTAGCACGTAAACAACGCACTGTGATGGGTAAAGGTTACCTCAGGCTTGCAAGCAATTGGATGACATGGGGCGCCAATGAGCGTAATGATTTCCCGCGGTGGCTCATTAAATCCTTTTCTTCCGCGCTCATTTGTGCAGAAGAAATGGACATCCCCAAGGGCTGGAAAATTGGATCGTAGCCAAATCCATTCTCACCAATGGGGGCGTTCAAAATATGCCCATCAAATCGACCCTCGGCCACTTGCTGGCGACCATCGGGAAGTACTAGCGATGCCACGCACATAAAGTGAGCGGTGCGCTTATCGTGCGGAACATCCTTGAGCTGATCAAGAACTTTCTCCAGATTTGCTCGATCGTTGCCGTGCTCACCCGCCCATCTGGCAGAAAATATCCCAGGATCACCATTTAATACATCAACGCATAACCCTGAGTCATCGGCAATGGCCGGCAAGCCAGTTGCTTGACTTGTGTACCGTGCTTTGAGTAAAGAATTTTCCTCGAATGTCGATCCAGTTTCTTCAACATCAACCAAATCTGGAAATTGATCTACACCAATGAGTTCTATAGCACCTGGTGCTAACGCATCAAGAATGCGTCGAAACTCTGTGATCTTTCCTTGATTACGTGTTGCTAAAACAAGTTTGTGAGACATTACAGAGCAAGTGCATATTTCTGCATCTGATTGAGAGTTGAACAACCAGCAACAGCCAAATCAAGAAGTTCATTCAATAATGCGCGATCAAAGGGTTCACCTTCAGCGGTGCCCTGAACTTCGATAAAGCGTCCATCTCCAGCCACAACAACATTCATGTCTGTGCCTGCACGAACATCTTCTTCATAGCAAAGATCTAGCATTGGAACACCATCGATGATTCCAACGCTTACAGCCGCAACTGAATCATTAAGTGGCTTTGCCTCAGATTTGATATGCCCTTGTGCTTTTGCCCAAGTGATTGCATCAGCCAGTGCAACATATGCGCCCGTAATTGCTGCGGTACGAGTTCCACCATCTGCTTGTAAAACATCGCAGTCAATCACAATTGTGTTTTCGCCTAGTTCTTTCATATTTACTACCGCTCTTAAAGAGCGACCAACTAAACGTGAAATCTCTTGTGTTCGTCCACCAAGCTTTCCCTTAACACTTTCACGATCTGAACGTGTGTGAGTAGCGCGCGGCAACATTGAATACTCTGATGTAACCCAACCATTGCCAGTGTCTTTTAGCCAACGTGGAACACCTGGTGTAAATGATGCAACACATAAAACGCGAGTCTTTCCGAATTCAACTAATACTGAACCTTCGGCATGATCTAGCCAACCACGAGTAAACTTAATTTCGCGCAGATCATTTACGCTGCGTCCATCATTGCGTGCCATCTATATCTCCTAGTTTCTCGATAATGTTTGGTGTTCAACTTGCGTAACCTCGGGACCTAGAAAACGTCGAGCTAAGGTTTCAAAAGCCTTTGCATCACCGGTTGCTAAGAATTTATGAGTTGCTGGAGTTGATGATTGTGCACGTAAAGATCCATTCTCAACCAGAGTTTTGTAAAGATCTTTCGCTGTTTCTTCGGCACTGGAAACAAGCGTCACGCCTTCACCCATCACATAAGAAATCACGCCAGTTAGCAATGGATAGTGTGTGCAGCCCAAAACTAAAGTATCAACTTTGGCATCCATTACAGGTGCTAAGTATTCACGGGCAACCTTTGTAATCTCCGCACCGGATGTTTCCCCGCGTTCCACATATTCAACAAACAGTGGGCAGGCGACAGAAGTAATGTGTAACTGTGGCGCAGCTGCAAATGCATCAACATAGGCCTTTGAATCAATTGTTGCGCGAGTACCAATTACTCCAACATTTCCTGTGCGAGTGGCAGCTACTGCCCTACGTACTGCTGGTTGAATTACTTCAATAACAGGAATTGAATAGCGCTCTCGTGCATCACGAAGCATTGCTGCTGAGGCTGTGTTACAGGCAATAACAATTGCCTTAACACCTTGCTCAACTAAGAAATCCATGGTTTCAAGAGCAAATTCGCGAACTTCAGCTAATGGTCGGGGACCGTATGGACCTCGCGCAGTGTCACCAATATAAAGAGTGGATTCATTGGGAAGTTGATCCAAGATTGCACGTGCAACGGTGAGGCCGCCTACTCCTGAATCAAATATTCCAATAGGGGCATCACTCACGGGCCTAGCCTACCTTGAGTCAATCACTTAGAGGCCAGCGCAACTATTCGGAATCATCCATCAGGGCGGAAATCAAACTCTCCTGAAGCCAACCAAGCCAACTATAAACAGCATAAACACCCCGCATAGGGTCATCGGGTGCCAACAATTCCAAATCCTCATGAGAGTTTTGTTCAACCTTTAAGCGAACACCAAGTGCAAGACGGACATCATTCATCGCACCAAGCCATGCGTTAGCACCATCATGATCAACTTCTACGATTCCATCGACCGCACTCATTAAATGCATACGCATGGCCATTGCATGGGCTTGTTTCTTTTGACGCAAAGTTGATTCGGTGTATCTGCGAAATTCTGAGGCATCCACTTGATCGGCATATGCATTAGGCAATAAACGCAATAGCACTTCATCATCTGGAGGTGTGTCATGCATCGTAATTCCAACCATTGCAGCCAAAGGATCATCATTATGGTGATCAACTCGTTCTGCTAGTAGCTCAATGATTTGTTCAACTAGATTAGTTAAAACTTCGCGCTCTGCTTCAGAGAAATTAGCTAGATAAGCGTTGTCACCGTGGCGAAAGAATCCATGCTCATTTTCCTTCATATTGCTTGATCACCACGTTGTAATGTCGCCCATAATCCGTATTCATGCAAACGAGCAACATCATGTTCCATCTCTTCTCGGCTACCAGTTGATACAACTGCTTTGCCTTCAGTGTGGACTTTCATCATCAATTCGTGAGCTTTTTCCTTGTTATATCCAAACAATTCCATCAATACATATGTCACATATGTCATGAGATTGACGGGGTCATCCCACACAATGGTTATCCACGGAGCATCATTACTAAATATTGCTTGTAACTCTTCCTCGATTTTGTCCTTAATTTTGACCATAATTACCGAATCACAATCGCAAATTCTTCAGAAGTAATGTCTCCAACAACTTGAACACGCATCACGACGACTCCTCGCTTTGCCTCGGAAGCAGTAAATGTGAACACACCGTTTGCATCAGAAATAGAGGCAACACCAATATTTTGCCACTTTCCGTTTATGTTTTTCTGTAAATTGGCTGACTTGCCAACATATTTAGGCAGCAATTGAGCCTTAACTGTAAAGACCGCTCCCTTAGAGGCCGATACTAGGCGATCGATTTGGATCAGGCTCTTAACAGTAATCGGTTCTTCTTTACTGACAGATTCTGCGCGCTCCCAAGTTCCAACAGTTGTTAATCTAATGGAGGCATTTGCACCAAGAGTCATTGGTGTTGCAATGGTTCCATCAATTGCAGTTACCAATTCCGTGACTTTGGTCCAGGCTGTCTCATTTGGACGCTTGATTTCTAAGGACACAGCAAGTCCAGCAATAGGTGTTTTATCTTTCAACGTGAATAGGCCTTTGACTGTAAATGTATTTCCATAGAAAACAGAACCTTGTTCAACATTTTCAAAAGTCATTGTGTTGCTGACTGGATCCGGAGCAATTGCAAGAGCTGCGGTTCGAATTTGGTTTGTTGCTTCAGCATCTTCCATTCCCAAAGTCCACATGGCAGCACCGCCCAAACGATACTTTGCAACAAGTGCCATGCGGTCAGCAAAGCTCCTCGCATTTTGATACCAAACAGTTCTATCTACTGTGCAAGCTGTTGACGCACCAGTGGCAGACAATCCGTTATAACTCTGAGTGTAGTTATATGTTGCCTCACCAAATTTCTCGTCATAGATCGGCACTGCTCCATCAATTGCTGCTTTTGCAGCCGCGTAATTCATCCTAAAAGTTGCAGCTTTTGCTCCACCAATTAATCCAGGGGGCGCAGATGTTGGACACTTTCCCTTAACTGAAGTGATCCAATCGCGTCCATATCCAGGCAAGCCCAGATAAACCTTTGAAGCCGGCATAACACTTATCGCATACTTAACTGTTTTTTCTGTCCAAGACAATGGACCCATTGGCCCAGGCTTAGCTACAGAATAGTCATAAGTCATAATTCTTAGACGATCGATGCTGCTTGCAATATCAGCCCATGCATATACAAAGTAACCTTTTTGCGCTTCATTAGGGTTATATAAATACGGTGTTGATACTGAAAGTAATTTGTTGTTTGCCCGCAATGCAACGCTTAACTCCTTTATAAATGCAACCCACCTAGGTGCTGTTTTACTCCATGAGGCACTGCCATCAACAAATGCAAATCCCTCATAATCTAGATCGATTCCGTCGAAGTTGTTTTTCATAACTAGGTCGACAATAGTTTTCACGATTGTTGTGCGAGTAGTGGCATTTGATAAATACCCCGAAAGTACTAACTTGTCTGTTCCATCTGTCATAGTAGGAATCACTTGCAGGCCAGCCCTGCGCATTAAACAAACAGTGTCAGCAATGGGCCAAGATGGATTACCACTTACGTAATCATCACGAATGACCGTTGGACTTTTTAAGCTATACCAAAACGGCATGACCTCTCTCATTAAATCTTTATTCTTGAAAAGATATGAGTTCTCAATAGCTAGATTTTCAGCTGGGCCATATTGAGATGCATCGCAGACCGCAGGTTTACCGGCAACACTTGGGGCAGCTGAAGGATGTTTGCGCACTAATGGCAGAACAGTTTTTACAGAATAATATGGAATCCAGCCTGTCAAAACCTTTCGTGGTTCTTTTTCCACTGCCAGCAATGGCTGCACCGTAGTGGTGACTACGAAAAGAAGTGAAAGTGCGAAGCCAATCCTGCGCTTCATAGTTATTTGTCTTCGGGTGCTGATTTCAATCCTGCGTAAATTTCCTTGCAGGTCGGACAGATTGGATACTTTTCAGGATCGCGAGATGGGGTCCATTTCTTTCCACAGAGAGCTTTCACTGCTTTTCCGGTGACCGCCGATTCAACGATCTTCTCTTTCTTCACGTAATGTGAAAAGCGATCATGTCCACCATCATCTTCGAGCAGTTCTTCGGATGGTCGGGTCAGCAGATCGGTGTCACCGTCTGTTCCGATTTTCTTAAAGAGGCCCATGAGGAGGATAAGAATACCTTTGAGAGCCGCAAAAGTACGGGTAGAATTCACAAATGAAGGACTTGCTAAGAACTGAGCACCTAAGCCGCGCCGATGTGGAATTAATTCTGTCAACAGCTGCTTCATTTGCTGAGAATCCCCTGCGTTCGAATACTGCATTAGCAAATAAGACTGTTGCTATTTATATGACAAAGCCTTCGACTAGAACCCGTCTGTCATCGGAAACTGCAGTTGCCCACCTTGGTGGCACTCCAATCTTTATTCGTGGAGATGAATTGCAGTTAGGTCGTGGCGAAACCATTGCCGATACCGCAAAAATAATCAGTGGCTATTGCAGTGCATTAATCATCCGCACATTCGCACAAGCCGATGTGGATGAACTTGGAGCGAATGCATCAATTCCGGTAATTAATGCTTTAACAGATGAAGATCATCCATTGCAATTACTTGCTGACTGGTTAACAATTCGCGAAAACTTTGGAACAGACATATCCGGTCGCAAATTTGTTTATCTTGGTGACGGAAACAATATGTCACATGCTTGGTTGCTTATGGGTGCGATTATGGGTGCTCATGTTGTTGCAGCAACACCAAGTGGTAAGTGGGCGCCAGATCCTGTTGTTGTAGCTGTTGCAAAAAATATTGCATCGCACAATGGTGGAAAAGTTGAAGTAACGCATGATCCAGAAGCTGCAGCTAAAGATGCATCTGTTCTTTACACAGATGTTTGGATGTCCATGGGAGATTCAGAATCAGATCGCGCCGAGAAGGTGCCAGCACTCTCACCATTTAAAGTAACTGAAAACCTTATGAAGTTAACGAACAAGGACTCGGTGTTCATGCATTGTTTACCTGCTCATCGTGGTGAAGAAGTCGAGGCATCTGTAATAGATGGCCCACGTTCTGTCGTGTGGCGAGAGGCTTACCACCGTCGTACAACTATTCAATCAGTGCTTTATCACCTAATAAAAGGTGACTTGAAGGGTTTCACCCACTAACATTTGGGATATGCGCGTAGCCGTTCCGAAGGAAATCAAAGTTGGAGAAAAGCGCGTTGCGCTTGTTCCTGATGTAATTAACAAGCTCACCCGGTTAGGCCTAGATGTAACTATTGAGTCTGGCGCGGGTATTCATTCACAAGCAACGGATGCTGATTTCACAACAGCAGGAGCCACAGTTAAGCAGGGCGATGTTCTTTCAGATGCAGATGTAGTGCTTTCTGTGCAGCCCCTGACCGCACAACAAATGGCAACTTTAAAAAAGGGCGCAATCACAATTTCATTTCTCTCTCCTGTTACAGCAGTTGATTCAATTGAAGCCGCAGCAAGTGCAGGTGTTACAGCGTTCTCACTTGAACTTGTTCCACGTATTTCGCGTGCTCAATCAATGGATGCCTTAACGTCACAGGCACTTTGTGCTGGATATCGTGCAGCAGTTGTTGGCGCAGAACTTTCTCCACGATTCTTCCCAATGTTGATGACAGCTGCTGGCACAGTAACGCCAGCACAAGTACTAGTACTTGGTGCAGGTGTAGCTGGTTTGCAAGCGATTGCAACTTCTAGACGTTTAGGTGCTGTGGTCTCTGCTTACGATGTTCGTCCAGCTTCTGCTGACGAAGTTCGCTCGATGGGTGCAACATTTATTGAGTTAGAACTTGAAGCACTTGAAGGCGCGGGCGGTTATGCACGCGAGATGACAGAAGATCGTGCAGCAAAGCAACGAGAATTATTGACCCCTTACATTGCAAAGTCACATGTTGTTATTACTACCGCCGCTGTTCCAGGTCGCCAAGCACCGCGTCTGATGACTCAAGCGATGGTGGACTCAATGGCACCAGGAACAATCATTGTTGACTTAGCCGCTGAAACTGGTGGAAATGTTGAAGGATCAAAACCTGGTGAGATTGTTGAAACTGCTGGTGGTGTTCGCATCTGGGGCGGTAAAGATGTCCCAAGTCAGCTGCCATTTCACGCATCATTTTTATACTCACGTAACGTCGTAAATCTCTTGTCACTCTTTACCGTTCCTGCAAAGGATGACCAAAAAGTGGCATTTAACTTAGATTTCGATGATGAAATCATCAACGGCGCAGCGGTGACGCATGCTGGATCACGAAGAGGAGCTCAGTAATGGAACCGATGGCGATAGTTTCGATCTTCGTTCTCTCTGTCTTTGTTGGCTTTGAGGTCGTTTCTAAGGTGTCTTCAACTTTGCACACTCCCCTCATGTCTGGCGCAAATGCGATCCACGGAGTTATCTTGGTCGGAGCAATCATCGTGGCCGATCACAGCAAAACTAATCTTGAACTTGGACTATCTATTGCTGCGATCATTCTGGCAACTATCAATATGGTGGGTGGTTTTGTTGTCACCGACCGAATGCTTGAGATGTTCAAAGGAAATAAGAAATGAGTCGCACCGTATATGACCTCATTGGTCTAGCAGCAGGTATCGCATTCATTCTTGCCCTTAAGGGTTTGTCACACCCAAAGACTGCTCGTCGAGGCAACTTGATTGGTGCATTTGGCGCAGGCTTGGCAACGCTCGTTGTCTTTTTCTACTCCAATGAGAATTCTTCACTACCCCTTAATAATCTTGGATGGATTCTCGGTGCAATCGCAATCGGACTTGTAATCGGAGTGCCGGCTGCTCGTAAAGTCCAGATGACACAGATGCCACAACTTGTTGCACTATTTAATGGTGTGGGTGGTGGCGCAGCAGCGCTCGTGGCAATTGTTGAATACTTAAATCTTGGGGATAAAGCATCGACCGCTGTTGTTGTATTTACTGTCTTCACGGTAATCGTTGGTTGTGTGTCCTTCAGCGGATCAATCATTACCTTTATGAAGCTGCAAGAGTTAATGACGACCAGACCAGTAGTTTTCCCTGCAGGCCGCTTTGTAATCGCTGCCACTCTTGCTTCAGTCCTTGGCGTTGGTGGTTGGGTCGTTAACTCTCTTGGAACAACCCCACTATTGATTTTGGCTGGTCTGTCACTGCTATTTGGAATCTTGTTTGTACTTCCAGTTGGTGGAGCAGATGTTCCAATTGTCATCTCACTACTGAATGCCTTTACTGGCTTAACTGTTGCCGCAAGTGGTTATGTACTTGATTCAACATTGTTGATCATTGCCGGAACCCTTGTTGGCGCATCAGGAACTATCTTGACCCGCTTGATGGCAGAGGCCATGGGTCGTTCATTGTTTGGAACCTTATTTGGAGCATTTACAGCAAAGCCGCAAGATGTTGCAGCCGCTGGTGAAGAGCGACCAGTTCGTTCAGGGTCACCAGATGATGTTGCAATCTTGCTCAACTACGCACGTCGAGTTGTTATCGTTCCTGGTTTTGGACTTGCAGTTGCACAGGCACAACACACTGTTCGTGAATTAGCTGACTTGATGATTTCAAAGGGAATCGATGTTGCATATGGCATTCACCCAGTTGCGGGCCGTATGCCTGGACATATGAACGTGCTACTTGCTGAAGCAAATGTTCCATATGATCAACTACAAGAAATGGATGAAGTTAATCCAACTTTTGGTCAGACAGATGTTGCAATAGTTATTGGTGCAAACGATGTTGTTAACCCAGCTGCACAAACTTCTCCTGGTTGCCCAATTTATGGAATGCCAATTTTGGAAGTAAATCATGCAAGCAACATCATTTTCTTGAAGCGTTCAATGCGCCCAGGTTTTGCTGGCATCGAAAATGAACTTCTCTATGACCCAAAGACAATGCTCTTGTTTGGCGATGCAAAGGCTTCCCTAACAAAGGTTGTTTCAGCGCTCAAAGCTCTATAAGTCACGAGTTGCAAGTAGTTGAATGTTCAATTACCCTAGGATTCTGAACTAAGGAGTTGAAATGCCTGCAGTAACCGTCAGTGACATCACCGTATTGCCTCGCGTGAGCGAAGTGGCTGGTGGGCGTGCACGCAAAGTTAAGAGCATTACTACCGCCCCACAAGGTTTCGAAGGTGAAGGCTTCCCTGTGCGCCGGGCATTTGCTGGCGTTGATATGGCAGAACTTGATCCATTTATTCACTTGGATCAAATGGGAGAAGTTGAA
>Ga0209134_10000193_pt1 | contig 15866 bp, 11 predicted proteins | sample LauGreSp1BDMLBSN_2_FD_187566 | JGI IMG/M metagenome (GOLD analysis project Ga0209134, IMG submission 187566) | Freshwater lake microbial communities from Lake Michigan, USA - Sp13.BD.MLB.SN (SPAdes) (version 2) | ecosystem: Environmental > Aquatic > Freshwater > Lake | place: Lake Michigan, USA... | reverse complement strand
AGGTGAATCTGAATAATAATTTTTGAACAGAAGATCATATAACCCGGGTCGAAGTTCATCTCTAATTATTGAGACTCCTTTTAACTGAGGGTTAACTGAAAAAGCTGAAAAGTATTCCGATGTGGTACCTTTATATTTATTTTTAATGAGTGTACTGTCCACTTTTGGAAAAACAGTGAAACCACCATCCGACCTGGTGAAATTAAATGACATATCTAAATCATTAGGGATCATAGTACCCAAATTAATATCTGCTATTACATTTAATGTTTGTAAAACATCATATTTGTATCCTGAATCAAATTTATAATTAGTTGTTGATGAGAGCATTGCAAATAGATCGTCTATCGTATACAAACCATCTGGGAATGTTATTTCATACTGATTAGAAACTGTCGATGACCCAACTTCATTTAGAATGAAGTCATCCATCCCAGCAGTTGGAATATATTTAGCTGGAATATATCTTTTTTCAAAACGCAAGAAATTGTTATTTTGTTTCCTAGAGATATTGGTAGCACTCGCATTGAAACCGAATGAACGGACCCCGAAAACTAAATCAAAGCCGTCCTGCGCCATTACAGGTTCACTTAACTGGTAAAGCGCTGAAGATGCATCAGAGTCATCAGGAATACCTTCGCTAGTCAAATAAACAGATTTCGGGCGAACCATATTATTCATTAAACTACTAGATGAACTATTATTATTCATGATTTCTACCACGCTTTACTGATGGTTCTGAGTCGAGAAAACTGCGTAGAGTCTCTGTTGAATAATGATTTTTTACCCACTGGTTACCTAATTGTTCAAACAGTTCATGTTGTTCCTTATCTGTCAGCGGTGTGACCGGAGGACTCGAAAAGTATTGTTCGTAAATACTATTTAGGGAATCATCTACATTACATGGGTAGATTGTATTCATAGACTTCGAAACCGCTTCGTAGCATCCTTCAGGTAAATTAGTTTTCAATTGTTCAATTGAAACTGTTTCTTTTGTTACTTTAAGTATTTTTGACATTTACGAAGTGATTCGAAATGAGTCGTAGCTTCCTCGAATTAGATTGTGATGGGGAAAATGAAACTGTTGAAGGTAAGACTGAAAATAGAGTAGATTATAGTAAAAGTGACAATGTGGGTGAAACGAAAAATCAAACTAAAAGAACGTGGACACCAGCAAGAGAGTTAGCATGGGCTAAGTGTCAAAAAGGACGTGAAGAGTACATTAAGACGAAAAAAGAATTAACTGAAAAAGAATTAGAAAGTACGCGTATGAAAGATAAAGTTAGATTGGAAATGCTGAAGAAGAAAATTCGTCTAGAATTAGTTCAAGAAATGCAGACTGAACAAAAACAAAATAGTTCGGATGAAGGAGATGAGGAGAAAATAAATCAAGAAGAGAAAGAAGAAAAAATGAAAATAGAACCAAAAAAAATAAAGAAAAAAAGAGTCATACTACGAGAAGAAGTATCAGATAGTTCATCATCTTCCTCAAGTGAATCTGACACTGAAAGAAGAAGAAAGAAGACTAAACGGGCAGAAAGGCGCAAAAAACAAAAGAAAAGTTATTCAAGTAGTGAATCTGAAGAGGAAACACCGAAACTAAAGAAACGGTCTAAATCTATTCGACCAACATTAGAGGCTCCTACCCCCTATCTATCTCGCTTCGCATTTGTGTAAGTTCTTGAATATTTTCTTTTAAAGTTGAGTGAAACTCTTTTTCTTCTATAACAACGTTACGTTTTACACTTACAAGCCCAAAACAGATACTGAATTCTTCACATTTAGAAGCAAAACAAACTTTCATGGCCAGTATCATAATACCAGCTAATATAGTTACTAACGATAAGATAAAATAAGTATTCATTAATACTTTATGAACTGTTTCATTTTTACTATTTCTCATTTTAATAGTTTTTAAAAATGCAAGACTTTGCTATGCCCCAGGCTTTAGAGTTAGAGGGTTCCAGAAGGAATGGAATCCCTGCTTTAAGAAGAGAGGTAGTCCATAATACGACAACTCAGAATGAATACCGACCAAGTGAACTTTGCTATATCCCAATTGATACAGGTGCTGCTGGCGCTTTCATGGATGTTTCAACAACTCGTTTAGAATTGACTGTTGTAGTGCGGAATAAAAATTATTTTATTGATTTTATCAATCTATCGCGGTGTGGATGGCATGGGTTAATCCAAGAATTTGGTATTGAAATCAATAATGGTATCCATGAATTAAATCGTCACTATGCTGAATGTGTAGAGTTAGAGATGATTAAAATGGGGCAAAACCGTGTCCCCTTTGAGTTTACTCGTTCTAATCCTTGGAAACCTGCACATGGACAAGCTGGTAAATTTCATATCAACTATATCAAACCGAGTATGGTAACAGCTCAAGGGCTCCCACACAATGTACAATACCCTTCTCTATCCACTTTAACATCCTCTACAACCCCCGATACATTAACCCAATCACTACTTCTTTTTTCGAATCCTTTTTTAAATGAAAGTCTTGGAAGAATGACCGATCGAGAAATTCCTTCTCAGGGGCAAATTAATATTCAAGACTCTGGTTGGTTTGCTCCATCATCGTTTAATATTGCCCAATCTTACTATGATGACCGTTTGATTTCTTTTCAAGATACCACTTCAAGGAATACGTATGTTGTATCCGAACATGATCAACCTATTACCCAGTTTCAGTTTAACCCTAATACTAATACCCAAATATCAGATTCAATTGGTAATTTAAACCATGTACCATCATATGGTCGAGTAGTTGGTTTACCCCACGGAGGTGATCTTTTAGGGAAATACTCGAAACAAGATACTAGTTTGACTCAATTAGGAGTGAATATTTATAACTGTGCTTATGGTCAGACAGTACGTAACTACCCTCCAAGTATGTGGCCAGCCAAGCAACCATGTCCTCTCGATGAATTGCAAAAATCTCTTGAAGAGTCTTACAGACTTGCAAATGCTGATAGTATCATGAATTATTATGCAAATTGCAAAAATATCCCTGTAGGTGTCCCGGTGTTTCTTGATGGAAGCTCAGATGGTTCATCAGAGATATGGGGTGATAGTAACCACACTGCACCATCCCCTGAAAATTTTGCAGCTGTCGGAGCGGAAACAGAATTTCATATTAGTTTGAAAATATATAGTTCCTTAATTGGTGAACTTGCAAAAAAATGGTTCCCAGAGTTAGTTGTTCCTCAAGGAAGAATGAGAGTCAGAATTCGATTTCAGGAACCCCAAATTCTCTTTCAAACTTTGATGGACCCATGTAGAAGAGTACCAGGTACAAGTAGGGATTGGTTCCCTAACTTGGGTGTCACAGATAGTTCACCCCGCCCAATTACCGAACTAACTTATTGTTCACCAGAATATATCACTTCTGGTATACACCCAATTATGGTTTCAAATTATACCCCAGGAGATGTTTACACTGATGCAATTGCCTTAGGAAAATATCCAATTCCAATGATGAGAATGAAAATGGTCCATGATATCTTTTCTGGATTTGATGTAACTAATACACCACTTTTGGCAAACGCTGATAATGCTTCCACTGCCCTGGGTGGGGGTAATAGTACTATAGTTTCGCGTTTCGGTTTTGACAATCCATCAAGATTGACTGGGATTTCCGAAAATGGTGGGGCTCTATCAGCTTTTCTCAATACTACAACCAATACTCTAAATGGAAATAGAGCTATGAATGCGCTCAGTCAATACCATTTTGAATTGAAAAAGAACCAAGAATTTGGTTTTCCATTATTTAAACAAACTGACCCACACAAATTTCCACCAGAAGAGGGTAATCCTCTTGTCACAACTAATTTACCGACCCAGATTGCTCATTATTTAAATTATACACACCCTCAAAATTGGTCAACTAGGTATTTTAGACAGATTCCAGCAGCTCCACAAGAGAGTTTACCTTCAGAAGGTGTTGGTGGTTATAATTTGACTCGAAAATCTGTTATTTACTATGGTGAACTTGACGGGGTAGTTGATAGTCAACCGAAAATGAAAAGTGAGCCAAATTATGATTGGGGTACAAAATCTCTTAATTGGAACCCTTTTTGCTTTCCTACACCTCAATATTTACCAATGTCTTCTTCATCCAACAAAAGTAGTGGACGTATTTTGGTTCCAACAGACTTTGTGAATGAAAACCAGACTTGTTTTGGCAGCCATAAAGAGCATTCAGTTGCTCAAGTACGACGTACACACTCCCAACTATATCCTCTGCAAATTCCTGATACAGTTTCGAGTCGAATTGATGAAAGAATTACTTATATTGTTAAAAATGTTCAAATTGTTACTCAACAAATAGTTTTACCACGAACTGCAGCGCTTTCAATCATTGAAAATGCTCTGAATGGTGGTATTAGTATGGAGACAAGAGCTTGGAAAGAAATGGAATCGATGATGCCAAAGCAGGAAACACAAAAACATTTGATTAATATGGCTGCAGCTTTCTGTACAGATATTTCTTTTGTTTTCAGACCATCTGATACTTTTCAAGGTGATCGTGCTTTTGGTTACAACTCTTTTTCTTTTTATAACCCTTTTACAAGTTTCCGATTTGAGTATTCGAACCAGCTTACTCCTAATTCATCTAGCGAGAGAGATTACAATTATCTTGGAGGTCGTCCTATTTATTATAATGAGTGTATTATCCAACAACGAACGGGTTTTGACATTCAACTTCAACTTTCATCAGAGTTACTGCCACGTACCCCTATCGACTCAATTCGAAGACTAATTCAACATGTTCGATGGGGAGATCAAGTATTTTCAGATCGCGATTACATGCAATTAGATCCTCACCTTCATCCATCATATGGATCTCAAAAAGGAATGGCGATTAATACTCTTCAAGATGGATTTTGGGCTTGTTATTGTCCTATTTCAGCTCTAGATGATCAGACAATTACAGACAACCCCTTTTTTACTGCTACAGAATTAACTTTAAGAAAGAAACTAAGAGGTCAAAGAGCTCCTATTAATGCACTACCATTCTACAAGCCATTTGATGGGACCTTTCACCTTTCATTTAATTTGGAAGCATTCATGGGGCAGAATGAAAAAATTCGTACGGGTGTTCCAATTGTAAACAACAACATGTTTCTTAAATTTGAAAAAGCGCATATGATACGCGATTTTGATACCCAGTTATTGACTATTGCTCAATGTGATGCGCGCGTTGTTTTTGAGAGAGGAGGAACAATGCAATTTTTTACTTAATCGTTATCGACTGCATCTTTAAAATAACTAATACCCCTTACTCGATTGTATAACCAAATGGGTACGTACGAATTTGTGAACAGGTCTCCCAATTAAGGTCAGTTTCGACTTTGAATAGCCTCTTAGTAATAATTGCTCGTACCTTTTTTTCATTATATCTGGAAAAAACTTGACCATAAGCGAGAGCTGAATTTCCTGAATTTGCAAAAATAGTGAAATTTTTAACTGGAATAGTAAAGTGTGAATTTTTCCCGAGCACTAAATTCTCGATTAATGGTTTGATTGATTCAAATATCATTCGATGTTGATTTTCAAGAGTCATTTGAATCCCTTTCGCTCGAAACACTTCGTACGTGTTTGGATTAGTTTCTTTTGGACATAATTTTAAAGAATATAATTTCGGGGCCAATGCGTAAACATGTTCAATAATATGATATGGATATTCATTTGTCCACTTGCCAAGTCCGACATCTGTTAAAATACCCATAATTGATTGATAAAGAAAAATAATAGAGTCTGTATCACAATAAATAATATTTTCTGGGCCTACTTCTAACATTTTTCGATGCAAGACACAACGAGCTGTCTCAGTTACTTTTGATGCGATGAATAAATTGCCATGTCTAACAGGGTTTACAAATTCGTTTTTCAAATTATAACTTGTTTTGTAAACCCCTGGTGATATTTCACGAAATTTGCACGCACTCTGTTCAATTTGCTTGTTATTCCATAAGGCTAAAAATTGTTGAGTTCCATAAATAGTTGTGTGTTGTGTTTTAGACGATTTTTGAGCAAATTTACCCCAAAGTGAATTTAAATATAATTTTGCAAGACTTCTTAAAACTGCATTTTTTCGAACTTTAGAGGGACGAATCCGTGCTAAATTACCATTTTGGATATATAAACGTTCAACTAAATCATTTTGTTCTTCAAGAGAAGGGTTCTCAGAAGTTGCACCAAGTTTTTTCCACCCCTCGGCTTCTTGTTTCAATTGAAAAAAATAATTCACATAGGCTGAAAAATGTAAACTACTGTAATTCCGGTCATCCCAATAAAATAACTCATAGATTTCTTCAACAACATACCCATTTTGCATGGCTAAATATAATTCCTCTGTCCCCCAACACCCCTCCATTGGATATACTGGAAAATAAAGACGCCCACTTTTAGAATCTCGTTGAGGTAAAAGTCCGATCATGTCCGATTTGTTGGGGACTACCTTTACACGTGCATAACCATAATAACGATTAGAAGCTGTAGGATGAAATCTTGATTGATCCACTTCAAAACCAAGAATATGAATTGGGTGACCTACTGGTAATGGGTGGTGGGCATAAACACTCGGATATAAGGAAGTTACATCATAGTAGTGGATTTCTTTATCTAATTTTTTAGCATTAGAATAAAGTTGAAACACTTCCGTTCTACCACCATAAAAACAATCCTCTGGTTTCATTAGTTGGCAACATTTAATCATATAAGGTTCTTCAAATGATGTATTAAATTCATGGTCCCATATAGTAACAACTTCTTTGTATAATTGATGTAATGTTACCATCACACTTTCAAAATGTTTTTTTACATCAGACATATACATACCACGTTCGGGTAAAATCCAATTAAATTCATTATGTTCCAACATACATGAGGGGCAACCCCAATAAGAACATTTCAAAAAAATAAAAACTGCTTGCGACTTTGGGGCATACCCATCAACTGATAGATTTGTCTCAAAATCGTAATATTCTTTTGACGAATTACCCAGATAATGAATATATTCATTTCTTTTTCTCATCTGTTGATGAACCCATAATACCCCCTCCCAAGATTGACCACCTCTTACTTTTTTATAGGTTGTAGTGATGCCTTTAAAATCATACCGTTCATCATCAAATGAAGAAAATCCATGAACTAATGTCTGCATAGTAATTTGTGGTAATGTCATAAACTGTAGTGGATCTAAACAAGGTACTGTCCAGTTCATAATTTTCTCACTGTCATTACCTCCTTCAAAATTCATACATGCAGCTCTGTAATGTCTTACTATTTCAGCTAATACAATAACATCCAGTAAACAGTATTTTTGTATCTCCACTTGAAAGTCCCATTTTAATTTATTGCATACACAACTATTTTCACAAGTACAATAAGTTAGTTGTTGAGATATATGCCAACCAATAAACTTATCTTTATCTTTTTGATTCCGATAACTTTCTAAACCCCAATAATCATCACCTGTAAATAAAGGTGGTATAGCACCCACATAATTATCATGCTCACCATTATTAAATCTATGAGGGAAATCTCCTTTTGAAACTTCAATTTCAAAAGCTTCAGCTATATTTTTTAAACTTCCAGGTATAAATCTCATAAAATCAATAAATCTAATATTTTTTTCTGTTAATTCAATTTGAATAAATTTATGTTTACTTGTAGGAGATGGTACATAGGTATGAGTTATCTCACCACGCTCAAATATCCTCAATAAAAAATGAATATCGTAACTGCCACCATTAAAAGCAATAAATAATGCATTTTGAAACTCTGGTTCTTTTGTTAAAGCTTCAACAAATTCAATTTCTGAAGGGAAGTAGCGACCTAATTTTTCCATTTCATTATCTGGATAAACTTTCCGAATCATCAAACAATTACATTCATGTTTGAATAAACCCAATTCATCTAATATTTGGGCACATTCCAAATCGTAAACATATATAGTCCCCTCTGGAATATTCTCACATTTTTTCTTAGGTACATAACAGTGATGATCCATGTAAGCAAATTGTTCAATTGGTTGACTACATTGGTTACATTGATGATAAATGACAGTCTTATTTCCAACCTTTTTGTATGCTTTCCGAACTTCTGTATGTTGAGTTGAAAGTTGTTTCTCCAATTGCTCCTCATAACCAATTTGAAAATCCATGGAAGCAACGCATTCAGATATATGTGCTAATGCACTCTCTTTGTTTTTTCTTAAATCTGCTTTCTGTTTTTTGTCACAAATTGGACAATAATTGTATAAACGTAAATCATCTTTACGTCCTTCATTTTTGACAAAAGATGGTAGGCTCGATATAGCATGAATATGCCCTTGATCAAAAACAAGGTGAATCATTAAAAGATTTCCATTTTCTTGTACTAATTGTTTGGCAGTTTTACTAAACGGTGAAATGACATGGACTCGATTGCAACGAACTTCCACATCGTAAATAGATATACATACACCAAAGAAATCTGAAAATGCTTGCCCATATTCAGATAAAGATGTATAATCTAAATTTTTTTGAAAATGTACTTGAAGTTGAAACCATACCTCTTCTGCTGCCATTTCCCAATATTCTTCCTCAATTATATCTTTTGCTCCAGCAATAAATTGATCTCCTTGTTTCCATTTATTAGAGTTGAATAATTTGACAAACCATTTTCCACCAATTTTTTCCAAAAAGGGCATATGTCTTGGAATATTGTCAAAGGATGTTACACATTCCACATACATACAATCAGATTTGACTGTTTCACAGGATGTACCAGTAACCAGTATATTCATGCATTGTTTTCCACGAAACATAAATTGATACATCTGTGCTTTTATCAAGGACATCATGAGACAACTGTTCATTCGTTTTATAGGTGTACGAAATAAAGCAGGTGAATTTGTAAATCTATTGATTAAAGATCCAAGTAAATAATGTTTTTCTTTTCGAGTTCCTGCATAAGGAGCACCTACTAAGACCCCTTCAGTACTTTGACGTCTAGAACTCGAAACTGTATTAATACCGCTCAATCTGGGTCGTTGTGAAGCTGCACGATCTGAAGAAGAACTTGGTAGATGTGATTGAGGCAATGAAGGATCATGAATTAAAGAAAAGTAAAAATAGAATTCATCAATGCCAATTGTCCGAATAGTAACACTAGTACCACTAGCTGTAAGTTGAATGACACGATCAAATTCATTGCAAAATTCTTCTACATCAAAAGGAACTCCATTGGTCAGAGATCCTTCTAATACATATGGGATATGTAAGATAGTTTCATTTTGATTTGCATAGATTGTTAAAGATACATACAAACGAGTTAACGGGTCACTGGCACCATGGAAATGAAATGGATTTCTTTCACGTAATGTACGATATAAATTGCGAACTGGATTGAAAAATAAATAATCAAAAGCAATATGCCCTCCATTATCTGAAATTCTTGTTGGTATCTTTACTTTGACGACAATACTTCGCATTAAATTAACTTTGTAATTTAAAACTAACCTCTGAGAGGGTGCTTGCGCATCATTTTTCACACGAATACTTTGAGGCCAAATCCCAAAGACACGATTCTGTTCAGGTATAAAGTAAAATAAATGGTTCATATTAGCATCTGATATTTCAATAGTTAAACGTTCTGAAACCAGTTCTTCATCTTCTTCCATAAAAATCGGGAAATCGAATTGGATCGATGCCATTGCTCCATTAGCTGATAAATTTTTGGTTGGAAGTCGTATCATAATTAAAGAGAATAGTAATGTTAAATACTGAGGATGATTTTGTAACTCCCATGTCCATCGATGAGATGCTACTCCACCACCTTCAGCAAATTGCAAATGTGGTATTAAGTCTAAAAAATCAGAACGATCTTCTTCTAATGAAAAAGTACGTCGTATTAAGCCAATAACATGATCCATTATTTTTTTAATATCACCATCCCATCGAATCTGATTTAAATTGCGTAAATAACCAGTACCATTATAAAAATGATAAAATAATTGACGTAAAGTTTGATTTACATTTTCTTTTGGTTGACACAACATTTGTTGACAGTAACGAAAAGATGAAGCATCTATAGCATCTTGGTCTACTAATTGGCGACTTGTTTGATATATCCAACGTTGAATTGTAACTTCCATAAATTGCATAAACTCTGTCGCGCCAGGAATTAATAAACCTGTTGCCAGTTCATGTTGAAATAATTCCTGATAACGAGGTAAAGACCGGTTCATTTCTTGAGCTACTGAACTTGCGCCACGATAAAAAGTTGATGATGTTATCCATTCTAGTGATCTGTCAGGTAAAAAACCTCGTGCAACATCGCTATTTTGCTCATCATAATTATCTGAAATATTGGTAATGACTAATAAATTTTCACGCAAATTCAAATGAGGGTTATATGAATTTCCACCAACGCGACTTCGTTCCAAATTTTCAATTACAATTTCCTCTCCATCTGCAAGTAAAGCGGCCATGTACAGAATATCAAAATTATGATTTTTGAAAGTATTTTCATTATTTTAAATGTGTGGCTGCAATCGCCTTAAATAATTTCATTTGTATTTTCATATAAAAATTCATGAAAATATAAATATGAGGCCCACAATTGCCAAAATATTTTCATTCTGTACTTTCAATTTTTAAAAAATTGTATTATAATTCATTATTTAGTCTGCTACATCATCTACAATGTTGAAATTTACAACTCGATCACAAATTACTGGCTTTGTTTTTACACCATCGGTTTTAAAAGTTAATCAAAATATGCCACAAAGTTTGACTAATTATGAAAAGTATTGTATTTTTCAAATGGTAGATATGTATCAAAAATTGATGATCGATAGAATGTACGTAGCATTGGTTCAGCATTTTACTAACCAACTAGCTGTTCAAAATGAATCTTGGATAATTGAAAGACAACGATTTGCAACTATTATGGAAAATGATTACTATGTTTTTTTACGAAATATACCAACACCTCCTCTCGATCCACTTGTTATGGAAGGTATTGAATTTTTAAAGAATCGAGTTTCTGAACAAGAATCTGTTATTGAAGGAATTAGATCAAAACTTTTCTCATTTGAAGGAAGTCTTTTTGCTTTTGTTTATCGACCTCTTTTAAAATGTGTGTACGAAATTGCTCGTTATAACTCTGTTGAGTATTATGTCAACCGTAATACTACTGCTCATTATGATATTGCAAAGATTACCCAGATTATTCTCAATAATTGTGACATTCCAATACTTGAAAACAAAAAATTCTGTAACGCTATATACTCTTTCCCACTTATTTCAAGAATGGAGGATTATACCTCTAATGTCTTAGTGGCGCAAGTTTCAACAAGCCGCTTAGATTATCATACCCTTTCTACAATTTGCAATCAAAAATATTTGCAATCTCTGGATGAACGATATTTATTTATAATGTGTAAAAAAATTGGCACACTTTTGAATCGTGATTTTGATGACGATGAAAAAAATCACCTATCATCATTAACACGTAAAGTGTGGAATATGGATCATTGTGGTCGGCATATTTTTGAATTTCTACTCCCCCAATCTTTAGTAATATCGCTTTTTGAGAAATTTGGACCTACTTCATTAAAAAGAAAAAGAGAAGTTTTCTAAAGTTTCTTATTACTAATAATTCAGAATACCACCATTATTTACCAGACTGCCCCCCAAATATGAATTCCACTATTAGTTGCAGTAGTAGTATTATTAGATGGAATAATGAATGAACCCATTGGTACTGTAGCATGCAATCCATTTAAACTGCCACCCGCAATGGGAGATGGTGACATAATCATATTTGTCATCCCGAGTAATGATACCGTTTTATCAACAATAACGCCAATCCAATAAATCGAATTATCAGTACTTGTAAAAGAAGATGTTAAAGGGATATTGACTTTTCCAGTTATATTATTGATATTTGTTTGAGCAGTTGCTTTAAGTAATGATCCTGCACTGTTATATATACCGATATATATAGAAGCTGTTGGATTAGGAGCAATAATATAAATACACACGCCTTGGATTGTTTGAGAAGCGACGTAAGAAAATGCAGACAAATATAAGGTATTAACAGTTAAAGCAAGTCCACTCGTAAAACGATCACAATCTGAAGTCCACCCTATAAATGGGTATGAAGTTGAAGAGCCAAATAAGAGATCCATTGTATTTGAAACGTTTCTGGCACATACACTTCTACAACTTAATTTACTAAGATAAGGGTCATAGGTTAAAGGACCAGAAATGTCATCGACATAGACAGTTTTTTCACCTATACCAGTTCTTACCTGAAGTAAAATATTGTGTGGTACTGAAGCATTGGTAGAGGTTGCATTAATTTTAGTTGTTTGTAATGGCGGGTTTAGTATACCGTAATTCAATATATTGGTTGTTATGCTACCTGCAGTTATCGTGGTATTATCTCCTCCATTTGTGAATGTTAAATTGTCAATTGATAATACTGAAATAGGACCACTATCATCAGTAAAGACTACTCGATCATACGATAATTCTGCACACTGATTTTTATTTTTACCTATGACACTTAATCCTGACATACCATTAGGTGTAACGCCAAAACCCAGCGAGATATTGAATTCTGGATTATCTTGATAGTAGCGAGAACTGGATATAGCTAACTCTGTAACTTGTTGAGGACTATAAAAGTGAAGATGATTCATATCAACGGTCATGCTTTCTGATGGATAACTACTAAAAATATTCAGGCAACCTGGTGATAAATGTGTTTCAAATGAATAGTCAAGAGAAGTAAGTGAAAATCCAGAGGTTGCCGATACGGAAAGGTCAATACCATTATCTTGCCATCGCATAGAAGGCGGAGAGGTTGTAAAAATACTGCTTAAAAAATTTGTTCCTTCATGAGCAGCCTCAAGTAAATCTCTGAGATGCACAGAAAAGGCTTGCGTTTGTTGAATAGGTAACCCATCAATATCTAGATCATTTATGAATTCAAGAGTACGAAATGACAATTGTGGGCATTCAATACGTGATGCGCAAGAGATTTCATTATTTATTATCATCTTATCCTGAAGAATAGAAGTTGTACCCGTAATCATATTACGACTAAATCCTGAAACATTAGCAAAGTTATTCGCAGAAGCTGAATCAAAGATTGAACCATCTGAAAAGATAATTCGTCCTGTTAATGTCAAATCGTTTAGTGTTTGGTTCATTTAATTTTAATGAATTATTGATTATACAACAGTTAGGCTGAACAATTTAAACAATCTTCACCCCCTACATAGTCTAATCCTGGAGTTGCAAAGTTAACTTTTTTCGTAGGTTCAAAATCAACAATCATGCCCAAATCACTTTCATCAACGTCTTTTAAAACCAAATTCCCCTCAGGACGTGCAAATACAGCAAATTCACTCAGACTTTGAATACTAATGGCTGAATCAATCGAAATCCATTTAGATTTAAATTTTTCAGTTTGTGGTACAGTAGTTACATCCACAGGGTCAAAATGAAATGCTATGATATGTTTGGCTGTGACAAATAATGTAACAATTCGTTTTGATTCAGTTGTACTACGAGTTCCATGGGTTACAAAAAATAAATCCCCTTTCTTTTCATCCAGAAGTCGATATAAATCTTCTGCTGAATAACCATATAATGGCTTGACTATGTCCATAAAATATAAATGAAAGTCAGTAAAAGGCAAAATATCTCTTGTTTTCCATTGTTCACTTGGCACAAGAGACCACAAAACAATCTCACTACTTTCCACTGTCCCTTGTTGTTTTTCATCGAAAATTCTTGTTTCACACTTTTCAGCAAAAATAGAGTGAGGAAATGGACGCTCGAGATTTTTTAAGTCTTGATTACTTACAGTATGAAAAAGAAAATGAAGTGAGTCTGAAATGTTTTTAAGATTCAAACGTGACTTTTGTAATGCAAAATCAAGAAAAATATAATCGATAGGACTCTCTAATCCAAGCATATTTAGAATGCTATCGAATCGTTTTTCCATTTCCTTTGCAACAACTAGTTGTTCCTCGGAATATTCTTGTTTTTTTTCTTCTGCCATAGTTTATGCTAATAAATGAAATTGTGAAATACTTTTCTTTTTTAAGAAAACTGAAGGAATAACGTTTCAAGATTTCATGGATATATGCAAATATTATATTGAAAGTTCAACTAGACTCTCATTATTTAGATAAACCTTGAAAAATGGAAAGTTTACCTGTATCTAAAGCTTCAAAGCCACGATTATTCTTAGGGAGTAAAGCTGTTACTATCTACGACCCTGCTTGGTTTGTGACATGCTTTGCAAATCATATTTTTGATCCAATTATTACGCCACTGAAAGTTGATAAAGAAGGTGTTTTGATGTACATATTGCAAGTAAGAGACAACAATACTGGAAAAGCATTGGATGTTCAGTGGGAACTTCCTGAAACCATTTCAAATTCTGTTAAATTACAACCATCAGACCGTGATGATACAACCGATGCTCTTGATGCTGTTTGGGAGACAAATGATGTTGAGTCAAATGCTTTCAAAGCAGATGTTAACCGTTGTTTAGAATATTGGTTAAAGCAAATTCAACAAGCTAATACATTTGGAGAAAAACCTGAGATTAGATTATTAGGTATGACTTCTGCACTTAAGTGGCCATGGAAAACTGGTACTAATGAAGATTATTTCAAACGTTTCAGAGTTTCCGATCATACTCATATTATTCGTTTAGGTGTTGGTTATTATCGATCTGAAAATGGGGTTGTTGGAGCAGCTATCCAACTCTCTAGCTACCCTGGTAAATCTGCTTCTGTTGTTACTGAAATGAAATCGCGAAAGAGAAAAAAGGTAGAGACCGAACGTGAAGTAGTGGTAGATGATGCTTTGCCTATTTAATTAATTATTTAAATTATTTTTTACGATTTGACGACGCCGTAATAAGAGCGTTTTTAAAAGATACTTTGTTTTTATCTTTAAGTTTCATTACCTCTTTTATCCATACAGATTTATGTTCTTTTGTAATTATGTCAGACGCTTCATTTTTTCTCTTTTTCAATATTTTGTATTTGGATACAATTTTCTTTTTTTCCATGGTTTTTTAAAAGAATGAGGGGAAACTATTTTTATAATTTTGAAACATTCTTTGTATGGATTTAACTAAATATTGCCAAAATTGTTTGATTGATGTATATATCAATAGTTGTGAAAATTGTTCGATTGATATTTGTCTGAAATGTTCTGGCAGATGCAGTAAATGTCAAAAACAGTTTTGTTTATGGTGTGTTGATGATATTTGTTCAGTTTTAGAAGTTGTAAAGTATGGTCAAGTTCAAAGTAGTATATTGTGTTATTTAGATATTAGGCCTTTAGTGGGTGAATATTTTACTACTTCATTTGTTATTTATGTGTGTTGTAAGTAAATACAAACTGTTTAATTTTACAAAATGAAAAGTCCTTCTGGAATTACATTGCGATTAAAGAAAGTGAAGAAATTTAAAGTTCCTAAACTGCCAACATACGTGGGTGATGTTCAAGGAAGTTTAGTGACTGAAGAACAGATTCGTGTTGATCCATCAAGTTCTGCAGCTGATATCGAACCGGTTCACGAACCTGTATTGATTCGTTTATCTAAGAAGTTTGGTGGTTTAGGTGGTGCAGCTCTGGGCGCTATTACTGGTAGCCGTGTAGGATTTGGTAAAGAAGGTGCTTCTTTTGGTCAGAAATATGGATCACATTTAGCAGAGTTTGGTGCCAAACAATTATTAAAAGCATTCCCTATATTAGGTAGTTTGAAAAAAGGGGGTAAAATACATAAAACAGGTGCGTACTTATTACATAAAGGTGAGATTGTTGTCCCTT
>Ga0209134_10000192_pt1 | contig 15936 bp, 13 predicted proteins | sample LauGreSp1BDMLBSN_2_FD_187566 | JGI IMG/M metagenome (GOLD analysis project Ga0209134, IMG submission 187566) | Freshwater lake microbial communities from Lake Michigan, USA - Sp13.BD.MLB.SN (SPAdes) (version 2) | ecosystem: Environmental > Aquatic > Freshwater > Lake | place: Lake Michigan, USA... | reverse complement strand
GGGCTTCGAAGGTGGAGCGGAGGCCGCCGTTCGGGAAGGAGGACGCGTCGGGTTCGGCCTGGATCAGCGCCTTGCCGGAGAACTGGGCGAGGGTGCCGTTGCCGTTAGGCTCGAAGAAGGTGTCATGCTTCTCGGCGGTGAAACCAGTCAGCGGGTAGAAGACGTGCGCGTAGTGCGTAGCACCGCACTCGAGCGCCCAATCCTTGATGGCGGCGGCGACGACGTCGGCAGCGGCGGCATCGAGCTTGATGCCGGCTTCGATGCTGGCCTTGAGGGACTTGAAGACTTCCTTCGGGAGACGCTTCTCCATCTTATCGAGGGAGAAGACATTCTGTCCGTAGATCAGATCGATCTTCTCATTGCGGAAGTCGAAGCTGCCCTGGAGGCGGGGCTGAGAAGCAATCGCCTCGATGGCGTTGCGGCGGGCTGGGTTGGTGCTCATTGATTGGGGGATTGGAAAGGTGATTAATTACCAACAATTTCAAAGCACCCACTGTGCCACGGTTCAATAGGTAACCATTCACAGGGGGTTTTGTCCTTTTTTAGGCAATTGTGTATATTTTTAGACAAATTCTACCTGCTCACTTCCATACATAGGTCGTCCGCAAGAAATAGGAGGTATCCGTCTTCACCTGGGTAGGCAGGGGTTGGGATCTGAAATCATTGGATACCCCCACCCTCAAGGAAAGCGGGCCGGCATTACGCAGCACATTGAGGCTCGTCTCGTGACGGACGTAGAAATCGCCGGTCGTCTGGAACGAGGGCACGAAGTTGAGCGAGGTGTCCCAGGCCGCCCAGCCGAGCTCTCGCGAGAAAATCAGGCCGATATCCGCCGAGGGCGCGGCCAAGGTCGGCTGGCTTGGCGAGGCGTACCGTTCGAAACGGTGCGCCAGACCGAAGCGGGCGTCGAGCTTACCCTTGGCGTCGGAGTGCAGACGGAAGCCCCAGCCGGCGGCGTTGACGGAGAAGAAGTCGATCAGGCGAGCGTTGTCGTAGCCGGAATCGCTCCGCGCATACCAGAAGACGACGTCGGTCGGGTTGGTCTCATAGGAAGCCGTAGCGTGCAGGTCATCGGCCGAAGTGAGATTGCCCGATTCCGCCCGCACGAGCCGCACGCCCGCAATCACGGTATTGGCCTTCGCGACCCCCTTGGCTGAAAATCCAGCGCTGAAGCCGGACCCGGCGACGACGCCACTACGACCGGAGACATCGACGTCGGCCTGCGTAATCCATTGGCGGTCACCCGCGGTCTCCGCAGGGCGCAGGGACGGATCGCGCCATAGCTCCAAGGCGACGTCGAGCGGGCTGGTCTCAGCTCCGCCTTGGGAGGCCACGCGTCCGCCGGCGGCGTTAGCTGGGCCGCGTGAAACCACGCCGCCGGAGCTGACCAGCACGGCATCATCAGTGATGAATGATTCGACCAGCACCAACTGCAGGCGCTGCACGTTGGCCTCGCCGAGCGCTGGTACACGCATCTCGAGCACGCCGGAGGCGATGCGCTCGATACGGCCCTTCAGGAATGTACCGTCCTTCATGGTGACGGTGTCCGCCAGGCACGAGGCGGTGAGAAACAGAAGCAGCAAGGCCCTCATGATAGAGTAGACAGTCGCAAGGACGCAGGGTTGCCAACCCTATCGTTCACCGTCGATAATGGAGCCATGGTGCTCGACGCGGTCATACTCGGAGCCGGACCGGCCGGATTGGCCGTCGCCAACGCCATGACCCGCGCCGGCGCGAAAGTGAAGGTGATCGAACCCTCCACCCGGGTCGGCGGATCCATCCGGACGGTCCGCGAAGGCGGCTGGCTGGTGGAGACCGGCCCCAACACCCTTCAGCTCGAAGGTGAAGCCGACGAAGCCCTGCTCGCCGCGTATGGCTTGGCCGAGGCTACGCAAACCGCCGATATGCGCGCAGCCAAGCGCTACATCCTCGCCCACGGTAAACTGCATGGCTTCGGCGGCAATCCACTCGCGATCCTGACATCCGACCTCCTGAGTTGGTCGGGCAAACTCCGCCTGCTCTCCGAACCCTTCCGGCCGAAAGGCGGAACAGTCGGCGAGACCGTCGAAGCGTTCGCCTCCCGCCGCTTCGGCCCTGAAGCCGCCGCGATGCTCATGGATCCGGTCGTCTCCGGCGTCCATGCGGGCGATCCATCGAAGCTGGTGATGGCGGAGTGCTTCCCCCGTATCCACGGATTCGAACAGGAATATGGCTCGGTGCTCAATGGCCTGCGGCGCGCCCCCAAGGTGACGCGCAAGGTCGTCGGCTTCCCTCGCGGGATGCAGCAGCTGGCGGATGCGATGGCGGCGCCGATCGGCGGCGAGAACGTACGCCTGCGCAGCGTCGCCACGCAGATCCGCCGCGACCACAAAGGCTGGAACGTCGCCTGGCGGAATGCCGAGGGCATCGAGGAGGGCGCCTGCGCCAAACACCTGATCGTCACCGCCCCCCATTGGCATTGGGCCTCCCTGCCTTTCGACGAATCCATCACCCGCCTGTTGCGCGACTGGGAGAACGCGGCCGTGCCGGCCGTGACCGTCGTCGCCCGAGGCTATGCCCTCGCCGATGTCCCGCATCCGCTAGACGGCTTTGGCTACCTCACACCAGGCGCCGAAAAACGCGACGTCCTGGGCTGCCTCTTCCCGACGTCGGTCCTGCCGGCCCGCGCGCCCGCAGGCCACGCCCTGCTGTGCTGCTTCATCGGAGGCGCCCGTCGCCCCGACCTGGCGGCGCTGCCCGACGAGGCCATCCGCAAGGTCGTGGACGCCGAACTCTCCGCGACGCTCGGCATCAAGGCAGCGCCCCGCCAGGAGTGGATCCAGCGCTGGGATCGGGCGATCCCGCAATACGATGCCGGCCAACGTCGCCGCGAAGAAGCACTTGCCCAAACCGAAGCCGCCCACCCAGGGCTCCATTTCCACGGGGCCTTCCGCGGCGGTATCGCGCTGATGCACGTCATCCGGACCGGCGACGCCCTCGGTCGCTCCTTGGCTAAGGGTTAAGCCTTCAGTCGCTCGGACTCCGGTTCAGGCAGACCCCGGACGACCCAGATCGCGGGCAACATCAGCAACGCGCCGCCGATGTAGACCCAGAAGTGAGAACCGAAGTGGAAATATAAAAGCGCTGCGGTGACGGGTCCGATGACACGCGCCAGTGAGCCAGCCGAGCGCAGGATGCCAAGATTGCGACCCTGCTCGGAAGCGTCGGAGTAGAGCGAGACGAGCGCCGACACGCTTGGCAGGATCAGGCCCGTCGCAAAAGAGATCAGGCCTAGTCCAAGATAGAAGGTCGTCTCGGCGCCATCGCCGTCGGCGGCGAGCGTCGGCGGAATCCATGCGACCACGAAAAAGGCGACGGAGGCGATCAGCATCCCGAGCATGATGACTTTACGCTGCCCCAGTCGCTTGACGAGCTGACGGGCGAGTCCTTGGGCGAAGATCATGCAGGCGCCGTTGAAAAGGAAAAGCCACGCGTTATCGCGAGGGCTGTAGACGAACAGCGCGAAGGTCAGGAACACGATCGTGTTCTCCATGCCGGTGAAAGCGACCTGGTAGACCAGATTCGCGAACGATGTGCGACGCACGGCGGAAGAACGAACCGTGGCGAGGTCGAAGATCGAAGGACGCTTGGCGTCGGCCGCGGCCCGACGCTCCGGCGCCAAGGTCTCCGGGAAGAACTTCACGACCAGCAGGAAATTCAGCACGCAAAGCGACGCAGCGATGGCGGCCGGAACGGAGAACGGATTAAGTCCGAAAGACCCCTCGGGCGCGCCGTGGGCGAATTGGACGGACGACGCCAAGCCACCGATGACAGGACCGAACACGAAGCCGAGGCCGATGGCGATGCCGACCACGGCCATCCCCTTCGTGCGGTCCTTCTCGTCGGTGATGTCCGCGGCGGCGGCGCTGGCGACGGCGATATTGCCCGCCATCATGCCCGAGACGAGGCGCGTCACGACCACGACCCAGAATTGGGCGGCGAAGATCCAAAGAAGATAGGAGAGGGCGTTGCCAGCCAAGGTGATGGTCAAGATACGTCGGCGACCCAGCCGGTCGGATAACGCGCCCCAGATTGGCGAGAAGACAAACTGCAGCAAAGAGTAAAGGGTGCTCAGCAAGCCTCCGAAGAGAACCGTCTTCTTGAAGACCGTGTCGCCACCCATCCATTCGGCAGCCGAATTCAGAGAACCAATCAGCGTGCCAGCGGCGCCTTCAGTCCGGATATAGTGGTCGAGCAGATGAGGGAACAGCGGGATGATGATGCTGAAGCCCACGATATCCATGAACACAGTCAGGAAGATGAGCCCGAGGGTGCGACGCTGGGTGGAGGCGACTGGGGCGGACATGAGCCCCAACATGGGGCACTTGCCGACCTGCGCAAACAAAACAGCGGCTTGCGAAGGCTACCCCGCAGGGGGAAGATAAGTTTATGCGAATCCTCGCCCTCATCGCCCTGACGCTAGGTCTCGTCAGCGCCCAGGCGGCCACCGACCCCAAGCTACTTCTCATCGAGCAGACGCTCGGCGGCTTCGGCGATAAGGATTACGCCGTCGCGGTCGAGCGCACCCTCGGCGAATTCGAGAACCGTACCGGCGTCGGCCTCCGCCCGGCCGACCTGCGCCGCTGTGGACTCAAGCTCTCATCTGAGAGCGGTGCGGGCCTAGCCACACCCAAGCCCCTGGTCCGTGCGATCACCGCCGCCCTCATGCGGCGCGGCTTCACCCAGAATGCCATCACGATCTGCGACGCCAAGGCGGGCAGCCTCCGCGAAGCGGGCTTCCTGCCGGCCCTTTCCACGCAGAGCCAGACCTTCGAAGGATTTCCCGTCGCCGCCTGGGACACCTTTGCAGCGGATTGGGCCAAGGAAAGCCAGCTGCGCTACGAAAACCAGGTCCTGCCTCGTCCGGGCGTCGAAGCCGTGGCGTGGGGTGATGCGCGCGTGAGCGTGCTGCCGAAGACGCTAATCGATGAGGTCGATTTCTGGATCAATCTACCCGTACTCACCGATAGTAAATCACTCGGCGTGCACGGAGCGATGGCGTCAGCCTCCCTCGGCAATATGGCGAACTCCGAGCGCTTCCTGGACAATCCATTCAATGCGTCCAAGGCGGCGGTTGAAGTCTGCGCCATCCCTAAACTCGCCAAGCGCAACGTACTGACGGTGCTTTCGCTCGAACGCTACCAGGTGCTCGGCGGACCCAACTTCGATGCAAGTTGGAGTCGTTCCGAGAAGACGCTCCTGAGCAGCGCCAATCCAGTGATCATCGACTTTATCGGCCTGCAGAAGATCAATACGGGACGAGCCGCCAGCGGCATCGAGATTATCTACCCCGAGCCGCCGATTTTCACCGCTGCCAACGCCGGTGAGATTCGCCTCGGCACCTGCCGCCCGGCCGACATCACGCTGGTCCGCCTGCCAGCGCCCTGATTGTCCGGGCATAAAAAAGGCGACCCGAATCCCGGGCCGCCCTCTCGTTGACCGAAGTCAGCTTCAGAGCTTAAGTCCGAGGGCTTCCGAGGCGGTAGCGCGCTCTTCGAGCAGTTCCTTCTCGGTGATCGCGATCTTCTCCTTGGAGAAGGCGTCGAGCGGCAGACCCTGCACGATTTCCCAGGAGCCGTCGGCCTTGGTGCGAAGCGGGTAGCCGAACATGATACCTGGCGTGATACCGTAGTCGCCCTTGGAGAGGACGGCGACGGAGTGCCATTCGCCAGCCGGAGTCGGGAAGTGGAGGCTGCGCAGGGTGTCGAGCGCGGCGTTGGCGGCGGAAGCCGCAGAAGAAGCTCCACGGGCCTTAATGACGGCGGCGCCGCGCTTCTGGACGTCGGAGACGAAGGTCTCTTTAAGCCAGGTGTGGTCGGTGATGACCTGCATGGCGGGCTGGCCGCTGATGGTGGCGTTGGTGAAGTCGGGATACTGCGTCGAAGAGTGGTTACCCCAGATGGCGACATTCTTGACGACGGAGTTGTGCGCGCCGGCCTTACCCGCGAGCTGCGACTTGGCGCGGTTCTCGTCGAGGCGGGTCATCGCGAAGAAGTTCTCGGTCGGCACGCTGCCGGCAGAACGCAGGGCGATGAGCGCGTTGGTGTTGCAGGGGTTGCCGACGACGAGGACCTTGACGGACTTCTTGGCATTGCGCGCGATGGCTTCGCCCTGACCGATGAAGATCTTGCCGTTGATGCCGAGGAGATCCTTGCGCTCCATGCCTTCCTTGCGGGGCACGGCGCCGATGAGCAGGCACCAATCGGCGTCCTTGAAGCCTTCGTTGAGGTCGCCGGTGGCGACGACGTCGGTGAGCAGCGGGAAGGCGCAGTCTTGGAGTTCCATCACGACGCCAGCAAGGGCGTTGAGGCCGGGCCCGACTTCGATCAGGTTGAGGGCGACCGGCTGGTCGGCACCAAACACGGCACCGGAAGCGAGGCGGAAGATGGCGGCGTAACCGATGTTGCCGGCGGCGCCGGTGACCGCGACGCGAATGGGGGACTTGGAAGCCATAGAGGGACGCCTATCTAGTTAGGCTCTCCCCTCGGAGTGAAGCGGAAACTATAGCCCAAGCTCGCCTTGCATCAGGTCATCGGCGGCCGGGGCCGACACGCTGTCACGGACCAGCTGCGAGAGGGGGGCGGCCGAGCGCCCATCCAGCCCGCAGAGAGCCCGCAATACCAGGGCCGCGGCGAGCGCATCGTATAACGCGCAGTGATACCGGCGGCGGTTCGGGGGACAATGCTCCGCGGCCAGCACATCGAGGCGAGGGGCCAGGCGAAGGGCCGACACCAGCGACGAGAGGCGGAAGTCCCCCAAGGAGGGGGCCCAGGCCCGGGCGAGCCGGCAAGTATCGATCCACGGTCCCCATTCAGCGACGGAGGCTTCCTCGCCCACGAACGACGGCACCGCGGAGGGGCGCAACCAGGTGCCGCGTAAGAGCCCTGATTCGACGGTGGCGTTATGCGCTGCGAGCAGGCCGGTGCGACGGAGAGAAACCCAGCGATCCCATTCAGACTCAAACGAAGGCAAGCCCTTCAGGTCCTTGGCCGCCAGGCCATGACACTGGGTATCGATCGCCGGCACTGGAACGCGTGACGCGTGCAGGCTAGTCGATGCCGACACGACTTCTCCACCGAGGAGCGTAGCCACGCCAAACTCGACGACCCCGGTCCGCGAACTACCTTCGAAGTCGATGACGTGGATCGGAAGCGATGACCAAGGTGCGGAAGAGGTGTTCATCGGATCAGCGCCATTCGTGTCGGGGATAACGCCCACGCAGTTCCTTCTTCACGCCCTCGTAGGAGCCTTTCCAGAAAGCGTCGAGGTCGGTGGTGCGTTGTTGCGTGCGCCGAGCGGGCGACTGGATGCAGATCACCATCGGCACCTTGCCGAGGCATACGCGAAGTTTGCTGCCCGGGAAGTCGTAGAGCTCCTGCACGGTGGCTTCGATCTCCGCCTGGCCGTCGGCGGTGTATTCGATGCGGGCGGGATGCTTCTTCCGGGGCAGGATGAGCTTCTCCGGGCAATAAGTCTCAAGCGCCATCGCCTGCTCATGCGTCAGCCAGCCGCGGACGACGCCGAAGACCGGTCGATCGCGGATATCGCGATAGGCCACGGCACCGGTGCAGACCTCTTCGATCACCATGCGACGCGCGGCGTCATCGAAGACCGGAATGCCCAGTTCAGGACAATGCTTCGCAAGGAAGTTCACCCGGCGGATCCACGCGTCGACCGGGGTGTCCCACTTCTCGAGTTCGAGTCGGCCGGCGGCGACCTCCTCAGCAAGGATGCGGCTGGCTGCATCGGACGGGGCATCATCGCGCTCCTTGGCTTCGAGCACTAGGTCGCGGAAGCGCCGTTCAACGCGTGTGACGACGCGACGCTGGGTGGCATCGTAACGGACATGGTTGACCGTAGAGAATTCGGAGGGAAATAGCTCCTGCAGCCAAGACTCCTCGATGGCGGTCGCCAGAGAAAGATAGGTGGTCACACCGCCGCGCGCCTGGATTTCGTCGACTTCCGACGCGACCAACAGCTTGGCGTTACGGATGGAGGATTCGCGACGGAGCTCGCCAGTGCGACCGTGCACCAAGGCACAGCGGAGGGTGCCAGCGTCGAGCCGGACGGCGAGGCGATCGGAAAAGCCGAGTAGCAGACAACGGCGGATGGAGGCGGGATCGGCGACGCGGTCGCTGACCGGAAGCCCCTGCCCTTCCGCAAGGCGTAGGAACTGACGGGCGGCCTGATCGGCCTGGCGTGCGGCCTGGCCGTGCACGCCAAAGCGATCGCAGGCGTCGGCGTCGAACTTGAGGTCGATCGCCTGTTGCAGGAGCGCGAGCCGCGGAAAGAAGTCCGACCCGTCTTCCTGCTCGACAGAGTCACGGGCATTCTCGGTGCGGTCGTCGACCTTACGGAACAAGATGTCGCGCCCTTGAGCGAGGCCGGCGATACGGCAGACTTCGTAGACGCAATCGAGCTCACCCGCAGCGAGCAGCATGCGCGCATAACGCGGGTGCGCCGGGAAGACCGACATGCGGCGTCCGATCGGCGTCAGCTTACCCTGCGTGTCGACGGCACCGAGATCCGCCAGGACGGTAAGCGCGCGCTGGAGCGCCTTGTCGTCTGGCTTCTCATACCAAGGAAAAGTAGCGGCGTCTCCCCAGCCGGAAGAAAGTAGCAGAAGGATCGTCTCGGAGAGGTCGACGCGCTTGATTTCCGGGACTTCGCGAAGCGGGCGGGCTTCGTGGTCGGTCTGCGACCAAAGTCGGATACAGCGACCGGGGCCCGTTCGGCCGGCGCGACCGGCACGCTGCTCAGCAGAGGCCTGCGAGACCGGCTCAACGAGCAGTGTGTCGATGCCACGATGCGGATCGAAGCGGGCGATGCGAGCAAGGCCGGCATCGACCACTGCGCGGACGCCGGGAATGGTCAGCGACGTCTCGGCAACGTTGGTCGCGACGATGACCTTACGACCTGGGCTTGGCTTGACCGCGCGATCCTGTTCCTCGGGCGGCAGCTCGCCGTAGAGTGGAAGAATATCGACACCGCCGGACTCAGGAAGGTTTCGTACAGCGCCGATAGTGCGCATGATTTCGTAAGACCCCGGCATGAAGACCAGAATGTCACCTTCATCCTCTTCCTGCAGGACGCGACGAACCTGTTCCGCCGCGGCGTCCCAGATGGGCCGGGTCGAATTACGCGGCATGTGGGTATACTCAATCTGGACGGGATAAGCGCGACCGTCGGCGGCCAAGGTCTCGGCCGAGCCGAGCCACTTCGCCACGGCCTCGGTATCGAGCGTCGCGGACATCGCCATGATCAGCAGGTCCGGACGGTGGGTCTCCTGCAACCGGCGAGCGAGCGCTAGGGCTACGTCGGAGTGGAGGTTGCGTTCGTGGAATTCATCGAACACCACCGCGCCCACGCCCTTGAGTTCGGGATCCGAAGCCATCTGACGGAGCAAGAGCGCCTCGGTCACGAACTTGATGCGCGTCTGGGCAGACTCGACGCGTTCGAAGCGAATCTGGTAACCCACTTCGCCGCCGAGACGAACTTCGCGCTCCTGCGCAATACGCGCGGCTAGCAGTCGGGCGGCGATGCGCCGAGGCTGCAGGACGACGATCTGCCCCTGGACGAGATTCAGGTCCAAGAGCATCTGCGGGATGCGGGTCGACTTTCCGGAGCCCGTAGGAGCGCGCAGCACCAGCCGGCGCACGCGACCGCAGGCGGCGACGAGGCCGTCCTGAAGGGTATCGATGGGCAGGGGTTGCTTCATGTCACGTCGAGGGTGATGAGGCGGGCGCTCGCCCTGCCCTCCCGCACCGTAATCCGGGCGACCGTCACGGGAAGGTTAAAGCGACGCGGGCCGGCGCTGCCGGGGTTGAGTCGCAGCACGGCGCCATCCTGCTCGACCTTCGGGATATGCGTATGGCCGGTGATCACGATGTCTGGCCGGAACGCCGCCTCATCTACCGGCAGGTGTCCGTGATGCAGCAGAATGCGCAACCCGGCGACGACCTGCAGAGAGGTCAGCGGGAGCGTCTCATCGTCATCGCAATTACCCGCGACGACATGGCAGGGTGCGATCTCGGCGAGTTGCGGCATGATCAGCGGACTGCAGACGTCACCGGCGTGGAAGATCACGTCGCAACCTTCCAGGGCGATGATGGCTTCAGCACGAAGCCGGCCGTGGGTGTCGGAGATGACGCCGATTTCGGTCGACGGCGCCACGGTCAGAGTGGGCGACGCAGCTTACCGGCCGGGATCGGACGCAGGGCCGTGAAGTCCGCTCCGATGGTGTCCTTCAGTTTGTCCTTAAGTCCAGGCGGCAGCGCGTTCACGGCCTCGAGGAATTCTTTATCGCCCGGGAAAGCGGTCTTGCCGACTTCTGCGACCGGCAGGCTGGCGAGGGCGGCTTCGGGGAAGACGAAATCGGCACGGCGTTCGGAGTGGCTGGCCTCGGCCTCGGCGGCTTCGACATCTAGGGGCGGGAGCGACTCCTCGAGCATGCCGGAGTCCTCGATCGGTACGTCGACGACGCGCGAAGGCGTCGGCACGGCAACGGGAGCCGCAACGACGGGGGCGACCGCAATTGACTCAGGTAAGGCCGGTACGGCCGCCGTGGTCCTTATTTTTTTTTGGCCGGGCTCCCGAGGGAGACCAGCTGCGGCGGCGGCGATGTCTTTGATGAGGAGGTCTATTGATCGCGACCTACTTTGCTCGATTGCCTTGAGCAACGTCACCTCAAAGTTGGCCCGAGGCGAGAGGCCTTGGCGGATACCGTTCTCCCCTTCTTGCAGGCATTCCAGCAGGCGGACGAGTTGCTCCGTAGCAAGCGAGGCGCCGAGCTGGGCAGAGGTTCCGCCGGAGCGAACCGAATCAAGAGTGGCGGCACGAACGCGGACCTGGAGGTCGGCGAGTACGCGGAGCAGGTCGCGACCTTCGGCGTGGAAAGCATCACAGAGCGCGAGGACCTTCTTGCCATCGCACGTGGCGATACCGTGGCAGAGGTCGGTAACTTGCTGAACGGAAGCCAGACCGTAGATGGAGAGCACGTCGGCCTCAGTGATCTTCTTACCCGAGAAGGAAATGACCTGATCGAGGATCGATTGGGAGTCGCGCATACCGCCGGAGGCGAGGCGAGCGATGGCCGTCAAGGCGTGTTGATCGGCCGTGACGCCATCGGCCTTGACGATACGGGCGAGCTGGGCGGCGATGACCTCCTCCGAGATAGGATGGAACTCCAGGCGCTGACAGCGGGAGGTGATGGTCGGCAGGATCTTGTCCGCCTCGGTCGTCGCCAGGATGAACTTAACCCAGGGCGGCGGTTCCTCGAGCGTCTTGAGGAGCGCGTTGAAGGCGTCCTTCGAAAGCTGGTGGACTTCGTCGATGATGAAGACCTTGAACGGGCAGTTGCTCGGGGCGTACTGGCATTCGTCACGAATGCGCTTGGCGTCTTCGATGCCGCGGTTGGAAGCGGCGTCGATTTCGACCACGTCGAGACAGTTACCCTTCTCGATTGCCAGGCAGACCGGGTCGTCGAGGGAGAAGTCGGGCTTGGGGCCGCCGGCGCAGTTAAGGGCCTTGGCCAGGATACGGGCGGTGGTCGTCTTGCCGGTGCCGCGCGGACCAATGAACAGATACGCATGGGCCATGCGCTTCGTCTCAAGCGCATTGCGGAGGGTCCTGACGATGTGTTCCTGTCCGACGAGTTCGTCGAAGCAACGGGGACGCCAGCGGCGCGCGATGACCTGGAAGCCGGGTTCAGACACTGGCGACTAGGTAAGGACGGGCCGAAGGGGGTGTCAACGGGGCAAACCCCGGCTTATTCCCATTCGATAGTCGCCGGCGGCTTGGACGAGACGTCGTAGACCACTCGGTTGATGCCCTTCACTTCGTTGATGATACGGGTCGAGGCACGCTGCAGCACATCGTACGGCAGGCGGGCCCAGTCAGCCGTCATCGCATCGGAAGAAGTCACCGCGCGGAGGGCGCAAACGTTGTCGTAGGTACGACCGTCGCCCATCACGCCGACGCTACGCACCGGGAGGAAGACAGCGAAGGCCTGCCAGACCTTGGCGTATTGTCCGGAGGTACGGAGCTCGTTGATGAAGATATCGTCGGCCTTACGGAGCACTTCGAGGCGCTCCTTGGTGATTTCACCGCAGACGCGGACCGCGAGGCCGGGGCCAGGGAACGGGTGACGCCAGACCATCTCATGCGGCAGGCCAAGGGCTTCACCGAGGGCGCGGACCTCATCCTTGAAGAGTTCGCGCAGGGGCTCGAGCAGCTTTAGCTTCATGTGCTTGGGCAGGCCACCCACGTTGTGGTGGCTCTTGATCGTGGCGGCCGGGCCGCCATTGGGAGAAAGGGATTCAATGACGTCAGGGTAGAGCGTACCCTGAGCGAGGAAATCAACCTTACCCTTCTTCGTACGCTGGACCTCGGCGATGGAGCGTTCGAAGACCTTGATGAATTCGTGTCCGATGATTTTGCGTTTACGCTCGGGGTCGGTGACGCCCTTGAGCTTACTCAGGAAGGCCGCGGAGGCGTCGACGACGCGGAGGTCCACCTTAAACTTGCCGCGGAACATCTTCTCGACCTGAGCGCGCTCGTTGAGACGGAGCAGGCCGTTATCGACGAAGACGCAGGTCAACTGCTTACCGATGGCGCGCTGGATGAGGGCGGCAGCGACGGAGGAATCTACGCCGCCGGAGAGACCGAGGATGACCTGGGACTTACCGACCTTCTCGCGGATCTCGCGGACGGCCGTCTCGACGTAGTCATCCATCTTCCAAGTCGGCTTGCAGCGGCAGATGCGGAAGAGGAAGTTACGGAGGATATCAATGCCGCGCTCGGAGTGGGCGACTTCGGGGTGGAACTGGATACCGTAGAAGCGGCGCTTCGTGTCCTCGATGACGGCGCATTCGGAATTCTCGGTCGCGGCGACGGCCTTGAAGCCACGCGGCAGGCGGGTGATCTTATCGCCGTGCGAATTCCAGACGCGCAGCGGGGATTTGAGACCCTGCAGCAACTGTGAGCCCTTGCCGAAGGAAAGAACGCCATGGCCGTATTCGCGATGGGAGCTGCTAGCGACGTTGCCGCCGAGCATCTGACCCATGAGCTGGACGCCGTAGCAGATACCGAGCACAGGCAGGCCCATCTCGAACACGCCAGGATGCGGATGAGGCGAACCCTTCGCCTTCACGCTATCAGGGCCGCCAGAGAGGATGACGCCTACGACGCCGTCGGCGCGAAGGGTCTCGGCCGTGACGCCGAAGGGATAGATACGGGAGTGGACGTTGCACTCACGGACGCGGCGCGCGATGACCTTGGTCAGCTGCGAACCGAAATCGAGAATGGCGATGGACTGGGTGGCCATGGTGGGAAAGTTAGGAGGATTCAGAACTTGAGGCGAACATTGTTCCAGCCGCAGTGGGGGCAAACGGCCTCCTCGCGACGGCGGGGACGGACGTAGGTCACATTGCAACGGACGCAGGAAAAGGCAGAATTGATGCGGCGGTGGTCCGATAGGAGCACGTCGCGTCGGTCATACCAGGCCTGTAGGCCGAACAGAACGACTGCGCCCAACCCGACCAAGAAGGCCAGGAAGACGGCGAGATCGACGGACTGCAGCATGGTGGGCGTTGGGTGGTTAAAAAGGCGAGACGCGCCAGCCGGGGGGCGGACGCGTCTCGGGTTCAGGCCTGGGCGATAAGCTTAGGCCTGAGCAGAAGCAGCCGCCGCTTCCTTCTTGGCCTTGGGCTTGCGAGCCACCTTGGCCTTCGGGGTCATGGCGGGGGACTTATCGTCCTTAGCCACGAGCTCGATGAGGGCCGTCTCAGCCGCGTCACCCTTACGGGCGGTCAGCTTGTAGATACGGGTGTAGCCGCCGGGGCGACCGAGGAACTGCTGCACGCGCTCCTTGAACAGGAGCTGGGCGGCGTCTTCGTTGCGGAGCTTGGCGATGGCCAGGCGGTAGTAGTGCAGCTTCACCGACTTGTCGGCGGACTGCTCAGCCTTCTTGGCGTAGGTGATGACCTGCTCGGCGAAAGGACGGAGGGCCTTGGCGCGGGAGAGGGTCGTCGTGATGCGAGCGTTGGTGAACAGCGCAGAAGCGAGGTTACCGATGAGCGAGCGGCGGTGGGCCGTCTTGACGCCGAGGACGTGATTGTGTTTGCGGTGACGCATGAGTGTGGGTTCCGGACTGGATTAGGCGTTCACGCCCTTGTCGAGGAGGCCTTCGTTGATCTTCTGGCCGAGGGACAGGCCGAGCTGTTCGAGCTTGGCCTTGATCTCGTTGAGGGACTTCTTGCCGAAGTTGCGGTACTTGAGCATCTCCTGCTCGGTCTTCATCGCCAGCTCGCCAACGGTGTTGATGTTGGCGTTGTTGAGGCAGTTAGCGGCACGAACCGAGAGCTCGATTTCATTGACCGACATATTGAGCAGCTTGCGGAGACGGTTGGTCTCTTCGCTGATTTCCTTGTGGCCGGTCTCGAACTCAACGGAGTCGGCGGAGACGGTGTCGAACACTTCGAGGTGGTGGCGCAGGATGGCGGAAGATTCCTTGAGGGCTTCGTCCGGGGTGATGCGGCCGTCAGTCGAGATTTCGAGAACGAGCTTGTCGTAGTCGGTCTTGTCGCCGGAGCGGGTGGATTCGACAGAGTACTTCACCAGGGTGACCGGGGAGAAGAGCGAGTCGACGGGGATGGAACCGATGGCCTGCTCGGCCTTCTTGTTCTCTTCGGCGGAAGCCCAGCTGCGGCCGACGGTGACTTCGAGGTCGGCGTAGAAGCGACGCTTGCGGTCGAGGGTGCAGATGACCTGGTCAGGATTGACGAGGGTGACAGTGGCGCCCTTGGTCTCGAACTTGATGTCCGAAGCCTTCACGGGGCCGGACTTGTTGACGTCGATGGTACCCTTGAAGGCTTCGCGCTTATTGGCCTCAGTGCGGATGCGCACTTTCTTGAGGTTGAGGACGATTTCGGTGACGTCTTCGACGACGCCTTCGATCGGCTGGAACTCGTGCTGCACGCCTTCGATCGTCACCGCGGAGATCGCGGCGCCTTCGATGGAGCTCAGCAGGATGCGGCGGAGCGAGTTGCCGACGGTGTGGCCGAAGCCAGTCTCGAAGGGCTCGGCGAAATACTTCGCGTAGGTGGGGGTGGCGGAAGACTCCTCTTTCTTGAGGGTCTTGGGGCGTTGGAATTGTCCGAGTCGCTTGGTCATGTCTGTGGGTCCGGTTGGTGTTGGTTCTGTGCTGGGATCAGCGGCTGTAGAATTCGACGATGATCTGGACGTTAACGTCCGAAGGCAGTTCTTCCTTAGCGGGCTCGCGGACGATCTGTCCGTTGAGCTGCTCGGGGAGGACGACGAGCCAAGCCGGAGCGGAGCGACCCTGGCCTTCTTCGACGGCGCGGGTGGCGAGCTGCTTGGAAGAGGTGCGGTCGCGGACTTCGATCTTCTCGCCGGGCGAGGTGGCGTAGCTGGCTACGTCGACCTTGTGACCGTTGATGCGGATGTGACCGTGGGCCACGAGCTGACGGGCAGCGGCGCGGGAGTTGGCGAAACCAAGGCGGAAGACCACGTTGTCGAGACGGGTCTCGAGGATGCGGAGGAAATTATCACCAGCGACGCCGCCCATGCGCTTAGCGCGCTCGAAGGAGAGGCGGAACTGCTTCTCGGTCAGGCCGTACATCATGCGAAGCTTCTGCTTCTCATTGAGGCCGACGCCGTATTCGGAGACCTTGCGGCGGGTCGTCTTGCCGTGGATACCCGGAGGGTACGGACGACGCTCCTCACCCTTGGAGGTGGGGAAAATGTTCTGGCCGAAGCGACGGTTGAGCTTCGTGGTAGGACCGGTGTAACGAGACATGGTGTATTAGGATTTGGTAGAGGTGGCGGATTGGAGGACCCGCCCGGTTTGCCATAGCCGGACGGTGATGCGGAAAGCAG
>Ga0209134_10000189_pt1 | contig 15965 bp, 14 predicted proteins | sample LauGreSp1BDMLBSN_2_FD_187566 | JGI IMG/M metagenome (GOLD analysis project Ga0209134, IMG submission 187566) | Freshwater lake microbial communities from Lake Michigan, USA - Sp13.BD.MLB.SN (SPAdes) (version 2) | ecosystem: Environmental > Aquatic > Freshwater > Lake | place: Lake Michigan, USA... | reverse complement strand
TTCCGATGGCCGAAATCCCCAAATCTTATGAGCCGCAAGGCGTTGAACAGCAGTGGTACGACCGCTGGGTCGCGGCGGGTTGCTTCAAGGGCAAGGTAGACCACTCCCGCGAATCCTTTGCGGTGATGATTCCTCCGCCCAACGTCACGGGTGTCCTGCACATGGGACACCTGCTCAATAACACGTTGCAGGACATCATGGTCCGCCGTGCCCGCCAGGAAGGTAAATCCGCCCTCTGGCTGCCGGGCACTGACCATGCCGGTATCGCCACGCAGTCCCGTGTTGAGAAAGAACTCCGTCAGAAAGAAGGTAAGACGCGACACGATCTCGGCCGCGAGAAATTCATCCAGGTCGCTTCAGATTGGCGCGACAAACACGGCGGCATCATCCTCGGCCAGCTCCGCAAGCTCGGCGCTTCCTGCGATTGGGATCGCACCGTCCACACACTCGACGCCGGCTACTCGCAGGCGGTGTTGCAGACGTTCGTCACGCTCTACGAACGCGGCTACGTCTATCGTGGCAAGCGGATGGTTAACTGGTGCCCCGTCTCGCAGACTGGCCTTTCTGATGAAGAGGTGATCATGAAGCCCTCCAAGGGCTCGCTCTATCGCATGCGCTACGAGGTCGCCGAACTCCCCGGCACGTACCTCGAGATTTCCACCACGCGCCCGGAGACCATCCCCGGTGACGCGGCCGTCGCGGTCCACCCCGAAGACGAACGCTACAAGCATCTCATCGGTAAGCATGTCTGGCGCCCCTTCCCTCGCGCCCAGATTCCGATCGTCGGCGATACGGCCGTCGAAAAGGAGTTCGGTACGGGTGTCCTGAAGGTCACGCCAGCACACGACCGCACGGACTTCGACATCGGCAAGCGCCACAATCTCCCAGTCGTCGATGTGATGAATCCCGACGGTACGATGAACGCCGACGCCGGTCCGCTCGCGGGCATCGAACGCTTCAAGGCCCGCGCGATGGCCGAAAAACTTCTCGAAGAACTCGGTGCACTCGTGAAGACCGAGCCCTACGAAAACACGGTGGGCCACTCGGAACGCGCCGATGTACCCATTGAACCCCGCCTTAGCGAACAGTGGTTCATCCGCTATCCGAAGATTGATGAAGCCAAGCGCGCCGTCACATCGGGCATCATCAAGTTCCACCCAGAACGCTGGACGAAGACCTACCTCCATTGGCTAGAGAATATCCAAGACTGGTGCGTCAGCCGTCAGCTCTGGTGGGGCCACCGCATCCCAGTCTGGTACCGCAAGGGCGCCGACCGCAACGACCCCAAGAACCTTCACGTCTCCCTCACCGCCCCGGCCGACGCGGCAAACTGGGAACAGGATCCCGATGTCCTCGACACCTGGGCTTCCTCCTGGCTCTGGTGCCTCGCGACCATCGGTTGGCGCAAGCCGGGCGAGACGACCGAAGAACTAAAGCATTGGTATCCGACCGGCGCCCTCGCCACTGGCCCCGACATCATCTTCCTCTGGGTCGCCCGCATGATCATCGCCGGCCTCGAACTGCACGGCCCGGAAAAGAAGACGCTCACCGATGACGAGATTCGCCAGCGCATCCCGTTCAAGCGCGTCTACTTCAACGGTATCATCCGAGACAAGCTCGGCCGTAAGATGTCGAAGTCGCTCGGCAACTCGCCTGAGCCCCTCGATCTCATCGCAAAGTTCGGCGCCGACGGCCTCCGCTTCGGCCTGCTATCCATCGCCCCCAAAGGCCAGGACATCCTTTTCGACGAAGATCGCGTCGGCCAAGGACGTAACTTCTGCAACAAGCTCTGGAACGCCGCCCGCTTCCGTCAGATGTCTGGCCCGATGGCCGACAACTCGACGCTCCCCGCCGTGGTCAGTCGCCTCAAGGCCTCGCAACTCGACGATGACGACTTCGCCATCTTGCAAGGCCTCGCCGAACTGACCGACAGCACGACCAAGAACCTCGACGAACACGAGTTCACCGCCTACGCGCAGGGACTGTACTCGTTCTTCTGGGGTGACTTCTGCGACTGGTACGTCGAAGCCTCGAAGGCTCGCCTCAAGGATCCCACCCTCGTCGACAACTGCCTCGCGGTCCAGGACCTCGTCCTGCGCCAGTTCCTCCTGCTCCTCCATCCGGTTGCTCCGTTTATCTCCGAAGAACTCTGGCACCTGCTGGGCTATGGCACGGAAAAGGACTTCATCCAGAACCACCATACTGGCTCCGGCGGCGATCTCCTCCGCGTCCTGCGTGAGAACGGCATCAAACTCAGTGCCGCCAAGGTGGCCGACGTCGCCCTGCTCCGCGAATTCATCGCCTCGGTCCGCGGGCTCAAGTCGCAGGCCAACCAGGCCACGCGCCGCGATTCGGTCATCACGATTGTCGCGAAGGATGCCACGGCCAAGACGCTCCTGGAATCGAATCGCGATAAACTCAGCAGCATGGCCGGCCTAGCCGAAATCACCTTCGCCGACGATGCCGGTGATCGCACCGGTTCACTCAACTCTCTCGGTACGGTCTTACTCGAACTCTCGGGCACGGTCGATGTCGCCGCCGAAAAGATTCGTCTCGCTAAGGAGCTTACGAAGCTCGAACAGGCGGTCGCAGCCGGCGAAGCCAAGCTGACTAACGATGTGTTCGTCTCGAAAGCTCCACCCAAGATCCTCGAAGGTGCCCGCAAACAGCTCGATGATGCCAAGGCCAAGCGCGATGAGATTGCGCGGATGCTCGCCACACTAGGCTAAGATGATCGCGACCAGGCTTCATCCCGATAAACAAAGCGCCGCGCAGGCGATTGCCCGGGAGATAGCCGACCTGATTCAGATACGCTCGAAATCGGGCAAGTCGACGGTACTAGGACTAGCGACAGGCTCCACGCCCCTCCCGCTCTACGCAGAGCTCATCCGCCTTCATCGTGAAGGCGGCGTGAGTTTCCGCTCGGTCATCACCTTCAATCTCGACGAATATGAAGGCCTCGGCCGGACGCACCCGCATTCGTACCGATTCTTCATGGAAGAAAATCTCTTCCGCCACTTGGATATTCCTGCGGCCAGCATCCACATCCCGGACGGCCTCACAAAAGACCCCACGAAGAACTGCGCCGACTACGAAGCGGCCATCCGCGACGCCGGCGGCATCGACCTCCAGATCCTCGGCATCGGCCGCACGGGCCACATCGGCTTCAACGAGCCTCCCTCGGCCGCCGATAGTCGCACCCGCCGGGTCCACCTAGATGAGGTCACCCGCCGCGATAATTCGGTCTTCTTCGGCGACCTTGCCCAAGTCCCGCATGGCGCCCTGACCATGGGGGTCGCCACGATTCTCGAAGCCCGCCGGATTGAACTCATCGCCTTCGGCGAAGCCAAGGCCGAGATTGTCCGCCGCACGATTAAAGAAGCCCCCTCCCCAGGCTGCCCGGCCACCTGGCTGCAACAGCATCCCGACTGCACGTTCCACCTCGACGCGGCCGCCGCCAAGGCGCTTTGACCCGCCAGATGGACGCCGCCCCCCGCCATCGCTCCGCCATCGACCCGGGTCTTGTCCCAGCCGCGCTCTGGACTCGGGACTACCTGAGCCGCTGCGATTCCGCGGAAGGGTCGACTGATCTGACGATCGCGCTGCGACGCGAGGACAGCACCGCTTCACTCTTCAGTACACGGGTCCTGGCCCGAGGGGTCGATGATGCTGCTACTTATCTACACGTCGAACGTACGGTGAAGTTCCTGCTCTGGTCCCGCGGAGCTTCCGAAATCCTCCTCTGCGGCGAAGAGGCTACCCCGCTCGCCCTTCGCCTGCAGGCCGACTATTCTTCCGCTGGCTGCCGAGCCTTCGACGCCGACTTCTTCCGCAAGGTCTTCGAGCGGCCGCTGTCATTTCGCGAGGTCACCGAATCCGAACTGCCGGCCGCCTCCGCCGCGCATCTGCCCCTTGGCCGCAATCTGGGCGGCTGTCGCATCGGCTTCGACCTCGGGGGCTCCGACCGCAAGTGTGCCGCCCTCATCGATGGGAAGGTCGTGTTCTCGGAAGAAGTGAAATGGGATCCCTACTTCCAATCCGACCCCGCCTATCACCTAGCCGGCATCCGCCACTCGGTGGATCTCGCCGCCCGCCATCTCCCACGTGTGGACGCCATTGGCGGATCTTCCGCTGGAGTCTATGTGAACAACAAAGTGCGCGTCGCCTCGCTCTTCCGCGGAATTACCGATGCGAGCGTCTTTGATTCCCAGGTGCGCGACATTTTCCTTGGCCTTACCAAGTCCTACGGCGTTCCGTTCGAAGTCCTTAACGATGGTGATGTCACCGCCCTCGCCGGCTCGATGTCCCTCGGACGTAATGCCGTCCTCGGAGTGGCGATGGGGACGAGCGTCGCTGCAGGCTACGTCGACAAGGCCGGTAACCTTACCAACTGGCTGAGCGAACTGGCCTTTGTTCCTGTAGACTACCGGCAGAACGGCCCCGCGGACGAATGGTCCGCTGATCGCGGCTGTGCGGTGCAATATTTCAGCCAACAAGGCGTTGGCCGTCTACTGCCTCTCGCTGGTATCATTCTACCCGCGTCGATGCGCCTACCCGAGCAGCTTGAGGAGCTCCAGAAACTCCTGTTGGCCGACGACCCGCGGGCGCATCAGGTCTACGAGGCCATCGGTATCGCCTTCGGCTATGCAATCGCCCATTTCGCCAGCTTCTACGAGATGAGCTGCCTGCTCATCATGGGACGGGTCACCTCTGGCCAAGGCGGTACGATTATCATCGAGCAAGCCCAGATGGTCCTACAGGACGAATTCCCAGAACTTCGCATCGACCTCGTGGTGCCCGCGGAGAAAGATAAACGACACGGCCAAGCCATCGCGGCCGCCTCCCTTCCCGCCCTCAGCCGATGATTTACCTGAACCCTCTTGCGCGACTCGTGGCCCCTGACGGCAAGACTGGCCCGGACACCCTCAGCCGCACTACCCACCTCGGCATCGGCGCCCACCAAGACGACCTCGAGTTCATGGCCTTCCACGGAATCCTGGAATGCTACGATCGGACCGACCGATGGTTCGGCGGCGTGACGATTACCGATGGCCGCGGCAGCTCTCGCGCTGGCCCATTCAAGGACTGGACCGACGAGCAGATTGCCGCCGAACGCATTCGCGAGCAGGAAGCCGCTGCTGTCATCGGTCAATACTCCTTCATCGCCCAGTTAGGCTTCGGCAGCTCAGCCGTCCGCGACGCCCAGCAGTCCGCCGTCCGCGACGACCTCCGCCGTATCCTTGAAGCCAGCCGACCCGAAGTAGTCTACCTGCATAACCTCGCCGACAAGCACGACACCCATGTTGGCTGCGCCCTCCGTAGCATCGAAGCCATGCGCCAGCTGCCCAAGGCGGACCGACCGAAGATGGTCTACGGCTGTGAAGTCTGGCGCGACCTCGATTGGCTTGTGGACGATGAGAAGACCCCCATGCCGGTCTCGAATCGCCCCGAGCTCGCGCGCTCTCTCAACGAAGTCTTCGCCACGCAGATCGCGGGCGGCAAGCGCTACGACCTGGCCGTCCTCGGTCGCCGCACGGCCAACGCGACCTTTAATAACGCCCACTCGACCGATCAGGAATCAGCCATGCAATGGGCAATGGACCTGACTCCACTCGTCCAGGACGACTCCCTCGACCCCGTCGGCTATACCGTCAGCTTTATCGATCGCCTGAAAGCCGACGTCACCGCGCGCATCCGCAAATCCCTCTGACATGAAACCCACCCTCCTCGTCCTCGCCGCCGGCATGGGCAGCCGCTACGGCGGCCTCAAACAAATCGACCCCATGGGCCCCTCCGGAGAGACCATCCTGGACTACTCCGTGTTCGACGCCATCCGCGCCGGTTTCGGCAAGGTGGTCTTCATCATCCGTCCAGACTTTGAGAAGGATTTCCGCGAACGTATCGCTGCGAAGTTTGCCGGCCGCATCGACGTCGGCTTCGCTTTCCAGACGATTGATCAGCTGCCCGCCGGCTTCTCGGTACCGACCGGACGCGATAAGCCTTGGGGCACCACGCACGCCATCCTTTGCGCACGTGATGCCGTGACCACGCCCTTCGCCGTGATCAATGCCGATGATTTCTACGGCCGAGATTCGTATGCCACGCTCGGTCGCTATCTCGCCGCCCTCTCCAATGAGTCCACGGATTACGCCATGGTGGGCTTCACGCTCAAGAACACTCTCTCCGAACATGGCACGGTCGCCCGTGGCGTTTGCCAGACCGACGGCAGTGGTAAGTTAACCGACATCCAAGAGCTGACGAAGATCGCCAAGCTTGCCCAAGGCGCCGAGCACCGCGGAGACGACGGCCAAGTCGTGTCGCTCTCTGGTGATGAACCTGTCTCCATGAATATGTGGGGCTTCACCCCAGCCATCTTCCCGCAGCTCGAAGCCGACTTCCGTTCTTTCCTGACAGCCAAGGGCACCGAGATGAAAAGCGAAGCCTATATCCCTCTATCAGTCGGCGCCCTTATTCGTGCCGGCCAGGCCAGCTGTCAGGTCCTGCGCTCCGACTCGACTTGGTTCGGCGTGACTTACCGTGAAGATAAACCCGTCGTCCAAGCCAGTATTGGCCAACAAGTCAGCAGCGGAGCCTACCCTTCATCCCTCTGGGCCTGATGATGACCAGTGCCGCAGGACATGACGCCCTCGCCATTGCGCACGAGTTCACCCTCGGCGGCGATATCCTAGCGGCGACCCCCTACGGCAGCGGTCACATCAACGACACCTACAAAGTAGACGTCCAGTCCGAACGCGGACCGAGCCACTACGTCCTGCAGCGTATCAATCATAAGGTTTTTCTCCGGCCTGATGAGCTGATGGCGAACGTTGAGCGTGTCTGCGCCCATGCCTACACCAAACTCAAGCAAGCTGGCACGCCAGACGCTGAACGCCGCACCCTCCGACTCATCCCAACCCGACACAGCAAAGCGTGGCATATCGATCCAGCCGGCAATCGCTGGCGCTGCTACCACTTCATCGAAGGCGCCACGGGCCATGACGTCGTGTATTCACCTGAACAAGCTTACGCCGCCGCCAAATCCTTCGGCGCCTTTCAGTCACTCCTTGCTGACCTTCCTGGGGAACGCCTCCATGAGACAATCCCGGATTTCCATCACACTCCGTCCCGCTTCGCTCGCTTCCAGCAAGCTTTGGCCCAGGACGCCCATGGCCGGGCCGCTGCCGCCGTGCCCGAGATTGCTTTCGCCTTGGCCCGCGCCCACGAGGTCAGCGTCGTCGTCGATGCCCTCCGTGACGGCACCCTACCCGAACGCGTGACGCACAACGACACCAAGCTGAACAACGTCCTCTTGGACGACATCACCCAAGAAGGTGTCTGCGTGATTGACTTAGATACGGTCATGCCCGGCTCAGTACTTTATGATTTCGGCGACCTCGTCCGCACCTCGACTTCGCCTGCGGCCGAGGATGAGATCGACCTCACGAAGGTCCAGATGCAGTTACCGATGTTCGCTGCCTTGGTCAAAGGCTACCTTGAATCCGCCGGCGGCTTCCTGACACCCAAGGAAAAGGAGCTCCTGCCTTTCGCGGGCAAACTCATCACCTTCGAGATCGGTCTTCGCTTCCTCACTGATTGGCTGGAGGGCGATACGTACTTCAAGATTAAGCGCCCAACGCACAATCTCGACCGAGCACGCACGCAGTTCAAACTCGTAGAATCCATCGAAGCCCAACTTCCCGCCATGCAGGCGCTGGTCGCACGCGCATGAGTAAGCGCATCCTCATCACCGGAGGGGCAGGCTTCATCGGGTCCCACCTGGCCCGCCACTTCGCCGAGCAAGCTGAAGTCACGGTGCTGGATGACCTGCGCAGCGGCTATGCCCGCAACCTCGAGGGCATCCGGTGCCGTTTTCTCCCTGGGTCCATCCTAGATGACGTCGCCCTCAAGCAGGCTATCGCGGGGGCCGCGGAGGTCTATCATCTCGCCGCCATGATCTCCGTGCCGGAGTCCGTCGCCAAGCCCGCCGAGTGCGCCCTGCTGAACACCGAGGGCACCCGTCGGGTGCTGGAGGTCGCCCTCGCTGCCGGCGCCCGCAAGGTTGTTCTGGCCTCCTCCGCCGCCATCTATGGCGACAACCCGACCGTGCCGAAGTTCGAGTCGATGTCGCCCGAGCCGAAATCTCCCTACGCCGAGACCAAACTCGCTGGGGAGAAGTTACTCGAACAGTACCGCGTTACCCATGGCCTCAGCACCGCCAGCCTACGCTTCTTTAACGTCTTTGGCCCACGTCAGGATCCTCGCTCCGCCTACGCCGCCGCCGTGCCCATCTTCATCGCCAAGGCTCTCTGCGATGAACCAATCAGCATCCATGGCGACGGCGGTCAGACGCGCGACTTCATCCACGTGACCGATATCGTCGGCGCCCTCGCCTATGCGGGTGAATCTATGGATATGTCCGGCACTTACAACGTCGGCTACGGCCAGAGCCAATCAATCCTCGCACTCGCCCAAGAGATTATCCGACTCACCGGCTCCAGGTCACCCATCGAACACCTGCCGCCGCGAGCCGGCGATATCCGCCACTCACTCGCTTCGACTGCTCGGCTGCTGAGCGCCGGATGGAAACCGCAGTCATCCGTCAGCGCCGGCCTGGCCGAGACGATTGACGCCTTCCGAAAGCTTAAGGCCTGACGACCAACGTCGTGCGCAGGAGTTCCTCCTGGCCGTCGTTAAGATTTAGCCAGACGTCATAGGTGCCCGGCGGCGGGAGACGGAGATGAAAGGAAAGAGTCGGGTTAGGCGCGTACTCACCGCCTTCGAGCGTGGGATGCATGTGCGCGTAGCCAGCCAGCCGGCGATCTGCGGAGAAGACGACCGCATGGCCCAGGGCGCCCATAATCGGCTTTAGTTTGAGCGGCTTACCTTCGGGACCCGAAAGCTTGATGCGCAACACGGCCGAGGTATCGGTCTGCGTCGAAGAAGCCTCCATCGAGAGGATGAGATTACGCGGCGGCACCACCAGGGCGCTATAAGGCGACGAGGCCTTGACCTCAGTCTGGGCGAGCATCACCCGTGAGGTCCGGATATCCGAGAAATCGACATAGACCTCAAGATCGGAACCCCGGAGCTTCGCGGGCATGTCGAAACGCCAGAAGCCGTCGGCACCCGGCACGGGATGAAGGTGGGCGTAGTCTCGATTGCCGGCAGCCTGTCGGAGATGAAGGTGAACCTTCTGGGTATGCGATACCGCGACCTCATGGTCGTAGTAAGGATGACCATCGTCCTTAAGGAGTTGGATTTCGCCCTTGGTGCCGTCAGGAGAGAGCACGACCTTGAGTTCGACCGGGAAGCGCAACGCCTTAGGTGAGTAGAAATTAGCCTCCTCGTTGAGCCCACAAAACTCAATGCCGTCGACGATGACCGGTTGGTGGTCGGCATGGAGAAAAGCGCACTGGGTGTCGGGTAAAGCCCGCAAGCCAAAGAAGCCCACGATGGCAAGGGCGCTGATGAGCAGGATCTGTCGCTGTGGGGTCATCGGGGTTTTGTACCGGCCGTACCGGATAGCTTCAGCAAGCGGGCCGCGATGTCCTCCGCATTGAAGGACGGTCCCTCGCTACGATAGGTGATACGTCCTTCCGGGCTGATGACGATTAAGGCGGCGTTGTGGACGATGGTTCCATCCTCACGCAGCGTCTGGATACCATAATGGCGCATGAGATCCTTGATCTGACCCGCATCGCCGGTCAGGAAACGATGACGGGCATGGTCGATACCGTAACCATCCGCATAGGTACGCAGCAAGCCCGGCACATCAGTTTCAGGGTCGAAGGTGATGGTGACCAGACGTACCTGCGCCGCACCAGGCAACTTTGCTAAAGCATCGCCCAACTGCTTCATGCACGTCGTCGAGGCCGGGCACATGCGGGCGGCTCGGCAGCTGGTGAAGATAAAATTTAAAGCCACCGGGTGCCCCAGGAAATCGCGCTTGGTCACCAGCCGGCCATCCTGATCCCACAGCGCCATATTGGGCATGAGCTCATTGGGCATGCGGGTCACCAGCCGGCCCTTATCGACCGTCTCCCGACGGAGCGAATCGGAGACCTCCGCCACCCGACGAAGTTCTTCGACATCGGCCGAGACCACCCCACGCGCCTGCGCTTCCGCCCCTTCCATGACGACATCATAGCGGACCATCCGGCCGGTCCAACCGACCTTGCGGTCCCCTTCCGCGAAACGTCGCGACAACTCCCCGCCCTTGGAGGTGAGAATCTTAGCTTGGCCATCGGCCGAGACGGAGACGACCTTGCCTGTCTCGGTGGCGGCAAAACAGGCGGTGGCGAAGAGAATGGCGAAGTAGCGAGACATAATCAGAGGTGTTCTCCGGAAGGGCCGAGCATCAATTCCACCATGCCATGGCGCACGCCTCGATGGGAGAGATGGAAAGCTTCGGCACCCGTCAAGTCGGCCAAGACGCAAAGGGTGATTAACGCCGCCGGCATGATATCCGCCCGATCAGCCGGAATGCCCGGCACCTGGCGGCGCCCCTCGATATCCAGGGCGCATAGCTGGTCGCGCAATGCACGGATACGCAGCACGGGCAAACGGCCACCGACCGGAGCTTCACCGATGGCTTCGAGGTGCAACGCAATCGCGGCGAACGCCCCCCCGGCACCGATGATAAGATAATTTTCTGCGGCTTGAGCGGGAATCACGCTTTGCAAAGCCCCGAGCAAATGGGTTCGAATAGAAAGCTGATCCAACTCGTCGATGACTCCGGCGCCGCCACGGAGATAGCCGTTCGTCAGGCGGACCGAACCAAGGGGGAAACTGCGCGCGAGTACGTAATGCCGCCCACGGATGGCGGTGACCTCCAGGCTTCCTCCCCCCAAATCGAAAGTCAGAATATTTTCGTAAGCCTGATAAGCGGGATCAGTCCGCACGCCAGCACCGACCAGGCGGGCCTCGACCTCGCCCGAGACGATAGTCAACGGCACGCCGGTAACTTGCCGAACCCTCTCGGCAAAAGCTTGGCGATTAGCACACTCGCGGACGGCGCTCGTTCCGAGGACAGTGAAGCGGGTCGCGCCCTTCGAGCGGGCGAAATCAAGTAGGCGACCAATGGCGGCGGCGGCGGCATCCTGCGCCTCGCCAGGCAAAGGATCCCCTGGCTGGGCATCCTGCTGCAAACGGACGGATTCGGTCAACCGGCCAAGTTCGCGGCGGTCTTGCGCATTGACCACGGCGACCTTGATAGAATTCGACCCCACGTCGACGACAGCGATGGCGGACATGTTTAGAAAAGGATTTGACCCTTAAGTCCGCCGAAGAAGTGGAGGCCGTCCTGGGTCTCGAACTCCTTCGTACGCATCGCGATGAAGTAAGTCGCCGACAAGGAATACACCTGGAAGGTTGTGCCTACTGCGCACTGTAGGACGACGGGAGAACGAGTGACGCCACGGGATTCGCGGAAATTTCCGCCGTCGACCGCATAGTTGCGCACGACGACCTCGACCTGAGTGTCAGCGAAGGCCCAAAAGGAAAAATTAGGTCGAACCCCGGGTGACTTCAGAGCGTCAATCGGATCGTAGCCATTGGAATGTCGGATAAAAGAGTGACCCCACGACTTGTCGAGATTGACGCCCCAGCGTAACTGCGCGCCAAGCAAGACTTCGGTGCGCATCGTGCCAAGTTCGACGACCGCCCGCGCAATCAGATCGCGATAACCATGCCCGGTTGGGTCGAGGTCGAAGCGACGTCGAAATTCACCGTCAAGATTAACCAGAACCTCATCCTGCACCTGGGTGCCCCAGCCGGAAGCCGGAGCGGTGCCAATCAGATCGTGAAACTTATTCTGGATTGTCTCACCGCCGGCGGAAGGACCGATGACGCCTAGCTTAGCTTCGACGGAGAAAAGACAATCCCTGCGTCCGCCACGGTCAAGAATCGCACCGTAACCCCAGCCAAGGTAAAGCGCCCCAGAATAAGGTTGATCGGTGTCTAGCGGATTGGGACTCGCGGTATCCGAAGGCGTGTTGATTTCCTGCGTCAGCGAGAAGAAGGTGTTATTTCCGCGGTTAATCGCGAGCTTGAGACCTTGGGTGTAATAGCGGTCTTTGTTCTGCGGCGTGAACTTGTCATTCTCCTCGGTCAGTGACACCACCCAGACCGAACTGGGAGCGGCGGCCGCAGGGAGGTCGGCGGCCCGGATCGCGGGCGTGGCCAAGACGCAGGCGAAGGCGATGAGACGGAACGATGACATCTAAGAAACGATAGCAAAGAGCGATATCCCTGAGGCGACAACGCCTTTCTGACTTGTGAACAAAGGCATGCCCAAGTATTTGACAGTCAGGATGTCCCAAGTTCTCACAGGCTTACCTTTTGCCCGGACGGATGTCCTGGCCGATGGTACCGCCGTGGTCACTATCGGCGGCTCCTGGAAGCTGGATCAAGCGCTCCCGGCGATTGTCATCAAGGGAGACCGAGCCAAAGTGGTCGCCGAAGGGTTAGCCGATTTCGATTCTTCACTGCCGGCTTGGCTTTACGCGAACTTCAAAAATATCCGGCAGCTGGATATCTCCACCCTCCCCCTCCGCCTACAGTCGCTCGTGCAAATGGCCGAAAAGGCCTCGTCCGAACACGCCGAGTCAGACCACGCAGGGTTACTCGAGACTTTTGGTAATTGGGGCGTCGAAAGCGGCGGCTCTTGGGGTCGTGCGCTCGAGCATATCGGTCACACCGCGCTGGGCTTCGCGAAGATGATGGTGGGACGGGCCAAGGTAAATTGGAGCGACTTCACGCTCCAACTGCAGACCGCGGGCGTCGATGCACTCCCCATCGTGGCCCTCCTTGGCTTCCTGACCGGCCTCATCATGGCTTACGTCGGCCTCATCCAGCTCCGCCAAGTCGGTGCCACGGTCTACGTCGCCAATCTCGTCGCTCTCGCCATGACCCGTGAGATGGGCGCCCTCATGACCGGCATCATCGCCTGCGGACGAACTTCCACCGCCTACGCTTCGCAGCTCGGCAGCATGAATGTCAGCCAAGAGACCGACGCGCTCCGAGCCTTGGGTATCAACCCCGTCGAATACCTCGCCTTACCCCGCATCCTGGCCGTCACGCTGATGGTCCCGCTCCTCGGCGTCTTCGCCACCTTCGTCGGCATCTTTGGGGGCATGATTGTCGCCTGTGCCGGCGACCTCAGCATCGAGCAATACCTTACGCAGGCCATCCGGGCCATCACCTTCAAAAGTTTCTTGGTCGGTTTCATCAAGTCGATCGCCTTCGGCTTCATCGCCGCCTGGGCTGGATGCTATCGGGGCTCCGTCGCCAAGCGCTCCGCCCTTGGTGTCGGCGAGGCCGCCACGTCCGCCGCTGTGCTGGGCATCACCTTCATCGTAATCTCCGACGCGATCTTCGCGGTGATCTTCAACCTGTTCGACCTGTGAGCGACGCCCCAGCCATCCTCACCTGCACCGATCTAGCCATCGGCCACGGCAAGACTGTGATCATGGATCGACTCAATCTTTCGCTACCTGCCGGCAAGATCCTGGCAATCGTCGGGCCCAGCGGTTGCGGAAAAAGCACGCTCATGCGCGCCCTCGGCGGATTAGACGAACCACTCGGCGGCCAAACCACACTTATGGGCGTCGACCTCGCCACGGCGGATGGGCAAGAGCGTCAGGACATCCTCCGCCAGAGTGGCTTCCTCTTCCAAGGCGCCGCTTTATTCTCCTCGCTCACCCTCCGGGAAAATATCGAAATGCCGATGCGCGAGTTCCTCAAGGCACCCCGCAAGGAGATTCGCCAACTTGCCGAGTACAAACTGGCGCTCGTCGGTCTGGCCGATGCCATGGATAAACTCCCCTCGGAAATCAGCGGCGGCATGGCCAAGCGTGCGGGCATCGCCAGGGCTATGGCCCTCGACCCGGCCGTCATCTTCCTCGACGAACCGAGCGCTGGACTCGACCCAGTGAGTTCCGGACGCCTCGACGAGCTCATTCTCCGCCTTCGCGAAGCCTACGGGACGACCATCATCCTGGTCAGCCACGAGATCCCCAGCATCCTGCGGACCGCTGACTTCTGCATTTACCTCGACCCCGACACGGGCACCATGGGGGCTTACGGACCTCCGAAGAGCTTCCTTCAGGCTGGCCAATCGCCGAAGGTGCACGCCTTCTTCAACCAAGCACGTTTCGACTGACCATGCGTAGATCCGCTAACATGACACTCATTGGGGCCTTCGTGGCCGGAGGCATCATACTCATTATCACCGCAGTGGTCCTATTGGGGGCCGGCTCCTTCACGGGCGCCAAGCCCGCCGCGATCGCTTATTTCGAAGATTCGGTCAGCGGACTCGATATCGGTGCCCCCGTTAAATTCCGCGGCGTCAGCATCGGCAAAGTCAGCCAAGTGCTCCTACGCACCTCGGGCCAGTCGGCGTCTGACTACTCCGTCCCGGTAGTCATGGAGTTCTCACCTGACCTCCTCACCCGCCGCGGTATCGACCAGGCCCTACTCCAGAAGCAAGGGTTACGACTCTCCATTGAGAAAGGGCTGCGCGCCAAACTCCAACAGCAGTCGGTCATCACGGGTGTGCTCTACGTTGAGTTAGACTACCTTCCCGACACAGCCTATAAGCTGCACGACCCCAAAGGCGAACTACCGGAAATCCCGACCCAACCTTCCAATCTTGGTGCACTAACCAAGGCCGTCGCCCAGACACTCGACCAACTCAGCCGTATCGACTTCGTATCAATCACCAAGAAGGTCGATTCAATCCTGAGCCGCATTGATAAAGGTGCCTCGCAGATCGAGTTCGAGAAAATCAACGGCAACCTGGTCCAAGCCTCGTCCAATATCTCAAAAATCACCGGCGACCCCGCCATCGCCCGTGCGGTCACTGATTTCTCCGCCGCCATGCAGGGCATCGATATCCTCGTCAAACGCCTGAGCGGCAAGGTCGACCCGTTGACCGATGATATCAAAGCCATGGCGACAGCCGGGCGCAAAGCCCTCGAGCGACTCAACGAGACGTCCGAGAACCTCCGCACGCTCACTAAGCCTGGCTCGCCGGCCCGCCGCGACCTCGATCAAGCACTCGCTGACGTCTCGGAAGCCGCCCAGGCAATCCGTTCGCTCGCCGATTTTATCGAACGTAACCCTGAGACAATCATCCAAGGCCGCAGCAAGTCGCCCTCCAAAGATGCGAAGCCCAAGGAGGAGCCGGCCGCTAAATGAAATCCCGCGCCCTGCTGCTTGGCCTGACCGTACTCCTCAGCGGTTGCATCATCTTCGATAAGAAGAGCGAGGCCGTCACCTTCCACCAGCTTGCCTCGCCAGCCGCCGTCACGACGCGCTCAGCCCCGATCCTCTTCGTCCCCCGCGCCATTATCCCCTCGGCCCTCCGCCGACCGAATGTCGTGCTCATCGATGACACGGGCTGGGTGCGCATCGAGGACGCCCACCGCTGGATTGCGCCGCTGGATCGCTCCGTCCCCGAAGCCGTCGGCCGCCATCTTACCTCGCTCACGGGACTACCCACCTCCACGCAATCGCCGGCCGATGACCACCTCGTCCTACTGTTGACCGTCGATAAAATGGAGGTCTTCACTCCCGCCGCTCCGGGACGTTCGATCTTCTCGCTTCCGGGAACTGCGCCGAACACGGATACGGCCTCCCTTCAAATCACCTTTCGCCTCGAAAAAGCAGATGGCACTCTCCTCATCACCAAGACGATTTCCCAATCTCGCCTGCTCAAGGAACGTTCCGCGAATGAATTTACCCTGGCACAATCTGCGAATCTTGCCGCCCTTTCCGTCGAAATCGCTAAGTTCGTGCCCGTTCCTTCCTTGTCGAAATGACCTCGCCCTCCTCCCCGCGCCCTGACGGCTTCTCCGAAGCTACCGGCGAAATCTGCTACGACCTTCCTTCGGCCTACATCCCGCACCCTGCCACTGGCCTACTGCACCTGCAGCGCTTCCTCGCCAAGATTCGTAGGCACCTCA
>Ga0209134_10000188_pt1 | contig 15986 bp, 13 predicted proteins | sample LauGreSp1BDMLBSN_2_FD_187566 | JGI IMG/M metagenome (GOLD analysis project Ga0209134, IMG submission 187566) | Freshwater lake microbial communities from Lake Michigan, USA - Sp13.BD.MLB.SN (SPAdes) (version 2) | ecosystem: Environmental > Aquatic > Freshwater > Lake | place: Lake Michigan, USA... | reverse complement strand
TAACAACCATCATAAAGGCAAGGTCTACCACGTAGGGGTAGAAGCCCTCATCCCCAATCACGATATCGTCGTCACGCACGAACAGCACGACAAACACGAACACGAAGATCTCTATGTTGCCATACGCGATGCCTTCAATGTGGTAGAGCGCCGCTTGAAATCGGTCTATGCCAAGCAACGTCGTCTGGATCGTACTGGCAAGAAATTGGCAGATTCTCTCTCTGTTGTGACGGTCGACGAAGAATCTTGAGCCTGATTTACCCGCATGCAGATACGGAAGCATAAACGGGAGCAGATTCAGAAACAGATATAGAAGTAGCCAAAAATCAACCCGCAGGGCTGTTCTTCGCAGCAGCCCAGCGGCTCTTCATCAATTCTCCAGGTTCAAACCAGGCGTTTTACGCCGTTCGGTGCGGCTGAGCCATCTTCGCATTAATCCTGCATGGACCTGTGGCGTGGGGACATGGATTCCGATCCGGTGTGCAACAGGCGTTTTTCAGTCCTGCTGACTTACCTGAAACATTTTCTTGCGGACCAGGTCGCGATAGGCGCGGGGTGACAGTGAAATGCTTTTGCGGAATTGCGCCGAAAAATAACTGCAATCGGGATAGCCTGAATTGAACGCCACTTCAGCCACAGACAGGTTGCTGGTGCGCAGCAGCTCCTTGGCATTGTCCAGGCGGATCTGTTGCAGATACTGCATTGGTGTTTTTCCGCTTGCCTGCTTGAAACGGCGGTTGAGCGAACGCACACTCATGTCGAATTTTTCCGCGATCAGTTCCAGTGTCAGCTGGATATGGAACTGGTTTTGCATCCATTCCTGGATTTCGATGATGGTTTCATCCTCGTGGATGTTGTGCGGCGCATTCTTCAGGAAGGTAGAGGTATAGGAGCGCTTCACTTCGTGCGTGAAGTGTCGTGACACCTGATTCGCCACTTCCGGCAGGTAGTGTTCTTCTATGAAATGCAACATCACATCGCGCACTGAATTCACGCTGCCTGCGCAGTACAGGTTGCCGGCACGGGTGATGAAACGTTCGCGTTGCAGCAGTACATCAGGATAGAGCCGCGCGAAATGATCGAAGTAGTACCAATGAGTCGTCGCTACCTTGTTGCGCAACAGTTCGGCTTCGGCCAGGAAGAACGAACCGGTGCCCACCGCACAGATCATGGTGCCCTGGTTGTTGTGATGCTCAAGCCACGACAGCAGTTCCTGGTGCTGCTTGATGACGCCCGCCGGATTGCCCCACAGCGCAGGCACGATAATCAGGTCAGTCTTCTGCACTGCATCCAGCGGTGTGTTGCAGACAAGTTCGAGTCCGGCATTCAACTGGATATTGGCGCCATCCGGACTTACCAGCTGCATCTGCAACTTGGGCTGATGGCTGCCGCCGATGCGCTGCATCAGGTCAGCGGCATTGAGCATTTCCATCGGAATGGTAAGGCTGGTGCCCAACGCTTTCTTGAAACCGACAATGGTCACGTGCTGCATCAGCCGTTTTCCTGCGCGAGGGGATAGTCGATGGATACAATGCAATATTCCCTGGGGCCGGACGGGGTTTGTATCGTCAGTTCCGCGTCAAGTGGCTTGCCGAGCAAGGCCCGACCCAGCACAGAATCGATGCTGATGTAGTTCTTTGCCGGATCCAGTTCATCCGGCCCGACCAGGCGGTAGCGATGGGTCCGGTTGTCAGCGTCTACCAGTTCCACCCAGGCACCGAAATACACCTTGTTTACATCAGTGGGCAATACCCTGACCACTTTGAGCACTTCCAGGCGCTTGCCCAGGTAACGTACACGCCTGTCGATTTCACGCAGACGTTTCTTGCCGTAGATGTATTCGGCATTTTCCGAGCGATCACCCTGGGCGGCGGCTTCACTCACTGAGCGTGTCACCTGCGGGCGTTCTACGCGCCAGAGATAGTCAAGTTCCGTGCGCAACACCGCCTCGCCTTCAGGCGTGATATACGGTGACATGGGTGGTTCTGGTGGACGATAGCGTGACATTTATTTATGCATGTCCATTAACCTTGAACCGGATCAGCCGGACCGTTGCTGGAGTTGCAGGGGCAGCTCCAGTTGCACGAAAAAAGCGGGCGGATTCACGCGCACACCAAGTCCGAGCAGGCGTACTGCCTTGTTGTTGCCGCGGGCAAAGCCGGTCTTGCAGAGTTCGCGAAAACCCTCCAGATCCGGCTGGGTGCTGCTGTGTTCCACAGTAGTGGAAACGAAATCACTGAATTTCAGCTTCACGAATTGCTTGCCAATGCTGAAGGTGCTGCCGCTGTCTGTCATGCGTTGCTGCAACCCTGTCAGCAGATCCGGCAGTGCAGAGAGGCATTGTTCGAGTGATACCAGATCCTCGACATAGGTCTCCTCGACACTGATGGACTTGCGTTCATGCGAGGTTTCTATTTTGCGGTCATCCTTGCCGCGGCACAATGCAAACAAGCGCTCGCCGAAACTGCCGAACAGGTCGATCAGCTCTGCCAGCGGATAACGCTGCAAATCGCCGCAGGTATCGATGCCGAGCAGCTGCATTCTCTGTGCGGTGACCTTGCCGACCCCGGGAACCAGTTTCACTGGCAGCGTCAGCATGAAGTCATCCACCTGTTCCGGGGTGATGGCGAACTGGCCATCCGGCTTGTTCCAGTCACTGGCAACCTTGGCGAGGAATTTGTTGGGCGCGATACCTGCCGATATCGTGATGCCGATGTCCGCGCGCACGCGCTGGCGAATCTCGCGCGCAATCAAGGTGCCGCTGCCCTTGCACCGTGTGGTATGGGTGATATCCATGAAGGCCTCATCGAGCGACAGTGGCTCGATCAGATCGGTGTAGTCGCGGAAGATGACATGGATCTGCTGCGATACCGCACGGTATTTGTCGAAATTCGGGGGAATGATGATCAGGTCGCGACAGAGCCGCTGCGCTGTGGCCGAGGCCATCGCTGAATGCACGCCGTATTGGCGTGCCTCATAATTGCAGGTCGCAATCACCCCGCGCCGACTGGCATCGCCGCCCACGGCCACAGGCCGGCCACGCAGGGCGGGGTCGTCGCGGATTTCGATGGCGGCGTAAAAACAGTCGCAATCGCAATGGATGAATTTGCTGGTCATGGCGCTCACTTGTTGGCCGCTACTGCAAAGCATAACCCGAACCCTTGTCTACAGGGGATAGGAAGCAATAACAGCAGCACACAGGGCGCCAATATTGCGTTGAATCTGCGTGTGCGGGGCTAATCGATGTTGCGACCGTGGATGCCCGGACTTAAGGCGCAGGGCTTATTTGTCGGTGAAGGTACTGACACCATCCCAGCCTGCGGGCGGCTGGGATGCATAGTGCTGCAAGCGTTCACGGTAGAGTTTTACCAGTGCCGGTTTGTACAAGCTGCCAGCCTCAAACTGCTGCAACAAGCTTGCCGCCTGGGTAAAAGCGCCTGAGTAATATGCCGACAGGAATTGCTGAAAGACCGCGCTGGCTTCCTGCACCTGTCCGGTGGTTTCAGCCGCCGACAGCAGTGGTTCAAAAATGCGTACCGGTGCCTGCTTGCCTTTCACGCGCACCTTGTCGAGTTCGAGGTAAATGAAATCCGGTGCCAGCAAGCAGGTGTGTTCACTGACAATGATGTTGGCACCGTAATATTTGGTCAAGCCTTCCAGGCGCGATGCAAGATTGACGCCGTCGCCAATCGCTGTGTAATTCAGTCGCGTATTCGAGCCCATGTTGCCGACCACGACACGGTCGCTGTTGATGCCGACGCCGATACTGATCGGACTCAGGCCGCGTACAATGAAGGCCTCGTTGAGGGTACCCAGCGCGGAAAACATGTGCAGTGCCGCCCGTACCGCACGTGCTGGTGCATCCCCCTGTTGCAGTGGCGCGCCGAATAGCGCCATCACGGCATCACCGATGAATTTGTCAACGACGCCACCCTGCGCTTCGATCACGGCGGTAATGGCCGAGAAGTACTCATTGAGCAGGCTCAGGATCTGCCGTGGTGACTGGCCTTCGCATAGCGCTGTGAATCCGCGCACATCCGAAAACAGGATAGTGACATCGCGTTCTTCGCCGCCGAGTTCAACCTTCTTGCTCAGCAGTTCGTTGGCAATTTCAGGCGACACTACCTTGCCGAGAAGGGCGCGTACTTTTTCCTTTTCGGCCAGGCCGACAGCCATGCCATTGAAGGCTTCCGCCAGTTCCCCGATTTCGTCATGAGTGGAGAGTTGCACCCTTTGTGTGTAGTCCCCGGTGGCAATACGACGCACGCCCTCTGCGAGAGAGCGTACCGGCCGCGTTACGGTGCGTGAAACCAGTGTTACCGCTGCGAGCGCCAACGCCAATCCAACGGCAAAGATTTGCAGCAGCAACATGCGCAATGCTTCAAACGGCTGCAGTTCAGCGAGCAGCGAACGCTGCAGCAGTACCTCGACGCTGCGGCCGTCACTGCTGATTGGGCTGGCGAGGGTCACGTAGTCTTCGCCTCCCAAGGTCAGGATACTGTTCAGGTTACCTTCCAGCTTGTGGTTGAACTGCGTCAGCAGGTCGGCCTGCATGGGCGCTGGCAGGGTGGAGGCACTGATTTGCCAACCGGTTTTAGCCTGGAACAGCACCGTCACTTCAGCCGAGACTGTTTGCTTGAAGTCATAGGTGAAATCACGTCCGATTTCAAAGCCGAGCGTTACCCAGTTTTCCAGCTCCGGATTGAAATAAGGCAGCACACTGGTATGGAAGGGGCGCCCGTCAATGACCAGGACATCAGCGGCTTCCGGGTATTCCCCTTGCTTGTCCAGCGCAGCGGCAAGGGCGTCCAGCGCAGACCACGGCGCGGGAAATTCGGTCTGTTGTGGGTGCAAGGTCGAGGCGATGACAGTGTCATTGTTGGCATTGGTGAGCGCAATGAAATCGGCGACCAGCAAACGGCCCAGCAGGTTGTCCATCGCCGACAGGATGGTGGCGCGGTCGCCGGTATCGAGTGCTTGCTTGAACGCGAAATCACGAGACAGCGCATCACCGGCGTTGGCGAGGATCTCGTTGCGGTCAGCAATGGCCGTTTCGAAATTGGAGACGCTCTGCTCCAGATCGCGCGTGATCAGGTTGTAGGCATTGTTGGTGTAGGTGTGACTTACCGCGCCATAAACCGCTGTGAGTACCAAAAGTAGCGGCCCCAGCAGGAAGACCAGCAGGCGGGTCTGGAAATGGCGGAAATGCAGGGGCATCGGTTACACCATGGTTTGTCAGCGTCTGGTCTAGTAGCGACTGCCGCTGCGCCGGGGGGCACGCCGCACCATGCGTTCAGGTCTCAGCGTTACTTGCAGCTCCAGGTTCAGTTCAGCGTCTGCTGTTGCCTGCAGCAGTTGCGTGATTACCCCGGCGTCGAGCAGGCGCGGATGCCAGATTTCCACGACAAGCTCACCGGCTGGCAGGGTGGCGATGCTGCCCTTGCCTGCACGAATCTCGCTGAAGTACGGCGTATCAAGGATCAGGATATAACCCAGCATATGGTCATGGATGTTGCAGCCAAGCGTCACCAGTCCCGCCTGGTCGAACAGTGTCGGTGCGGACGGCACGCCGCTGTAAAGCGGTACTTCGAAGGTCTTGGCTTTGGAAAACGAGTACACATGATGGCGCACATGATCCGAATTGGGGAAGTTCACCAGCGAGCCTGCCGTGGCAGCCCTCACATGTGGTACGAAGGCTTCATCGATCTGGTCGACATCGACCTGCATGGGTGAACTGGGTGGAATGCTGCCATCTATACTGCGCACATACATCACGGCATCTTCCACCGGAGTACCGTGTTGATCGGTAAGTGTGAGGTTTAGCGTAGCTGCCAGGCAGCCAGGGCCGATGGTAAGAACGACAAGCAACAAGCCCGCCTTGAAGGTGGACGCAAGCGTGGGGAAGTGTGCAGCGGTGGCGGAAAGTGCAGAGGTGGCGGAAAGTGCAGCGGTGGTGGAAAGTGCAGCGGTGGCGGAAAGTACAGCGGTGGCGGAAAGTACAGAGGTTCTGAAGTTAAAATTCATTGGTATATTCCGCCTCAGAAAGCATGGATGAAGCCGGTACGCAAAATACCCGCCTTGTAGTCGATGCCACTGCTCGTCCTTGATGTTTGGTACTCGGCTCCTGCATACCAGGTGGAGCTGCGCCACAGTGCCCGGTTGTAATCAAGTGTATAGATTTGGGTGCGTGCATCCAGGCGATACGCTACAGCGTGCAGTCCAAATGCCGGATCATAGGTGCTTGCCAGGGAGGCAACATTGCCAGCGTAGGTGATTCCGGTAGAGACGACATCACCGTCACGGTATTGGAGGGCTGCATTCAGCCAACTGGCTTCATTGAGGTCGAGCTCTCCTTGCAACGACAGCGTCCAGGCCGAGTAATCCCAGACCTTGCCCGATTTGGCCGGCCACATGCCGAAAGCGGGCAAGCCTTGTTCATGGTCGCCATCACTGCGTTCATGGCTGGCGCCGAGGCTGAGTTGCAGGGCCGGGGTGAAGCGCTTCGACACACTGAGGCCAGCCGTGTAAACGTCAGCATCACGCACCGCGATGTTGTAATGCTGCTGGTCCACGCCCAGCTGCAGATTGAGCACCGGCATGGTTTCCCCGATACCGAACTTGTGGCGCAGTTGTATCCCCAAACCGGCCTTGAGACTATTCATGCCACTCTAGGACTCCCACACGTTCTTTTGAATCGAGCCCAGCACCGAAATGCCGGTATAATCGCCAGTCTGCCAGTGATAGCCCCCACTGGCACGGGCGCTGACTCCGGTATCTTCAGCCCCGTCCCGAGCGGAACGGCTGAGATTGTCATTGACCAGCACTTCGATGCCAGCATCGCTAAACCATTGGGCAAACGACAGCGTTGGCAAGCAGGCCAGCAAGGTGCCACAAGTGAATTTTCGCAAGGTGGAATAAGGCATTTTTGGGTGACCTGGTAACCACTGACTGTTTCGAAAACGTTATTTACTTCAAATATTTGATATTTGAAAGCGCAGAGACACATTTCAGGAGTATTACCTATAATCCTGGCAAGCGCTATTTGATACAAACAATGGAATTCATTCAGTCAGGACACAAGGCAGTACCCATGACCCCCCTCGAAATCATCAAACCTGCAGATGGCAGCAGAGTCGTCCGCGACAGCCAAGAGTCCATTTTGATAGGCCAGCCCCCCGAGGTGCTGAAAGGCCTGTTACTGGAAAAAATCCAGGGCTTTGACACGCTGGTGCTCACTGATACCAGGGAAAAGGACGGTTCACTCCTCAATAATCTGGAATTTCCGCTCTATTACTTTCTATTCATGGGCACTCCCCTGCAGGACGGCAAGCGACTGAATCTGGTGGGTTTTCCGGATGCGATTTCACGCGTGCTGCGCTTGCTGCGCCTTACCTTGCTGGGTCCTTCCGAGCTTGAACTGCAAACGCTGGGCACGCCGGAAAGCTTGCAGAAGGAGTGGTTGTCTGCGGCACGTTATCTTGCATTGAAGGATGTAAGCGGCAACATCCGGCAAATCGAAAGTTTCTTCAACTTGCTGCCATTCCAGGATGGTAAGGTGGATACCGGCCACTTCTGTATCAGGCACTGCGGTCCCGACAAATATGAAATCAGCCATGCTGATTCAACTGCAATGGTGGATCTCAACGAAGATCACACAATCAATCCGCCTTATCCCTTGCAGCACGACTTTGTGCCACGCGAGCTGGTGAAACTGGGGCTGGAGATACTGGGCAGCGCGTCGGGTTTCACCGCCAACGAACCTTGCACAGGACTGGCGCTGTGTTACAACGGCGATTACATCCTGATCGATTCGATACCCTATCTCGACAAGCACCTTTATGCGCGCGGCATCTCCAAGAACCAGATTTCTGCCGTGTTCCTGACCCACTTGCATGACGATCATTGTGCGTTGTTCCCGCTGATCCTGATGCCAAGAAGGGTGGATGTGATCACGACACGCGAGATCTATCACATGGCGATGGAGAAACTCAGTTGCCATCTGGACTGGAAGCGCGAAATCATCGAAGAGTATTTTTCGCTGGTGGAGGTGGTGCCGGGAGCAACCATCAATTATTACGGACTGGAGATTACCCCGCACATTACTGTGCACAGCATTCCCACTATAGGCGCCACTTTTGCCACTCATTACAAAGGCACGCGCAAGTCGATTTGTGTCATTGGTGACAATGCCGCCATGAGTGCCATTCGGCAGATGACGGATGCGGGCGTGGTGAGCGAGGCAACTCATGCCAGGCTGCAGGATATCTATACACAGCGCCACGATTTGTTGGTGGCAGACGGTGGTGCCGGTGCGATTCATGGCGATCCGGCGGATGCACTGCATTCCGATGCCGAACGCGTGGTGTTCGTGCATGTAGAACATCTCGCCAACCGTTTCAATACAACATTCTCAATGGCCAGCTGCGGCAAGCGCTATATCGTGCTGGAAGGCGATGCCGGCATTTACCACTCGCATATGAGCCACTATCTGTCCCAATGGCTGGGGGAGCAGTTCTCCAACCGCTGGGCGCGCAGCATTCTGGCGGAGGAAGAGATCAGGCGATACAACGCGGGTGATGTGATCATTGTGCAGGAGGCGAAAACCCGGGGTCATGTTTTCCTGATCCTGACCGGCTACTGTGAAGTGGTAACCTGCGATGGCCAGGACATCAACATAGTCACCCAGTTGCAGGCTGGCGAAATCATCGGCGAAATGGCGATCATCACGGGTACGCGCAAACGCAATGCCAGTGTAGTAGCGGCCTCAGCCGTCACCGTCTGTGTTTTTTCCGAGGATACCTTCAACGCTTTCATTACCAGCGAAAAGCACCGCAGGAAATTGCTTGCCCGCTGGCAATTGCGGTTGCAATTACGGCAGCTGCCGCAGTTCTGCAAACTGTTGTCCACTGTGCTTGAACGCATCGCGCATTATGCAGAGGTAGAACATCTGGCGCCGGGCAGTGTCATGGATTTATGGGGCGATGCCTGGTATTTGCTGATTGAGGGTACCGCCAGCTTCAATGGCGCAGAGGTGACTGTCGGGCACGAATTTGGTTGCCGGCCTTTTGCTGAAGCGTTGACCGGTTCCTTCAAGCCGGAAAGCGATTGCAGTTTGCTGGTGCTGACGAAAGCCCAGATGCGTCAGTTTGCTGCTGCAGTGCCGCAATTCAGTTATCAGATGCGCAAATACCGCGAGCTGGATCAGTCGACTGAGGTCGATTGGTTGCGGGGAAGTGTTGAGACCTGGTAGGCCAACAGTGAAGGCGGCTGGCAGGAAGGGAAGCAACTCCCCGCAGTTGGAGCAGGGAGTGCTGCCAGTAAAGTGGCGCGGTCAGGCTTCTTTCAACATCCGGTAGAGTTGGTCTTTCAGATTCAGGCGCGTCTTCTTGCGTGTTTCCAGATAAGCGTCGGAGGGGTTCTCGACCCCGTCTTCGATACGATGCACTTCGTGATCAAGATCATGGTACTCGGCGAACAGTTTGGCGAAATGATGGTTGCTGGTTTTGAGCTGATGGATCTTTTCACGCATTTCAGGAAATTCGTGCACCAGGTCGTGTTTTTCGATGGTCATGCATACCTCATTGATTGGTTTGGTTGGCAAATCTTGACCTTCCAAGAATAACCTTGCAACACCTTGTGAGCATTGATGGAAGTCAAGCGACTTTCTACTTGCCTCAATCCACTTGCCTCAACCTTGTTGCAAAAGAGAGCGCAGGTCGATGATCGCGGCATTGGCACGGGAAATGTAAGAAGCCATTACCAGCGAATGATTGGCAATATAGCCAAAGCCGTCACCGTTGAGAATGATAGGGCTGTAGATGAAACTCTGGGTGGCCTCCAGTTCACGAATGATCTGTTCCACACTCACATCTGCATTCTTGTTCACCAGTACATCGTGGAAATCCACCTGGATTGCCCGCAGCAAATGCAGTAGCGCCCAGGCTGCCCCTCTGGCTTCATAAAATATGTCATCGGTCTGGTGCCAGGGTGTCTGCACCATTAATTCCCGCATTACGGGTGTGGCGTTGGCAGTAATATCCTCGGCAAGGCCGCTATCGATGCGCTCGCGCGCTACGCTGGCACTCAGGCGCTGTGACAAACTGCCCAGGCGTGATTCCACGTTGCCTAGCCAGGCGTTGAGGTTGTCGGCGCGGGTGAAGAACTGGGCGTCCGGATCTTCCGGATCACTCAGGCGCAGCAGGTAGGCCTCCATCGCCTCAATGGCTTCACGGTACTGGGATTCCGACGCGGGAAAAATCCAGCTGTCGTTCGGAAAATTGAAGCCGGGTTCGGCAATGATCAGATCCTCGTCTTCCTTCGATTGTGATTGCGAGCGGCTAAGGTTTTCCCGCATCACCTTGCTGATGTCGCGTACCTGCACCAGTACCCCGAATTCCCAGTTGGGCATGTTGTCGACCCAGGCTCCGGGCGACATCAGGTCATTGCTCAGGTAACCGCCGCGCTTGTCCAGCAGTGTGCTTGCGACCTTGATAATTGTATTGGTGGTGATGGCGCCGGGTACGGAAGGGCGGCCCAAGGTCGTCATGCGTGCCTGGTTGTTGGCGCGCACATTGAACAGGTCGGGCTCGTTGCTGATGACGAGGCTGGAAACCGTAATCAATACCAGCAGAGCCAGTACCCCCACGATGATTCCATTGCGCAGCAGGCTGGCACGCCAGTCCAACGTCGGTGCGGCGAAGGTGTCGCGCCGGAAAAAATCCCTGAGTTTCTGCAGCAATGGCATCTCGATACGTCCCTGCCGGCCTTCATGCGTCCGGACATGCATTATTCATGTCTCGTACACTATCACATGGCTCCGGGTTATCAGAAGCCTGCCTTGCAGCCCCGCCAGTCCCTGTGTTGATCAATCACACTATCCACTCGTAGTTGCCGGAGTAGTTATTGGAGTAGTTGCCGGAATAGTCGCCGACACGCTCGTCCTTGCCAGGCATGCTCAGGGTCTGCAGGATACTGAGCGCAAACAGTGAAGCAGCTCTCGACTCCACGGTGTGCAGTTGGGCTATTGGCAGATGAGGCGTTGGCAGATTGTTCATGGGCAGAGAGATCATAGGCAGTGAGATCATGGGCAGTGTAGTCGCAAGGGCAGGCTCAGTCAGCTGGGCGGCATATGTTGCCGCTTCCGTGACAAGGTTTGCCGCTGTTGCGCTTACCTGTGGCTGTGCTACACCTACGCTTTGCAGGGCAGGGTGCTGGTCAAACTTGTTTTCGAAGCGCGCCAGTACTTGTTCGAGGGTCAGCGCCTTGCCGCCCTTGAAGAACACTGCCTCATTGGCACGGGCCGCAGCAGGCACGATGTACTGGGCTTCTATGTCAGGATTGTTGTCGTGCGAGTCCATGAACCGGGTGGCACCACCGGCACCGAGGAAATGCGCCATGTAGAGTTCTGCATGCGTAACCTCGCGTCCCAGTTTGCTTTCCAGCTGTGCTTCATTGTCTTTCGTGAGTTCTGCTGCCATCAGTGCAGAAATGCGCGGATCGTCACGCAACTGGAGGATTTCGGCGCGTTTTTGCGCATTATTCACGACGGCCTGGCCCTTGCTGTTACGCGTGATGGCAATCGCTGCGGCGTCCAGGCCGTGCTTGCCACCATGCTTGTCGATGACATCAAGCCAGGTACTTTCGACAAACTGGTACAGGCCGCGTGCACTTGAAGTGGCCGCTTGTGCGTTCGGGTCGAGACTGCTTTCCGCTTCGGCCTCATGCAGCAGATAGCTGAAATCGACACCGGTTTTATGACTTGCCTGGCGAATAGCCGCCATCACTTCGGTTCGGGCCGGAGTTGTGCTGAGGGTGCCAAGGTCACGCTGCTGAATCATGCAGATTGGTCAGGTTGGGTTGCAAAAAGACGATTTCATAAACGGAGTTTGCAAGGACCGTGCCTGATGCTGGCGGAGCCTGCAATTTTCAGGAAATAAAGAATTTTCAGAATAAAAAAAGGGAGCCGTCAGGCTCCCTTTCGTGATTGGAGGTTCCAATGGAGCTTCCTAATCATTCGATCAGAAGGTGTTACTGTTGAGAATGAAGATTAATCCATGCCTTGCAGAAACCACCGTTTTCCATTGAAACCCCACACATATCACTAGACATTGGATCACCTCCTTTTCTTCTCAGCCAAACATGATCAAAGATTAATGCTGGGCCCAAGTCCGTGTCAAGACAGTGTGTGGGTCATTGGCGTGAATGAGGTGCTCCATGGGTCGTCAACCGCAACGGCGATATTGTCCGCATGAGCATTCCATTGCTTGAAATTCAATAGAGTTGGCGTTACCAGCCAGCGCCACCCCGTGGTGGACTGTATTCAGGTTCCCATACCGGCGGCAGGTCCTCATCCACATTGAACAGCACGGCATGGATCTCCTGTATCAAGCCGGCTTTCACGGTGAAGAATTCGGCCACGATGCGGCTGTTGGTGGTTGCTGTGCTCTGGCTTTCCATGCCGTCCTTCAAGCCGAAGCGCACCATCGACATTACAATGCCGCGTTCCTCATCCACGACCGGATAACGCCGATCCCACAAATTTCGGCCGAGAAAGGCGCCCTGATGGAAACCGCTGGCCGTATCGCGGTACTGGCCATTGCGCACCAGTCCTGTGGTCTGGAAACCGTTTTCAAAGCGAGTGGAGTCGGGCAGCAGATCGGCAGGGTGATAGGCATCCGTACCGTTGGTCTGGAACGCACGCCAGTAACTTTCAGCCGCCGCGATCAGGCGATAGTAGGAATCGCGCGAGGCTTCCGCAATGCTGAGTTGCAAGAACGGCGACAGCGGTTTGTCCAGCAAATCGTGCGGTCCCCACAAGGCACCGGCATCGCCCTCGTTGGCCTTGATGGTCTCAATTTCGGTAATGGCCCCGTTCTGTACTTTCAGGCGCAGCGCAATCATCGTCATGCTGCCATCGCTGTTCTGGATGATGGCTTCAGTGCCAGTATCACCCAGACGCTGGTTGACAAGATCCCAACGATAAATGGTGCTATCTGCACTGTCCCAGAAGATGTCCTGCAACGTGGCCATGGTTCCGTTATGGGAAATTCTTGCATCTGCGGCCAGCGGTACCCCGGTCACACTGTTGGCATGCAGGCCGGAGAACCAGGCATCCACAAAACCGGTAAGGCAGGCGCGATCGCAACCGATCTGTGCCTGGGCAGATATTGAACTGAACACAAGCAAGCTTGCGGCCAGTGTCCTGCTGAAGCGCTGTTTCATGTGATCCCCTTGAATAGTGAAGTTGCTTTTATTATTGGTGCTTTTATTCAAACCAGATGGTCGACCAGGGTCTTGATGGACTTGCGGGCAAACTCGTCGAGATAACTGAATTCCACCGAGATGCAGAAAGTACGTTCGTCTTCGGCCGTGCAAGACAGCACCTTCGCGTAGACGTCACTGGAGGATTCTTCGCCGACGGCAAAAGGTACCACGATCTTGATCTCGTCCAGCAAGTGGTGCTCCTGGTTGGTGAAGATGCGCATGCCGCCGTATGAGATGTCGGTGATTTCAGCCTTGATGGGAGCAGGCCTGATGTGTTTGTTTTCGATGAGGTAGTAATTCACCGGCAGAAACGCTTCCACGCGCGGACTCCTGCGATTTTCCCTGGCGGGTATGATCTTTCGGTCCGGATAGAGCAGGCCCTGCAATTCGAAGACCTTGATGATTTTTTTCTTGCCCTTGAGCAGCAGGTTGAAATCCGCGCCGGTTTCCACCTGGTCGGGACATGATTTCAGGACCTCTTCACTGATCAGTACCTGGCCACGCAGGGCGAAGGCTGACATGCGTGATACCACATTGACCGGTTCCCCCAGCACAGTCAGTTCGCTGTAGATTTCAGAACCGAGTTTGCAGGAGACAATGGTGCCGGCATTCAAGCCGATACCCATGAATACTTCGGGCAGGTTCAGGGTGCTGCCATAGATATTGACTTTATCCATCGCCAGTTGCATGTCGATAGCGCAGGACAGCATCTTGTAGGCGGCGTCATCATCTTGCTCCAGATCGAACAGGGCAAGTATCGAATCCCCCATGAACTTGTCGATGTATCCCCCATAAGCATTGATGATGGCGATCATTTGCTGGAAATGGTGGTTCAGCAGGGGCAGGAAGGTAAGGGTGGGGTATTGCTCCGTCAATGCGGTAAAGCCACGCAGGTCGGACATGAGAATTCCGTATCTGCCAGAATGTGGTTCCAGAAGCCAATCGGCTGCTCTCTTATTATTGTTCACTCGGCATTGCTCCCTTTTAATGCAGCGCTATGGTAACCATTTCCGGAACCTGCGAGGAGCGCTGGTTCACAACTTGAACTTGTCCTTGTCTGGCGTGCGTGCACCTTTTTTGCTTTATTGCTTTTCGTTGTATCCACGACAGGTCTGAGGGCATGAAGATGATGTCTGGGTGCACTTTACCCTGCGGGGCAAAACAGGGCATCATGCCGGCCTTGTGTCGCGAGCACCCGCCCGCGGCCATGCTACGACAATAAATCCTGGATCACATTAAAGGGGACACATAACAATGTGGCAACAAAACTACCTGCCGATAGAAGATAGCCTGTTTCTTTCTGCATTCATCGCAGCAATTCCTATCTTCGTTCTGCTTACCCTGATCGGCATCTTGCGCAAACCCGCCTGGGTTGCAGCGGTCTCCGGACTGGCTACTGCATTTGTAATCGCCATCCTGTTCTATGACATGCCTACCGATCTGGCCTTGAGTGCCGTCAGTTATGGAGCTGCGCAAGGGTTGTTCCCCATTGGCTGGATCGTGTACTGGGCCATCGTGATGTACCGGGTCACGCTGGATACCGGCAAGTTCGAAATCATCAAGGATTCCATTGGTGGCCTGACTGCAGACCGCCGTTTGCAAGCCATGTTGATCGCCTTTGCCTTTGGTGCCTTTATTGAAGGTGCTTCAGGTTTTGGCACCCCAGTGGCGGTAGCCGCCGCCATGCTGGCGGGTTTGGGCTTCTCTCCGTTCTTTGCTGCCGGGATCTGTCTGCTGGCCAACACCGCACCAGTTGCCTTCGGCTCCATCGGTATCCCGGTGATCACGCTGGCACGCATTACCGGCCTTGATGAGCTGGAACTCAGTGCCTGGGTAGGTCGTCTGTGTGCGCCGATCTCCGTTTTCATCCCGGCTTACCTGATCATGGTGATGGGTGGCGTCAAGGCTCTTAAAGGCGTGTTGCCTGCCGCGGCTGTCTGCGGTATCAGCTTTGCTGGTGTGCAGTTCCTGGTGTCCAACTACATTGGACCGGAGCTGACCGACATCATGGCGGCGATGGCCGCTATTCTGGGCCTGGTTGCCCTGTTCAAATTCTGGCAGCCCTCCGATACCTTCATCATGGCCGGTGATACCACTGCCAGCGTGGCGATGAAGCAACATCCGCTGGGCGAAACGCTGTTGGCCTGGTCGCCTTATATCCTGCTGGTAATCTTCGTACTGATCTGGGGCAGCCCCTGGGGCAAAGCCATCCTGGACCAGGTCAACGTTGTAATCCCCTGGCCCGGCCTGCATAACCAGATCGTGCAGAGCACTCCAGTCGTAATGACCCCGACGCCTTATGCCGCCAATTACACGCTGAACTGGTTGTCTGCTGCCGGTACTGCCTGTGCTCTGGCTGGTTTCGTTGCTTCACGCATTCTTGGCATGGGCCTTAAACAGTACGTTGGCATCCTCGGCAAAGTCCTGCATCAGATGGCCTTCTCCCTGCTGACCATCGCGTCGGTTCTGGGCCTGGCACTGCTGATGAATTACTCCGGCTCCATCGTTACCATGGGCCTGGCCTTTGCTGCCACTGGTTCACTGTTCCCCTTCTTCAGCGCGATGCTGGGTTGGCTGGGCGTGTTCCTCACCGGCAGCGATACCTCTGCCAATGCCTTGTTCGGCAACCTGCAGGTGGTGACCGCCAATCAGCTGGGTCTTGATCCTGCGATGATGGCAGCTGCCAACTCCGCAGGTGGTGTGATGGGCAAGATGATCAGTCT
>Ga0209134_10000186_pt1 | contig 16062 bp, 13 predicted proteins | sample LauGreSp1BDMLBSN_2_FD_187566 | JGI IMG/M metagenome (GOLD analysis project Ga0209134, IMG submission 187566) | Freshwater lake microbial communities from Lake Michigan, USA - Sp13.BD.MLB.SN (SPAdes) (version 2) | ecosystem: Environmental > Aquatic > Freshwater > Lake | place: Lake Michigan, USA... | reverse complement strand
CGATACACCGCTGACTTTACAAATCTCACCAGCTAAACCAACTTCACCGATCGCAACTAAATCTGGAGGAAGCGCTAAACCTTTCGCCGCCGAGGCTACTGCTAGCGCAAGTGCTAAATCAGCAGCCGGCTCTGACATTTTCATGCCACCCACTGTTGCGGCATATACATCGCGGCCGCCTACGCGAACACCAGCGCGAAGTTCAAGAACAGCCAAGGTCATCGATGTGCGCGCAGAATCTAAACCACTTGTTACCCGACGCGCATTTCCGAAATCACTTTCCCGTCCTGCGCTGACCAGTGCTTGAATTTCAGCTAAAAGTGGGCGACGACCTTCAAGAGTGACGGTTACGCAGGTGCCAGGTACGGGTTCAGTATGTCGAGAGGTAAAAAGACCGGTGGGATCAATCACGGATTCGATGCCGGTATCACTTAAATCAAAGCAGCCGACCTCATCACTGGCACCAAAGCGATTTTTGATTGCGCGAATAAGTCGAAGACGCGAATGACGCTCTCCCTCAAATTGCAGCACAACATCGACAATATGCTCAAGAAGTCGAGGACCAGCAATTGATCCATCTTTAGTGACATGTCCAACGAGTAATAAAGTAATGTCACGATCTTTACAGATACGAATGAGTGCACCAGCAACTTCGCGCACCTGCGTCACTCCGCCAGGTGATCCATCTGCTGCTGAGCTTCCAATAGTTTGAACGCTATCGATGATGAGTAAGGCTGGCTTGACTGCATCGACATGTGCAATGACTGCGCCGAGATCTGTCTCTGATGCTAAAAATAAAAGTGGATCGACTGCATTGATTCGCTCTGCACGAAGGCGCACCTGGGATGCTGACTCTTCACCGCTGATATAGAGCGCACTCATACCTTTTGCTGCAGTCTGTGCTGCAACAGAGAGCAAGAGAGTGGACTTACCAACACCAGGTTCACCCGCAAGCAAAATTGCTGCACCTGGTACTAAACCTCCGCCGAGAACTCGATCGAGTTCACTCACTCCAGTTTCGCGTGCACGGGCCATCGAGAGATCAACATCTCCGATAGGAGTTGCTGCATGTGAGACTTTGCCGGCGACAAGGGAGAGTTTCTTCGGAGCTGCAATCTCTTCGACACAACCCCACGCCTGGCATTCACCGCAACGACCTACCCATTTTTGGGATGTCCAACCGCACTCGCTGCAGCGGAATGGATCCTTCTCGACCTTGGCCATGAGGTGAGCCTAAAGCAAAGCTCTGACGTGCGCCTTACTTGCCGGCTTGAAGTGTTGCTGGGTGCTGAATAACAAAGAGAGGCAGGCTGCGTGCCTGAGCATCTTTAATGCCCTGCACACGGATATCGCAATGCTTAGCCAGAATGTCATATGCATCTTGACCCATCAGCGCGGTGAGCTCTGCGCGGTTAGAGATGTAGACAGGCTCGCTACCGATGTGCGCTTCAGTATTGCTTGTGCAATACCAATCGAAATCATCGCCGCCATCGCCCCAACCTAAGCGCTCGTACTCACCAATAACTGTGACTGAGTATTCGCGCTCGCCAACTTCGCGTGTTTCAAAACTACGACGTAAAGGTAATTGCCAACATACATCTGGTTTTGTTTCAACGAAGTGACGATCTTCTTTGAGAGCTAAATGATGAAGTACACATCCAAATGATCCGGTGAATCCAGGAGCTTCATGACCTTTACGATTTAAGAAGATGCACGCATCATTGACTGTGCGAGTTTTTCTTTCGTTATCTTCATCTAAATCTGTAATGCGAAGTTGGCCGCCAGGCTTCTTCGGACGAGCTTCTTCATAAAATTGCCACATTTGTGGAGTGAGATGCTGGGCGGCGAGTTGAACGCGCTTCTCATCATCTTCATCTGAGTACATCGCACCCTCGGTGCAGCAACCATCATTGGGGCGATCTTTAAAGACACCTTGGCAACCATCGCCATAGATGCAGGTCCAATTTGAGGTGAGCCAAGTGAGATCACATTTGAAGATCTCGAGATCATCGTTTGGATCAGCAAACTCGACCCAGTCGCGGGCAAAACCTGGTTTAACTTCGGACATAGTCGCAGAGCCTACGCGTACTCTTACGCTATGGCTAATCAACAGAAGGTCACAGTTGTCGGTGCCGGTGTCATGGGCGAAGCTCTTATCGCTGCCCTTATCGGCTCTGGGGTTAAGCCATCAGCAATTTCTATAGTTGAAAAGCGTCCAGATCGCTGCAGTGAATTAGTTGGTAAGTATGCAATCACCGTAGATAGCCTTGAAAGCGCCGTCTCGACGAGTGATCTCATTCTTGTGGTCGTTAAGCCACAAGATATGCAAGGGCTCCTCGGTGAGATCAAGCCCCACATCAATAAGAGCGCGCTAGTTTTGAGTTTTGTTGCAGGCAAGAAGATTGGATTTATCCAAGAGAATTTAAGTGGCTCACAGCCAATCGTTCGCATCATGCCTAATACGCCAACATCAGTGGGTCTTGGTGCAGCTGGATATTCATTTGGTAGCGCCGTTACCCAAGAGCATCGCGCATTTGTTGCATCCCTTTTGGCTGCAGCAGGTAAGGCTGTCGAAGTAGATGAGTCACTACAAGATGCAATTACCGCAACAAGTGGATCAGGGCCTGCCTACTTCTTCGCCTTCGTTGAAGCGATGGTTGAAGGAGCAATTGCGCTGGGGCTTTCGCGTGAAGATGCAACAACGTTGACGATCCAAACAATTGTTGGCTCTGCCGCACTCCTTGAACGCTCAGGTGATTCACCAACAACGTTGCGTGAAAAAGTAACGAGCCCTAACGGAACAACTGCCGCTGCACTTGCTTCATTGAGTAACGATCATCTCTCTGAAATTGTCGCTCGTGCGATGAAGGCAGCACACGCTCGCTCTCAAGAATTGGCATAGCGTGAAACGCTTTGCTGTAGCCGTTATAGCGGCACTTCTTCTCACCTCTCAGCAAGTCGAAGCTGCTCCAAAATCAATTGCAGCAAGTGAGATAACAAAGGTTTCGCCTATCGCCGAACACGAAGGTGTTGCAATTTCCAGCCAAGGAGTAACTATTTTTTCTAACGCAGAGAAGAAAGTACTGGTTACTTCGCTGGATTTCGCAGGTTCCGAGAAGTGGAAGCTCGTTGTAGAGAGCGCCCCCGATCAGATCGCCATGGCGGCAACTTCCGATAAAGAAGGCAATATTTGGCTGGCAGGGCTTACCTCTGCGGTCGGCGTCAATGAGACCCAGAACGCAACGAGTAATCCAGTCAATGTTGATGGGGTTGTTGTTGAACAAGTTCCGGCGCTACGAAGTGAATTAAATTGCCTGACCTTATGGAAGATATCTTCTGCGGGTGCACTGATCGGTACCTACTCTGAAAGTGCAACATCGCCGCTATTGATTACTGCAATCTCATACTCCGTTAGCGGAATCTCTATTTTGGGTGATCGTGGAGCTGGGACATTTCTTATCACTTCAACACTGAGTGGAAAGTTCACGACGGCAAAAGTTATTGGCACAGCAAAGAGTTCATTCGCCTCAATTATTCGTAATCCCGATGGCAGCGCACAGATCTATGGCGCAAGCAGTGAGACTCTCGGTGGCAAGAAACTCGTCGGAGTTCGCGATGGAATTTTGGCAAAGGTAAATAAGAGCGGTCTGCTCACCAGTGTTGTGCGGAGTTCAGCTAATCGAGCAACTCGATCATGGCAAAGTGGAACCTCATCATATTTCGTTATTGGCGATGTCAAAGTCAGTGGAAAGAACGAGAGCGCATTTACAAAGTTCAATTCAAGTTTTGCACCAACATGGACGCTACGACTTCCATCGCAGGGTGCTCAACTTGCTGCGATCGGAACCAATGGAGCCCACTACGCACTCTTTAACTCAACGTCGTCGATTCCTGGTGTGACCGGTTGGAAACCAACTGCTGCAACACCGATTGTCATTCGCTTCGATAGCAAGGGCGTGATTACTCAAGCGCTCAAATCATCACAAGTAAAGAGTGCAACGGCAATGGCATTTATCTCGGGTGTTGGGCTTATTGTTGTAAGTCAGAGTGGAATATATAAAGGTTAAGGCTTAGCAAGTGCGAGATTGCCATCAACGTGGGCAACAACCACGCTCTTGCCATCAATAGTTACCCACTTACCACTGACTCCATTGACGGCTGCGCTTCCAGTGATGAGAGAGACTTTCTTTGTAGCAAAATCAATGACACAAAGTCGGTCTTCGCAATTAAAGAGCGCCGATGATCCGTTGGTTCGGGTCCATCGATTAGGTGTTCCGAAGCTAGAAGTACCAAAAGTTTTTACGTTTAACTGTGTTGCAATTACCGCTGTACGAATTTGATCTGGTTTTGGAATCGTAATCGACGATGCGCTGAGCCACATAGCAAAAGCGCCTTTCGTAGTAACAGAGAGCGCGACGTCATAACCTGTCATAGCTAGTGAATCGGAGGATTCCTCAAGGGTTCTATAAACCCACTTTGTTGGGTCGATATCTGTACGAGTAGAGAGACGAATTGCACCAGATGTCGCCTCTTTCCTCTGGTTGATCACCAAAACAGAATCGTAGAGAACGTAGGTTTTCTTTCCATCGAAGCCAGCGGCTAAGTGAAATGCGACATCGCCCGTTGTTCGTCCATCTGTCTTTCGATCTCCATCGAGCTGCTCATAGAGCCACTTACTACTTGTATTTAACTTATAAGCACCAAGGAGAACTCCTTGAGATTCATCTCGATAGAAAACTTGAATTCCTGTTGGCGTCACTACGCACGCATTTGAGACGCTGACATCACTAGCGGTGCGTACTCGATTGAGATCCTCATAGTTATTAATTGCAGGCCCGTTACCATCAACGATCTCTGTACTCACTTTTTTGCCGTCATAGGTTGCATGGCGAAGATCTTTATCAACTCCGTCGGCATAAAAAATATGTAGTTTTTGAGTCGCACCTGATCCGCTCAGGCAGAGCGAAATTGGGCTGGTAATTTCATGAGTTGTGCGATTTGTGCCACCAGCGCCATCGATTGTTGTTTTGCGCCAGGTCAGACCATTCCAGATTGCCATCTTAAGAATTCCGGTTACTCCGTTGGAGTAGACAATGACAGGCTTCTTATTCCAGGTAGCTGTTGAAATATGTGCGGGCTCAACATTGGGATCGATAATTGTCGACTTCCACGCCGCTTGAGGAGAGATAGCTTCAGTGACAACAGGTGTTGAAGATCCGAGCGAGTTATTTGCGGTGACAGAAAAAGTGTATGCAGTCCCATTCTTTAACCCACTCATCACGAGAGGGCTTGTTGTACTGCTCTTCTCTGCACCAGTTTTGAGATTCTTTACAGTGTAGGCAGTAACTTGCGCGGTACGCAGATTCGCTGGTGGATCCCATTTCACAATGGCAGAGCTATCTGCAATCACAGCCTCTGCATTGCGCACAGACGTTGGTAATTCCACTGCAACACCAACGGGTGGCTTAGCGCGCATATCTGCCATCATCGCTAAGAGAAGTGGTCCAGGACCGACAAAGACTTCGCCTGCTTCAAGATTCGGCGTCATCACTCGATCGAGTGCGTTATCTGCATACGTTTTCTCATCCAAGTGACTCACTGACGAGCCTTCTTCATATGTGCTTGGCGTGTAAAGAATTGGCTTCGCGCCACCATTAGCTGCAATGCCTTGAGCACCAGACCACACGAGACTTGTTCGAAGTGCTTTACCTAGTTCTATAGATGGTGATGGTAAATCTGCCAAACGTCTTCCATCTGGAGTTTGTGCGTAGGCATCAAATGGAGTCGGCTGTTCGATGGATCCGAATCCAAGATAAGAGTCGTACGAGTCATTGGATAAGAAACCTAGTCCATGTCCCATTTCGTGAATAAAGACAGATTTGAGATCGTATTCACGAGTAGTGGGAGCGCCATCACCCCTGCGATTCCATGACCCTCTTGAATTCACATTAATTTTCATCTCTGCACTTCGTATATCTAAATCTTTTCCAGCAAGAGCATTTGCAAGTGCGGATGGATACCAGAGGCTTGAATCAGGTGCGCCAGAAAATCCTGCGAAATATCCACCAGGCCGCGCACTACCTAGAACGGAGATCGATTGGGAAGAACTCCACGTTGCATCAATTGTGATGGCAACTTTTGATTGAAAATTCTCAGCCCAAATATCGACTGCAGATTGCAATTCCTTCTTCGCCCAATCTGGAAAATTAGTGTAATTGACATTAATAGTTGATTGCTTCTCTAAGTTTGCTGTCTTCGGAACTGCTCCAGCCGTGGAGTTAGCTGCAGGTCCTGCGTAGATGTAACCCCATTGAGTTGCAGGTGCAAATCTATAGAGAGATTGCGCTGATGCCGAAGGTGTAAGGGTTGCAAGAAGGGCTATGAGAAGCGGGACGACTACGCGAAAGCGTGGGGTTCGGAAGGTGCCTGCTCGCATGGCGCCTAACCTATCAGCCTGCAAGAATGTGAACATGTCCCCGGAATCGCAGGCGAATGTTTATGACCGAATTCGCAGTGAAAAAGCGCCACTGACTGAATTTACGATCTCCGCTGCAGGAAAAGAAGTCACCCTGGATGAAGCTCGCGCAGATTTTGCGGCAGCGGTTGGTTCAGTGGCTCACATGCTTTTCTCAAAAACATATGGTCCGCTAGTTGGAAATGTGACAAAGACAAGTGTTGAAACAGTACTTAAGAGCGCAGAGGAATCAGTGCACCGAGCAAAAGGTGACATCACGCTATTGGCCGAAGAATTAACTGCTCGTATTTTTCCAGAGAAAAAGAAATGACAACGGTAACTATCTATTCTCGACTTGGATGCCATCTCTGCGATGATGCACATAACGCGCTTGAGTCAATGCGCGAAGAACTGAACTTTGAGATTGACGTCATTAACATTGATGAAGACGCCGAGCTAGTCAAACTTTATAGCGATCAGGTTCCGGTGATTCATATCGATGGCGAACACCACGACTTCTACAAGGTAGATCCGGTTAGGTTTAGATCTTCCCTTGAAAAACATCGTCAGCATCAATAATTCGGTAGGCATAACCCTGTTCAGCTAAGAAGCGTTGACGATTTGCTGCAAAATCTTGATCGACAGTATCGCGCGAAACAACTGAGTAGAACTTAGCTCCACGTCCATCTGATTTAGGTCGCAAGATTCGACCAAGGCGCTGAGCTTCTTCCTGGCGCGAACCAAATGCACCAGATACTTGAATTGCAATTGTGGCATCAGGTAAGTCAATTGAAAAGTTCGCAACCTTAGAGACAACTAAACAGGTGATCTCACCGGTACGAAACGCTGCGAAGAGTCGCTCGCGCTCTTTTACAGGAGTATCGCCCTTAATGAGTGGGACTCCTAATGTCTCAGAGAGTTCATCTAATTGAGTAATGTATTGGCCGATAACAAGAATCTGCTCATTTGCGTGATAAGCAACAAGTTCTTGGACAACTTCACTCTTAGTCTTTGTCGTTGCGCAGTAACGATATTTCTCTTCGGGTTCTGCTGTTGCATAGAGCAAGCGCTCAGATTCTGAGAGATTAACGCGCACCTCAATACATTCAGCGGGTGCGATATAGCCTTGTGATTCAATCTCTTTCCACGGTACATCAAAGCGCTTAGGGCCAATCAGTGAGAAAACTTCGCCCTCCATGCCATCTTCACGAACGAGAGTTGCAGTCAGTCCTAGGCGGCGTCGGGATTGAATATCTGCAGTAAATCTGAAGATGGGTGCCGGCAAGAGGTGAACCTCATCGTAAATAATTAGACCCCAGTCATGAGTATCAAAGAGATCAAGGTGGGCATAGACACCATTCTTCTTCTTTGTCATCACTTGATAGGTAGCGATTGTGACGGGGCGGATCTCTTTCTTCGCTCCTGAGTATTCACCAATCTCATCTTCATTAAGTGTTGTACGGCGCAACAACTCATCTCGCCATTGGCGAGCTGCGACGGTATTTGTTACCAAGATCAGAGTTGTTGCCTTTGCATGAGCCATCGCTGCAGCACCGACAATTGTCTTTCCTGCACCACAGGGAAGAACCACAACCCCAGAACCACCGTGCCAGAATCCTTCAGCAGCTAACTCTTGGTAGGGGCGAATCTTCCAGCCATCTTGTTTGAGTGCGATTTCATGTGCTTGTCCATCGACATATCCTGCAAAATCTTCTGCCGGCCAGCCAAGGCGTAAGAGTGATTGTTTGATTGCACCACGTTGGCTTGGATGCACCACGATTGTTTCAGCATCGATACGGGCACCAAGTAAAGGTGCAATCTTCTTTGCGCGGATTACCTCTTCAAGAACTGCAGTATCCGTTGTTACAAGAATTAATCCATGGACTGGATCTGCTTCAAGTCGCAGACGCCCATAGCGAGACATCGTCTCTGCCACATCAACCAAAATGGAATGGGGGACGGCATAACGTGAATACTTAATGAGGGTATCGATAACTTGTTCAGCATCGTGGCCTGCAGCCCGTGCATTCCAAAGGCCAAGGTTTGTTAAGCGATAGGTATGAATATGTTCTGGCGATCTTTCAAGTTCAGCAAAGGGAGCGATAGCTCTGCGACATTCAACAGAGTCAGCATGATCAATATCTAAGAGAAGTGTCTTATCGCTTTGAACAATGAGCGGTCCATTAGTCATCCAGTAGATCCTTGATGAGTGCGTGCAATAGCGCTGTGCGCGGTTCAAGGGAGGCAGCACTTACCCATTCGTGTGGAGCGTGCGCTCCTTGGCCAACTGCGCCAAGACCATCGAGAACTTGTGCACCAGCTGCTGCTGCAAAGTTTCCGTCGCTTGCGCCACCAACATGTGCGCTACCCAGTGGTGCCATACCGATTGCGGCTGCGACTTTTTCAATACGCTCATAAAGTGCTGCGGTTGCGGCTGGTTGTAGTGGTGGGCGATTAATTCCACCCGTTACTTCGATCCGAGCAAGTGGATTGACTGCAGTGATACCTGTGATCGCTGCATGGACGCGCTCGAGCTCTGAGATCGCAAAGGAGCGAATATCTATATCGAGGATTGCATGATCTGGAACCGTGTTCGTTGTATTTCCTGAATGAAGAACAGTGGGAACAACAGTTGTTCCATGCTCTTTATTTTCAAGAGCAGCAAGGCTAAGAATGATGTGCGCAATTTCAGTAGTTGCATTGACGCCTTTTTCAGGTTCAAGACCAGCATGGGAAGCCACGCCGTGAACATGTACCTGGTACATCGACGTTCCTTTACGACCGGTCTTTACCTTGCCATCAAGGGATGCTTCAAGAACTAAAACAGCCTTCGCCTTAGAGGAAATATCTTTAATGAGTGCGCGTGATGCGTGACTGCCAGTCTCTTCGTCAGTGGTCGCGATAAGTGCAACTGAACCTTCAATACCTTTAAGTGCGTACAACGCTTGCAAGAAACCAGCCTTCATATCAAAGACACCTGGGCCGCGAACTACATCACCCTTTACTTCCCACAAAGGTTGATATGACCCATGTGGCCAGACAGTATCGAGATGAGCGAGAAGAACAATTTCAGGACTCTGTGCGCCCCACCAGAAAACAGGACGACCTTCAATCTCTTTAATCTCTGCAGGAGTTCCAAGAACTCGTGTTGCGATATCACTCGCTAAACGAACAACGCTGCGGCAGGCATCGAGATCTTCGGTGGGGGATTCACACCGAACAAGTGCTTCTAGGGCTGCCAACATGGGTGTAAGTCTGCCGTATTCGCTTGCATTCTCGCTCGTCATAGCGAAGCCACCCCCGTTATTCGAGCGATTCTAAAGGTGGTGATCTCACCGGTTGCATGATCGCGTGCCAGAAGTGAGCCTGCTGAGAGCTTGAGCGGGTCAATGATGCGGTGCGAAATCAACCCATTGTTATCGGCATATCCAATGGAGAGAGATGTATCTGCTGAATGAGTCAGGTGATGGCTCAATATCTCAAGAGTTTCATTTGCTGTTGTGCGCGGTAATTCACCGAGTGCTGATGCGGTGATGTTGCGCAGAGTACTTTGACGATGACTAGATTTTTCTCCAGTACGTAACGTGCGAAGTGCTCCGTTAAGTGCGATCTCATCAGGCAAATCTATTTCACCAACAATTCGAGGAGGTCGCGCCTTTGTCTGTGCGCGCATGATCCGTGGCCCGGTCAGAAGAATTCCCTTAGAGTCCTCAACAGCTGGTAGATACCCGGCATTTCTAAGAATGTTTACCGCATCATCTACTTCGAGATCGCAGATGATGACCTCAGATGCAATCTTTCTGAATCCAAGTCCTTCAAGTTTCTTATCTCCAATAATGGATGCAATCACCGATTGATCTTCACATCGAATAAATGAAGTTGTAGCTCCTACGCGCAACTTTCCATGTTTCTTTGCCACATCGGCGATGAGATATTCAAGTGGCTGAGGCATCGGAGTTTTAGATGTTGCCTTAAGGAATTTTGCAATGTCATCGCCAGTTTTACCGTGATCTAACGCTCTGCGAATTGTGGCATCGCTAAATCTAAAGACCGTTGCACCGCCTCGAGATTCAACGTCAGCAAGAAGGGCCATCTCTTGTGCAACTGCTTGGGCAAGTGGTCCAGGAGCAATTGCGGTGTTATCACTTTGGATAAGTATGTGATCAACTTCGGCAGGAAGATCTGCATCAATCTTTTCAAGAGAGTCACCTGCAAGAAGTGCTAGCCCATAATCAGAGATCACTGCTTGCCCTGTAATGCCTAGCCATTCAGCTTCGCGTAGCGTGTATTCGATATAGCTCGCTGGTACGCCACCGGTGCGCTTTGCAGGTCTCTGCCATTGCGCGGCGCTAATGAGTGAATCTGCAGTAACCGCACCATCTTGATTCTCTTTCAGGAGTGCCAGCGTCAGCGAGCGAATCGAAGCTGCACTGACTCGATCGAGTTCTGGCCCAAGAGGTGCAATATTTTTCGTTGATTCATTTCCAACAAGGCCGCTGACACGTGAAGTAGCTAACCAAGCAGCCGCCAAGGAGGACCACTTATCTGATGGACGTTGGGTCAACCAGATATCAAATTGTGTAGTCGGCAAGATTCGATCATCTGGATCGATTGTAAGGAGCGCGGTGACATAACAAAGCTCTGCAACAAATGCTGCGCAACTTTCATCAACACCTAAATGAAGTGCTAGCGCCTTCAGATCTCGAACTCCTAAACCACCGGATCGCAGCGCAGAAGGTGGGTCTTGTGCCCAAAAGTTAAGCACTTCTTCTACCCAGCGCAAGAAGGTGGTGACATTGGCAATGGCAGCGTTATTTACATTCTTGCGATCTTTTACAGCAAATGAATATGTAATCTCAGGTGAGTTGATCTTCTGTTCTTTATGAATTTTTCCACCACGAAGTGCAATCGCAACTTCGCGTGGCATCACAACTATTGTCTGGCTAAATGGAATAAGAAAACCTTCTTCAAGACACCATTGCACACCTGCGCTAGGTTTCTTGATATCCCCAACGCTTCCACGCGGAGGCCCCCATGCCATCGCATCGAGAATCTTCTTCGCACCCGCTGGAGCATCGCTAAGTTTTTTGAGGTTGAGCTTTGCCATCGAAGGTGGGCCGAGCTGAGCAACTTCGTTACCTAAAAGCTCGCGCAACGTTGTTGGCATCCGCAGCCCATCGTTGGCGGGGTAGATAAGTCCACGTTCAATCAGACCAGGAATAACAAAGAGGGCCGGCTTATCAGTAAGGGCGGCGATAGTTTTTTCAGCAAAAGGTTCAGCGGCTACTGCGCACGCTTCGAGTACTTGGAATTGCCATGTGTTCAGTGCATCGATTGCACGCGCAAGTGAAGGTGCAGATGATGCGCGAACGGCAAGACTTGCCATATCTGGGGGGACAGGAGCAATCAAATCTGGGCGATGAGAAAAGAGTTGTAAAAGGCCAGCATCATCTAACCCACGCAGGTAGTCGGCAAATGATCTAATTTCCATAACCTGCCTACATTAGTGCAGAAAGGCCTCGTACGTTAAATCAATTGCTAGCGAGAGCGACGACGAGGCGTGATGAGGGCGGCAATTGATGCAAGACGAGAGATTGCTGGCCCCAAGAAGCGGTTAATTTTACGAGCTCGCCTAAAGTCATGAATCGGCCACTTCTCCTGCGTTGCCCAGATTCGAAGTTTGGCATCTGGATTGATCACCGATGGATTTCCAACGGTCTCAAGAAGTGGGAGATCGTTGTGGCTATCTGAATATGCAAAGCAATGTGCGAGATCAAAGCCACGTTCGCTCGCAATCTTTTGCAGTGCGATTGCTTTTTCGCGACCGTGGAGAAGAGGTCCATTCATCTCACCTGTGTAGACACCATCGCGAATCCCCGCCTTGCTACCGAGTGCACCTGTAAAACCAAGACGCTTTGCAATCAAAGTTGCCATATCTTCGGGGGCTGCAGTGACTAACCACACCTCAACATCGTCGGCTAGATGTTGTTGCGCAATTTCAATCGTTCCTTGCCATAAAGCAGGAGAGACAAACTCATCATAAATTTCTTGGGCGAGCTTTTGAATCTCTTGGACATTATGTCCACCAATAAAGCTTGTTGCAGCATTCTGGAAGATAACGATCTCTTCCTTCTTCTCGGTTCCAGTTAACCTAAATCTCAGATTGGCCAGAACAAAGCGCGAAATATCAGCCTTGGTGAAATACCCACGCTGGTACATCCCGCGGCCAAGAAAGTAGATAGTCGAACCACGGATGAGTGTGTTATCTACATCAAAGAACGCGGCCCTCTTCTGCTCGAGTGCCATGGCATAACCATAGCGAAATCAACACAATTCCCCCTTTATAGTTAGGTCTATGAGCAATAGCGTCCACGTGATCCGCCATGGTGAAGTCCATAATCCAGAGAAAATTCTTTATGGTCGCCAACCCGGTTGGAGACTTTCTGATCGCGGTCAAGAGATGGCGCAGGTTCTAGGGCAATGGTCGAAGAGTATTGATCTAGGTGCACTTCACGTATCACCCTTGCAGCGCGCACAAGAGACAGCTGCACCTATCGCTGCTGCACATTCAATTGCAATTACCACAGATGAGCGACTTATCGAGGCAGCAAATATCTTTGAAGGAAAACCATTTGGAATTGGTGACGGAGTTTTGCGTCATCCATCAGCGTGGAGACACTTATGGAATCCATGGAAACCATCATGGGGCGAGCCATATGTCGAGCAAATTAATCGCATGCTCGCAGCAGTCTTTGCAGCACATAAGGCAGCTGACGGTAAAGATGCAATCTGTGTATCTCATCAGCTACCAGTCTGGATCCTGCGCAGCGCAATCGAAGGTCGCCGATTGATTCACGATCCTAGAAAGCGCGAATGCACCTTGGCATCTGTGACAAGTATTCACTTTGACGATAACGGCGAGATCAGCGGAACTTCATACTCTGAACCGGCTGGACATCTCTTACCAGTTGTACCAAAGAAAAAATAATGCCCCATAAAAAAATTATCGCCGCTCTCTCACTTTCTATCTTGCTATTGAGTGGATGTTCTGGCGGTGGAAGTTCAACGGCTGAAGAGAGTTTTGTTATTGGTAGCGGAGTTCAGACTTATATCAATAAAGGCTCACGGGTAAAGGCACCCGAGTTAAGTGGAATGACTCTGACTGGAGTCAATTACACACGCGAGCCAGGAAAAGTTGCAGTCGTAAATGTATGGGCTTCCTGGTGCTCTCCATGTCGAGCAGAGGCTCCAACCCTTGTTGCACTCTCAGAGAAATACCCTGATGTGCAATTTATTGGAATCCTTACCCGTGATAATTTAGTAAACGCTGAAGCCTTCGTCCGAAAGCGCAACATCACCTATCCCACGCTGATAGATGATGCTCTCTTAATCGGCTTTAAGGGTTCATTACCTGCCAATGCAATTCCTTCAACTATCGTCATTGATAGCCAGGGTTATGTTGCAGCACGAGTATCTGGAGTCGTCACCATTGGATCCTTAAGTAATCTCATTGAACGGGTGCAGAGCTCATGAATGAATTTTTCGTCAACAATCTCTTCGATGGATTTATTCTTCTAGCACTTCCTCTTGCGATTCTTGCAGGCCTGCTCTCCTTTATCTCCCCGTGCATCCTGCCTCTAGTTCCGGGTTACCTCGCATACGCTGCCGGATTTTCACAATCTAAAGGGCGAGTACTACTTGGTTCATCACTCTTTGTCTTGGGATTCTCAGTTCTCTTTGTTTCATACGGCGCGCTCTTTGGCGGACTTGGAGCAAGAATTGCTGTGCACGAAGAGATCATTACAAGAGTTCTCGGAGTTTTCACCATTGGATTAGGTGTGATTTTTGCCGGCGCTTTTCCAATGATGCCAACTCTTCGTCCGCGCATCTCCACAACAGGTGGATTAGTCGGAGCACCGATTCTTGGATTCCTCTTTGGTGTTGGTTGGACTCCTTGTATCGGTCCAGCACTTGCAACTGTGCAGACGTTAGCTTTTAGCGAATCGAGCGCTTTTCGCGGTGCGGTCTTATCGCTGGGTTACTGCCTTGGCCTTGGCCTTCCATTTATTGCTACAGGACTGTTCTTTGATCGCTCTGCACGATTGCGCAACTTCCTGACTCGCAATGGAAGAGCTATCTCACTTATCGGTGGAATTTTCTTAATAATTATTGGCCTGCTTCAAGTAAGTGGTGCGTGGAATTCATTGATGATCGATCTGCGATCAGTAATTAGCGATTTCGCTCCGGTGATCTAATGGTTAACCAGACTCAAACTGAAGTTCCTGAAATTGGCGCAGGTGGATTAGCTCGTTTTGCTTGGCGACAATTAACAAGTATGCGCACCGCACTTATTCTTCTGATGCTGTTGGGCTTGGCAGCAATTCCAGGTTCGCTTCTGCCGCAACGCCCACAGAATCCAATGGCAGTGCGCGAATACTTTGCCAATCAACCAGGCTTGGCGCGCTGGATCGATAGAGCAGGCGGCTTTGATGTCTATGCCTCATCGTGGTTTAGCGCGATCTACATCCTGCTCTTCATCTCACTCATTGGTTGTGTTCTGCCTCGGACCTTTGAGCACTTCAAAGCAATGCGTGCACTTCCACCAGTAACTCCTAAGAATCTAGAGAAGCTTGAAGCTCACTCAGTATTTATCGGCGATGGCCAAGATCTTGAGCGAGCAGAGAAATGGTTGCGTAAGAATCGTTTCCGCCTTCGCATTCAAGACGGGTCAATCTCTGCCGAAAAGGGTTATGTACGAGAAAGCGGAAATCTTCTTTTCCATCTTTCACTTATTCTGATCCTTATCGGAGTCAGCGTGGGTGCTCTCTTTGGCATGCGAGGAGGCGCCATCATTACTACGGGCGAGCGTTTTATAAATTTAGCGACCAGCTATGACTCCTTAGATTATGGAAAACTCACCGACGAGACTTCACTTAACACGTATTCGGTTCGACTCAATAAGTTTGTTGCCACATACGATCCGGTAACAAATATTCCTCTAGATTATTCAGCCTTTGTCACGACAATTGATGAGCTCGGAAATCAAAGAGATCAAGTAATTCAAGTGAATAAGCCTCTCACTTTCGGAACTTCACGAATTTATCTGCAAGCAAATGGGTACTCGCCATTTGTTACAGTGCGAGACGAAGCAGGCAACGTCACTTTCCAAGGTGCAGTTCCTTTCTTGCCACAAGATACAAATCTTCGTTCCATTGGTTCCATTAAAGTTCCAGAGGCAACACCACAGCTTGGATTTGTTTCCTCATTCGTTCCGACATATGAGCGCGACCCACAGATGGGTGCAATCTCTGTCTATCCATTGCTCCTAGAACCCAAGCTACTCTTTTCAATTTGGGAAGGTGATCTAGGTCTCGACACTGGCATCCCTCAATCAATTTATAAGATCGATACAACGTCTATGACTCGTATCGCGTTAGATTCTTTGGCGCCAGGCAAAAGTTATAGTTTTAAGGGCGGAAGTATCACCTTTGAAAAAGTTGAACCGTGGATCAATCTGCAGGTTGTGAGAGATCCCGGTAAGAGCTATTCGCTCATCGGCGGTATTCTTGCGCTACTTGGATTGCTGGCATCCCTCTTCGGGCGTCGTC
>Ga0209134_10000185_pt1 | contig 16071 bp, 17 predicted proteins | sample LauGreSp1BDMLBSN_2_FD_187566 | JGI IMG/M metagenome (GOLD analysis project Ga0209134, IMG submission 187566) | Freshwater lake microbial communities from Lake Michigan, USA - Sp13.BD.MLB.SN (SPAdes) (version 2) | ecosystem: Environmental > Aquatic > Freshwater > Lake | place: Lake Michigan, USA... | reverse complement strand
TTGAGCGGATCGCCCCATTGCTGGAGCGCACCCGTGTGCGGTTCAGGGAGCTACAGATTGGCAATGTCAGCCTCAAATGTGCTGATGGCTCGTTTGGCTGGTCCCAGCACGCTCCCTTCGACGGCATAATCGTTACGGCGGCAGCATCGATTGTGCCTGAAGCCCTGCTCAAGCAACTGGCCTCTGGTGGTACCTTGGTAGTTCCTGAAGGTGGCAACATCCAAATGCTAAAAGTGTATAGAAAACAAGAGGAAGGGATTGAAGCTCTGGATCTTGAAGCCGTCCGGTTCGTTCCTCTATTGTCCGGGGTGGAGCGATAAATCACAGCGGATGCAGTCAATCTACAAGGAAAAGCCGGCCTGGCTTTGTCGCTTGCAACCACTGGTTTTTACCCTGAAACCGGCGACAGCTAAATCCAGAGGCAAATCAAACAGTTCCGTGTGAAAAGAATGAAATTCTTTTTGACAAGCAGTACTCGCGTGACTATCATGCGCGCCCATGCCGTCAGACCCTTTTCCAGAACAACTTGATGCAAGCAAGCTCTTTGTCCGGAAGGTGGAGATTAACGCAGTACTTCCATTTTCCAGGCTAAAACGCTTTGTCGACTGCCTTTCCGAGCCAAACGGCCAGGTTGCAGTCCATTTGCGCTTTGGACATGACGAGCAAGGAAGGCGCAAGCTCAGCGGTGAATTGTCGACACGCGTAAAGCAAGTATGCCAGCGCTGTTTGCAGCCCTTTGAGACTGACCTGGAGTGCGAACTGGACCTTCTGGTCCTGACAAGTGAAACGGAGCTTGAAGCGCTCCCGGAAGCTGATGCACTCACTACCGATGTCATAGTCGATGAAGCTGAGGAGCTGGATGTTCTCGCTATAATCGAGGACGAACTGATACTCAGCCTGCCGCTGGCACCAGTTCATCAGGATGAAAGCTGCAATAAAGCGCTGAATTCCCTGAAACTGCAGGTAGAGAACCAGTCTGGGAAACAGACTGGAAAAGTGGAAGTGGAGAGTAAGCCGAATCCTTTTGCCGCTCTTGCAGCGCTAAAGAAAGACTCGGGCCAGGACAACTAGGCAACGGTAAGGTCAGCAAAGACCTGCCAGCCAGTAAGCGGCAAACAGTAAAGATCGGGAGTGATCCCGTTTAACGAATTGACAGGAGATACCACCATGGCCGTACAACAGAACCGCAAGACCCGCTCCAAGCGTGATATGCGCAGATCCCACGATTCACTGACAGCTGGCCCAGTCAGCACTGACGCAGAAACCGGCGAGCGTCATCGCCGTCATCACATGACTCCGGACGGTTTCTACCGTGGTCGTCAGATCGTTCAGATCAACAAAGATTAACAAGGCATTGTGTCTTCCGTAAGACGGAGACACTTACCCCTGGAAACAGCTCTCACGAGCTGTTTTTTGTTTTTGGACATCGTAAACAGACCAGACTGACAAGGCACCGCGCATGGCTAGCAAACTGGGAGCAATTTTTCCAGGGCAGGGTTCACAACAGGTTGGTATGCTGGCTGAACTCGGCACAGCTCACCCCGTTGTAGCCAGCACTTTCTCCCAGGCTTCTGAAGTCCTGGGCTACGACCTCTGGAAGCTGGTACAGGAAGGCCCTGCCGAACAACTGGCGCTGACCCACATTACCCAGCCTGCGATACTCACGAGTTCCGTGGCAGTCTGGCGCGTCTGGCAGGAGCAGGGGGGGGCACAACCCGTTTTGCTGGCCGGCCATAGCCTCGGCGAATATTCGGCCCTGGTATGCGGTGGTGCACTCAACTTCACAGATGCCGTTTCACTGGTCCGGCAGCGTGGCGAGTTCATGCAGAATGCGGTGCCTGTGGGTGTTGGCAGCATGGCTGCCATCGTAGGGTTGGAAGACGACAAAGTTATTGCTGCTTGTGCCGAAGCCTCAAGTGTCACTGGCGAGGTGGTAGCCGCTGTCAATTTCAACTCCCCTGGCCAGGTAGTGATCGCGGGCCACAAGGCCGCTGTCGACAAAGCCGGTGAGTTTTGCAAAGCGGCCGGTGCCAAACGCGTACTGCCACTTTCTGTCAGCGCTCCTTTCCATTCCCCTCTGATGCAACCTGCTGCGGAGCAATTCGCCAATGTGCTGGCACAGGTCCAGATCGTGGCTCCGTCCATTCCAGTGATTCATAACTACGGCTTGGCCAGTACCCAGGACCCTCTGGTTCTGAGAAGTAATCTGGTCAATCAGATTTTTAATCCTGTCCCCTGGGTTGCCACTATTCAGCAATTTGCGGCTGCAGGCATTGATACTGTGCTTGAACTGGGGCCAGGCAAGGTTCTCTCCGGCCTTAACAAGCGTATTTGCCCGGATATGCACGCTTTCCCGGTCAATGATACCAACAGTCTGCAAGCTGCTCTGCAGAGCTGAGCAACACATCCATATCGCCAAGATCAGGCAAAGGAGCATTCATGAGCATCGCCGGTAAGATTGCAGTAGTCAGTGGCGCCAGCCGTGGCATAGGCAAGGCCATTGCACTTGAGCTTGGCAAACGTGGTGTCATCGTTCTGGGTACCGCCACTTCGGATTCCGGTGCAGCTGCCATTTCCCGGTACCTTCAGGAAGCGGGCATCACAGGGCAGGGCTACAGCCTTGATGTTGGCTCCAATGAATCAGTTGACACTTTCTGCAAGACAGTACAGGACACTCATGGCGCGGTAGAAATCCTTGTCAATAACGCTGGTATTACCCGTGACAACCTGATGTTGCGCATGAAAGATGACGAATGGCAGTCTGTTCTCAATACGAATCTGAGCTCTGTTTTCCGCATGACCCGCGCTTTCATGCGCGGCATGACCAAGGCACGCTGGGGCAGGATCATCAGCATTAGTTCAGTGGTGGCATCAAGTGGCAATGCTGGCCAAGCCAATTACGCTGCTGCCAAGGCCGGTATGGAAGGTTTCTCCAGGGCGTTGGCCATGGAAATTGGCTCGCGCGGCATCACAGTAAACTGTGTGGCGCCAGGCTTCATTGATACCGACATGACCCGTGATTTGCCGACCGAACAGGCCCAGTTGCTGCTCAGCAAGATCCCGCTGCAGCGCTACGGTCAACCCGATGAAATTGCTGCAGTTGTCGGCTTTTTGGCTTCCGCAGAGGCAGGCTATATAACCGGCGAAACTATTCATGCCAATGGTGGAATGTATATGGCATAATTGTGCCCGTTTGTCGTAAGTGACAGCCTGCTCACAGACATATGGGCGTACCCTGGGATCTTTTTTGCCAGGCTCCCCAAGATTACAAAAATGACAAACTCGGTTACACTTCCCGCCCTTGCGCGGGTAGGCATCTGAGCACCACGGGACATCCTTGAATGGATGTCAGAATTTTATTCGTACTACATGTACCAGGAGCTAGAGTTAATATGAGTAGCGTTGAAGAACGAGTGAAGAAAATTGTTGCTGAGCAACTCGGCGTCAAGGAAGAAGAAGTCAAAAATGCGGCTGCCTTCGTTGAAGACCTGGGCGCTGATTCGCTGGATACGGTTGAGCTGGTCATGGCTCTCGAAGAAGAATTCGAAACCGAAATCCCCGATGAAGAAGCCGAAAAAATCACTACCGTGCAACTGGCTATAGACTACATCAATCAGCATCAGTAAGTCCGGGAGCCATTCCGGCGGTTTGCAACGAATGGATTAAAATGAAGCTACTCCGGTTTACCCTGAGTAGCTTTTTTATTAGAACCGGTTTCGAAAACAGGCGAGCTGTCAACTCGCATGGATTCGTGTTGAACTCGAATGCTGTTTAGGGTCTAGAAGGAGAGCCTCTTGTCTCGAAGAAGAGTGGTTATCACAGGCATGGGGGCTGTCACCCCATTGGGAAATACTGTCGACGCTACCTGGAAGGGCATTTGTGAAGGCAAGAGCGGCATTGCTGCGATTGAACACTTCGATGTGTCGGCGTTTCCCACCCGTTTTGGCGGTTCCATTCGCAACCTCAACATCGACGAATACATTTCCTCCAAGGAAGCACGTCGTATCGACGCTTTTCTGCATTATGGACTTGTAGCCGGAATCCAGGCTGTGCGTGATGCAGGCCTGCATGAAGCCGGCTATGACCCGCTTCGTGTTGGTGTCGCTGCCGGTTCGGGGATTGGTGGAATTACTTCCATAGAAAATACCGTACGCCTCGTCGATGCCTCGGGACCCAGAAAGATTTCCCCGTTTTTTGTTCCTGGTGCAATTATCAATATGATTGCCGGAACCCTGTCGATCCAGTTCAATTTCCAGGGTCCCAACATCGCCGTCACTACGGCGTGTACTACCGGCACTCACAACATCGGCCTGGGGGCAAGGCTGATTTCCTATGGTGACGCTGATGCCATGGTTGTCGGCGGTTCTGAAATGGCGACATCAGCGGTAGGGTTGGGCGGTTTCAGTGCAGCAAGGGCACTTTCAATTCGCAATGAAGATCCGACCAAAGCCAGTCGTCCATGGGATGCAGACCGTGATGGTTTTGTACTGTCCGATGGCGCAGGTATGCTGGTGCTTGAAGAGTATGAGCATGCGCGTAAACGGGGTGCCAATATTTACGCAGAACTTGTCGGTTTCGGTATGAGCGGCGATGCGCATCACATCACTTCGCCCCCGGAAGACGGCCGCGGTGCAGCAGCGTGCATGCAAAATGCCCTGAGAGATGCCGGCATCGGTATAAACGGTGTCGATTACATCAATGCCCATGGTACTTCAACGCTTGTGGGTGACAGGGCAGAAACCCTGGCTATCCGGCGGGTATTTGGCCCCGAGGCAGACAACCTCGCAGTCAGTTCAACCAAATCCATGGTGGGCCATTTGCTAGGCGCCTCGGGTGCCGTTGAAGCGATTTTCAGTGTACTCTCACTGCGTGACCAGATTGCACCACCTACCATCAATTTGCATAATCCTGGTGAAGGCTGTGACCTCGATTACGTACCGAATACAGCGCGCAATATGCGCATGGATGTCGCCATGAGCAACTCATTCGGTTTCGGGGGTACCAATGGCTCTCTGGTATTCCGTCGTATCTGACAGCCAATGCTGATCGATGGCCTTGAAACAGACGTTATTCCAGCCGACGATCGGGGTTTGGCATATGGCGATGGACTGTTTGAAACCATTCGTTTGCATAACGGCTGCTTTCTCTTTCTGAATGAACATCTGGAGCGGTTGCAGCAAGGTTGCAATACTCTGAACATGAATTGCGATCTGTTACAGATTACCCAATGGTTGTTAAAGGAAGCTGCATCAGCTCCTGTTGAAGCCATTATCAAATTAATGCTCACACGCGGCTCAGGCGGTCGGGGGTACAAGCCACCTGAGAAAGTTCTGCCACGCTGTATTATCACTACTCATCCACTCCCACAAAATTCCGGTTCGGATCCGTGTAACGGAATCAAGGCCTTCATCTGCAAACAACGGCTGGCTCAGCAACCGGCCCTTGCTGGCATCAAGCACCTCAATCGTCTTGAGCAGGTACTTGGGAGCATGGAATTTCCTGATGCCAGTTATCACGAAGGCCTGATGGCGGATTATTCCGGGTCTGTCATCGAGGGCACTCGCAGCAATCTTTTTGTTTGCGTGAATGGAATATTGCAAACTCCTGCTCTCGAATACTGTGGCATTCAGGGAGTCCTGCGTCGCAAATTACTTGAACATTTCGGTACTGAGGTGCAGGTAACCAATATCAGCCTGGACAGTCTGCAGGATGCAGATGAATTGTTTTTTGCCAACAGTGTGATGGGCATCTGGCCGATAACATTGCTGCAACACGGCAAGCAATTGCTTGAATACGAATTGGGCCAATACAGCAAGTCTGCTCAGGATTATTTCATCAAGGCATTGCAAGCATGCTCGCGAGTTTCCTGATAACGCATAAACGCCATGTGCTGATTGCAATGGGCATTCTGGCAGCACTACTGCTATTGCGCCTCTGGGTATTCTGGGCAAACGTGCAATCACCGCTAAACCTGACCGAGGCTTATTTTCTCGATGTAGGCAATGGCGCCACGCTCACCAGACTGTTACATCAACTTGAGTCTGAAGATATCCTGAAAGGTGCCGATGACGTGGTGCTCTATGCACGTGCCACCGGATTGGCCTCACGTATCAAGGCGGGTGAGTATGAACTGGTGGCTGGCATCACCAGCCAGGGTTTGCTGGAGCTACTGGCATCCGGGCGAGTTACCTATCACAGGCTGAAGTTGATAGAAGGCTGGACATTACGCCAGGCATTGCAGGCGATTCAGGATGATCCTTCAATTAATGTGGTGCTGGATGTGAACGATCCTGATGCCTTGCGTGAAGCCTTTGGTACGGATTCCTACCCGGAAGGCCTGTTCTTTCCGGATACCTACAATTTCACCAAAGGCACTACCGATCTGGAATTGTTGCAAAGGGCTCACAAGCTCATGGAGGAAACCCTGCAGCAGAGTTGGGCTGGTCGGGCTGCTGGTCTCCCCTATAAAACGCCCTATGAGGCTCTTGTCATGGCCTCTATTGTCGAAAAGGAATCTGCCTTGCCACAGGAGCGCAGTCTGATCGCCGGCGTGTTTATCAGGCGTCTGCAAATCGACATGAAATTACAGACCGATCCCACCGTTATTTACGGAGTAGGAGCAGACTTTGATGGCAATCTGACCCGGGCCCATTTGCAGCAAGACACTCCCTGGAACACTTATACACGGACCGGCTTGCCAGCAACGCCAATTGCCTTGCCGGGACTCGGCGCCATTGAAGCCAGTCTGCATCCCGATGCATCGGAATATCTGTATTTTGTTGCAAGAGGAGATGGCAGCCATTATTTTTCCACTACACTCGAAGAACATAATCAGGCAGTACGCGAGTACCAGTTGGAACCCAAGCCGTTATGAAAGATACAGCAACCCAAGCAGCTGGCACGCCTGGCAAATTCATTGCTATTGAAGGCGTTGATGGCGCCGGCAAAGGCGTGCAAAGCCGCATCCTGTTGCAAGCCCTGCTGCAGGCCGGCGTTAACTGTATCTTGACCCGTGAACCTGGCGGCGCTGCTGGCGCAGAGGAAATCAGGAATCTGCTGGTAACGGGTGAGGCTGACAAATGGGACGCGTTGACTGAGCTCCTGCTGATCAATGCAGCCCGACGTAACCATTTGGTGCATACCATATGGCCTGCACTGGCCGCAGGCACCTGGGTCATCTCAGACCGTTTTGCCGACTCCTCCCGCGCATTTCAGGGGTTTGCGGGAGATCTAGGACTTGAATTGGTCGATGATTTTCATGCCAAGGTCACCGGCAATTTCAATCCTGAACTTACCCTTATTCTTGATCTCGAACCTGAGCAGTCTCTGGCCAGGACCAGAAGCAGGGGGGGCAATGAAGACCGCTTTGAAAAGAAAGGTCTGCACTATCAGCAAAGAGTGCGGGATGGATTTGTGTTTCTGGCCAAGCGTTCTCCGCAATCACACGTGCTCATCAATGCGGCGGGTACAGTCGAGGAAGTGGCAGTGCTGGTCAGCCAGGCAGTAGCCAGCCGGCTCCTGGCTGCGCATTCTCTTGCAGCAGTGACCAAGGGTGCAGGGGCAGAGCAGTGAGTACAGAAACCAATTTCCTGCCTTGGCACCAAAATGCATTTTTGCAGTTGCAGGAACAAGCACATTCCAACCGCCTCGCACATGCCTGGCTCTTTTCGGGACCGGAGGGCATAGGCAAACTTGCCTTCGCCAGGCACCTGGCAAAATATCTGCTGTGCCGCACTCCGATTGGCAGCATGCCCTGTGGCGAGTGCAAGGACTGCCACTATTTCAGTGCTGGCACCCATCCTGACTGGCGCTTGCTGCAGCCGGAAAAAAAGCTGATCACCATTGATCAGATTCGCGAATCCATTGAATACGCAAGCAACAAAAGCCAGCGTGGCGGCTATCAGATCCTGTGTGTTTATCCTGCCGAGGCGATGAATAACAATGCAGCCAATGCCTTGCTGAAACTACTGGAAGAGCCTCCCCCCCAGACGATACTGTTGCTGGTGTCGCATCAGCCGGGCATGTTGCTGGCGACCCTGCGTAGCCGCTGCCAGCATTTGCAATTGCCAACACCGGACAAGGATGACGCCAGGCGCTGGCTGGAAGCACAGGGCTATCCCGGCGACACTGTCAGCTTGCTGCAAAAAGCACACGGGGCTCCCTTGCGAGCCCTTGCAATGTTCAACACTGGACTCATGGCGGAACATGAAACCATCCTTGTGAATTTGCAGGATTTGCTGGCTGGCAACTGCTCGCCGGTTTCTGCTGCACGCAAATGTGAAAAGATAAGTGCTGCTGCCACCATTGAGTTTCTCATGCAGAGCGTTGCTACACTGCTGAAAGCCTTGCAGACCGATGAGCCGCTAGTGGACACGGACTTGCAAGGCTTGCAAAGACTCTTGCCGGAGGGCAACAAACCACATGATCGCCAGATGGCCTTGCATGCCTTGTATGCATTCCTCGGCAATACACGCAAAGTAGCCATGACGAGCAACAATCCCAATCCCTTGCTCATACTTGAACAGGTCTTTGGCGAGTGGAGTAAACTACGACGCCTCTCGCATGCCGACAAAACTCTCCGGCGTTGAAACAGGAAAGCAGGAGCATGGAACTAACTAATCACCCGGCAGCATCCAAGCATGGCATCCTTTCGATAAGCATCAAGGAACTGTCAGTGTTGTATTCTGCCTATATGCCATTTCTGGACAACGGTGGTTTGTTCATACCGACCCGCAAGCAATACGAGATTGGCGATGAAGTATTTGTGTTGCTGGGACTGATGGATGAGCCTGAACGCATACCAGTGTCTGGAACTGTAGTCTGGCTTACGCCTTCGGCGGCGCAAAGCAACCGTGCGCAAGGAATCGGTGTGCAGTTCTCGGAAAAGGATAATCCTGCACGCAAAAAAATTGAGCATTATCTTGTGGGTATGCTGGGTGGAGAACGCCCAACCCATACCCTTTGAAGCGCCAGATTCACTAAATTCAACAAAAAACGACAAAGACCGGTAAATAGAGAAGGGTACTGCTTCATGAATCTCAACGACTGTCACAATTTCCAGGATTTCCGCGAGCTGGCTCGAAGACGCCTGCCTACTCCGATTTTTCATTACATCGATGGTGCAGCTGATGATGAAGTAACCTATCGCCGTAACACGCAGGCGTATGACGATGTTGATCTGGTGCCCAATGTGCTTGCGGGTGTCGAGAATATCGATATGTCAGTAACAATATTCGGCAAGAAGCTCGATATGCCACTTTATTGTGCGCCAACTGCCCTGCAGCGCCTGTTTCATCACGATGGTGAGCGCGCAGTAGCCAAGGCAGCCCAGAAATTCGGCACCATGTTTGGGGTTTCTTCCCTCGGCACTGTGAGCGTCGAGGAAATTGGTGCACTGACCAATACTCCAAAGATGTTCCAGTATTACTTCCACAAGGATCGTGGACTCAATGACAGTTTGCTGGAAAGAGCGCGAGCGGCAAAATTTGATGTGCTTGCACTTACTGTCGATACCATAACCGGCGGCAATCGCGAACGCGACTTGCGTACAGGCTTCACTTCACCGCCAAGACTGACGGCATCCAGCCTGCTCAGCTTTGCCGCCCGACCCAGTTGGGCCTACAACTATTTCACGCATCCTGCATTTGAATTGCCACATCTGCAGGCACATGTGAAGGAAGGGACCAACATGGCCACTTCCATCGGCAAATATTTTTCAACCATGCTGGACCAGTCGATGAGCTGGAAAGATGCGGAGCAATTATGTGCCAAATGGAACGGCCACTTCGCGCTAAAAGGTGTCATGAGTGTAGAAGATGCAAAACGGGCTGTGGATATAGGCTGTACGGGCATCATGATTTCCAATCATGGTGGCAGACAACTGGATGGCGCACGCAGTCCCTTCGACCAATTGGAGGAAATCGTGGATGCGGTGGGTGACAAGCTTGATGTCATCTGTGAAGGCGGCATTCAGCGTGGTACCCATGTTTTGAAGGCGCTGTCTTTGGGAGCCAAAGCCTGCTCAGGCGGACGCATGTATTTGTATGCGTTGGCTGCGGCAGGCCAGCCGGGAGTGGAACGAGCGCTAGGCCAATACCGCACAGAGATCGAACGCGGGATGAAACTGATGGGCTGTCGTACTGTTGCTGATCTCAATCGCAAAAATTTGCGCAGGCACTGAGCGTCAAAGGTTACAGAATCAAAGGTTGCAGGTTTTGCATTAGAAGCCTGCAACTCCCCCCACATTCCTTGGATCCGACACGCCTTCGAAAGCACCGTCCTTCACCAGGATCGTGTTGGCATCGCCCATACCGAAACCTGCTCCGGCAAGCCCCTTGTGCCCCATCCTCCGCAGTCCTTCCAGTGCTATCTCATCAATGGCACCGGTTTCGTAGCGCACTATGTCCGGTTGCCATTGATGATGAATGCGCGGACTGCTGACCGCCGCTTCCGCCGTCATTTCATGATCGAGCACATTCAATACCACCTGCAGCACCGTGTTGATTATCACCGCACCGCCAGGTGATCCAGTCACCAGGAATACCTTGCCTTCGTGTGTCACGATAGTCGGGGTCATGGAACTGAGCATGCGTTTGCCAGGCTGGATATCGTTGGCATCACGCCCGATCAATCCGTAGGAATTTGGAGTGTTGGGCTTGCTGGAAAAATCATCCATTTCATTGTTTAGCAGAAAGCCGGCGCCTGGCACAACGATTCGATTGCCGTAGGAGCGGTTTAGAGTGGTGGTCAAGGCGACAGCATTGCCTTGGCTGTCCACAACCGACAAATGGCTGGTTTGCGTACTTTCCCTGGGCCAGTTGCCAGCTCCAATGGCAGCACTATCGCTGGCCTTGGCGGGATCGAAGTCCGCGAAACGACTCTTTGCATATTCCTTCGAGGTGAGCATGGCCATGGGGATCTCGACGAAATCCGGGTCTCCGAGAAATTCAGCACGATCAGCATATGCACGGCGTTGGGCTTCGATAAGTAGATGCAAGCTTTCCGCAGACCCCCAACCCAGGTTTTTCAGATCATAAGGTTCCAGCATGTTGAGCATTTGCATTAGCAGCACGCCGCCAGAGGAGGGGGGTGGCATCGACCAGATATCATACCCTTCATAGGTTCCATGTACTGGCTCACGCCACACTGGCTCATAGCTGACAAGATCTTTGTGGGTAATGAGACCGCCAGCGCGCTGCATTTCAGCCACGATCAAATCTGCGGTTTCACCCTGGTAGAAGCCATCCCGGCCATTTTCCGCAATCCTGCGCAATGTGCGCGCCAGGTCTGGCTGCTGCCATAGATCGCCAGCCTTGTAAGCCTCGCCGTTCTTGCTGAACACTTGAAATGAAGCTGGGTACTGTCGGAAGGCTTCAAGATTTTCGGTAAATTGCGCAACAATATCTTCATTCAGGATAAACCCTTCCTCGGCCAGCTTGATGGCTGGTGCGAGCACCTGTTCACGATTCATGCTGCCATAGCGCTGCAGTGCATCAAGCAAGCCAGCGACGGAGCCGGGTACACCAGAAGCTTGAAGGCTGTTTACTGCCAGGTTGCGATCCACGTTGCCGGCACTGTCCAGGAACATGTCGCGATGTGCCGCAGCGGGCGCTGTTTCACGATGATCCTGCGTGAGTACTTCACCGGATGCCAGGGCAATCACCATGAAGCCGCCACCGCCCACATTACCGGCTGATGGATAGGCAACAGACAGCGCGAAGGCCGTAGCGACTGCGGCGTCTATCGCATTGCCACCCGCTGCAAGAATTTGACTACCGACTTCAGACGCAATGTCTGAACGCGAGGCAACCATGCCTTGGGTTCCGCGCAGGGTTTCTGCAGAACACAAGTTGACTGTGAAAAGCACGATGAACAGGAAATATTTGGCTTGTTTCAAAACAAGAACCTCTGTCGTGTAACTGTAATGGATGATGCCTTTCAGTCAATCAAACGAAATGTCAGGTTGATGCGTACTTCCACCACGCCTGGCTGTTTCGGTATCTGGTGTAACCAGTGTTGCTGCACTCCCTTGCCCATGAACAGTAATGATCCATCAGTTAAAGGCAATGTGAGTTTTTTCAATTCCTTGCGTGAGCGATGTTTCAATTCGAAGCGGCGTTCACATCCGAGACTGACAGATGCAATCAACGGATCTGCCCCAAGTTCTGTTTCATCATCGCTATGCCAGCTCACGCTGTCGGAACCATTCCGATACTGGTTCAGCAGCACAGAATTGAATTTGTGTCCCACAGTTTCTTGCACATGTTCTTTCAACTGCAGCAGCAGCGGCGTGAACGGTAATGGATCCAGTTGCAACCCGGAGTAGCCATATTTTGCATGGGCTTCCCCGTACCAGGCCTGAAGTCTGGGCACCGGCAACAGGCGGCCATGCATGCGAATGGCATCCTGCCGCCAGGGCGTTTGCTCGAGCAAATCCTTGAACATGCATGCACTGGAAATCGGATCCAGAAACTGCCCAATCAACAACAGTTCAGCATCCGGCAAAACCAGATTCTCACCAGTGGATACAGAAGCAAACAGGGAAGTTGGTATATTCATGCCGCAGTTTCTGCCGGATGCCAGCCTCGGAAACTGGGTGCAGGTTCCAGAATCACACCGCCTCACTTTTACAAGTAAGGCGGCAAGGGACGCGGCTAGTGATACTTAGCCCAGGAGTTCCAGCAAGGCTTCTTTCTTTTCTACAGGCAGATTCGCAAGCTTGCGATTGAGCTCGCTTTCTACCCCTGATCTTTCACCAGGCTTGAAGTTGGTGTCCGGGTTGGCTGCAAGCATCTGATCCACGAACTGTTGGCGGATATGATTTTCCAGCACCATGATTATTTCAGAATTCATGCTGCGACGATTTTGATCAGACAGTGTGCGGATCTGGTCTCTCAGCCCGTTGGGAAGGCGGATGACAAACTTCTCTATCAGGGAAGGAATTTTGTCGCCAAGCTCATCGACAGTCTTGTCAGTAAAATCGTTCAGGCCAACCTGGTTGTTATCGAGTGCCAAAATTTCGCTCATATCGCTTGCTCCTCTTCCCATCAATGGGCAGTCACTTCTAGGTCAGGTTTTGGTCGGGTCTTGTTGGCTGGTTAGTGTTTCCAGGCTGTTTAGTGCTTTCAGGGTAGTGCGGTGCAAGATAGCTGAGGCGTAAATAGAGACCTGCCATAGGTATCCGACTCTCGAGCGGTAATAGTAAACTCAGTTTCATTACGAGAAAATTGTTTTTCTGCAATTTGTGAGCTTTCTTGCATGTATGACGTTGATTTGTTTGTGATCGGTGCGGGTTCGGGTGGAGTGAGGGCAGCCCGGATGGCTGCAGCATTGGGTGCGAAGGTTGTCATCGCAGAGGACCGTTATCTGGGGGGAACCTGCGTTAATGTTGGCTGCGTCCCCAAAAAACTATATGCCTATGCCGCTCACTATGCAGCTGATTTTGCTGACAGTGCGGGTTTCGGCTGGAAGATCCCTGAGCCTGCATTCCATTGGCCGACCTTGCGCGACAACAAAAAGACTGAAATCCAGAGATTGAATGGTATTTACCGGAATCTTCTTGAAAAAGCGGGCGTTCGTATCATCAATGCCAAGGCAAGTCTGGTGGATGCCCATACTGTTAAATTTGGCGAGGATACGCTCAGTGCGCGCTACATATTAATTGCCACTGGCGGATGGCCTTATCTTCCTGAATTCAAAGGCAAAGATCTGGTTCTGACGTCCAATGAAATATTTGACATTGACACTTTGCCAGAGCGTCTTTTGGTAGTTGGAGGTGGCTATATCGCTGTAGAGTTTGCCGGGATATTCAGTGGCTTGGGCAGCAAGACAACCCTGTCATACCGCGGGGCTCGCGTTTTACGCGAATTTGATGATGATGTAGTCAAGCATTTCACACTAGAAACTTCCAAGTACCTGACATTACTTGAGAAAAGCCAGATCTCTGAAGTAACCTCAAATCCTGGAGGGAGCCTTGATGTGCTGATGGAAGGAGGGCAAAGCTTGCAGGTTGATGCAGTTTTGTTCGCTACCGGCCGTAAGGCTAATATTCAGGGGCTGGGGCTGGAAAATACCGCTGTCGAGCTCGACGTGAAGGGTAACATCTCAGTAGATGACAGTTTCCGCACCAACGAGCCTTCTGTTTATGCCTTGGGCGATGTAGTGGGGCGTATGGCGCTTACACCGGTGGCCTTGGCAGAAGGCATGTTCATTGCGGACCACCTGTTCGGATCACGCCAACGCACTATGTCTTACCAGAACATTCCGACTGCAGTTTTCTGCCAGCCAAACATTGCCACTGTGGGCCTGACCGAAACCCAGGCCAGGGAACAAGCGGGCGAGATAACTGTATTCGAAAGCGATTTCCGGCATCTCCGCCATACCTTGTCGGGTCGCAACGAGCGGACCTATATGAAAATCATTGTTAACAAAGCCACTGATAAGGTTTTGGGCATGCACATGGTTGGAGCGGATGCCGGTGAAATCATCCAGGGGTTTGCCGCTGCCATGATCGCAGGAATAACCAAGCGTCAGCTGGATTCAACGTTGGGGATTCATCCCACAGCAGCCGAAGAATTTGTCACTATGCGTGTGCCGCGGTAGACCAGTTCAGTGGGGGCTTTCTCAAGCTTGCACACCCCTTCTAATTCCGGTAATCTTTATTACCGGAATTAGTGGGATTGTAGTTATTTTCTTCTACTTGTCATAAAAAACATGGGTTTATTAAAAATAGTTAATGTCAAACATGAAGCCGCCCATCCCGTTTTTCGACACGCTTGAGGCAATGCCGAATCCTTACAGGCGGCGTGTAGAAAACGTTGCGCATCTGAAACTGGATCCTGAGCCAGCGTTTGCGCGTGACGATTATCAGTACGCCAGTGAGTTTCTCTACAGCTACCGCGGTAGCCCCGATACTTTCTCCACCTACCGACGTGAAATCGAGCATTTCCTGCATTGGGCCTGGCTGATCACATGCAAATCACTCAAGGCAATTCGCCGCGAGGACATTGAGGAATATGTGGAGTTCGCCCGCAAACCGCCCAAATCCTGGATTGGCACCAAGCATCTCGCGCGTTATCTCGAATCCCAGGGCCAACGATTGCCCAACCCGGACTGGCGCCCCTATATTGTTGCCCACGCGGATCAGCCACTCACCGCATATTCACCCTCTCAAGCTGCGCTCCAATCCATATTTGCAGTATTAAGTAGTTTTTTTAACTATTTGATTCAAGAGGACTATATAGAATCAAACCCGGTTACTCAGATCCGCCAAAAAAGTAAATTTGTGCGCAAAACTGCCACGCAAAAACCGATTCGCCGGCTTTCGGAACTACAATGGTCGTATGTTATTGAAACTGCTGAGAAAATGGCGTCCAGCGATGCTATAATCCACGAACGCACTCTTTTCATCATGAATGCTCTATTCGGCATGTACCTGCGTATATCAGAGTTGGTGGAAACCACACGCTGGACACCCCGAATGGGTGATTTTGAACGTGACCTCGAAGGGAACTGGTGGTTCCGCACTGTGGGCAAAGGCAACAAGGAGCGACAGATCTCGGTCAGTGACAATATGCTTCTTGCGTTAAAACGCTTCAGGCGGTCTCGTGGGTTAGGTGACCTTCCCGCTCCTGGTGAATCGAGTCCACTGATTCACAAGACCAGGGGGCAAGGCGGTATTACCAGTACACGCCAGATTCGCTGCATAGTGCAACAATGTTTTGATCGCGCGGTCCAAGCAATGGATAAAGATGGATTTTCCGAGGAAGCTGCACAATTGGGTGCGGCAACTGTCCACTGGTTGCGTCATACTGGGATATCGGAAGATGTTAAATCCAGGCCCCGGGAGCATGTTCGTGACGATGCTGGCCATGGTTCCAGTGCCATCACTGACCGGTATATAGATGTGCAATTGACGGAACGGCATGCCTCTGCCAAACGGAAGGTCATAAATCCGAACAAATGAAAGCTGAAATGAACGAACGTGTAATGAACAAAACTGTAATGAATTGCGTAATAAAAGAAGTTGAAATGGATACAGCAGGTAGCAACATGATGAGCAAGGTTCTCCAT
>Ga0209134_10000181_pt1 | contig 16314 bp, 21 predicted proteins | sample LauGreSp1BDMLBSN_2_FD_187566 | JGI IMG/M metagenome (GOLD analysis project Ga0209134, IMG submission 187566) | Freshwater lake microbial communities from Lake Michigan, USA - Sp13.BD.MLB.SN (SPAdes) (version 2) | ecosystem: Environmental > Aquatic > Freshwater > Lake | place: Lake Michigan, USA... | reverse complement strand
TTGGCTGGCGCGGCTGTCACTATCACCGCAGACAACTTGGCTGCTGGTGTATGCACTATGGACTCAGGCGGCACAGATGCTGGCGCTTATGTGTTCCCAACAGGTGCATTGCTTGACGCTGCGTTTTCTAGCCTTAAAGTTGGCTCGACATTTGACTGCTCGTTTATCAATATTGGTGACAATGCAGCAAATGACGTAGTTTTTACTGCTGGCACGGGCAACACCCTTGTTGGTAACGACACAATCCAAGATTCGCTGACTAAAACCAGCAACACATCTGGCACGTTCCGTTTCCGCAAAACTGGTGAAGCAGCGTACTCAATCTATCGCGTTGGCTAAACCAAATGGGGGCTTCGGCCCCTGTTTTTAAAGGAATAAATCATGCCTACAAACACTAAACCTATTGGCGTTGCGTTTGAAGACCCGCAATTGGATGGCGCAATCATGGGTAAAGCTGGAGGAACTGCTGGTTTCTACGGTACTACCCCAATTGTTCAAGCTGCTGCAATTACGGCTGTCTCTAATACCGCAACTGGTACTGAGTTGGCAACCGCCATTAACGCACTTCGTACTGCGTTGAAAAACTTGGGCATCACTGCCTAAACTAAAAGGGGGCGTAAAAACCCCCTTTTTTCTATGAACATTTATCTATCTCACCCCGTCCACGGACGCAAAGTTGCCACTATGGAACTTGAAGCCGTTTACGATGAAGAAAACGGCTGGACACGGTATACTCTGGATACGCCCTCGGAATCCGAAGATGCGGCCCCTGTGAATGCACTGGGAACAAAGCGCAAATATGTTCGCAAAGTAGAAACTGAGACTGCAACCGAAGGGATTTAATTATGGCAACCACCGCTGGCGATCAAATCAATCGGGCGCTTCGGCTGCTCGGCGTGCTTGCCGAAGGTGAAACGCCATCCGCAGCGACATCGCAAGATGGCCTGACTGCGCTAAACCAGATGATCGACTCGTGGAATACAGAACGTCTGTCTGTATTCAGCACCCAAGATCAAATCTTCACATGGCCTGCGGGTCAAATTACTCGCACACTTGGGCCAAGTGGTGACTTTATCGGCAACCGCCCAGTATTGTTTGACGATGCTACCTATTACCGTGATCCCGGCACAAATGTGTCTTTTGGCATCAAGTTTATCAATCAGCAGCAGTACGATGGCATTGCCGTTAAGACTGTAACGTCAACGTACCCACAGGTCATCTTTGTCAATATGACCTACCCTGACGCTACGATGACGGTGTACCCCAAGCCCACACGAGATTTGGAGTGGCACTTTATTTCGGTTCAAGAACTAAGCAACCCAGCCGTACTGACAACTAATCTGACATTCCCACCGGGCTACCTGCGTGCGTTTGTCTACAACTTGGCAATGGAGATCGCACCTGAGTTTGGTGTTGAACCCAGCCCCCAAGTAACCCGTATTGCCATGACCAGCAAGCGTAACTTGAAACGCATCAACAACCCTGATGACATCATGTCTATGCCTTACTCACTCATAGCAACTCGTCAACGGTTTAACGTCTATGCGGGTAACTACTAATGCAAACACCGATTCTGGGCGCGTCTTATGTCGCACGCAGTGTCAATGCTGCGGATAACCGACTTGTCAATCTTTTTCCAGAGGCTACCGCCGATGGGGGTAAGACTGCGGGATTCTTTAACCGTACACCGGGCTTAAAGTTCCAGCAAACCATAGGCACTGGCCCCATTCGGGCGTTGTGGGCGCACCAGACCAACGGCAGCGACTTCTATGTTGTATCGGGTACTGAGTTCTACAAAGTCACAGGATTGACCGCTACACCCACTTTGCTGGGTACAGTGACTGGAACTGGCCCAGTGTCGATTGCTGACAACGGCACACAGATGTTCTTGGCTTGCAACCCTGACGGGTTTATCTACAACGAAGTCACCAATGTGTTTGCCAAGATTACTGACCCTGACTTCACGGGTGCTGTAACCGTTGGCTACTTGGATGGGTACTTTGTCTACAACGAACCCAATTCCCAAAAGGTGTGGGTAACTGAGTTGCTTGACGGCAGTTCGGTTGACCCCCTCGACTTTGCGTCTGCTGAAGGTTCACCGGACGGATTGGTTGCCATCAACGTAGACCACCGCGAGGCGTGGCTATTTGGCACTGATTCCATTGAAGTTTGGTATGACGCTGGATTGGCTGACTTCCCTTTAACGCGCATCCAAGGCGCTTTTAACGAAATTGGATGTGTGAGTGCATTCTCCATCGCAAAGCTGGACAATGCCCTATTCTGGCTCGGCACGGATGCCCGTGGGCAGGGAATCGTTTACCGCGCCAACGGCTACACGGGCGTTAGGGTTTCCACCCATGCTATTGAGTACGCTATCGCACAGTACGGCAACATCTCGGACGCTGTGGCCTACACCTACCAGCAAGAGGGCCATGCCTTCTATGTGTTGACATTCCCCACTGGCAACGCTACTTGGGTTTACGATGTGTCCACCCAAGCATGGCATGAGCGTGCTGGCTGGAACACTGCCCTTGGTGAATTCACCCGCCACCGTAGCAACTGCCAATGTAACTTTGGCGGCAACATAGTAGTCGGTGACTATGAGAACGGCAACATCTACACCCTTGACCTTGAGGTTTACTCTGACAATGGCGACATCCAAAAGTGGCTGCGGTCATGGAGAGCGTTGCCAACAGGAGCAAATACCCTCAAGCGCACGGCGCAACACAGCTTGCAACTTGATTGTGAGTCGGGTACTGGATTGGTCACAGGCCAAGGCAGCGACCCTGAGATCATGCTGCGCTTTTCTGACGATGGTGGTCACACATGGTCTAACGAACATTTGAGCAAAATGGGCAAGATTGGCGAATATTACCGCCGCGTCTTTTGGCGCAGGCTAGGCATGACCCTCAAGCTGCGTGACCGTGTTTATGAAATATCGCAGACTGACCCAGTTAAGGCGGTCATCATGGGTGCTGAATTAGTAATTAGTCCGACCAACGCATAATGGCTACAACGCCCAATATCACCCAAATCACGGCCCCTCGTGTTCCGCTGATTGATTCACGGTCAGGGTTGATGTCGCGGGAGTGGTATCGGTTTTTTTACAATATATATGTACTCACGGGTGATGGAACTGGTGTTACCGCCGTCATCAATGGCGGCACTGGCATCTCGTCCTATTTGGTGGGCGACATTCTGTATGCCAACACCACGACCAGTTTGGCAAAACTCCACCCCGGCGCTGTGGGCCAAGTGCTTACCACCAATGGCGCTAATGCTGCGCCAACATGGACAACTTCAACAGGTACAGCCCCAGTCACTAAGACTGCGGACTTTACTTTAGCGGACACCGATTCTTGGGTAATCAACAATAAGTCAGGCTCGACCTGTACTGTTACCCTGCCAGCGCCATCGGCCTACAATGGGCGGCAAGTTGTGTTTAAAAATATGCAACCACAGCTTTTGGTGTCAGCTTCAAGTAATGTTGTGCCAATTGACAGCACATCGGCTGGAACTGGGATTCTTTTGAATGTTGTGGGAAACTCGGCGACAATGGTGTCTGATGGCTCAAACTGGATCATCATGCAAGCCTCGTCTAACAACAACCTGCTTTTGGAATAATTTAATGCCCGTCATGTCTCAAGAATGGCAAGTAGCCAACCAAGAAAACAAGCGAAACTGGTGTCTAGGCAACCAGCAAGCGGTTGATTTTTTGAATTGTTTATTTGATGCCGTAGAATTATGGGACGATTTGATAGACAAAGATGTCGTGGTTGAGGACAACCACATAAATCGGGTGTTTACCTCGTTGATGTTTGTACTTCCCGCAAACCCTTGGTTTGTGGCAAACTACACCTATTACCAGCCCCTAATCATGGCTGCAATTAACGGGTTTCACGATGCCAATGAAATGTGTAAAAGTGAGAAAAAGCACTTGCGAAATCTTGCATTTCACATCCGTAATTTTGGAATAGAGATTCATATCGCCACTGCATTTTTAATTGGTGGTTTTGACCATATGCGTAAAGTGTCTCGTGAAATTCGAGAGTTTTATGCCTTTGAAACTTTTGACGAATGGGAGACAGATCATGCCAGAACCAATTAGTACAGGTGCAGCAATTCTTGGAAGTTCAGTTATCGGTGGTGGACTAGCCGCAAAGGGCGCTAGTGATGCTGCTAGAACACAAGCCGATGCAGCAAACCGTGCAGCAGCACTTCAAAAGGAAATGTTTGACGAGCAGCAGCGGATGTCTGCGCCTTATCGTGAGGCTGGTGTAACTGGTCAAAACCGATTGATGGAACTCTTGGGGCTAGGTGCAAACACTGGGGCCGAAGGTTACGGTAGGTATTCCAAAGACTTTGGAATGTCTGATTTCCAAGCAGACCCCGGCTACGCCTTCCGATTGTCTGAAGGCCAAAAAGCCCTTGACCGTCAAGCTGCTGCCCGTGGTGGATTGATCTCTGGTGGCGCACTCAAGGCCGCTACTCGGTATGGTCAGGACATGGGATCGCAAGAGTACGGTAATGCGTATAGCCGTTACCAAACCAATCGAAGTAATCAACTTGCACCTCTTGGTAGCTTGATGGCATCTGGTCAAGCGGCTGCGGCTGGTGCAGCGGCTAATGCGGGTCAGTATGGTACAAACGCTGGCAACCTAATGGTGCAAGGTGGACAAGCCCAAGCAGCAGGTCAACTGGGTATAGGTAACACTTTGAACAATGCACTGGGTACTATGGCAAGTGCATATCAGAACCAAGAAAACTTCAACAGGTATTTAAGACAAAATCAATTAAATACTGCTAACCAATCGTCAGATCCTTTGGGGTCGTACATTAGCCAAAGGGGACTTTAATGGCTGATCTAAACGCACTCATTGCCCAAGGCGCTCAATTCAAAGCGCCTGTTGATCCGTTTGCCCAGTACGCGCAGATGCAGCAATTGGAGCAGGCTAGTTCTACAAACCAACTCAATCGAATGAAGATGGATGAGTACCAGCGTGGTTTGCAAGAGCAAAACGCATTGCGTGGTCTTGATCCCGCTGCTGCCGACTATTTGACGCAAATTAAAAAGGTTAACCCTAAACTTGGTTTTGAGTTTGGAAAATTGATGCAAGAGGGTGAAAATTTAAAGTTGACTGGGCTTAAAACTCAAGCAGACGTTGCCAAAACTAAAAAAGATATGCTTGATTCATCCTTGCGAAATATGGCAAGCAACCCGTCAAATGAGAACATCATTGCCCATACTCAAGATTACGAACTAAACTCATTGTTTGCAAACGAGTTACCGTCAATTAAGGCCACTGCTCAACGATTGCTTGGGATGACACTAGACCAACGCAAGGCAGTTTTGTCGGGTGCAGGGGCTACGGCTGGTGATTTGTCTACTGCTGAATCTTCTAGGTTGGGGCGTTTGACTACTGAGCGTGGTCAAGATTTGACTGCTTCTACTGCTAAAGCTGGGCAAAGAGTAACCATGCGTGGTCAGGACATCACTGCGGCTACGGCTGCTGCTGCTGCTAATCGCGCAACTAATGTGAAACCTTTAACAGAATCGCAAACAATTAAGCTGCGTACTGATGTTGGTAAAGATTACAAAGCCGCATCGACTGCTTTGTCACAAATAGATGACTTATTACTTTCATCCGAGTCGGTAAAAACCGCACCGGGATTATCCGCAGCCACAGGTTATACCGGTAAGTATTTACCTTCTTTTTCTGAAGGTAAGGCAGCCCAAGCTGAAACACGCCTTGCTAATTTGCGCGGTAAAGTGACCGCATTAGGTAAGGCAACTGCGGCTATGTCGGGTTCAATTGGATCAATTGCAAACCAAGAATGGAAGATTTTGGCCGATCAAATCGCCGCACTAGATGAAGTTAAGGGTAAGAAACCCTTGCTTGAACAGATTGACTTGGTTGAAGCACAAGCAAGGGGTGCTGCTGAACGCATCCGTGACGCATACGAAAAAACACGCGCTGAAGATTTTGAACGATTCCCTCAATTCCGTAATTTACCAGAATCAAAATTAAAATCACCCGCACCTGATGCTGTTGCGCCTAATATTGATGCCCTTCTTAACAAGTACAAATAATTATGGCAACACTTGAACAACTTAGCGCAGCGTTGGTCAAGGCCGACGCAGCAGGTAATGCTGAAGATGCTAAAGCATTTGCCAATGCTATTCGTCAAATGCAAACCGCTGCACCCGCTGCACCAGCAGCTTCTGGTATTCCTACTGCCCGTAAAGACATGGGTGCATCTCCGTATGCAGTAGCACCATCAAGCCCCACATTAAAAGCGTTGTACTCCCCGTTTGTCGGGATGTACCGTGGACTTCAAGACATTACCGATACTGGCGTTATTGCAGCAACAGAGGCTTTGGGTATCAAAGGCGCTCGTGAGGAATCTGCCCGTCAAAAAGCACAATACGAACAGCAATATGGTGAATCAATGGGTGCGGATGTTGGGCGAGTCGGTGGTCAAGTGTTTGGCACATTGCCGATAGGTGGCGCAATTGCAGCACCCCTTAAAGCTGCTGCCAAATTAACACCAGCACTTGCAAAATACTTAATACCAGTAGCCACAGCTATTAAGACTGGGGGGTTTCAAACTGGGTTGAAGCCGGGTGTTGCTAATGTGGCTACCCGTGCGCTGGGTGGTGGTGTTGTAGGTGGTGCGTCTGCTGCGGCAGTTAATCCCGAAGATGCAGATACTGGTGCAGTCATTGGCGCATTAGTACCGTCTGTGGTTGCTCCCGCAGTTAAGGGTGGAGTTAACTTTATTCGTAAATTAGCTGACCTAAAATCGTCAACTTACCTTGATGCTGTTGAAGGAATGGGGCGTGACATTGTTAACGCGCTAACCTCAAAGACCGCAACCATTGTTCCGGGTTCTGCGCCAACAGCGGCTCAAGTTGCAGCACCTGCGGGAAGTGCCAAATTCTCAGCATTTGGAAGAAACTTGTCGGAACTGCCCAATGCTGCAAGTGATTATGCGGCTGCGTCGGCACAATCGAATCAAGCACGAATAGCACAAGATGCTCGGGTGGCTGATAGATTTAAAAATGTTGCTGACAAACTTACTGCAAAGATTGACAGAAACCTAGTCGATGTTAGCCCAACTGAAGTTGGCGATGCCTTAATTGCAGCAGCCAAAACAGAACAACGGTCTGTCAAAACGAATGTTGTTCAACCAGCATACAAGGCTGCGTTTGATGCAGCGGGTGATGCCAAGATTGATGTGTCCAATGTGGTCAGTGAAGCCGAGCGCATTCTTGATCGTAAATTATCCGAATTTGCTACGGAAACAGCACCAGACACTGTGCGTAAATTGCGTGGGTTCCTACCCAAAGCGCCCGAAGTTGCGGCGGTCACTGTTGGTAAAGCTGGTTTTAAGACAGCCAAGCCTCCAGTACCCGCACGGGCCACTCCCGAGGCTACACTGCAAGACCTTGACGATGTTCGTAAGGCCATCAACGCAGACATTGCTGCGGCTAGTTCGGGCAACACCCCAATGGCTGCAACAACCATAAAAAACCTGCGTCAGTTGCACAGCGCAATTGATGACGCTATTGGTAAAAGCACTACCTTGGCTGATGATGCTAAGACACTTTATGCGGAAGCTGTCAGCAAATATCGCACAGAATACGCTCCAAAGTTCAAGGAAGGCGTAAACGCAAACCTATTTAAGAAGACAAGCATTGGCGAGGGGCGAGTGCGTCCAGAGGATGTCATTGCTAAATACTTTAACCCAAACGCTGAGTCTGAGGCTCGCCAATTCATAACATTGTTTGGCAACAACCCTGACGCAATGAAAATTGGTCGCACGGGCATTGAAGACATCTATCGTAAAAAAGTCGCACAGGGTGGTATGTCACACGCCAATTTTATGAAAGAGTATGGGCGCACTGTTGACATTTACGATAACGCTGGAATGAATTTGCGTCAAAGGTTTGATGTCATCGACAAGGACGTGCAGCGGTTAGCAAAGATTGACGAGATGGCGAAAGCCAGTGGCAACAAATTAGCCCCACCTTTACCACCGGGGTCTAACGCCTTGGCAGTTGAGGCACGGATTGCGGATTTAACAAAAGGGTTAGATGAGCGTAAGTTGACCGCAATCAATTCGGTGCGTGACGATTTAGCCCGTGAAGCTGAATACCAAAGACTTGCAAGTGCTGGGGGCAAGGGTCCAAAATCAATTCAAAGTGCAACAGAGGCAGGTAAAGAATCAGGTCTTGCTCCAACAGCATCATTGTTAAATCGAGCAGTCACCCTTTACAATGTAGTGGTGTCAAAGCTACTTGGGCACGTTGATGAAAAATTAGCAATGGAACTGGCTCGTGAAATGTTAAACCCCGCTGTGGCAGCTAAATCAATCGAGAAAGCAATGGCACGAAAAGGTCAACAGGAAGTCACGAACCAATTGGCAGGCCGTATTGCAACTCGCGCAGCACCAGCTTTGTCGCAAATGTCAGCCGATCAAAACGCGCTTCCTCCAAGGTTAGAGGCATCGGGAATGACAACAGACAACCCAACGGGTCGATTTACACAATAGTCGAGGACTAATCTTATGGCATCACTTACCCCCACACCAAAGCAGCAGATTTACGGCAGCGATGGCAACCCGTTAGTCGGTGGCAAGATTTACACCTACGCTGCTGGCACAACAACTCCATTGGCAACCTTTACGGATGCGGGTGGCCTTACAGCCAACACCAACCCAATCATCTTAAATTCGTTGGGTCAGGCTAACATTTGGTTAGCCCCGTCATCCTCGTACAAGTTCAGCGTGTTTACATCTACCGATGTGCTGTTGTATACCGTGGACAACATTGCCACACCCATCGACTATTTGTCCTTGGTCACTTCGCTGGCATCACCTCCACCCATCGGTAGCACTGCGCCTAACACTGGCGCATTTACTACCTTGGCTGCGACTACTGGCACTATTACTACTGTCAACTCCACCACGGTCAATGCGACTACGGTCAATGCAGCCACAGTTACCGCAACTGGCACAGTTACCGCTGAAACTTTGACTTTCGAGGGTGGCGGGTCATTGACCAAAGTGCCAGAGTCTGTCATTCAGCCAATCACTGCGTCTGTGGCTGCTAATGCACTCACGGTCACACTGAACCCAACAACCTTGGAATTTCGGTCTGTTAATTTAACAAGCGGCACTGTGGTATCTCGATTGATTTCATCGGCTACATCCGTAGTCGTATCGTCAGGGTCAACATTAGGCACAGTGTCAGGAACACAAAGCCGCATTATTGTGCTGGCCCTTGACAATGCTGGCACAGTGGAACTAGCGGTTGTCAATATTGCTGGTGGCAATGATCTAACTGAGACAGGTGTTATCAGTACAACCGCTGAAGGTGGGGCTGGTGCTGCCGATAGTGCATCAACCGTCTATTCCACCACTGCTCGTACAGGAGTGGCTTACCGTGTTGTTGGTTACATTGAAAGCACACAGGCCACTGCGGGTACTTGGGCAACTGCGCCTAGCACAATCCAAGGATGCGGTGGTCAGGCTTTGACTGCCATGAGTTCTGTTGGTTATGGTCAGACTTGGCAAACGGTTACACGCACCAATGGCACTACTTACTACAACACAACTGGCAAACCAATAATGCTAATGTGTAATAGAAACTTTGTTACTCTTGCGGCAGGATCGGATACCATAAGCATAAACGGCGGGACTGCTATAAATATTTCTGGTTCGGCTTATGTAAGTAGCGTTGGTGGTTATGCGTCTGGGTCAATAATTATTCCACCGTCAGCAAGTTTTGTTCTTAACGAGTTTTCGCAAAACGGTACAAGAACAGTGTTTGAATTACGCTAAAGGCAAAATTATGTACTACAAAGCACCCGACAATTCCCTGCACTTTCTTGATTCTGACAAGTATGAATACTTGTTGCCCAGTGGGTCTGTTCAAATTACAGAGGCACAGGCCGAAGCACTGCGTCCAGTAGCACCAGCATTGACCTACGCTCAAAAGCGTGCAGCCGAGTACCCACCGATGGTTGATTACCTTGATGGCATCGTCAAGGGTGACACAGCACAAGTGGATGCGTATGTTGCTGCGTGCCTAGCAGTTAAAGCTAAGTACCCAAAAGAATAACATGGACTATCAGGTATTTTTTAATGCGGCCCTTGGACTAGCAGCGTTTCTTGGTGGGTGGACGCTTAACGGCATCACCAAAGCTATTGAGCGCCTTGATTCTGACGTTCGCAATATGCCAATGCAGTATCTAAGCAAAGACGATTACCGAAATGACATTCGAGAAGTTAAAGAAATGCTCGGTAAGATTTTTGACAAACTCGACACTAAAGTGGACAAGTGATTGATGTTGCATCAGCACAGATACCTTGGCCCAACACGGAAACAAAAATCGTGTTGGTGTGCCGTGTCGTGCTGCCGCAAGAAAAGTATGGGGCTAATGAGTTTTTAGACAAAGACGGGCGGGTGTGCCGTTGGGTACTGGAGGTGGTTAAGAAAGAACGCCATGATTGACCCCATAACAGCGTTTGCGGCTGCTAGGGCGGCTGTATCGGGAATCCAAGCAGCCATAAAGCTGGGGAAAGATATTCAAGGCATCACTGGCGATGTAATGAAGTTCTTTGATGCCAAGGATGCAGTTGCAAAGCAAGCGGCAAAAGACCCAAAGAAGAAGTACAGTTCAGACACCAGTCAGGCCATGAGTACCGTCATGCAACTGCATGAGTTAAATAGGGCTGAAGAAGAACTGAAGTGGCACTTTATCAACCAAGGTCAAAGTGCCTTGTGGACGCAGATTGTATTGGAGCGCAACAGCATAGTGCAGCGCAGGAAAGTGCAGGAAATACTGGATGCTAAAGCGGCTAAGAACCGCAAGGCAGAGATTGACGAGGCCATCACAATGGGGCTTTGCGTTTTGGTAGCCGCAGCCATATTTACGCTGGTGGCTTGGGGTGTAATTGCAATGAAAGGAAAATTCTGATGTTTGATATTACTGGATTATTGGCGGTAGGCGGCAAGTTAATCGACAAACTTATTCCTGACCCAGAAGCCAAAGCACGGGCGCAGCTTGAACTCGCCACACTTGCCCAAAGCGGTGAACTGGCAAAGATGGCTAACGAGACTGACCTTTACAAGACCGAGCAAGCTGGTGTGTCTGAGCGCTGGGATGCGGATATGTCATCCGATTCATGGCTGTCAAAGAACATTCGCCCGATGGCCTTGGTTGCTATCTTTGTTGGCTATTTTGTGTTTGCCATGATGAGCGCCTTTGGCTACAACGCACAGGCATCCTATGTCGAATTGCTGGGGCAGTGGGGGATGTTGGTTATGTCCGCGTATTTTGGCGGTCGAACACTTGAGAAAATTATGGAAATGAGGGCTAAGAAATGAGCAGAGAGCAGTTATCCCAATGGGTGACGCTTATTGCGTCCGTCACTCTGTCGCTTACTGTGCTGTCAATGGTAGTCGTGTTTATGTTTGGGTTCTTTGACGTGGTAGTCGATAACGACAAACTGTTTGGAATTGTTGGCCCTGCGTTTCAGACTATTGTTGGCGGGTTTCTTGGCCTTATCACTGGCATCAAAATAGGAGAAAACGGAAATGACAAGCCTAAGTAAGCATTTCACCCTTGCAGAACTGACCGTCACAGACCACAGGGAGTTTGACAACAGCCCGACCCAAGAAGAAATAAGCAACTTGCAACGGCTGGCGCAACTGCTGGAACAGGTCAAAGAAGCCCTTGACGGTAAGCCCGTGATGATTAACTCTGCGTTCCGCAGTAAGCAGGTCAATGATGCAGTGGGAAGCAAAGACTCCAGCCAACACCGTCACGGTTGTGCGGCTGACCTCCGTGTACCGGGAGTGACCCCCGATGAGGTAGTTCGTGCGGTAATTGCCGCTGGTTTACCGTTTGACCAAATCATTCGGGAGTACGATCGTTGGACGCACATCAGTATTCCCAACGTGGATGGTGGCACACCCCGTGGATCAGCGTTGATTATCGACAAGGCTGGCACTCGTCAGTTTGCGTAACTCGCACATTGCGTCTTTGAAGTCGCCCTGCAACTGCTCAATAGTTTCTTGCTGCTGCTGCATCTTGCGGTAAGCATCAATGGAGAACTGGGCAAGGTTCTCGTGTGACCATGCTGCAAAGTTAGGTAAGTCGCTCATCCTGCTTCCTTTAAGTATTCAATCAATTTATTCTGGGCTTGTTGTATAGCCTTGGTCTTACTGTTAAATCGTTGACCCATGCGCTTGGTAAAGGTCTTGTCATCGTAATATGCTTTAGCAAATGTTTTTGCCAATTTAACAATTTCCTTTTGTTCTTTTTCAGTGAGCATGAACTTCCTTCATCTCTCTGTATTGTTTCACGGCATTGCGTAGCCCCTGCTGCGTGGTGGCCTTCTCATCCAGTGCCAATGCTTGCGCTTGGTCTAGTGTGTCTTGGCACATGATTCGATGGCAGATCACAGGCACGCCCTGACCTTGGCGGCGCACACGGGCGTTCATTTGCTCGTACAGGTCAAGACTCCAGTTAAGCCCAAACCATACAAGGATGTGACCGTTCTTTTGTAGGCCGTCAATCCCGTGACCCATGCTTGCAGGGTGTCCGATCATCAAGGCACAATCGTTTGTTTTCCAGCGGTGCATGGCATTAAGCAAGGCCGATTCGCTTTTGCAGTCGGTCAAGTTAATCGGATCAAGGTGCTTAAACTTCTCCATGATCCGCGCAGCGTCAGACCGATAGGCGTAGCTGCACAACACTGGCGACCCTTGGGCTTCGTCAATGATCTCCTCAAGCGCATCAAGTTTTAAGTCGTGTATCGGTTCCCACAAGGGCATCCCAGCCACAGGGTACATTGCCCCGTTGCTGAACTGGAGACACTTGTTAGTCAGGGATGCTTGGTTAAACATCTCCACCTCTTTGCCACTGTCAAGCTGCAAGAAGAACTCACGCTCCATCTTGTCGTACTTGACACGCAGATCATCGGGCATCTCAATCTCTATGTTGTTCACGATCAAGTCCGGCAGCGGGTTATAGTCCTCGGCACTCATCTCTAAGGTGATGTCACCAATTAGCTTTTTGATTGTGTCCTCGGTGTCCTCGTATGCCACTTCTTTGTACGGCCCAACCTTGCGGTAAAACCGTGTCCTAAACGCTGTCTTGGACACACCCAAACGCTGACCCTTGTCCACCACCAAGAACTGACCATGTAGGTCTTTGTATCCATTGGATGCGGGTGTACCAGTGAGGCCAGTAGTCCAGTCGAACTTGTCCAGAATCTTCTTAACTGCCTTGACTCTATTGGTTGCCGAGTTTTTGCACTTGCTGATCTCATCCCACACGACACCATTGAACGGCAGCGGCTTGTCCTTCTTGACAAAGTAAGTCTGCAAGGTTTCCGCAAGCCAGCCAAGGTTCTCGTAGTTAATAAGGTAGATGTCAGCAGGGCGCAGTAAGGCGCGGGTGCGCTGATCCCGTGTGCCAGTGACCATGCTGAACTTGAGGTGCTGGGTATGCTGCCATTTAGCAGCCTCTTGTCGCCACACCAGCCGGATGACTCGGATGGGCGCAACAATAACCACGCCGCGCAGGTACTGGGTGCGGATCAAGTGCGCCAGTGATGTCAAAGTAATGATGGTCTTACCCAAGCCCATGTCCAACCACAACATCGAGTTGGGGCGTGAGCATTGGTGGTTTACGGCCTTCTGTTGGTAGCCGTGAAGCAAGTCTGCTGTCAGCATTGAATAGCCTCTTGAATTCTTTTACCAATCCAGCGAACCACTGGCACAGCCCAACTGTTGCCCAGCGCTTTATATCGTGGCCCGTCTGGACATTCACTAGCTGGCTTTTTACGCCAAGGAATATTGGTATAACTATCAGGAAAGCCTTGCAGCCTTTCACACTCGACTGGCGTGAGGCGGCGTACTGCCATTGATGGTGGTTGAATAACTGATGGCTCATGCCCATGTGTTTCACGCCGCAGTGTGCCAACTATGTCATGCTCGACATTCATCACGCTGCCACCTTGATCCATCAGGCAGATCGGCTGCACCACATAGGCTTTTGTGTCTGGTGCATGATTAGCACCGCTTTCAGTATTTAATGCGGGAGAAATCATAGGAATCAAGTGTTCATCATCCCCTGACATACCACCTTCACCGGGTCGTTTGCATCGAAGGGTTTGCACAGTTTCTCTTTTAACTGGTTGTGAAATTAAAGCCTCACATCCATTCCCAAGGTCTTGGCCTGACTTCAGCAAACTGGCTGCAATGTCTTCGTTTGTGTAAGCTCCGATGCCTGCGCAACTAAAGTTAACGCTAACTCCAGCATCTCGGGTAGCTTCTTTCCCCGCTTTTCTGCTCGGCGCAATATCCCTGCGCAAGCCGTCGAACTCAAAAAGAACCGCTGCGGGATCGAAATCGTTTCTAGCACTTGCGACAACGAACACACGTCTGCGTCGTTGGGCCACTCCGAAATATTGGGCGTCAAAAACTCGCCACGCAACTGTTCTTTGGGGGCCATACACACAACCCGCGTTTGTCCATTTTTCCCCTGATGGGATGATTGGATCATCTTCTCCGGCAAGTGCGCCAAGAAAGCAGCCGAAGGCGTTGTCTTTGGTGCTAAGAACTCCGGGTACGTTTTCCCAAAAGATAATGGTAGGAGCCATTCTGGTAGCGATTCGTTTGTTGTCAATTGCATTTGCGATCTCACAAAAAGTTAAAGATAAATTACCCCGTGCGTCATCAAGGGATTTACGAAGACCAGCCACACTAAATGCTTGGCATGGTGTACCACCACAAAAAACATCAGGCGCTTCAAGTAACCCAGTGTCAATCAATTCGGGTAACTTTGTCATATCACCTAAATTTGGAACATCGGGGTAATGATGGGCCAGCACAGCAGAAGGGAATGGTTCAATTTCGGACAACCATGCGGCTTTCCAACCCAATGGATGCCAAGCAACAGAAGCGGCCTCAATACCAGAACAAACAGAACCAAATCTCATGCAATATGCTCCATGTAGTCCACCATCGCCTTGCCATCATCCACATTGTCAATCACAAACACGCTGACCTTGTGACCACGCAGGCGGTGATGCTCACGGTCTTGGGCAGCAGTAGGCTTTGCCCCTTGGCGCTTAAATTCACAGAACCATACAGTCCCGTTCTTGTTGATAAACATACGATCGGGGACAGCAGCCCGTGCAGGACTGGTGAACTTGTAAGCCAAAACATCTTTGGTCTTGGCGTAATCACACACAGCAGTTTCAATTTGTTTTTCTAACATTACGATAACCCCAAAGTTAATTTTTCAATTTCTTGAATGTAGTAATTAAAGTCCACTGGCAGCTTGCCAGCATCCCGTATGTCGTTGCATGGCTGGACACCCCAGCCTGCCTCAACGCCAATCTTGCGCCACTCACCCGGCTTCTTGGCAAGCGGTGGCATCCATTTGAATAACCGCCCACCACCCTCTGCAATGTAGTAGCGGGTGATGTTCTGCAACTGCGAAGTCACGCCATCATGCTCAACGGCTAAGTAGCTTGACCGTGGAACCTTGGTGCGTAGCATGAAGTCCATGATGTCAGGCCACTGCTCCAAGGTCTTGCGGATCGGCGCACCATCGACTAGCACCTTCTCGGCAACCTTGGCAACCACCATTCCACCGTGGTTTTGACTCCAGTCCATGTCGTACTCGTATGCACCCTTGCGCTTCACAGTGCCGTTCTCATAGACTGCCAAGTAGTTGTTTACATCACGAATAAACATGGCCTTGTACACGGATTCTTCTAGTTGCAGCTTTGTCTTGTACTGCCATGCAGCGGCTGCGGTGTCCACCAGCCACTTGTTTGCCCGTGGTACTCGCACAGACAGGCCGTCAGTGTTTAGCTGGATCAGGGTCAACCCCTCAATCTCCATCAGCCCTTCAGCCAGTACACACAGCAGCAGTTGACCGTTCAGCGTGATGCTCATGGTAAACAGTGGGTCGTAGAAGATGCTGAACTGGTTGTTGCTATCACCATAGACACCGTTCAATGCCAGCTTCAGCATGGCGTTTTCAGAACTGTTCTTAGCGTAGGTCTTGCGTTGCTCGTACAGGTGCTGGTAGATGTTGCAGAACTCACGCCCCAAGTGCTGCGGATAGAACCCGTTGCTGATCGCTAAGTTGGGGTAATAACTAGATACGTCGAGATCAATAACGACAAACTCAGAAGTAGAATCAACAACCGTGGACTCAACCGATCCATGTATACCGCCAAGGCCAAACACAAACTGAAAATTGCCAATAGTTGCTGTAATGT
>Ga0209134_10000180_pt1 | contig 16384 bp, 18 predicted proteins | sample LauGreSp1BDMLBSN_2_FD_187566 | JGI IMG/M metagenome (GOLD analysis project Ga0209134, IMG submission 187566) | Freshwater lake microbial communities from Lake Michigan, USA - Sp13.BD.MLB.SN (SPAdes) (version 2) | ecosystem: Environmental > Aquatic > Freshwater > Lake | place: Lake Michigan, USA... | reverse complement strand
CCCGGTCCCATTCCGAACCCGGAAGTTAAGCCTCTCAGCGTCGATGGTACTGCAAGGGTGACCTTGTGGGAGAGTAGAACGTCGCCGGACTTCTTTTATAAAAAGGGGCGCTTTAACGAGTGCCCCTTTTTTATTTCTCGTGAGTAAATGTCATAATGTTAAAAATTAAAGAGCGTGAAGGAGAATGTCATGGATGAAAGAGAACAACGCCCATCTCGTCCTTCACGACCCGTTAATAATTTAAAACCAGGAGAGCGCCCAGCAAGATCAGGTGAACGCCGTCCATCTGGAGATGCAGCTCGCAAACCGTCCGGACCTAATTCGCAGCGGAGACGTGAAGATCTGCCTGCTCGAGGTGGTTCACAAAGCCGTGCTGGTGCTCCCAGACAAACTCGTGATGGATCTGATCCTCGCGGAGCACGTCCTGCACCGATGGATCGCGAGCAATCTCGCCTGCGTCCGCGAATTTTTGAGCCAGATATTCCAGAAGATGTCACAGGTGAAGAGTTAGAAAAATCAGTTCGTGCTGAATTACTTAGTTTGTCCGCTGAGAATGCGAAGGTTGTCGCGCGACATCTTGTATGTATAAATCTCTATCAAGATACAGATCCTCAATTAGCTCACAAACATGGCATTGCAGCAGCTCATCATGCAGGCCGTCTTGCTGTGGTTCGTGAATCTGCCGGTTATGCAGCATATCGTGCAGGTCATTACGAAATTGCTTTGAAGGAGTTGCGAGCTGCCAATCGAATTTCAGGAGATGTTTCATCACTTCCTGTGATGGCTGACTGTGAAAGAGGGCTGGGAAATCCACTCAAAGCATTGAGTTTGGCTGGTTCTCCAGAGGTTAAGCGATTAGCTAAACCGGAAGAAATTGAGATGCGAATAGTTGCAGCAGGTGCTCGTCGTGACTTAGGTGAGCTAGATGCTGCTGTAGTTACTTTGACCTGCAAAGAATTGAATAATGAAACAGATGAATGGGCCATGCGTCTTCGCTATGCCTATGCCGATGCATTGGACGCCGCCGGCAGAAAAGATGAAGCCCGCGAATGGTTTGGTAAATGCGCATCATTAGATGAGGAAGAACTAACAGATGCTGCTGAGCGCTCTTTAGGATAGTTACCCACAGACATTGCTCACGCACTGAAAAGTGTCGGTAACGCGCAAGATCATCATCTCCACTTTAAAAAGTTAAGGAGATCGTGTGGTTAAGAAAGCAAGGGCTAAAAAAGTGGTTGAAGTTGAAGAAGATTATTCACTGAACGATGTTCTACTAAGAGGACGAGTTTCACAAGAGGCCGTTGAAAAGGTTCTTCCGAGTGGCGACAAGGTGGTCGAATTTCGACTGATAGTCTCACGGGATAAACAAGCCGGCGTTGACACCTTAGACATCGGGTCATGGAGTGCAAAGTCACGCAGAACAGCGCTATCTCTGGCACCTGATGAATGGGTAGAGATTTCAGGCTCAATTCACCGCAGATTCTGGAGTTCACCAAGCGGGCTGGCAAGCCGTTGGCAGGTTGAAGCGGTAGAGATTTCTCGAATTTAGGTAGGCTTATGGCATGAGCAAAAACAGTGATTTTCTCTCTAATCTTAAAACCTTTGCCAACCATGTTCAGCTTGGCAACAAGAATGCAGCCGAAGTAGCTGACTCGCTAAACGCTTGGCTCAAAGAAGGTGGTGAAGCGCTGAAGGTAAAAATTGAAGATGAAGTCGAGCGCTCGGTTTCTAAGATGGGATTTGTAAAACGAGGAGAGTTTGAAGCGTTAAAGCAGGAAGTTGCCTCACTTAAAAAAGGAACTTCAAAGAAAAGTTCGAAGCCAGCACCGGAAAAGAAGAAAACTGTTAAAAAGGTTGCAAAGAAGGCGGCTAAAAAAGCCACGAAAAAGAGAGTTGCACAATAAATGGAAAACAATAATCATGTCAACGGCGAATCTCTCGTAGAGGAATTACGCACAGAGTTACAAGAAATAGATGCCATGGAAGTTGGCGATCATGCCGAACGATTTGAGGTCCTCCACCAACGCCTCAATCAAGCCTTGTCTTCAATCGATGGGCTTTAATTCTTAAATGAAAACACGTTTGGATGCCGAGTTAGTTCGAAGAGAACTGGCTCGTTCGCGTGAACAGGCTGCCGATCTGATTGAAAAGCGTGCAGTTCTAGTTGCTGGCATCCCAGCAACAAAACCTGCAACCCAAGTCGATGCAGAGACATCTATTGTGATCGCCGGAGATCGGGATGATTTCGTTTCCCGTGGTGGCCACAAATTAGATGGTGCTTTGAACGCTTTTACAGGAGTAGCGGTTGAGGGCAAGCGTTGTTTAGACGCAGGGGCTTCTACAGGTGGATTTACTGATGTTTTATTGCGAAGAAACGCGGGTCACGTTGTCGCTGTCGATGTTGGTTATGGGCAGTTGGCATGGGGTTTGCGTCAAGATGAAAGAGTGACTGTTCTAGATAGAACCAATATTCGTCATTTAACCGGAGACATGGTGGGGGAGCCAATCGACTTAGTGGTCGCTGACCTTTCATTCATCTCACTTACTTTGGTTCTTCCTGCTTTAGCTGCTGTTTCTAAACCTGAAGCAGATTTTGTCTTGATGGTTAAGCCCCAGTTCGAAGTTGGTCGTGAAAAACTAGGAGCAGGTGGCGTGGTTCGTGATCCAGCCTTACGTAAATCGGCAGTTATAGAAGTGGCTGATTCAGCCTACGATGTTGGACTTGGGACGATGGGAATAACTGCTAGCCCACTTCCTGGTCCTGCCGGAAATGTTGAATACTTTCTGTGGTTGCGCAGAGGCGCTTCTGAGATCGATCATGAAATGCTTGATCAAGCCATAGCGATAGGACCACAGTGAAGCGAAATTTATTAATCGTTTGTAATCCAGGACGAGTTGATGCAGTGGTTGCAGCCGTTGAATTGCAACAAAACCTAGCCTCGACTTTCGGTATCTACACAATCTCTGATGTTGAGATACCTGGGATTATCAAATCAACTTTTGCAGATCTTCCAGAGCTTGAAGTTGCTGTTGTCTTAGGTGGCGATGGAACGATGTTGCGTGCTGCAGAAGTTGCCCAGGTGCGCGATATTCCATTGCTGGGTGTGAACTTAGGACATGTTGGCTTTTTGTCTGAAGTCGAGCGTTCAAAAACTGTAGATGTAATACATGCTCTAGTGAATAAGAGCTACGTAATCGATCCACGTATAACTCTTGGATATTCAGTCGAACGAGATGGTCAAGTGGTGACAAGTGGTTGGGCGCTTAATGAAGTAACGGTAGAGCGAGAGAAAGCCACGATGGTTGAACTTTTCCTCGAAATAGATGGTCGTCCAATTTCAAGATGGGGCTGTGATGGATTGATTTGTGCAACACCCACCGGTTCTACAGCTTATGCATTCTCTGCAGGTGGTCCGATTTTGTGGCCAGAAGTTGATGCACTTGTGGTCTTACCAATATCTGCTCATGCTTTATTTTCCCGTCCACTTGTTATTTCCCCAACGTCAAAGATTGCTGTTGGGATTGAATCATCGGAAGCGTTTCTTTCTGCCGATGCCTTACGCAAGTTTGAGTTGCAAAGAGGCGACCGAGTTTTGGTTACGAGGGACCCAAGAATTATCAAACTTGCACACTTAAAAAACACGGTTTTTAGCGACCGCTTAGTAGCAAAGTTCAAACTTCCAATTGAAGGATGGCGTGGTGAGTGAGCGCACTTTTCTTGAAGAGATAACCATTCGTTCCATCGGTGTTATAGATCAATCAACACTAGAAATCTCGAAAGGTTTAACAGTTTTGACCGGCGAAACTGGGGCCGGTAAAACAATGATTTTGACCGCATTGAATCTGATTTTAGGAGGCAAGGCCGATAGCGCCTTAGTTCGAAGAGGCTCTGAGAGATTAGTTGCCAGTGGTCGTTTCAGTATCCCAAAATCTGCAGAGCATTTATTCGAAGATGTTTTGGTTGAAGATGGTGAATTGATCGTGACGCGCACTGTGGCAGCGGATGGAAAAAGCAAAGCAACAACAAATGGGATCAGCGCAACTGCTGGCACGTTATCAATTGTTGGAGAGAATTTGGTGGAGGTTCACGGTCAAGCCGCGAATCAAAACATTACAAAAAGTTCCAGGCAACGTGAGTTAGTTGATCGTTTTGGTCAAGTAGACCTTTCGGATTATCAGAGCACCCTTAGCAGTTACCACGATCTTAAAGAGCGCATTTCTTCTCTGAAAAAAAGTATTGCCCAGAAGGACAAAGAGTTATCCGAGTTAAGGGAGTTCGCCGATGCGTTCAAAAAATTGAATCCATTGGTTGGGGAGTATGCCGAGATCGATCAAGAAATCGCGCGTCTTTCAAGCGTTGAAGAGTTTCGCTTAGCAACAGCTCAGGCTACGTCCGCTATTGAAGATGAAGAGGCTGGATCTTTAACATCGATTGGTGTTGCTCGACGAGCACTCGATTCGGCTAGGAGCAAGGACCCTCAATTAGAGGCGATATATCAACAACTGAGCGAGAGTTTTTTCCTCCTGGACGATGCACAAACCGCACTCAATTCTTATCAGAGCAAATTGGAGGCCGACCCTGTTAGGTTGGATTTTTTGCACGCCCGCAAGGCCGATATCAATACTTTACTCAAGCGATTCGGTGGTGCAGGTTCTCATGAGCAAGAGCTTTCCGAATTAGCTGTGCGTTACAAAAACTCCTCGGATTCAATTGCTGATCTTGAGGGCGGAGACGAGCGATTACAGGAACTAGAATCTGAGTTATCTGGACATAAGAAAGTGCTCCTTAAGGTCGCAAAAAGCCTTTCTGAAAATAGAATCAAAGCTGCAGAGCATCTCTCAAAATTAGTAACAGCAGAGATTCAACAATTGTCCATGCCTCATGCATCATTTGTGGCAAAGGTTCAAAGCGCTGATTATGCAGCGCCCAAGGAATCAGATTTCACCTCAACTGGCTGTGATGAAATTGCAATGTTTATTCAGGGCCATAAAGATGCACCGCTTGTTGCGTTAGCTAAGGGAGCATCAGGTGGTGAAATGTCACGAGTAATGTTGGCACTTGAGGTAGTGATAGCCACAACTCATCCCATTGGTACATATGTATTTGATGAAGTTGATGCGGGTGTCGGCGGGAAAGCTGCAATTGAAGTTGGGAAGAGACTTCATCAATTAGCCCAACATGCGCAAGTGATTGTTGTTACCCATTTGCCGCAAGTTGCGGCCTGGGCGGATAGCCATTTCGTTGTGACAAAAAATAATGATGGCACGGTCAGCCAAAGCGATGTCCGAAATGTGTCGGGGGAGGATCGCATTGAAGAGATTGCCCGCATGTTGGCTGGTCTGGAGAACTCATCTAGCGCCCGTGAGCACGCCACGGAGCTACTTTCCCTGAAGGTGTAGTTGTAGGGCAGTTTTGAATGATAGGTTTGACTCCCATGGGCCAAGCACATGTGACTAAACATTTATTCGTAACCGGCGGAGTCGCCTCAAGTTTAGGTAAAGGACTCACCGCCTCAAGCCTTGGAAGATTACTTGTAGCTCGCGGCATACGCGTAACAATGCAGAAACTAGATCCTTACCTCAATGTTGATCCGGGCACCATGAATCCATTTCAACACGGTGAAGTTTTCGTAACCGATGATGGCTCTGAAACAGATTTAGATATCGGCCATTATGAGCGTTTCTTGGATCGCAATCTTCATGGTTCTGCAAATGTCACGACGGGCCAGGTCTATTCCCGTGTGATCGCAAGAGAGCGACGCGGTGAGTATTTGGGAGAGACAGTTCAAGTAATTCCACACATTACAAATGAAATCAAAGAACGCATTCTTGCAATGGCTGGTCCTGACATCGACCTAGTAATTACCGAGGTTGGTGGAACAGTTGGAGACATAGAGTCACAACCATTTCTTGAAGCAATCCGACAGATTCGCCAAAACGTTGGCCGTGACAATGTTTTCTACTTGCATGTTTCTTTGGTTCCATACATCGGCCCTTCTGGTGAATTGAAAACTAAGCCGACTCAGCACTCTGTAGCAGCGTTGAGAAGTATTGGTATCGCACCTGATGCCATTGTCTTGCGCTCTGATCGCGAGATCCCTGAAGGCGTTAAAAGGAAGATCTCCTTGATGTGTGACGTGGATTCTGAGGCAGTTGTTGCTGCCGTTGATGCACCGTCGATTTATGACATTCCAAAGGTCCTACATAGTGAAGGCTTGGATTCGTATGTAGTTAAGCGACTTGGATTTGAATGTCACGATGTTGTGTGGGGCGATTGGGATGAGTTACTGGAGAAGGTCCATCATCCAAAACATTTGGTCAAGGTTGGTTTAGTTGGCAAGTACATCGATCTTCCTGATGCTTATCTTTCAGTTTCTGAAGCTTTACGGGCAGGCGGCTTTGCTAATTTAGCGAAAATAGAAATCGTGTGGATAGCAAGTGATGAATGTGAAACTCCAGAGGGAGCTAAGAAGCTTTTGCAAGGAGTAGATGCGATATGTGTTCCAGGCGGATTTGGAATTCGCGGCATCGAAGGAAAAGTTGGCGCTCTAAAGTACGCACGCGAAAACAAGATTCCAACACTGGGATTGTGTTTAGGATTGCAGTGCATGGTCATTGAAGCGGCTCGTAACTTGGCAGGAATTAACGATGCGATCTCTGCAGAATTTTCAGATGCTGGCACACCTGTTATCGCAACGATGGATGACCAGAAGGATGTTGTCTCAGGCAAGGGGGACATGGGCGGAACTATGCGCCTTGGTCTCTATAAAGCAGATCTACTTGCGGGGTCAGTCGTTGCCACTACTTATGGATCAACTGAAGTTTCGGAACGTCACCGACACCGTTATGAAGTAAACAACAAATACCGTGAGCAGATTTCGAGTGCTGGCCTTGTTTTCTCGGGAATGTTTAAGGAACGAGACCTAGTGGAGTTTGTGGAACTTCCTAAAGAGGTGCATCCTTACTACGTAGGCACGCAAGCTCATCCTGAGCTTCGTTCACGTCCAACGCGACCACACCCATTGTTCATTGGTTTGATAGCAGCGGCGGTAGCAGCGAAAGGCTGATCATGATCGTTGGTGTTCCAAGTGAAATTAAAGTTCATGAATCACGGGTCGCTCTTACGCCAGAAGGTGTCTCGGAGCTTTTTGCCGCCGGACACGAAGTCCTCATCCAAGATGGAGCAGGTATCGGTTCTGCAATAACTAATGCAGATTACGTTGCAGCAGGTGCAACGATTGTTGCGACTGCAGATGATGTTTGGAATACGTCAGAGCTTGTCCTTAAAGTTAAGGAACCAATCGAGCCAGAGTATTCAAAGATGCGCAAAGGACAAACCCTCTTTACCTATTTACATTTAGCCGCCTCAAGAGCTTGCACCGATGCCTTAGTTAGTTCTGGCATAACTGCAATTGCCTATGAGACAGTCGAAGTCAACGGAGCCTTGCCTCTATTGTCACCAATGAGCGAGGTCGCTGGAAGACTTGCTACTCAGGTAGGCGCAAGTGCATTACAAAAACCTCATGGTGGTAGAGGCGTGCTACTAGGAGGAGTACCCGGGGTGGCACCTGGTCGAGTTGTTGTAATCGGCGGGGGAGTAGCGGGACTAAATGCGGCCGTAGTTGCTTTAGGTATGGGCGCAGATGTCACAGTACTTGATAGATCAATAAGTAGATTGCAATACATCGACACTATCTATGGTGGGCGAATCAAAACGCTTGTGGCCTCAAAACACGCTCTTGAACGAGAAGCCAAACAAGCAGATTTAGTCATCGGAGCCGTATTGGTTCATGGCGCAAAAGCACCTAAGTTGATTTCCAATTCATTGGTCTCTCAAATGAAGAGTGGCTCGGTATTGGTTGATATTGCAATTGATCAAGGTGGATGTTTTGAGGATTCCAAGCCAACAACTCACGCCGAGCCAACCTATAAGGTTCACAATTCAATTTTTTATTGTGTGGCAAACATGCCAGGTGCGGTTCCTGTTGCTTCAACATATGCATTAACTAATGCGACCTTGCCATACGCACTTGCACTTGCAAACTATGGTTGGAAAGAGGCCTGTCATAGGGATTCTGATTTGGCCAAAGGTTTAAATGTTCATGAAGGAAAGATCTACTACACAGCCGTTGCTCAAGCACATGGTTACGATTCTGTTGAACTTTGATGAAGTCACCTCCTCCTTTCTCAATCACTTGCAGATTGAGAAGGGCTTAGCAGCTAATTCCATAGCCGCCTACCGACGAGATCTCGGCAAGTTCGCAAATTTTCTTGGTACTAAGTCGCTGTCAGAAGTTGATTCCAATTTGATAAGTGATTTTCAAAGCTCTTTGCGTGAGGCAAAGCTTTCAGTGGCGAGTATCAATAGAGTTGATTCAACATTACGATCTTTTTTCAAACACCTGCAGCAGGAATATGGATATGCAGATCCAACATTAGAAATTGCTCCACAAAAGTCTGCCCGACGCCTACCTAAAGCGTTGACTATTACCCAAATTGTTTCGATGATTGAAGTGGCATATAGAGAAAGTCAACCGATTACGGCACGTGACCAAGCGATGCTGGAGTTGCTCTATAGCAGTGGCGCTAGAGTCAGTGAATTGATTGGAATAAATATCAATGATTTGAGTTCCATTGATACTAGTGATGGGAAAGTAACGACTCTAAAACTACGAGGTAAGGGTTCAAAAGAGCGAATAGTCCCATTGGGATCTTTTGCAACAAAGGCGGTCGAGAACTACTTAGTAAGGGTGAGACCTGAACTCGCTTCAAAAAGTTCCAAAGTGACGTCGGCTCTTTTTCTTAATTCACGAGGCGGTCGAATCTCAAGACAGTCTGCGTGGCAGATGGTGTTGGATGCCGCAGAGGCTGCGGGCGTAAGTGAGCATGTGTCACCGCACGTTTTCAGGCATTCATATGCCACGCACTTGTTAGATGGAGGCGCTGATATTCGAGTGGTGCAGGAGTTGCTGGGACATGCTTCGGTAACAACAACTCAGATCTATACGCTCATTACTATCGATAAAGTGCGTGAGAGTTATGCCTTGGCTCATCCTCGAGCCAAATAGATCCTTTATAGACCGCGCAATCGACGCGCCAGAATGCTTTGGTCACCCTTTGCTTCAAGATCAGCGATGATGACAGCAATAGATTCGCGAACAATTCTTCCGCGGTCTACTGCAAGACCTAAATCACCGCGAAGTTGTAGTCGCGCTTGATCAAGATCAAAGAGCTCATCCGGTGACAAGTAAACAGTAATTTTTTCATCGTGACGTTCGCGTCCTGATGGAGAGCGATCCACTGTTGTGACGCGACGACGAGCAATTGTTCGGACACCTTTTTTCGATGATGCAGCTTTAGGTGTTGCGATTGCTGGTGGCACCAGGGGAGCGGAAACATCTTGTACTGGTTGAGTTGGGACGGCACTTAGTGCAGGTGCTGTTGAACGAAATAGTTCGTCTGCTCCTGGAAGATTTGCTCTGCGGGTCATCGTGCGCCTCCTCTGGCGATAAGTTCTCGTGCTAAACGTCGATATGAAGCTGCACCACCTGATGATGTTGCATATGTCGTGATTGGTTCTCCAACAACAGTTGTTTCAGGAAAACGGATTGTCTTTGCAATGATGGTTTCAAAAACATCTTCTGGGAACTGCTCAAGGATGCGTTCCAGAACTTGACGGTTGTGAGATGTTTTCTTGTCATACATAGTCGCAAGAATTCCGATAAGTCGCAGGTTTGGATTCAGGAATGTTTTTACCTTGTCTAGGTTTCCTTTTAGTTCTATGAATCCATGCAGTGCGAAGTATTCACATTGCATTGGAACGATCACTTCATCAGAGGCTACGAGTGCGTTAATTGTTAGTTGTCCCATTGTTGGCTGGCAGTCAATCAAAATAACATCGTAGTAATCTCGAAGTGGAGCAAGTGCTCGCTTCAAATACTGTTGGCCACCTATTTCAGCACCAAGAGTTGTTTCGGCAGTTCCCAGATCGCGGTTAGCTGGCAAGAAATCTAAACCTGGAACTGAAGACTTCAACACGATGTCATCCACATTGGCAGTGGGGGTCATAAGTGCGTAATAGACAGTTTGTTCTAAAGGCAGCGAATGGGCATTAACTCCCAGGCCTAGAGATAAGCCACCTTGTGGATCAAAGTCCACTAACAAAACACGGCGGCCCATTTCGGCAAGTGCTGCGCCGAGATTGATGGTGCTCGTTGTCTTCCCAACTCCGCCTTTTTGGTTAAAGATAGAAATTACCTTTGCGCTGCCGTGTTCTTTGAGTGCAGCAGGTGCAGGAAAATTTTGGGCAGTCTTGCCAAGGAGAGTTGATGTAGTAGCTACATCCTCCGCAATTGTCGATTTAGCGTTCAATCTTCAAACCTCTTTCCTGATATATGCAGGAGCCTATGCGTTACACAGAAAACAGGCAAGCGTGAAGTAAGGTGCCACAGTGAGTATTACAGGCGACATCTCAGTCGAGGCAGCAACTGATGTAAACGCAGCCTCAGGCGGCTTTTCAGTTCACCTGGCTAACTTTGATGGTCCTTTTGATCTTCTACTTCAACTGATTTCCCGCCATAAAATGGATGTCACTGAAGTGTCGCTGAGCATCGTTACCGATGAATTCATCTCCTTTATCCGAGGGTTAGAAGAGTCCGGACAAGGCTGGGAGCTTGAGCAGGCAACCGAATTTCTAGTTGTAGCCGCAACCTTGCTTGACCTAAAGGCCGCCCGATTATTGCCATCTGGTGATGTCGAGGATGAAGAGGATCTGGCGTTGCTTGAAGCGCGGGACCTACTTTTTGCCCGCCTTCTTCAATACCGAGCATTCAAAGAGATAGCAGCTACCTTCAGCGAGCGCATAGCCGCAGCTGACAAGTCTTTTGCCCGAGTGGTCTCACTGGATCCGGCACTTGCTTCTCTTCTGCCTGAGGTGCTTATCGGGGTAGGCGCACAGCGCTTTGCCGCTATCGCAGAGCGCGTCCTAACACCCAAGGTTGCCCCTGTAGTGGCCGTTCAGCACCTGCATACGAGCCTTGTGAGCGTTGCTGAGGAGTCAAGAATGGTTGTTGAGGCTCTGCGACACTCCAAGAGCCTGAACTTTAGAAACCTCATAGCCGATGCCGATAGTACTTTGGTAGTCGTGGCTCGCTTCTTAGCGCTGCTCGACCTTTATCGCCAAGGCGTACTTCGCTTTGATCAGGTAATAGCATTAGGGGAACTGCAAATTACCTGGACCGGAAGCCTGGAAGGCGAGGTCGAGATCACTGATGAGTTTGATGTACCCGTGGTTTTAGAGATGGAAGACTCGACAGAAAGTGGCGATAATGTCTAATGTAGAAGTTGAACGTTCAATCGAGGCTATTCTGATGGTCGTTGATGAACCAGTGACTGAGATAGTTTTGGCTCAGGTTCTAGAACGTCCAGTGGAAGAGATTGAAACCGCCCTTGCAGCCCTTGAGGGCAGCTATGAGGATCGTGGCTTCTCCCTCCGCAAAGTCAACGGGGGATGGCGCTTTTACAGTCATCCAAATTACTCAACCGTGGTTGAAAAGTTCGTCCTAGACGGTCAGCAGTCTCGCTTGACTCAGGCGGCTTTAGAGACGCTTTCAGTGATCGCCTATCGCCAGCCTGTTTCTAGAGCCCGCGTATCGGCCATCCGTGGCGTTAATGTAGAGGCTGTAATGAAGACCTTGATCACTCGTGGTTTAGTAGAAGAGTCTGGGCTTGAGCACGAAACTGGTGCCATTCTGTACAAAACGACCAGCTACTTCCTTGAGCGCCTAGGTTTGAACTCACTTGAAGATCTGCCAGCGCTGGCTCCTTACCTCCCAGATCTAGATGGCCTTGACGAGATTCTCGATTCGCTAACTGACTGACCTTTCGGCTACCCTTACTTCCTGACTGTCGGGAGGATAGCCATGGCCCAAATGAGGCTTAACAAGATAATCGCTGACGCCGGTATTACTAGCCGTCGCGGAGCTGATGAATTAATCGAAGACGGCCGCGTTGCGGTTAACGGAATCATAGTGAGAGAGATGGGCAGCAAGTTTGACCCTGAAATGGATCAAGTAATGGTTGATGGTGAGACAATTACAAGGACTTTGACTAAGTCTTATCTCGCACTTCATAAACCCAAAGGCGTTTTGTCTACGATGTTCGATCCAGAAGGTCGCCCCTCTTTGGACGACTTCATAGATTTACGAAAAGAACGGCTTTTCCATGTGGGCCGCCTTGATAAGGACTCCGAGGGCCTGATTTTGCTGACCAACGATGGCGATCTAACCTTTAGAGCGACCCACCCTTCTTTCGGCCTGGAGAAGACTTACATCATTGAATTTGATGGAGTCTTGCCTACAGGGGTCGATAAGGTGCTTTTGAAAGGCGTTGAGCTAGAAGATGGAATGGGACGAGTTTTGACTTTCAAACAACTCTCTCCAAAATGGATTGAGGTTTCCATTCATGAAGGTCGCTACCACATCATTCGTCGACTGATGGAGGCTGTGGGGGTAGATGTACTTCGGCTTATCAGAACAAAGTTTGGCCCGATCTCCCTGGGGGATACGCCTGAAGGACGATGGAGAGATCTGAATAATGGAGAATTGATGAATCTACGAAAGGCTTTAAATTTATAACTATAAAGCGATAAATAGAGAAAATGTTGATTGTAGGTATATCAACTTATAGACATTTGTTTGGTGATTAGCATTTTATCGACAATCTTTATGCTCAATAAATTGATTTGGTATAGATTTATCGATATTCATGAAGGAGTGGCACTTTGCGAGATCAAGGGAAGTATCTCGGCTTATTGTCGTAAAAAGTTCTAATAGTTAAAAGGTTATATCGATAAAAGACTAATCAAATACTCACGAAAAATGGCTAGGAAAGGTACCCTTATCTCATGGCATTACGGGCGATACGTGGAGCAATTCAGGTTCCAGCAAACACCGCAGGCGATATTGCAGCGGGCGTGCAGGAGCTCATTGCCGCGATTTTGGTGGCTAACGATCTCACCCCTTCTGAAGTCATTTCAGTTTTCTTCACTAGCACCGTTGATCTAGATGCAGCTTTCCCTGCGGCCGCCTGCCGTGAAATGGGTTTTGCTAATGTGCCTCTTATTGGGTCGGTCGAGGTAAATGTGCCAGGTGCTCTCGATAGGACTGTTAGGGCCATGCTGCATGTCGAGACCGAACGTTCTCCGGAGCAAATCACGCATGTTTACCTGCACGGAGCCGTCTCACTTCGCAGAGATATCGCTCAATAATGCTCCAAAAAGTCCGGATAGTGGGCTCGGGACTGATCGGAACCTCGATTGGTTTGGGGTTAGTTCAGCGAGGAATCTCGGTTCAAATGGTGGATTCTGATCCTGATGCTCAAGCTTTAGCGATTGATCTTATTGGTGGGGTAGAGGTGAGCACTCCTGAGATAGTTGTCCTTGCTCTGCCTACATCAAAACTACCGTTGGTCATTGAAGATGAATTTCAACTAAACCCTCACTCAACGTTTATGGATGTAGGTAGTGTAAAAAATGAAGTTCAACTTTACGTTAAGACGATTACAGGCCTTTCCGCGAGGTTTTTGCCCACCCACCCAATGGCGGGCCGGGAAATCGGCGGTGCAGCCTCTGCAAGGGCTGATCTATTTCAGGGGCGCAGTTGGATACTTACGCCTGACCAGGATTGCTCAAGTGAGTCCAAGGATCTTGTTCTTGAGCTCATCCATCAGTTAGGTGCGACCCCAATTGAACTCCCAGCCGATGCCCATGACGCTGCGGTGGCAAGGATCTCTCATCTGCCCCAGATAGCCGCATCTCTAGTCGCTAAACAGCTCACAGGGACGCCAGCTGAATGGATGGAGTTAGCAGGGCAAGGTTTAAGGGATACAACGCGCATTGCTGGGTCAGATGAAAATCTATGGAAAGAGATCATTTTCAGCAATCGAACTGAAATTGCTGAATTGCTAATAAATCTACAAAACGATCTCTCCAAGATGATCAACTCGCTTGATGATTCTTCAAAGATTGCGGAGCTGATCGCCGCAGGCCGTGATGGCAAGGCAATGATTCCTGGCAAGCATGGCGGTAAAGCACGTGAATACAGTTACTTACCGATTGTTATTGATGACAAACCTGGACAACTTGCTGCAATCTTTAATGAATGCGCAGCAATGCAAGTTAACGTCGAAGATTTATCTATTGAGCACTCACCGGGACAGTTGAGTGCTTTGATTACCTTGTCATTGTCGGCTGTTGATGCTGAAAAATTATCTAACCATCTAACATCGATCGGATGGAACGTTCATCCGGTTCGTAAATAGAAGTAGGCTAACGACATGGGCATAATCGTTGCTATAGATGGCCCGAGTGGCGCAGGTAAGTCGAGCACGGCAAAAGCAATCGCAGTGCGTGCTGGATGGAATTATCTAGATACTGGCGCTCTATATCGCGCTGTTACTTGGTTAGCCTTGGAACATAAATGTGAAGAAGCATTTTCTATCTTACAGGCCATAAAAGATCACCCAATTGAGTTTGATGCCGACCCACTGTCCCCAAATGTTTATGCCGGAGCTACACAGATTACGCACGCGATACGTGGAACATCTGTTACTGAAAATGTTTCTCGTATCAGTGCTATCCCAGAAATTCGTCATGAGTTGTTGAAATTGCAGCACTTTATTATTGACTCAGCAGAACGCGGAATTGTTGTCGAAGGTCGAGATATAGGAACAGTCGTTGCACCTGAAGCAGGGCTAAAGATTTACTTAACGGCAGATCTTGATGCACGCGCAGTGCGTCGTGAAACTGAAACTGAAAATAAAGATATTGATGTTAAAGCGTCGTTAGATAGCCGTGATGCTGTTGACTCAACTCGTGCCGTCTCGCCATTAACCAGGGCTGCAGATGCTGTAGAGATTGATTCAACCTATTTAGATCTAGATGAAACGATCGAGCGTATTTGGGAACTACTTAAAAAACGTAATTTGCTGGGTCTTCCGATAGTTGCAATTTTGGGACGCCCCAATGTTGGTAAATCAACTCTGATTAATCGTTTCTTAGGTCGCAGAGAAGCCATCGTTGAAGACACGCCAGGTGTTACACGAGATCGCGTTCAGTATGAGTGTGAGTGGGGCGGACGTCGCTTCATCATTATGGACACAGGTGGTTGGGAAGCAAAACCTGATGGCATCTCTGTCCAGGTAAGTGCTGGTTCTGAACTAGCGATGCAGGAAGCAGATGTACTCGCATTTGTAGTAGATGCACAAGTGGGTGCATTAGATGAAGACGACATTCTTGTTCAGCATTTGCGCAAGGCAAAGAAACCAACAATTTTGATTGGCAATAAAGTTGATGGAGAGCGCGAAGAGGCCGAAGCCCATGGTTTATGGAGTCTTGGTCTAGGTGAACCCCGTTTTGTTTCAGCTCTTCACGGTCGGGGTAGTGGCGATCTGCTAGATCACATAGTTGCAGTTTTGCCTGAAGTGGGTCGCGCTCAAAATCAAGATGGCTATCGCAAGGTTGCACTGATCGGTCGACCTAATGTTGGAAAGTCTTCCTTGTTTAACGCGATTGCTGGTGAGTCACTATCAATTGTGGATGATGCTGCCGGAACAACCAGAGACCCTGTTGACTCACTACTTTCATTTGGTGGATCTACTTGGAGATTTATCGATACTGCAGGTTTGAAAAAACGCGCCAATCAAGATTCGGGCACTGATTACTACGCATCGCTAAGAACAGCTACTGCATTAGAACGCTGCGAAGTTGCCGTTGTGGTGCTTGATGCATCTGAACCAATTACTGAGCAGGATCTGCGAGTGATCACCATGGTTGAAGAAGCTGGCAAGGCAATGGTGATCGTCATGAACAAGTGGGATTTGGTAGATGAAGATCGTCGTAATCAATTGGACCGGGAAATAGACAGACACTTAGACCAGGTCGAATGGGCACAAAGAGTTAACATTGCCGCAAAGACTGGCTGGCACCGAGATCGCCTGGCCCCAGCCCTTCGCACAGCTCTGGATAGTTGGGAGCGACGAGTTCCAACCGCCAAACTCAATTCTTTCTTGGGCGCACTCATCGGAGCGACACCTCCACCAGTTCGTGGAGGAAAGCAACCAAAGGTTTACTACGCAACCCAGGCAGGTATTGCTCCTCCGAAGTTTGTGGTGTTTTCTAGCGGATGGATTGAAGCTTCCTATCGACGCTTCATCGAGCGCCGCCTCCGTGAAGAGTTCAAATTCCCAGGAACTCCAGTCCAGGTGGCAGTTAGAGTCAAGGAGCGCGATAAGGAATGAGCAGTTCAGTGATCAGCGTTCCAAACGCCCTCACCTTTCTGCGCTTTCTAGGCATCCCACTTTTCATTTATCTGACGCTGAGCGTCGA
>Ga0209134_10000179_pt1 | contig 16410 bp, 13 predicted proteins | sample LauGreSp1BDMLBSN_2_FD_187566 | JGI IMG/M metagenome (GOLD analysis project Ga0209134, IMG submission 187566) | Freshwater lake microbial communities from Lake Michigan, USA - Sp13.BD.MLB.SN (SPAdes) (version 2) | ecosystem: Environmental > Aquatic > Freshwater > Lake | place: Lake Michigan, USA... | reverse complement strand
GCCCCTCGGCGCCGCCGAGAAGATCCGCGTCCTCATCCTCGACGGACGTAACAACCACGACTGGATTCGCACGACCGCGTCCACCAAGGCCACCCTTGAGGCCACTGGTCGCTTTGCCGTGACCGTCGCCACCGCTCCCGCCGCCTTCGCGAAGGCCAAGCCGGCTAAGCCCAAGCCCGGCGACGCCGCCGCGAAGAAAGCCTTCGACGCCGCGACCAAGGAATGGAACGCCGAAGAAGCCGCCTTCAAGCAGGCCCACGCCGGCGAATGGGAACAGTGGTCACCTAAGTTCACCGACTACCAGGTCATCGTGAACAACTACAACGGACCGGAATGGGGCGCCGCGATGAAGGACTCCTTCACGGAATTTGTCATGAGCGGCGGTGGACTCGTCAACGTCCACGCGGCGAATAACGCCTTCACTGGCTGGGATAACTTCAACGAGATGATCTGCTGCGGCTGGCGCGGCGCTACGTTCGCCAAGCGGATCGCGGTCGACGACCAGACCGGCAAGGCCGTCGCGCTTCTCGACGCCGACGAGAAGATTCAGGGCAAGGGCTTCGGCTCCGGCCACGGCCCCAAGCACGTCTTCACGCTCAAGACCCGCGACGCGGCCCACCCGGTCATGCAGGGCCTGCCCGCTGAATGGCTCCACGCCACCGACGAGCTCTACCACCGCATGCGCGGCACCGCCGACCACATGCACGTCCTCTCCAGTTCCTTCTCCAAGCCAGAGTTCGGTGGCACCGACATGCATGAGCCAATGGTGTGGTTCGCCCCCTTCAACAAGGGTCGCGTGGTGACGACCTCGATGGGCCATATCATGGCCGCCGATACCAGCCACGACGCCCTGCACTGCGTGGGCTTCCAGACGATTCTCGCCCGCTCCACCGAATGGGCCGCGACCGGCAAGGTCACCCTGCCCGTCCCGGAAGGCTTCCCGACCCTCGATAAGACGAGCGTCATCGAACCGTCCAAGGTCGTCTGGAAGAAGTAAGCTTCTCTCTTACGTCGGAACTCGAAGGCCCGCCACCGCGCGGGCCTTCTGCTTTTCAGGCGAAGCGACGCATCGCCACGCCAACGGTCGCGCAGATTTGTTCGGGCGAAAGGCTAATGCTGACGTGCAAGCACTTCTCGCTGGCGAGATTGGGACGCTCCAGCGTGGCGAGCTGACTACCCAGGAGACCCGGCGGCATGAAGTGTCCCTTGCGTGCATCGAGCCGCGCCTGCAGGAGTTCCTGGCTACCGTCGAGAAAGACGAAGAAGAGGTCGGGGTCGCCTTCGCGGAGGCGATCACGATAGGCCTTCTTCAAGGCGGAACAGGTGACCACCATAGCCTCATCCTTGGCCTTACCCTCCGCGAGACGGGCGGCCATGGCCGCGAGCCAGCCGGCGCGGTCCGCGTCGGTCAGCGGCGTGCCCGCGCTCATCTTTGCAATGTTCTCGGGCGGGTGGAAGACGTCGGCCTCAAGCAAGGTGGCCCCGGTGCGCTGGGCGTAAATTTCCGCGACGGTGCTCTTACCGCAACCGCAGACGCCCATGAAGACGAGGTTCGGGTGCGCCATGGCCGTTCAGAGATTGATCGTGCGGCCTTCGCGGAACGACTGGTCAGCGGCAGCGACGATGCGCATCGAATTCACGGCGTCATCCATGTGCGCGGTCAGATCAAGGTCCTCGCGGATAGCCTTCTCGAAATAGATCTGCTCGCGTTCGCACAGTCCGTCATGACCCGGATCGGCGTCGGTCGGGACAATCTCATCGGGCTTGGTAAACTTACCATCGGCACCGAGTTGCGACGAGTGCACCTTGAGCGCCTGCGCGGCGGAGTGCGAATCGACGTCGGCGGAGTTGCCGGCCTGCGAGGCCTTGCCGGCCACGATGGAGACGCAGCCCTTCGGACCAATCACGTCTTTCACAAAGAAGGCCTCCTCGGACATCATCGGACCCCAGCCGGCTTCATACCAGCCAACGGAGCCATCGGCGAAGGTCACCTGAAGATGGCCGTAGTTAATTTGGCCAGCAGGCATATCTTCGGTCAGACGGGCGCCGATACCGGAGACGCGCACAGGACGGCTGCCGGTCATCAGGCACATCACATCGACATAATGGACACCACAGTCGACGACGGGGCTACAGGTCTGCAGGAGCGACTTGTGCGTCTTCCACATGTCACCATAGCTCTGCTGGTTAAGGTTCATGCGCATGACGAGCGGCTTGCCGAGCGTCTGCACGGTCTTGATGAATTGGGTCCAGGCCGGGTGGTGACGGAGGATGTAGCCAATCACAACCTTACGCTTCACTTCCTTGGCCTTGGCGACGATCTGCTCAGCTTCGGCGACGGTAACGGCCAGGGGCTTCTCCACAAAGACATGGCAACCGGCTTCGAGCGCGGCGACGGCGTATTCGGCATGCGTGTCCGGGTAGCTCGAGATCGAGACCGCGTCGGGCTTCGTGGCCTTGAGCGCGGCATGGAAGTCGCCGTACTCTGCGTAACCGCCGCCGAGTTCGGCATTAAGCTTGGCGCGCGAATCGGCGGAGCGGGTGACGAGGCCGACAATCTGGAAGCCAGGCAGCTTATGATAAGCGAGGGCATGCGAGCGACCCATGTGGCCAGCACCAACGCAAAGGACTCGGATAGGGGTCGTGCTCATGCGCCGAGCATCACCCTTCCCTCCTCCGCTTCAAGTCGGGAGAAGGCGATGCACCGAAATTAATCGACCGATTAGTTCGGTAACGGCTGCAGAACGCCCTTGGCGCGCTGAACTTCCAGCAAGCCCTTCAGCCGGGCGACGATTTCCGGGTGATCTGAGGCGACGTTATTGCGTTCGCCCGGATCATTCTGCAGGTCGAACAGACGCGGGCCGGACTGGTCGCGACGATCATTCGCCTGCTCAGCCTCGCTGCCCAGCAGAGCGACGAGTGGACCTTGGGCCTTCTTGCCCTTGCCGGGAGCGCCGACACCGGAGATAAACTTCCAGCGCGCGTCGCGAATCGAAAGCACGGCGCCCTGCGTGCTGGAGATAAGCGTCTCGCGACCTTGCCCACCGGTGAGAGCCGCGGACGTGTCAACGGAGTCGAGCTTGAGGAAATCGGCGGGGTCGCCGCCGGCAACTTTCGTGAAGACGGCCGGGAGGTCGACCTGTGACATCAGCGCATCAGAGACCTTGCCGGCGGGCGTATGGCCGGGCCAGCGGGCGAGGAAGCCCACGCGCGTGCCGCCTTCGAGGATGCTATACTTGCCGCCGCGAAAAGGTCCGGCGGGGGCATGCCCGGCCTGCTTGTTCAATTCGACGGCCTGATCCTTATAACCATCGTCGAGGACCGGACCGTTGTCGGATGAGTAGATTACGAGGGTGTTCTCGGTCAGGCCCTGCCTATCGAGCTCGGCGAGGACACGACCGACCTGGTCGTCGAACGCCACCACGGCATCACCGCGCGGCCCGAGCGGCGTCTTGCCGGCGTAACGCGGATGATGAACGCGCGGGACATGGTTTTCATGCGAGGCGTAGAAGAGGAAGAACGGCTTGTCCTTATTACGCGCGATGAAACCGCAAGCCTTGTCGGCGAACGTGTCGCCCATCGTCTCGTCGTTCCAGAGCGCGGACTTACCACCCTTCATCCAGCCGATGCGGCCGACGCCGTTGACGAGCGCCATGTTGTGACCATGCGACCAATCCATCTTCAACTTCGCGCGTTCGGCGTCAGTGGTGAGGTCAGGATTACCCGGATAGGCCTGCTTGTAGCTGACCTCGATCGGGTCCTTGGGGTCGAGCCCGACGACGGAGCCATCCTCGACGAAGACCGTCGGCACGCGGTCGCCAGTGGCGGCCATGATGAAGGAGTAGGTGAAGCCGATCTGATTGGGTGAAGGATCAATCTTCTGATTCCAGTTCACGTCGCCCGAGCCGAGGCCGAGGTGCCACTTACCGACGACGCCGGTGGCGTAACCGAGCTTGGCCAGACTGGCGGCCATCGTCGGACGGCCAGGCTTAATGATGAGACGAGCGTCACCGGGCAGAACGCCAGTGCCTTGGCGACGCCATGCATATTCGCCCGTCAGGAGCGAATAACGCGAAGGCGTGCAGGTGGCAGACGTACAGTAGCCCGAGGTGAAGCGGGTGCCCTGCGCGGCCAGCCGGTCGAGATTCGGGGTCGGGATGGCCTTTGCGCCGTAGCAGCCGAGGTCGCCCCAGCCGATATCATCGGAGTAGAGCAGCACGATATTCGGCGGACGTTTCTCGGCCGCGAAGACGGAGAGTACGCAGGACAAGGCAACGAGGGGCAGAAGGCGCATGGGCAGGTTCTACGCCTGCGGCCGAAGGAAATAAAGCAAGCAGATGGACCACCGCACCCCTTGCTTGCAAAACTGGCCCATAACGCCCAATCAGAAGGCGAACATGCGTTTCGCTAAATACCACGCCCTCGGCAACGACTACCTCGTCCTCGAGCCGAAGGACTGCCCTACCCTCTTCTCGCCCGAAGCTATCCGCAAGGTCTGCCACCGTCATTTCGGCCTGGGCTCGGACGGTATCCTCTTCGGCCCGATCGAACGCACGGATGGTACCTTCGGTCTGCGTATCCTGAATCCTGATGGCTCCGAGGCGGAGAAGTCTGGCAACGGCATCCGCATCTTCTGCCGCCACCTCCTCGAGACGAAGCGCATTCAGGAAGGCCAAGAATTCCGTCTGCATACCATCGGTGGCATCGTCCGCTGCGAAGTCTTCGACGGCGGCAACCGCATCCGCGTCGAGATGGGCAAGGTCTCCTTCCGCGCACCGGTCATCCCGCACCTCGGCGCCGACCGCGAAGTCCTCGGCGAAGAGATCACCGTCCTCGGCAAGACTTTCAAGTACTGGGCCGCCACCGTCGGTAACCCTCACTGCGTGATTCCGGTCGACGACCTCACGCCCGACCTCGCCAAGACCTATGGTCCGCACCTTGAGGTGCACCCCAACTTCCCGAACCGGACCAACGTCCAGTTCATGAAAATCATCGATCGTCAGAACGTGCGGATCGAGATCTGGGAACGCGGCGCCGGCTACACAATGGCCTCCGGTTCCTCCTCTTCGGCTTCGGCCGCCGTAGCCCGTAAAATGGGGCTGGTTGACGCAGATTTGACGGTAAATATGCCGGGGGGTCAGATTATCATTGGCATCGGCGATGATTATTCCATCGTGATGACAGGCCCGACGACCCCCGTAGGCATCTTCGAGATGCACCCAGGAGTCCCGGTCCAAGACGTCGCCGTCTAAGGCGATACGTCTTCCCACTAGGTTTTTCCTCCTTTGGCGCGTCCTTTCGGACGTCGCTTTCCACCGCACACCCTCACCATGGCGCCGCGTCAGCCGTTGCCCAACATCTCCGAAGACGATCTTGTCGATCTCGCGGGTGGGGCGACTGTGCTCCTCGCCAAGGAGCTGGTGGCCAAGGGCAAAGTGAAGAAGGCGCTCTGGACGCCCCCCGTCGCCGAAGCCCTGGTCGACGACGGCACGGAGTCCCGCGAAGCCCGCTGGAATCTCCGCTCGGTCACCTTTCAACGCAACGAGTGTGGCTGCGAGGTCTCCGTCGGTCGAAGAAAACTCTGTGTGCACTCCGTGGCCACCTACCTCGTGCTCGCCGCCAAGGAGGGTTATCTCAAACCCGAGACAATAGCGCCGACGAAACCGCCCGCGCCGCCTGGCAAAGCGCCGACGACGACCACGACGAAGGAAAAGACGGCTGACACGAAGAAGGAAAAATCAAAAGAAGCGGAGACGACCCCGGCAGGACCCCGGCTCAAATCCCTCACTCTCTCGGAAAAACGCGGCACACCCATCGAGGTGCGCTTCATCATCCCGCCGAACATTGTCACCGCCGCCGCGCGCGACGAGATCATCTGCCGCCTCGAGCTGCGCGTCGACGGCGCTCAGGTCGCCCCCGAGAACCTCGACCGCAGCAAGGCCTGGACCATCGAGCCCGATACGGTCTTCTTCCTGGCGATCCTCGAAAACCTCTGCCACGGCAAGCTCCAGGGCATCCTCCCGCTTACGCGCCGCCACCTGCGCCAGCTCCTTGCCATCGGCAAGGGCCTGAAAATCTTCCGCATGGCCAACGCGCCGGAAACCCCGTTGGCGTGGGACGGCGACCAGCTTGACAAGGTCCACGAGCACCTCGACGAACCCGCCTCGACGCCGCAGACCAATGCCGCCGGTGAAGCCCCCGACGACGGACCCGAGGAACAGGAAGTCCGCTCTCAGGAACGCGGCCGTGACGACCGTCCCTGGGTTGACGGCTCAATGAAGTGGCTGCGTATCCGCCTACCTCAGCAATCTTCCGGACCCGTCGCCGAGCTCCGCGACGTGCTCCAGCGCAGCGGCTTCACGCTCGAGACCACCACCCGCGAATGGTACCTCGCCGGCACAATTCAGGTGCTCAACTTCCTCGCCCGACATCACAAACTACTGATGACGGACAATGGCGCGTTCTTCACGCACAACCTCTCGCACTCCCTTCGTAACGTCGATCTCGCCAAGGCGAAGTGCGATGCATCGGAAGAGAACGATGGATTCCGCTTCGCCATCGGTATCGACCCTGAAGGCAAGTCTCCAAAGGTCATCCAGGAGGCCCTCTCGAGTGGTCGCATGTTCTTCTACACCGACCAAGGTCCACGCCTGATTACGCCGGAGTTGATGGAATCAATCCGCAACGCCCAGCGCCGGATCACGGGTGAATCCAAGCGCGACGTCGACCTAGACCTCAACCTGAAGATCGGGTACGCCGACCTCGCCAGCGCCGATGCCATCGCCGAGGAACTGCAGGCCGCCTTCGCCCCGCCCGAGACTTGGAGCAAGCGCTCCTCGGCCATCCGTAACCTCTCGAAGCTCCAGCCTGCGCCCATCCGCGAGGAGCTCAGCAAGATGCTCCGCATCTACCAGCAGGTCGGCGTGGCCTGGCTCTGGCATATCCATAATAATTCGCTCGGCGGCCTCCTGGCCGACGAAATGGGCCTCGGCAAGACCGTGCAGGCCTTGGCCTTCATGGAGGCCCTGCGCCAGCATCGCCCCGAAGACGGACCCTGCCTCGTGGTTTGCCCGGCCTCGCTCGTCGAGAACTGGCGCCGTGAAGCTCGTCGCTTCACCCCTTCGCTCAAGGTCCTCGCCCACCACGGCCAGAACCGCTTCACCGCGCAGGAATACCTACAGCGCTTCGACCTTGTCATCACCTCTTACGGCACGCTTTCCCGCGACATCGCGGCCTTTTCGCTCATCACCTGGGGTGCCGCGGTCTGCGACGAAGGCCAGAACATCAAGAACTCCCGCGCCCAGGCCGCTAAAGCAGTCAAGCAGCTCGTTGCAAAGGGCCGCTACATCCTCACCGGCACGCCAGTTGAGAACTCGCTCGAAGACCTGCGTTCGCTCTTCGGCTTCCTGATGCCAGGCTACCTCCCCAAACCCGAGGAACGCATCCAAGCCGAAGAACGCAAGTGGCACGACGACCGTCTGCTGCAGATGGCTGCGCCCTACATCCTGCGCCGTTCCAAAATCGCGGTCGCCCCTGAACTGCCGGCCAAGATCGAGCAGATCGTCTACTGCGACTTCGAGGACAACCAAAAGAAAATCTACGACGAGTACCTCGAGTCCACGCGCAAGGAAATCTTCGAGATGGAAATGGGCGGGGCCACGCAAGCCCGCATCCAGATGGCGGCGTTCAATCAGCTCCTCCGCCTCCGCCAGATTTGCGCCGACCCGCGCATCCTCGACCCGAAGATGGAAGAAGCCGACTCGGCGAAGCTGCAAGCCTTCCTTGAGCTCGTCGAAGAGTCCAAGGACGCCGGCCATCGCATGCTCGTCTTCTCGACCTTCGTCACCGCTCTCCAGCTCCTCAAAGAAGCCCTCGAGGACCGGGACATCCCCTACTGTTATCTCGACGGCTCCACCAAGGATCGCCAAGGCGTCTGCGACACTTTCAATTCCACCCCCACCATCCCGGTCATGCTCATGTCCCTCAAAGCAGGCGGCACAGGCCTCAACCTGACGGGCGCCGACACAGTTATCCACTTCGACCCCTGGTGGAACCCCGCCGCCGAAGCCCAGGCCACCGACCGCGCCCACCGCATTGGCCAGACCCGTACGGTCACCAGCATCAAGCTAATCGCCGCCGGGACCATCGAAGAACGCGTCATGGAGCTCCAAAAGTCTAAGTCTGAGATGTTGCGTAAGCTCCTGACGGAATCAGACTCCGTCTCGTCTGGCCTCAGCCTCGACGTCATCAAGGACCTCCTCCGCAAGGACTAACCCCATGCTTTCCACCCTCATTCGCCGCAATAAATCCAGGAGCGAGATGTCGTTCTTGGAGCACCTCGACGACCTCCGCATCTCCATGATTCGGGTCGTGACCGTCTTCGCCATCGGCATGGTCGCCGCCCTCATCTTCTACAAACAGACCCCCGCGCTGCTCAACCTGCCGCTGGAATGGGCCAAGCACCCTGAAACCTCTCCGCTCGCGTTCGCCTTGGGCGAAGCTGGCCCCGGACTCGTCAACATGGGGGAACTCAAGGAGTTCACCTTCATGGGCGTGTGGAAGGTCCTCATGTACGCCGGCTTCGGCGTTGGGGTCGCCCTCTCCTCGCCGGTGTTCCTCTACGAGACCGCGCGTTTTATCGGCCCAGCCCTCACCGATCGCGAAAAGAGCGGACTCGTCCCCTTCTGCGGCGCCGCCCTCGTGCTCTTCCTCATGGGAGCGGCACTCGCGTTCTATTGGCTGAGCCCGATGTCGATCCAGATCTGGCAGCACTTCGCCGAAGGCATGAAGATGGAGGTTACTTGGCAGGCTTCGGATTACTACGCCTTCGTGGTCATGATGTGCCTGCTGACGGGCCTGACTTTTCAATTCCCCCTCGCGCTGATTGTCCTCATGTGGCTCGAACTCGTCCGACCCAAGACCCTGCTCAAGTCTTGGCGCGGAATGCTGGTCGGTATCATGCTACTCGTTGCGCTGATCACCCCTATCGCTGAACCCATCTCGCTCATCGTGATGACCGGCGTGCTCTTCGGCTTCTACCTCGCCGCCGTTGCGGTCGGCACCGTCATCGTCCGACGCAAACGCGTCGCCCGCGGCGATAAGCCCAACCCGGAAGACGATGACCTGCCGGACGACGATGAGGATGACTCGTCGTATCAAGACGACTCTCGGCCGAAACCCCGCAAGCCGGTGACCCCTTCCGACAGTAGCCCAGCTCCGGCCAAGCCGAAGTCCACCCCTCCCCCGGCGGAAGGTGACCTCTCCTCCCTCGACTGACCATGAGACTTCTCCTGGTCCTTCTGGCCACCGCCTTATCAACCTCGGCCCAGACGAGTGCTTTCGGAGTAAAAGCGGCCCCTGGAGCGCCGAAGGGCGTCACGAATGTCGTCGAAGAGGAAGTCGATAATTCGGTGGTGATCTCAACCTTTCGGGAGGCCCCCTCGCCCGCGACCAAGCTCTCCCGGACTTTTCAGCTTTCGAAGCTGAATAAGGTCGGCTTCACCGAAACGACCAAGGAACTGCAGCGACTCTTTGCAGCCTTCGCCGCGCAACGCATCGTCGACGGGTCTCCGGCCGGCTCAAGCAAGGCGACTGGTCATGTCACGGCGGTCAACTACGCGCTCCTACAAGACCTCGGTGACAACCGCTTCCTTGCAAAGGCCGCTTGGCCCGCCGCCGACTCTAACGAAATCCTCGCCGCTGGCGTCGATACGATGGCGATTCTCCTCCTCGATAAGCCCGCTAAGGTCGGCGACACCGGCAAGCTGACCAGCATGCACGTCGGCACAGTCTCCCTGCTCTTCACGGCTAACTATTCGCCACTTGTTGGTAAGCGCCTGACACTTCGCCGGGAAGCCTTCATCGAATGCGCCACGCTCGAAGACTCGCCAGCTGCCCTCCAGAAATTCGTCGAATCCGTCAACGCTGGCGAAGAGCTTAGCGTACTGACCTACGAGCAAGCCACCTGCAAGAAGTGCACCGGACTGGGCTTCACCCGCGAACCGCAGAAGGGCCAACTGGACAAGCGTATCGACTGCGTCGATTGCGCCAAGACCGGCAAGCTCAGCGTCGCGTGCGAGACGAAGTTTGTCCCCTAAGCGGACTTAGGGGGTCTTCTCGCATCCTGCGCTTGCGCAAGGGCTTTTTCGTCCGCACATTGCGGCGTGTCCTCCCCGCTGCACCTTGGCCTTGAAGCCCATTTCGCGGCGCTCGAGAAATTCCTCGCGGCGCAGGAACTCGCGTTCGAACCAGAGGTGCGCCCGATGGTCCGCGACGTACTTGCTCACCCAGGAAAACGCCTTCGTCCTTTACTCGCGTTCGGCTCTGGCGCCGGCGGCCCTCCGCCTGAGGCCCTCGTCCGCGGAGCCGGCATCATCGAACTGGTCCACTTGGCTACCCTCGTGCACGACGATGTCCTCGACGGCGCCGATACCCGCCATGGCAGCGATACGCCCAATCGCACCCACGGTGCCCATGCGGCCGTACTCTTCGGCGACGCCCTCTTCGCCCACGCCCTCGTCCTCGCGGCCGATCACCCGACGCCGGAACTCTGCCGCATCGTGGCCCGCGCGTCCCGCGAAGTTTGCTCCGGCGAAGTCTGCCAGACCTTCTCCCGCGGACACGACGACCTCGCCCTCGAGGATTACTACCGACACATCCGCCTAAAGACCGCGGAACTCTTCGAAGGTGCCTGCCGGGTCGGTGCGCTGCTCGCCGGCCGACCAGCCGAGCATATCGACGCCTGCGCTCTCTTCGGTCGGCATCTCGGTGTCGCTTACCAAATCTACGACGACTTGATTGACCTGCTCCAGGATGACACCAAAGCGGGCAAGACTCTCGGGACAGACGCCGCCAGCGGTAAGCTGACGCTTCCGATGCTCCTCGAGCGCGGCCGCTCCGGCAAAGGCTTCCTGACGGCCCTCCGCGCCGGCGGCGACGCCCGCCAACTGATCTCTGGCGAAACCTGGCGGGAATGCTTCCGTCGGCTCGACGCCGAAATCGCCGCGGCCGAACAATCGCTCGAACCGATTGCTGGGTCCCCTTCGCCCTACTTCCTCCTTCGCCTCACGGCTTTCCTCCGCGAAGCGGCCGCCCGACTCGCGCCCAAGGCATGAGAATCTTCCAGACGACCGTCGCCGAACGCCTCGCGCTGACCTTCGTTCTCGGCTGCCTCGCCTCCGCGACTGGCCTGCTCCTGCTCTGGCGCTCCCTCTAATCAGGGAATGAACCGCTTGGGATCGAAGCCGCGCGCTTGCAGGGCTGCTCGCATATCTTCCAAGTTGACCTTATCGCCAGGCTTGACGCCGAAATGCCCGAACCATCCGGCCCGCATCTCGATCGCGAAGCGCACCAGATTCGAAGAGGAAGCCGTGGTCTCGGTGTCGCCAGCGGTCATGGTTTTGACCTCAAGCACCGTGCCGTCGCGCGCGATGAACGCGATATCGAGGTCCAACGGAGTATCCTTCATCCAGAAACGCATCTGCGACTCAGACTCATACATGAAGGCCATGCCCTCTTCATCGGTGAGCTTGGTCGTCCCCATGAGGCCGCGAGCCTTCTCCAAGTCGGTGGCAGCGATGCGCAGCTGACCGAGCACCTGGCCCATGCGAACCGGGAAACGCGTCTCGGCACCCAGCTCCACCGCCGGAGCGGAGGTCGGCTGACGACTGTCGCAGGCGACCAGCGCCAGGGCGAGGGACAGAAACAGAGACCGAATCATGCATCGCAGTGTTCCTGCGATTGCCTCTCTGGCAAGATTCCCTTGCTTCATCCCATGGAACGCGACCCGCAAGCCCACTGGCTCGAGACCGAGACGGCCTTGCACTACGCCCGCGCGGCGGTCCGCGTCGGGATCTGGCCCTCGGAAAAGGTCCTGCTCGAACGCCATTTCTCCAAGGACCAACGTATCCTCGAACTCGGCTGTGGCGGTGGACGTGTCGCCCTGGGGCTCTTGCAGTCCGGCTACGCCAACGTGATGGCGACGGACTTTTCCCCGATCATGGTGAGCCTCGCCCGGGCGGTGCTGGCCGACCATGACGAAAACTGGGAAAAGATCGTCGTACCGCAGGACGCGACCGCGCTCACCTACCCGGATGCCTCCTTCGACCGCGCGATCTTCGCCTTTAACGGCCTAATGTGCCTGCCGAGCCGAGACCATCGACTCTCCGCACTCCGCTCAATTCATCGCGTGCTGAAACCTGGCGGCATCCTCCTCTTCACGGCTTCCGACCGCGAGAAAGGTGCTAACGCCACCTACTGGGCGAAAGAAGCGCAAACCGACGAAGAAATTCCGGGCGACCGCTGGCACGAGAGCGACACGTCTCCGGTCTTCATCCATAGTAGCACCGAAGCCGAAACTCGCGGCGAGCTGTCCGAAACGGGCTTCACGGTGATTGAATGTCCGCTCAGCACCGAGGTCGCAGCCGATGGTCCGCTGGTCCGTGAATTCGCCGGCGAGACCCGCTTCTACGTCGCCAGAAAGTCTTGAGGGAACAGAGCCTGGCGGCTCTTGTCGGGGTAACCATGCCTTTCTGCCGTTCGCTCTTACTCGCCCTTCTCCTGCCTTTAGCGGGGCAAGCCCTGGAGCTCCATGTTGCCCTCCAAGGTGATGACCGGGCCAGCGGCAAAGCCGACGCCCCATTGGCTTCACTCGAAGGGGCCCGACTCGCCGTCCGCAAACTCCCTCGCCCGCTCACCGAACCTGTCCGGGTAGTTTTCGCGGCCGGGACGTATGACGTCACCGAACCCGTCGCCTTCGATGAGAAGGATTCCGGCGATGCTAGCCAGCTGATCTCGTACGAAGCCGCGCCGGGGGCTAAGGTCGTAATCTCAGGCGGCAAAGAACTGCCGCCCTTCGTGCCAGGCAAGGACGGACGCTGGACTTTGCAAATTCCGGCCGGAGCCGAGAGCTTCGAGCAACTGTGGGTCGGCGACCGCCGGGCGACCCGCGCCCGCACAAGTAACCTCGGCAGCCGCTTCATGCGCAGCGTCGAAAGCGAGACCCCGATACCGGGTGGTACGCCAACTCCCGGCTTCACGGAACAAACCATCCGCGTCGACCCGAAGGAGCTGGCGGCATTCAGTGAGGTGAAATCTTCCGAGGCCCAGGAAGCCTTGGTAACATTCTTCCACAAGTGGGACACCACGCGCAGCCGCGTGGAATCAGCCGATATCGCTTCCGGCACCCTCAAGGTCCGCGGGCCGGCCCAGAAGGCTAACACCGCCTTCGACCACCATACCGGCATGGTGATTGAGAATCTACTTTCGTTGCTCGATGAGCCCGGCGAATGGTTCCTGAGTCGATCCGGCGAACTGACCTATCTGCCGCGACCGGGCGAGAGCATCGCTGGCACGCGCGGCATCTTCCCCGTCGCCGTGAAGTTGCTGACCTTCACCGGCAAGCCAGGCGATAAGGTCCGACACCTCGCCTTCCGGGGGCTCGCCTTCCGCCATGCCAAAGGCCTGCCGTCGCTCGCCACCGCCGTCCCTAACCAAGCCGCGGTCCGCACGGTCGACGGAGTCATTACCCTAGAACACGCACAGCAGGTCTCGTTCACCGGCTGCGAGCTCTCCCACGTCGGTAGCTACGGCTTCTCGCTCCGCCAAGGCTGCCGTGAGGTCACGATCGAGAAATGCCTGATCACTGACCTCGGCGCCGGTGGCATCAAGGTCGGTACACTCAACGACGAACCTAAGCCCGAGAATCACGTCAGCCACAATCGGGTACATAATAATATCATCCGGGACGGCGGCCTGATCTTCCCTTGCGCCGTCGGCGTGTGGATCGGCTCTTCCTCTGATAACGCGGTGACACACAATGAAATCTCGGACTTCTATTACTCGGCGGTCTCGGTCGGCTGGCGCTGGGGCTACGCGCCCAGCAACGCCAAGCGTAATAAAGTCGAATGGAACCACCTCCACCACCTCGGCAAAGGCCTCCTGAGCGACATGGGCGGCGTCTACACGCTCGGCCCCTCCGAAGGCACCTCGGTGAGCCACAACCTCATCCATCATGTTACCTGCTTTACCTACGGCGGCTGGGGGCTCTACACCGACGAGGGGAGCACCGGCATCACGATGGAAGGTAATGTGACCTATGACACCACCGACGGCGGCTTCCATCAGCATTACGGCAAGGAAAACGTGATTCGGAATAACGTCTTCGCCTTCTCGGAGGAATATCAGGTCAAGCGCAGCCGCGCCGAGGAGCACCTTTCGTTCACGTTCGAGAAGAACATCATCGTCTTCGATCGCGGCGAACTGTTCGGCAGCAACTGGACCGGCACGACCGCCAACTTCCTCAACAAGGGTAACGTCTATTGGGATATCTCGGCCCGTCCGATCACGTTCACGGATAAGAAGATTCCCCTCAACGACTGGCAGAAGCGAGGACAGGACATCGGCTCGCTCGTCGCCGACCCCCTCTTCGTCGATCCCGCCCAGCGCGATTTCCGACTCAAGCCCGGCTCCCCTGCACTCGCGCTCGGCATCAAGTCGATCGACGTCTCCGCGATGGGCGTTCTCCGCGACGATCCCGCTTGGCGCCAGCTAGCCCAGACCTTCGAACGCGGTCCCGAGCTCACCCGCCCGGCCCGCCCAGAAGTCCCGCCCTTGAATATCCGCCAAGCCTTCGAAGGTCGTATCGTGGATCAACAGCGCCCCTTCCCGCACGGACACCCTGCCCTGACGATTAACCAAGCTCCGCCCGGTAAGCCACGCGTGAGCCTCGGCGACGCCTTGCGCATGAGCCCAGCCAAGCACGCCGAAGGTAAACAGTCCCTGCTCTTTCAGGATGCACCAGGACTGCCGTCCACCTACTACCCGATGCTCTCTTTCAATCCGCATCATCGAAGCGGCACCTCGTCTGTGAGCTTCGCCCTGTACGTCGAACCGAAGGCGATCTTCATCCACGAGTGGCGCACGAAGGGTAACCCCTACCGCACCGGACCAGTGCTACACGTCCAGAACGGGCGGCTCACCGGCGTCAAAGGCCTCGATATCGCCGTGCCGACGCAAAAGTGGATTCGCTTCGAGATCTCCGCTGTCATCGGCGATACAGTCACGGGACGCTGGAACCTCAAAGTGACACCGGAAGGCGAAGCGACCCAGGAATTTAAGGGCCTACCCTGCCGTCACCCTGACATGAAGACACTCGAATGGGTCGGCTTCATCAGTAACGCCAACGAGAAGACCGAATTCTACCTCGACGACCTTGCGATCCTCACGGACGACCCCGCCCACTAATCACTTGGCCGGCTTGGGGTTCTCCCTGAAGAACCGGACGATGAGTTCGGTGGAACCCTTAGCGTATTCGTGGCTGCCCGCATGGATGGCGGTCACCAGCGGCGCGCCTTTGCTGGAAGCATAGATTGTCGCATCAAGCACGCCTTCCTTGGCCCAAGGCTTGCCGTCGTCGGCGCAGGCGTTGAAACGCTTCACCGCGGCGAAGGTCGCCTTCTGCCAGGCGAATTTAACGAGCGGGTCTTTCTCTCCGGCGACGTGGATCACCGGCAGGGGCGAAGTGACTTTGGTGTCGCCCCGTAGGCTGCCCGCGACGGCCCCGATGGCGGCCAAGACCTCCGGACGGGCCTGCCAGAGGAGATAGCTGAACGCGGCTCCATTGGAATGCCCCATGGAGAAGATACGACATTCGTCTACCGCGTGCTCCTTCTTGAGGTCAGCCAGGATGGTGTCGAAGAGCTTGATATCACGGCCACCTTCGCTGTCGACGGAGGTCTGCCAGCCGGGCATGCGGCCTTCCTTATCGACGAGCGGCGAGACGGTCGGCAGACCCTGCGGGAAGACGAGGATCGAAGTCGCGTCGATCTGAGCGTAACCCCATCGGCCGGCGGAGTGAGTCGAGCGGCCGCCGTGGCCATGCCAGCCGAAGACCACCGCCAGCTGGGCGCTCGCGCCGACCGGCACGCGGACGAGCGCCGTCCGCTTCACGCCGTCGACCGTCCAAGTCCTTTCGACGAACCCTTCAGGCGCCTTGGCCGTAAGGAGATCGCGGAGCTTCCCTTGGGCGGACAACGAAGCCGCGCAGACCAAGGAGAGGCAAAGGAGAAGGAAACGACGCATAAATAAAAAGGGCTCCCCGATGTAACACCGGGAAGCCCCTCGAAGTTACTACAGGTCGCGCTTATTCGCGACGACCGGCGAAGAGACGGATGACGTAGAAGAGCAGCGTGACAAAGGACGAGAACAGGACGAAGGCCGCGGCGACATGCTGGTCGGTCTCCATGGTGTTCTTGATCTCGTTGGTCTGGTAGAGGATCACCGTGGCCATCAGGATGATCATCGCGATGGAGAACCAGGTACCGAGCGTCCAGCCCGCGAAGAGGGAGACAATGACGATACCGAGGGCGCAGATGCTGCCGATGACGATGGCGACCTTGAGGAAGGAGAAGT
>Ga0209134_10000178_pt1 | contig 16486 bp, 28 predicted proteins | sample LauGreSp1BDMLBSN_2_FD_187566 | JGI IMG/M metagenome (GOLD analysis project Ga0209134, IMG submission 187566) | Freshwater lake microbial communities from Lake Michigan, USA - Sp13.BD.MLB.SN (SPAdes) (version 2) | ecosystem: Environmental > Aquatic > Freshwater > Lake | place: Lake Michigan, USA... | reverse complement strand
TACTTGCCAGCGCGGAGCAGTTACCCTTTGCACGGCAATATTTACATTGACTTTCACCCGGTACAAGCGGCGCATCGGGTGCATCGGTAGCGGCAGCTTGTCGAATGATTGTACCCATGTTAGCCATGAGATCACGGACTGACACATCAAAAGAACTAATTGGATTCATGTTCTTCATAGCCAACTTAGGTTGGATGATGGTCATGCGTACCGTGTCAAATGGGTAAGCACCGTTGACGGGTAACTTGTAGCCAGCCAGTACACCATAGGCGTATTGTTCAAGCTGCATATTGCCCTTGGCATCAACGGGAGCCATGCCATCTTTGTAGTCGATCAACTCAAGAACACCGTTACCAATGATCTGAACGTCCACCGTGCCGGATAGGTCAGTGCGACCTAACAAGAACGAGGGGTCAACCTTGGACTCAGACAACAGGGTCATGTTGCCATCACTGACGCGCTTTTCGATGTAGTCCAGTGCTACCTGCACACGGGCTGCGCGTTCTTTGTCAACCACGAATAAACCTTCGTGATCTTCCATCTCAACGCCGACATGGAATTCAGCGTACTGGTCACCATCCTTGAGACACACCTCTAATAGTGTGTGCGTGTGTGTGCCATCAACGGCAGCAGCGCCACCCGATTGCTCGGGGTACTTTGCTTCCTCACGAATCGAACCGGGGCATAACGCCCAGCGGTTACGTTTCGAGGGGGACAACTGGGCGTGTGCGCTCATTTCAGTGCTTCAATGCCATTGAACAAGTCACCGTAATGCTCGGGCTTGACATCGTTAATGTTTTGGTAGCCGAGGCCGACCAACACACCTTGGATGCTTGCGCCCTTTTGTGGGCCGAGTGCCTTGTACGCGCCCATCACATAGTCAATCAAACCTTTGGGGTCAGTGAACATGGATGGTGCTGGGGCTGGTGCTGCAACGGGTGCTACAAACACAGGCGGTGCTGGCATTGATGTACCCACTGGGAAGTTTTTGGCTTCTTGGGCTGACACTACGACATTCATTGCTTTTACCACGGGGGCAGGTGCTGGTGCAACGGGTGCGGCTGGTGCTACATTACCGGACTCTAATTTAGCAGTCAGGGCTTGGACAGCAGCAGTCAGGGCTTCAATTTTGGATTCGAGAGACATACAGAGATTCCTTTACGTTTACGGGTGGTTGAATTACAAGACGGTCTTGACTGAACGCCTCGATGATTTCACGAATGACATCAGACGGCTTACCGTACTTCTCTGCCTTTCGGTGAAATGCTTTGTGATCGTAAGGGGTTAGCCTCACGGTCAAAAACTTGGTTTTGGATTTGGTTGCCATAAATATTTCCTAATCAGTTGACGCAAGTGTACACGAATGTGCTAACATTGTGCAACAGTTTGAAAAATATTTTTTAAGCAAAGAAAAAGCCCCGTGGATTAGACGGGGCTAAGAGGAGACTTCCATGAAACAAATGACAACTGCTAGTGTCAGGAACATTATATGAATACAGCTACCACAGTGCAAGCCCATCCTGCATCTATTGATGCCTATATCCGACACGGCTGGTCACTTGTACCGATTCCCGCAGGCACAAAGGGGCCACGCACACCCGGATGGAACATAAAAACCAATGCGCTCAAGGATCAGAACGATCTGCCCACGGGCTACGGTATCGGGTTAGCCCATGCGTACAGCGGCACGATGGCCTTGGACATTGACGATTGGGATGCCACGGTCACGCTACTGGCTGACCACGGGATTGACTTGCAAGCCTTGTATGATGCAAACGATGCCGTCATCGTCGATTCGGGTAGGGCTGGGCACGGCAAATTATTGTTTACGATGCCCTTTGGCCTTGCGCTGCCATCTAAAAAAATCACGCATGAAAATGTAACTGCATACGAGTTGCGCTGCGCTACGGTCAACGGCCTCACTGTGCAGGATGTACTGCCACCAAGCATTCACCCCGACACACGCCAGCCTTATCGTTGGGCAGGTAGGGGTCACTGGATGCGCTTACCCACGATCCCACAGGCACTGCTTGACCTTTGGCAGTCCATGCTTGACATTGACAAGGTACGCACCTTGTCCACTGGCGAAGGGGTCAACGCATCATGGGATGAGATACGCACTGCCTTGGAATTTATTAACCCTGATTGTCCCCGTGACGACTGGATCAATACAGGCATGGCACTGCACTGGGCAGGCACACAGACAAACCAGCTTGACCAAGCGTTGAGTCTTTGGAATGAGTGGTCAACGCCTTCGGCTAAATACCCCGGCGAACGTGAGATTCTGACGCAGTGGGCTAGCTTCACCACCACCAAGACGCAAGTCATTCGGTTAGGTACGCTGTTTAACATAGCACGCAAAGCAGGATGGACACGCCCCACGCCCGATGTGGCATCCATGTTTGCAGCAGTGGAGTCCCCGACAGACCCAAAGTCGGTGCTGGTTGACCTACGGCCTCGGCCTCCAGCAATGGACATTTCAGTGTGGCCTAAAGTGTTGTCCCGCCGTGCAGATGAGATCGGTCAGACCGTCGGCTGCGATCCCTTAGTCCCGCTGTTCGCTGGGCTTGCTGCCGTGTGCGGTGTCGTCGATGCGCGTACCCGGCTTGAGTTAATCAAAGACTTCAAAGTGCCACCTGTGCTGTGGTTGATGACGATCGGTGCGCCAGCAGACAAGAAAACGCCCGGTTCTGCGCCCATGCTTGCGCCCCTCAAGATATTTGAAACGGAAGACCGTCCCCGCTTTGGCAAAGAGTTACTGGCATGGGAAGGCCAAGAGGCGATGTATGCCTCAAGTAAAAAGGCATTTTTGGACTTCTCAGCCAAGCCCGAAGCTATGCTCAGTGGCGACGATGCGCCAGTGGTTCACGAGTTACCACCCCAGCCCGTACCCCTGCGGATCACAGTCGATGATGTTACCAGTCAGAAGCTAGTGCGCTTGGCAGCAGACCGTCCGCGTGGCCTGCTGTGCGCCTTGGATGAGATGAACAGTTGGGTTCGCAAGCTAACAGACAAGGCCAGCGGCGAAGACCGAAGCGCATGGGTCAAGGCTTACGAGTCGTCCCCGTATGAGATGGATCGCGTAGGCAGCGGGTCGATCTATGCCGAGAATCTTGCGGTGTCAATCTATGGCAACATCCAGCCCCGTGTGTTCCGCGACAACCTGCACAATCTATCAGCCGATGGACTCGTACAGCGATTTATCCCGTGCATCCTAAACGGCGATCTGACACGCAAGCCCGTGGAGATACCCGATTACCTGCTTAACAAACAACAATGGGAGCAAACCCTGCGGATCGTGTTCGCGCTGCCTGCAATGACCTACCAGTTAAGCCCCGAGGCCAAGGCTGTGTTCCAAGAGTTCCAAGACTGGTACGACACCAAGCGCAATGATGAACGCCTGCTCCAGTCCGACGATACCTTTATGACGGCCTTCGGTAAGGTCGAGGGGTTAGCTGGTCGCCTCATGCTCATGTTCCACCTCATGGAGTCGCCCTTCTCGTTCACTGTGTCCGGCGATCTCGCTGCCCGTGTGATCCACATTGTGCAGACCTATGTCATTCCCGCCTACCGTTACGCGCTGTCCGAGTTGTCCGGGTCGGCTAACTTTGATACATGGCTGCGGGACTACATCATCCAGCACGCCGATGAGCCGATGATTACGATGGCTGAGATCAAACGGTCAGCGCGTAGGCAGATCGAGAAAACGAATGTATGGCAGCAGGATCAAATGATCTACGGGGCGATGTACCCACTAGAGCAGGGTCGCTGGGTCATGCGCCTAGACGATGCCAGCCGGGAGAATCAGCACTTCGCCCAGTGGGTCATAAACCCCGCACTGGCTGTGCAGTTCAAGGATCACCGCGCCGAGGTCATTCGTGCCAAGCAGCGGCAGCTTGACGACATTTACCGATTGTCCAAAAAAGAAAAGCCCCGAGTACACGGGGCTGAGTTGTTGGATTAAAACGATGCGATGATGTAGCTCATGTGTTCTTCTCCTTTAGCCATTCTTGAATGCGAACAAATGCAACTAAATAATTACCATTCTCGGCAAGCCGTGTGGCTTCCAAGAATTGCGCCTCCGTCAGCCCTACCCAAGGGCGTTGTTGTGGGGCGGTGTAGAGCTTGTCCCATGCCTTCAACTTCATTTGCTGGTGAGGAATTAGGCGAACATAACCAATATCATCATCCTCGCAAAAGACACCCACAGGCTCTTGTGCTGGCTGTGCCAAGGCTGCTTTGATGGCGGTGATGGCTTTAATTGTTTCAGGCGGCGTATGGTCAGACCAGTTATCCCAATGCTCCAAAGCCTCAAGCGCAAGTTTCAATGCTTCTTTCATTCCACCACCTCCTGCTTTGCGGTCAATCCTTCAAGGCGTTTAATCCGTGCCACGTTGTAGGCCACGATGGCGGTGTGGTACTCCATGCTCGACTGGTGGCGTAGCTTGGTGCGCTGCGCTTGTATCAGTTCCTCGGCGATGAGTTCGGCAGGGGTCGGCATTACCCAGTGGTTCGTGAGCCATTGCCATACGTTCTTTAAGTGGTTCATGCTCCCCTCGCTTTCATCATTGCGTCAGCCATTCGATATGCGCTCTCGGCTGCAAACTGGCGAAGTAGATCGGGTTCATCCACCATGCCCTCATTCTCCAACGCGGTCAAGAACCACGTTATCGACTCGGCTGCAAAGTAGTCGCGTATGGTCAAGCCTTTTTCAGCGCACGTATAACTTTGTATTGGAAATGCTGGTTTGTCGATCATTTGAATATGCTCCTTGCTAAAACTGTTTTACTGGGTTCGCACTGCTTGGCCTGCGCCTGCTTGGTGCTGATATAGCCCAAGGCAAAGCAGATCACGGCGAACACGCCCACGCACTTTAAGAACGTCATTAGATAGTCTGCCATCGTCTCGATGGGGGTTTGGCTCTCATACTCAATCATGTCGTCTTTAGACTCGGTTGTCATGGTCATGCTCCTTTAGTTGTCCAATCATTCGGAAGTAGTCGTTCTGCTCTAGCACCTGCTTACGCTCGCGCTCTAGGTCGCGGCGTAGGTCGATCAGGCGGTCGATCTGCTCGGTTAGCTTCTGTTCCTCTTGCTCGGTCATAGTTCGGACTCCTTATGTTCTGCGGGTTTAGTCGGTGGCCTGCCCCGCTTGGGTGCAGGGCTTGGCAGCAGTTGGGCGTGCAGGCTAGGCGCGAGGGCTTCCATCGTGCCAAGCACGTCTAGCAGGCGGTCAACGGCTGCGCCGGGTGCGCGTGTGCCGATTGTCCAATGGCGAAGGGTGGACACGCTAACGCCTAGATACTCGGCTAGTCGGGTATCGTCTAGGCCAAGGCGTTCAGCGATGGCCTTTAGGCGGTCACTGGCGGCGGTTTTGTCGGGTTTTTTAGTCATGGTGAGGGGTTGGGTTGGGTTACTGGGTTATAGGTCAAACACTAGCAGCAGCAGGGCTACTAACAGGGCGGCTAAGACTGCGGTCATTTAAGGGCTTCCGATAGGGTGCAGGCTGCACGGTCAACGTCTCCGGCCTTCAGATAATCGGCGGCCTGCTCTACCAGCGCGGTCATTTCATCGAGTTTGTCCTGCATTCGGGCTAGGTCGTCGTCTAGCATATCAATGCGCCGTTCTTGATCCTTTTCCAGCTTCTCCCAATCCATTTCCGCATCAACGGCGGCATCCTGCGCGGCCTCAAGGTCTAGGTTATCGTCCGAAGCCCTAGCGAGTAGGGCGGCGGTGGTTGTAAACCCCTCGGCATAGGCTAGGCGCTCACGTTCGGCGAGTGTTAAGGTATTTAATAGCATGGTCATTCTCCATAAATGCGGGTTAAGGTGTCGCGGGTGTCTTGGATCGCCTGCATTGCGGCGGCGTGATCGTTCTCCAGTGGTTGCCAAACGGTGATCTGTTCCCAGTCATCGGAAAGGTTGTCGGGGTCGAGTGCCTTCAGTATTTCCCCAAACGTCCAGTTGTCGGGGTACTCGGTCAGGAATAGGGAAAGCGCAACGCGCTCGGCTTTGGTAAGGTCTGCGCTCATGCTGCCACTCCCAGTGCTGCACGGGTGCGGTTCTTAGCTACACGGGCGGCGTAGGCTGCCAAACGTGCCACGGCTGCGCGGTACTCGGTAGGCCAATACTGCCCGACGGTATAGTCAATTGACAAGTCTTCGCCCAAGGTCAGGCGATCCCCCTTGCTGCACTCGATTAGATCGGCATCGGTCACGCCTTGGGCGTAGGCTGCGGCGATCGCCTCGCGCACGTCTGCCAATTGATCCGATATTGCACGGGCTTCGCGGAAATACGCGGCGCGGCCTTCGGTATCGCCGTATCCCTGGCAATAGTCCCGATACTCAAGGCCGGGGCGTTTGGCGGCATAGGCGGCGAGGGTTTTAATCCCCTCGGGTACGTTGTCAATCACTGCCCATTTAGGCAGTAGCGATGCGGCGCGGGGTGTGAGTTGGATAGTCATGGTAAATTGTCCTTACAGTTACGCTGCGAAATTGCAGCAATTGAAATTATCGGGGATCAGTGAGCCATTGGGTAACAATTATTTCTATGACGTTTGGGGGTGTCGATAGTTTGCGCCAATGGCTACTCGTTTAGTTTAGCAACGCTTTGCAGAGCGCGTCAGCCTCTTTGCTGTCGATGGCGGTTCTGAGCGCGTCCACGTATTCCGCATATTGCGGATGGTCAGGGCGCAGTTGAACGCCCCCGCGCTTATGGGTTGACTCGACGATCAGGCCGGAGCTATTTAATAGGTGCGCGGCATAGTGCGCGGACTGGTGAATGGTTAGCATGAGAACCCCTTAAAAAGAGAAAAGAATTACAGTAACGAGATAAAGCGCGGCAACGGTTACCGCTGCGCCAAGCCAAATAGCAAGGGTTGACGGTTCGCGCTTCAATGGCGCGGGGCGCATATCGATATAGTGAAGGCGGTGTTTATTGCTCATGCTGTCACCCCTTCACGTGCTGCGCGGGCTTTGCAAAACTTAACCGCTGATTTATAGGCGCGTGATCGCGTTGGGTACACTTCGCGCCCTATCAAGACTTCCCGGTTAGCTTGGCGAATTGTGATGCACGATGCGAAGCCTGCGCGATCCTGCACCGTGTACGCGGTGAAAATTGAACCCGTTTTGTGGTTGATTATTTGCATTTTGATTGTCCTTACAGTTAACTGCGACAGTGCAGTGATTAGAATTATACGGGCATTTTGTGTATTGTCAAGCCACTGGGCAACAATTGTTTCTATCATGCCATTGTATCAATAGTTTATTCCAATGGGTGAACAATAGGCATTTTCACTGTTTAAGTGTGCCAGTTGTGACTTGTGGAAGGTAGAGGTTTTTGAACATTGCTTAATCCTTGTGCAATTTCAAAAATAGTCAATCCTACCCCTCGCCTGCGCGATGTCACCAGCGTACCACATCGGCCAAGCCGGTAAACCCGTGCCACTGGCTGCACTTAGCCACTGGCTGCACATTGTGGCACATGGTCACATGGCCAATGGCTGCCGGGTACTGGCTGCCGTGCGCCCGGCTGCCCGTGATCCACTGGCTGCCGCGTGCCATGCGGATCGAGGCCACCGGGTAGGGCCGACGGCGACAGGGCCACGCTGACGGTGACCCCGCAAACAATTTATTTTTTTTCCAAAAACCTCAAGTATCATTAACCCAATGGCTTCTATTTACCCGTGTTGCAAAGTTTCTCAACTATGTGCTAGTATCCGTACCACTATGGAATCAAGACAATCTAAATCCGTAGGCACAGATGACGCACTCGTCGAGTCCGCTGTTGAGATACCCGACTGGTTAGAACCTGCGCCACGTAGCCTTGCTAAGTCACCCCCGGAGGTGAAGGCACTCGCATTGGCCCAGTATGAATTTATCTTCATGCGGGTCATTGACTCAATTGCACACGGCAACAGCCTGTCGCAGATACTGCGCGATGACCAGCGCGACATCGACTACAACGACTTCTATCGGTGGATCAAAAAGAACCCTGAGAGAAACCAGTTGTTCACCGAAGCGCAAGAGATGCGTACCGAATTTATGGCTGGCGAGATCATTGAGATTGCCGATGCCGACGACTCGTTGGAGGATGTGCAGCGTTCCAGATTAAAGATTGACACGCGCAAGTGGCTCATGGGAGCGCATAATCGTAAGAAGTACGGCGAGATCAAAACCGTGGAGTTGGGCGGGTCGATCAGTATCACTGAAGCACTGGCCCAAGCTAATGCACGTTTGGTTGATGCCGATGTGGTAGATGTAACCCCTCGACTGGAGAACTGAGTTGCAGAAGCCCATTTACTCGGCAGAAGAAGAACAGGTCTTGATGACCCAGCTTTGGAGTCCGCAGATCAAGGATGACCCTGAGTCGTTTGTGCGGTATGCGTTTCCTTGGGGGCAGAAGAATACGCCCTTGGAGAACTTCAAGGGGCCGCGTAAGTGGCAGCGCGATGTACTGCGCGAGATCACAGAACACCTAAAAAAGAACCGTGGGCAGTTGGACATGGACGCGCTGCGGACTGCGGTGTCGAGTGGTCGTGGTATTGGGAAGTCGGCGCTGGTGTCGTGGTTGATCTTGTGGATGCTGAGTACCCGGATAGGTAGTAGCGTCATCGTGTCGGCTAACAGTGAGAATCAGTTACGCACGGTCACATGGGGTGAGTTGACTAAGTGGACAACGATGGCGATCAATGCCCACTGGTGGGAGGTGTCGGCTACCAAGCTAGTGCCTGCCACATGGGTGACTGACTTGGTGGAGCGTGACCTTAAGAAAGGTACACGTTACTGGGCTGCGGAGGGTAAGTTGTGGTCTGAGGAGAACCCCGACTCGTATGCGGGTGTCCACAACCATGACGGCATGATGGTGATATTCGATGAGGCCAGCGGTATACCGGATGGGATTTGGAGCGTGGCGGCTGGCTTCTTTACCGAGAAGATATTGGATCGGTATTGGTTTGCGTTTAGTAACCCACGGCGTAACACTGGGTATTTTTTTGAGACGTTTCACGGTAAGCGGGACTTTTGGAACGCGAAGGTTATTGACGCACGGACAGTCGAGGGTACGGATCATGGGATTTATGACCAGATCATTGCGGAGTATGGCGAGGACTCGATACAGGCTCGGGTGGAGGTGTACGGCGAGTTTCCGGCAGCAGGGGAGGATCAGTTTATTTCCCCAGTGACTGTGGAGGATGCGTTCAAGCGGCCCAAGTACAAAGACCTGACTGCACCCATCGTCATTGGCGTTGACCCAGCACGCGGGGGCATGGACAGCACGGTCATTGTGGTGCGCCAAGGGCGTGACTTGGTTGCCATCAAGCGGTTTAAGGGCGACGACACCATGACCACTGTGGGTAATGTGATTGATGCGATCGAGGAGTACAAGCCAGCACTGACCATCATCGACGAGGGTGGGTTGGGCTACGGGATACTTGACAGGCTGACCGAACAGAGATACAAAGTGCGTGGGGTTAACTTCGGCTGGAAGGCGAAGAACCCCGTGATGTGGGGTAACAAGCGTGCTGAGATTTGGGGTGCGATGCGGGACTGGCTGAAGACTGCGGCGATCTCAAGTGACCGACAACTGAAGGCCGACCTAGTTGGGCCTATGAAGAAGCCCAACTCATCGGGTACAATTTTCTTGGAAGGCAAGAAGGAAATGAAGTCAAGAGGCTTGGCAAGTCCCGATGCAGCAGATGCGCTGGCGGTGACATTTGCGTTTCCTGTGGCTAACCGAGAATACAATGGCAGAATGGAACGCCGAGTCGTACAAGAACGCGGCGCTGTATCAACTGGATGGATGGGGTCTTAAATGAAGAAGACGGTTTCACTATCTGTTGGGCGTGGCGAGAAGCTGGCTACATCCAAAGGCGCGGGTTTGACTGCCAAAGGCAGAGAGAAGTACAATGCCGCAACTGGCTCAAACCTTAAAGCGCCAGCCCCTAGTCCTAAGACCAAGGCAGACCAAGGTCGCAAGGATTCATTTTGTGCAAGAATGGGCGCAGTAGCCGCTAATGCCAAAGATGGCGAGCGTGCCAAAGCAGCCCTTAAACGATGGAAGTGTTAATCATGGCGACTAAACCCGGCTTGTACAGTAACATTCATGCCAAACAAGCACGCATCGCCGCTGGCTCAAAAGAGAAGATGCGTCCGGTGGGCGCAAAAGGCGCACCGACTGCCAAGGCGTTTAAAGAGTCTGCCAAAACAGCCAAAAAGGTAAACAAATGAGCTTTACAAAACCAATTGGTGTTGCGTACCTCGATCAAGACATCGACGGCGGCATCATTGGTGCAACTAACCCTCAATCTATTACTGGCACAACAGTTTTTGCGACTGACCAAATTGGTTACACCAATGGTGCTTACGGCACAGTCACTCAGCAAAACAATAAAGCCACTGGCGTTACGCTGAACAAGACCGCTGGAACTATTACGACCGCCAATGCACAGATGGCCCCCGGCGCTAAAGTTGCGTTTGTTGTCACCAACAACAAAGTGTCTGCTTTGGACACGGTAATTGTGAACATCGCATCTGGCGCTACTGCCACCTTTGCGTATCTTATTGCTGTGGTGACGGTGACTGACGGTGCATTTACAATCAATCTGGATAATGTATCAAGCAACGCATACACGGATACGCTTAAAATTAATTTTGCAGTTGTTCATGTTTTGCCTGCGTAAAGGATAATCATGCCACTTGTCAAATCTAAGTCACCCGAAGCATTCCGCAAGAATGTCAAGGCTGAAGTTGCCGCTGGCAAACCCGTCAAACAAGCCGTGGCAATTGCGTATTCAGTAAAACGTGAGGCTGCTAAACCAGCCCCAAAAGGTAAAAAATAATGGCTGACTACACAGGAATTGCCGCTGCTGGCGCTGTATCAAACGGTGGTTCTGCAAAGGACAAGAGCAGTTCCGACATTCTCGCTACCGCACGCAGTCGCCTTGATATGGCAATCTCTGCGTTGTCAGAGTCGCGTGAAGATGAGATTGATGACCTGCGTTTCTACGCTGGCTCACCTGACAACCATTGGCAATGGCCTGCTGACGTACTCGCCACCCGTGGCGCGGTACAGGGCCAAACGATCAACGCACGCCCGTGCTTGACTATCAACAAACTACCCCAACACGTTAAACAAGTTACGAATGACCAAAGACAGAACAGACCAAGTGGTAAGGTCATTCCTGCTGACGACAATGCAGACGTGGAAATTGCCGAAATCTTTAATGGATTGGTACGCCACATCGAATACATCTCTGATGCCGATGTCGCCTATGACACAGCGTGCGAGAACCAAGTCTCCTATGGAGAGGGATACATCCGGCTGCTAACTGAGTATTGTGACGAAAACACATTTGACCAAGACATCAAGATTGGGCGAATCCGCAATTCTTTCAGCGTCTACATGGACCCGACCATCCAAGACCCTTGCGGCGCGGATGCGAAGTGGTGCTTTATCACCGAAGACATCCCAAAAACAGAATACGAGCGCCTGTACCCCAATTCAGCGCCCATTACAACTTTGCAATCTTTGGGTGTGGGCGACCAGTCCATCTCTAACTGGCTCAATGAGAACACAGTCCGCATTGCCGACTACTACTACATTGACTATGACCGCGCTACGTTAAATCTGTACCCCGGCAACCTAACAGCGTTTGAGGGTACGCCCGAAGACAAACAATTTAAGGCAATCTATGGAAAACCTAAAAAATCTCGTGAATCTGATCGTGTCAAAGTTAAATACTGCAAGATCAACGGCTATGAAATTCTTGAAGAACGTGATTGGGCGGGGAAATACATCCCAGTAGTCCGAGTCGTTGGCAATGAATATGAGGTTGATGGGCGCTTATACCTGTCTGGCCTAGTCCGAAATGCAAAAGATGCACAGCGGATGTACAACTACTGGGTATCTCAGGAAGCTGAGATGCTGGCACTTGCACCAAAAGCCCCATTTATCGGCTACGGTGGTCAGTTTGAGGGCTACGAAGACAAGTGGAAGACCGCAAACACTCAAAATTGGCCTTACCTAGAGGTAAACCCTGATGTGACTGACGGTTCTGGCTCTGTTTTGCCATTGCCACAACGCGCCCAGCCCCCAATGGCATCCAGCGGCCTGCTGCAAGCCAAAGCTGGCGCTTCCGAAGACATTAAATCGACAACTGGTCAATATAACGCTTCTTTGGGCATGGGAAGCAACGAACGCTCAGGAAAAGCAATTCTTGCGCGTCAACGTGAAGGCGATGTAGGTACTTACCACTACGGCGACAACCTTGCCCGTGCGGTGCGCCACATTACTCGCCAAATTGTTGACCTTGCACCCAAGATTTACGACACACAGCGCGTGGCTCGGATTATCGGCGAAGACGGTGAAACCAATATGGTCAAGATTGACCCCATGCAGCAAGAACCAGTCAAGAAAATCATTGATCCTATGAACCCATCGGTAGTGATAGACAAAATCTATAACCCTGCCGTAGGCAAATACGATGTGGTGGTGTCAACAGGGCCGGGTTACGCAACCAAACGCCAAGAGGCACTTGAGGCAATGGCCCAATTGCTGCAAGGCAACCCACAATTGTGGCAAGTGGCAGGCGATTTGTTTGTCAAGAACATGGACTGGCCCGGCGCACAGGAAATGGCAAAACGCTTTGCCAAGACCATCGACCCCAAACTCATGGAAGACGGTGACAAGTCACCAGAGTTGCAAGCTGCTGAACAACAGATGCAGGCAATGGGGCAAGAGATGGAGCAGATGCACCAAATGATTACCAATGTCGGCAAGTCGATTGAAATGCAAGACATGAAGCGCAAGGACTACGAGGCTGAGATCAAAGCCTACCAAGCCGAGACACAACGCATTAGCACAGTCCAAGCCAGTATGTCACCAGAGCAGATTCAAGACATCGTGATGGGTACAATCCATGCAGCAATGGATTCTGGCGATATTGTGAACGGATCACCAGAAATGCGTGAACCCGCAGAAATGCCTGAGATGCCTGAGATGTCAATGGAACAACAGGGTATGGAGCAAATGCCACCACAAGGAATGCCAAATGAAATGCAATGATTTTATGGGAATGCTATTCCTAGCTCGTGATGTGACCCACAGTGTTCACTTGAACACCCGCAGTTTTAGCAAGCACGAAGCTCTTAATATTTTCTACAACCGTATCGTTGGCGCTGCCGATGATTTTGCCGAGGCTTACCAAGGCAGACACGGTATGATTGGGCCAATTAGCCTGATGTCTGCCAAGAAAACGACCAATGTGATCGAATTCTTGCAAGACCAGCTTGACGAGATCGAGAAGTGCAGATATGAGGTGGTTGACAAATCAGACTCATCGCTGCAACAATTGATTGACAACATTATTGAGATTTATCTTCGCACTTTGTACAAACTGCGCTTTTTGGCGTAAAGGATCATCATGGAACTCTTAAACCCTCTGGCAGACACCAATTTTCCAGCCAAGTCCATTTCTTACACTGGCACTGCTGGTGTAACTGGTGCTTGGCCTGCTGGCGCTCAAGGCGTGGTGGTTTGGTCTGACCAAGCGTGCTATGTGTTGGTCGGCGAAGGTGTTACGGCTACAACAGCCAGCACACCCATCCCCCCGTTTACACCGATTCCATTCAAAGTGCCTACCAGCGTTAGCGGTCAATGGCGCGTGAGTGCAATTCAAGTGTCTACTGGCGGCACGATTTACTGCAAACCAATGAACTCACAATGAGTTACTTTGGCATCCCTATTCGGAACGGTGTTGCCATTGGTATTGGCAACATTATTTCCCTTTTGTCGGGGTATGCCAGTGCAACGGTGCAGGGCAATCTTTTAACTGAGATCGGCGACAACCTCGTGCAAGAGGACGGCGGTCTAATTTTGTTGGAGTGATAAATGGCTGATACAAAAATCTCTGCTCTACCGAGCGCAACCGTCCCCCTAGCGGGTACTGAGGTATTGCCGATTGTGCAAAGCGGCGCGACTAAAAACGTAAGCGCCAACGGCCTGTTTAACAATCCAACAGTGACCAACTATACCGAGGCAGTTGTTGCCATCGGCACGGTGACTAGTTCATCTACTTTGGCATTGACCAACGGTACGGTGCAGACCGCAACCCTTACAGCATCCACTGCTTGCACATTCACAATGCCTACCGCTACGGCTGGTAAATCTTTTGTGTTGCTACTTAAACAGGCAGCGTCCACAGGCAATGGCACAGCAACATTCACGGGCGTGAAGTTTGGTACGGCTGGCGCACCAACAATCACAGCGACTGCTGGCAAGATGGACATTCTGACTTTTATTGCTGACGGCACAAATTGGTACGGTTCAATTGCCCAAGGGTATACCCCATAATGTTTGCCGCTAAAAACTTCCTTCTGACGGCTGTTGCTGTACTTGTAGCCCCACCGTCTGTCAATTATTTAATTGTCGCTGGCGGTGGCGCGGGAGGAAGCGCATCTTCTCCGGATGCTGGCGAAGGTGGCGGCGGTGCTGGTGGGCTATTGTCTGGTTCTAGTTTATCTGTCACTGCTGGTACTCCGTACACGGTTACTGTTGGTGCTGGTGGCGCACCTACTGCAAATCGTGGAGCAAACGGTACAAATTCTTTATTTAGTGCATTTGGGACATCTGCTGTTGGTGGCGGCGGGGGTGGTGGCGTATTTCCTAACGCAACAGGTGCTAACGGCGGCTCTGGTGGCGGTGGTCGTGGTGCTGGAACTCCCGGCACAGGCAGTGCTGGTGGTTTAGGAACTGTGGGTCAAGGAAATAACGGAAACCTTATTGGTGGTTCTGGCGCACCAAATGAAGGTGGTGGTAGCGGTGGTGGTGCTGGTGCAGCAGGTAGTCAAGGAACTACTACCGTTGGTGCAGCAGGTGGCGTAGGTACAAGTTCATCTATTTCTGGCAGCGCAACATTCTATGCGGGTGGCGGTGGCGGCGGTGCTTATGGAGGTACTGGAGGTGCTGGTGGTAATGGCGGTGGCGGTGCAGGTTCTGCATCAGGAACTGCCACATCGGGAACTGCTAACACAGGTGGTGGTGGCGGTGGTGGCGGTGCAACAAGCGGTGCGCCTATTGGTGGCTCTGGCGGGTCGGGTATTGTCATTATTCAATATGCTGATTCGTATGCAGCAGCAGCCTCAACCACAGGCTCTCCCACAATCACGGTAGCTGGTGGCTTCCGTGTATATCAATGGACAGGATCAGGGAGCATTACATTCTGATGGCACACTTTGCAAAACTTAATTCTGAAAATGTTGTGGATCAAGTTGTCGTTGTCCACAACAATGACGCGCCCGATGAGGCGACTGGTATTGCCTTTTTGAATAGCCTATTTGGTGCTGGCATTTGGGTGCAAACTAGTTACAACGGCAACATCCGTAAAAATTATGCTGGGATTGGGTATGTCTACGACTCAGGCCGTGATGCGTTTATTGCACCGCAGCCATTCCCAAGCTGGATGCTTAATGAGGAATCTTGCCAATGGGAAGCACCCGTTCCAATGCCCACTGATGCAAAATATGAGTGGGATGAATCAACAACATCTTGGGTTAAGGCTAGTGCGTAACCCAAATATCTGATATATTTGTAAAAACCGTACCAGCGAGGTTCACTGGGGAATCGAAGGATTCATTGAAATGACTGAAGAAGTCCAAAACCTAGCGGAAGTTGACTCCGTGCCAACACCAAGTGAGACGGCCTCACCGGAAGTTGTAGAAGTTACGCCGGAGACACCAGAGGTAGCCAGCAAGACATTCTCGCAAGAGGAACTTGATGCTGCAATTGGTAAGCGCCTTGCAAGAGAGCAACGTAAATGGGAACGAGAGCAAGCAAATCGCCAAGCGGAAACGCAGGTGATGAAAGCTGCACCAACGGCATCCGTTGACCAGTTTGAAAGCCCCGAAGCCTATGCGGAAGCATTGGCCTATTCAAAGGCTGAAGAATTGATCGCTAGACGAGAAGCCGCCAAGCAGCAATCGCAGGTTCTTGAGAGTTATCACGAGCGTGAGGAAGAAGCGCGGAGCAAATACGAGGACTTTGAACAAGTTGCGTATAACCCCAAGCTGGCAATCACAAATGTGATGGCAGAGACGATCCAATCTTCGGATGTTGGCCCCGACTTAGCCTATTGGCTTGGGACTAACCCCAAAGAAGCAGACCGTATTTCCAGAATGTCGCCACTCGGTCAGGCGAAGGAAATCGGAAAGATTGAGGCTAAATTAGCTTCTGACCCTCCGGTGAAAAGATCAACGTCTGCGCCAGCACCTATTTCGCCAGTTACTGCCCGATCCTCTGGATCACCAGCACTTGACACTACTGACCCACGCTCTATCAAGAGCATGACAACTTCAGAGTGGATTGCTGCTGACAGGGCAAGACAAGCGAAAAAGTGGCAGTCACAGGCTAACCGCTAACTTTTTTAAGGACTTTTAAAATGTCAAACAGTATCCTAACGATCGACATGATCACCCGCAAGGCTCTCGAAATTCT